>Ga0180430_10000112_pt1 | contig 91231 bp, 94 predicted proteins | sample SS_ome_9_FD_132999 | JGI IMG/M metagenome (GOLD analysis project Ga0180430, IMG submission 132999) | Hypersaline lake sediment archaeal communities from the Salton Sea, California, USA - SS_1_S_2 metaG | ecosystem: Environmental > Aquatic > Non-marine Saline and Alkaline > Hypersaline >...
ATTGCATTCGATATGAACTTTAATTCAAAAGTCAAAAATCAAAAGTCAAAGCAAAGGTATCTTGCTAACGCAAGATGGTTTTTAAAATAATCGTCGCGAAGCGACACCTTAATTTTGCATTTTTCATTTTAAATTTTGAGTTAGAGCGAGTATCGAGCGTAGCGAGATATGAGCGCGTGGTAGGGAAGCGTTCTATTTGCAGTGAAGCTTTTAGCGTGAGCTTGAGTGGAGCGAATAGAAGTGAGAATGTTGGTATGAGTAACCGCAATACGGGTTAAATCCCCGTACACCGAAAGTCTAAGGTTTCCTGGGCTATGATAATCATCCTAGGGTTAGGCGGTCCTAAGGCGAGTCTCGATTTAGGTCGAGGGTAGTCGATGGATAGCAGGTTAATATTCCTGCCCTACTATACACTTTTGTCCGATGGAGTGACGCATTCTTGTAGTCTTTGCCGGTTATTGGATTCCGGTAGGGATATTGAGGGCGTGTAATAGGTAAATCCGTTACACAATAGTCCGAGATATCTCTGGAACCCACCTTCGGGTGGGGAACGAAGATGAGCAGAGTGCCGGGAAAAGCTTCTAAGGTTAGTGTATAGTATCCGTACTAAAACCAACACAGGTAGACTGGGCGAGTAGCCTGAGGTGAACGGGAGAACCTTCGTTAAGGAACTCGGCAAAACAGCGACCGTAACTTAGGGATAAGGTCCGCCAACCCTTCTTCGGAAGGGTCGGCCGCAGCTAAAGATGTCTGGCGACTGTTTATCAAAAACACAGGTCTCTGCTAACACGCAAGTGGATGTATAGGGGCTGACGCCTGACCAGTGCCGGAACGTTAACGGGAGCGGTGCAAGCCAATCCCCGAAGCGCCGGTGAACGTCAGCGATAACTATAATCGTTCTAAGGTAGCGAAATTCCTTGTCGGGTAATTTCCGACCCGCATGAAAGGCGTAACGACTGGACAACTGTCTCAACGAAGGACCCGGTGAAATTGCAATGGGGGTAAAGATGCCCTCTACCTACGGCAAGACGAAAAGACCCCGTGGAGCTTTACTACAGCTTGGCATTGCGTTTGATGTTATACTGCTGAGCATAGGTGGGAGACTTTGAAGTCCTGATTTCGGTTGGGATGGAGTCATCAGTGAAATACCACTCTGTGTGATGTTGAATGCTAACCCTGGTCTGTTATTTGTACTTTTCAATTTATGATTGGACAGCAGATAATTGGATTAAGATAGACTTAGTAAAAGTTTTCACAATTTTTAACGGGATTGTTTTTTGACGATCCTGAAAATTGGTTCTAATTGTCTGCAGATCTAATCGTTTCAGTTTATAGAGTATAAATACCAGACCGGGAACAGTGCCTGGTGGGTAGTTTGACTGGGGCGGTCGCCTCCCAAAGAGTAACGGAGGCGCTCACAAAGTTTGGCTAGCTCCGGATGGAAATCGGAGTGATAGGACAAAACCATAAGCCAAATTTACTGCAAGACCTATTAGTCGAGCAGTTGCGAAAGCAGGATTTAGTGAACCGACCGTGGCATATAGATGCGCGGAAGATCAGCAGATAAAAGTTACCCCGGGGATAACAGGCTAATAGCGCCCAATAGTTCATATAGACGGCGCTGTTTGGCACCTCGATGTCGGCTCATCTCATCCTGGGGCTGAAGAAGGTCCCAAGGGTATGGCTGTTCGCCATTTAAAGAGGTACGCGAGCTGGGTTCAAACCGTCGTAAGACAGGTTGGTCTCTATCTGCCGTAGGCGTTGTTGTTTGAGGAGATTCTTTCCTAGTACGAGAGGACCGGAAAGAGCTAATCTCTGGTGTACCAGCTGTCACTGCCAAGTGCATTGCTGGGTAGCTATATTGGTTCGGGATAACTGCTGAAAGCATCTAAGCGGGAAGCCCACTCCAAGATAAGACAACCATAGTTTCCTGGTAGACTACCAGGTTGATAGGTTCTAGGTGTAAGTGTGGTAACACATTCAGCCGAGGAATACTAATAAGCTTTGGAGTATCCACTTTTTCTCTTTGATAACTGTGTCTTTGACGTGGTTATTGAAGAGAATCGACTGACAAATAACAGGGATTGACCCAAATTGTTTATAATTTGGGATTGAAACTTGTAAAATTTTAGTCTATAATTTGCATGGTGAGAGTTCAGTGACTATTTAACATCTCCGTATTCTGTTGCAAATTCGTGATTTTGGCTGCAAATTATTCAGAATTCGTCGACGTATCTTTGGATATGCCTCCTCATTCTTCATAATTTTCGCTCAAAATCACGGATTTTCACAACGAAAGAGAGATGTCAAACAGTCACTAGTTTAATTTCTGTTAATTTCTGCATCTATGATGAAAAATGATACCCTCCAACTGTTTTTAATGGTTTTTGGAGTTTTGGTTTTTTTCGGGTTTGTATTACTTTTTTCCGCACCAGTTATTGGCACCTTCTAGTTAGGAATTCTGTGCCTGGTGCACTTCTTTATCAAATAGACAATTTAGAAATTTCGAATTTATAATTCTTGGCGTTTATAGCATTAGTGTCACACCTGATCCCATCTCGAACTCAGCAGTTAAGACTTTTAGCGCCGATGGTAGCCTTTTGGTGAGAGTAGGTCGATGCCAAGAATTATGAGTTTGAAATTAAAGCCAATCATTTATTGATTGGTTTTTTATTTTTATGAACGTTACTCTGTTGAAAATTTTTTTTATTTAAGTTATTATTTAATCGATGACTAAGAACCTATTCAAAACCTCATCGCAAATTATAAAAAAGTAAGCTTGTTGCCCAAAAAATCGAAATTTTTGTTATAAATCTTTCAAATCTTCGTCAAAGTATCCCGATACTATTCCTAGATTTTCAAAATTTCTAACTAAAAATTTCTTCTTTTTGATCAAACATGAGGTTTTGAATAGATTCTAAAAATCAAAAATGGAAAACCGAAGAGTTAAAAGAAATCTCATAATTGTTTTTTATCTAGCGTTGTTGGCAGCGTTCATTTTTGGCGTCTATACAATTTTCAAACCAGATGCCACTTGCAACGATGGGAGAAGAAATCAACTGGAAGAAGGGGTTGATTGTGGTGGTCCTTGTGCTCCTTGTGATGAAAATTTGGAAGCCCAAGATTTGGTGATGGGGGCGATTGAATGGGTTGACACGGCTACTGATAATTTTGATACAGTAATTTCTGTTAAAAATCCCAACAGTCGTTTGGGTGCCTCAACAGTTCGTTTCAAATTGAAATATTTAGACTCATCCGGGCAACTGCTAAAAGAAACTTCTTGGAAGAAGGATTTTATTTTGCCTCAACAAGAAAAATATTTTTTGGTTCAAGAGGAAAGCGTTCCAGAAAATCCAGCCAAAATAGAAGTCGAAATTGGAGAAGTCATTTGGAAAAAGTTTACTTCTCAGGAACAAAATCCTCGTCTTGAAGTAATTTTAACTGAGTTTACTAATTCATTCAGACAAGATCCTAGTGGGCTTTACCGAGTGACGGGAACTTTGGTGAATGAAAGTCCGGTTGACTTGGAGGTGATTAAATTCAAAGTTATTTTGAGAGACAGCCAAGGAAAGCTTTTAGCTACCAACGCTCAAGTGATCAATACTGTGCGCTCCAAAGAACAAAGAGATTTCAACATTCCTTTTCCATCTGACTATAATCTTTCCAATGTTTCTAGTGTTGAGATTAAGCCAGAAACTAATATTTTCAATTCAAATAACCACGTTCGATTTTTTGGAATTGTTGAGCGTGAGAGTGAATAGATAATGTTTGATTTGACAAGGTTGGTAATTGATGTATAATGTTTAGTGTAAAGTGAAATTATAAGAAATGGCCGAAGGGCTGTTTTTAAATACAATAGAAATTCAATTTTTGGCACATTTCTTCGTTAAAATCAATAATTTCAGTTCGCCGTACCAATCTCAGTACGTCTCACTGAAATTGTTAATTTTGCCTCGAACTGCACTCAAAAATTAAATTTCTTTAACTATAAAGTAATTTTATGCAAAAAGTAATAACTTTTATCAAAGAAGCCAGAGAGGAATTGAAAAAAGTCAGCTGGCCAACTAGGGAGCAAACCGTGAGATATACTGGTTTGGTGATTGGAGTGAGTTTGGCAGTAGCCTTGTTCCTGGGGATTCTTGATATGATTTTTTCATCAGGAATAAGTAAGTTTATTATTTAACTATTTAAAATATTCAATGGCAAAGCAAGTTCAAAATCTCGGAAAAGCCTGGTATGTTTTACATACTTATAGTGGCTACGAAGACAACGTCGCTCGAAATCTTGAGCAACGAATCGAATCCATGAACATGAAAGACAAAATTTTTCAGGTGATGGTGCCAAAGGAAAAGAAGATCAAGATCAAGAATGGAAAGCGAGTGACAGTTGAAGAGAAAGTTTTTCCAGGCTATGTTTTGGTGGAAATGGAAGTGACCGATGAGTCTTGGTATGTGGTTCGAAACACTCCAAATGTGACTGGCTTTATTGGTCTTGGAACAACTCCGACTCCAGTTAATCCAGAAGAAATTGGAGTGATTGAAAAAAGAAACAAGAAAGATGAGCCGAAATATAATATTGATTTTGAAATAGGTGAAATTATCAAAATCATCGATGGTCCTTTTAAAGGATATGAAAGCAAGGTTGAGGGAATGGATATTGGGAGAGGGAAAGTTTCTGTGCTAGTGAACATCTTCGGAAGAGAGACTCCCGTGGAGCTAGATTTCTTACAGATTAAGAAAATCTAGATTGGTCATCAGTCAACAGCAATTAGTCACTGGCTCAGAAAAATTTCGAAGAAATTTTTCTGCCGATGACCATTGACTAGTGACCATTGACTATCTTAAATCTAATGTCTAGGGATAATTTGCAACCAATTTAAGATGTTAACTAATAAATCAAGTAATATAAACACATGTCAGACAAACAAGTACAAACAGTTATCAAACTTCAAATAAGAGCGGGTCAAGCCAACCCAGCGCCTCCAGTCGGACCGGCTTTGGGGCAACACGGAATCAATATCCAAGATTTCTGTACTCAATTCAACAACGCGACAGGGGAGATGCAAGGAGATGTTGTGCCAGTAGAAATCAATGTCTATGAAGATCGAAGTTTTGATTTTAAATTGAAAACTACTCCCGCCGCCGAGCTTTTGAAAAAAGCCGCTGGGGTCAAAAAAGGAGCCGGCAATCCATTGACCGACAAGGTTGGAACTGTCACCAAAAAGCAAGTTGAAGAAATCGCTGAGAAAAAAATGGCAGATTTGAATGCTAATGATATTGACGCAGCTAGCAAAATTATTGCTGGAACAGCGAGAAGCATGGGGATCAAGGTTGAAAATTAAAATTTTCAAAAATTACAAATTTCAAGGACACAAGATACAAACAAATTAAAAATTCAAAAAGTTCAAATTAAAAATTAACTGTCATTCCGGGCTTGACCCGGAATCCAGAAGTTTGAAGTTTATATTTTTTAATTTACCCGTCTCGCGTTGGCGAGCCGAGGCGGAAGATTTGTTTGTTCCTTGTGTCCTTGTTTCTTGTATCTTTTAATTGTGATATATTAATTAAGAAATTGATAATTGTAGCATTGTAAATTTATTGCCCGTCTCGCGTCGGCGAGCCGAGGCGGAAAAATTGTGAATTGAAAATTGAAAATTAACTTTAGCCTGCGGGTGTCGGTTAATGGTAAACCACAGCTCTCCAAAAGCTGGACTGTAGGTTCGATTCCTACCACCCGTGCGATTTTTATTTTGGTAATAATTGTTTATGGCAATAACCATTGAACAACTTGATGAGGAATATATAAAACAGGATATAAGCATCTTGGTGGGGAAGAGTTTTATATTAAAATTTATTCCACAAAAATCTGTTTACGATTCAAACGGAAATTTGAAGAAATTTATAAGTACGCCAAATTTGTTGACAGATGATTTAAGTGAAGAAGTCAAAAAAATAGTGGGGTTTAGTAAGGAAATTTCCGGTCTTTTGAGTGACTCTATAAAAATGAGGGAAATGGAGGCAAAGTTGAAATTGGATGAGAATATTGATTCCGAGGAAAAACCCTTTAAGACTTATTTTTCAGAACAGCTCAAGGGCATTAAAGAAAAAATAATAAGCAAGGGCGAGCTTATCCAAAAAATAGAAAAAAATAACAATCTTTACCTTGCTCAAGAAAATAGTTTGTATTTTTGCAAAGAGTGTAATGCTTATTTGGGAGATTCATTCGAATCTTTGCCGGAAAATTGTCTGTCTTGTAATCAAAAAACTAATTGGGGCAACGCTCACAATATAGTCAAAGTAAGGTTCTTGGATAATAAAGTGTCTCAGTACTTAGATGGACTATGGTTTGAGGATTATATCGCCAAATTTTTAAGTAAACTTGGTTGGAAAACATGGTGTCACGGATCAATTATGGGATCAAGTGGAATTCCGCATCAAGTTGATATATTGGCAATAAATCCTGTCGATGGTCGTGTTTTGATAGGGGAGTGTAAAACTTCAAAAATTCAAAAAGAGCATATTTTTGACATCTCGGCTCAATTCAATGATATTAAAAGTTATTATGGGTTTTTGTTTTCATATGACAAAGTTTCCAATATCCGTCTTGCTGATTATATGGAAAGAACAGCGGGGTTGTGTTTAATTGATAATTTGAAATCTGATTCAGATGAAAAAATTCTGGAAAAACTTGAAAAGAAATTAGAAGTTTAATAAAGTTAAGAATAATGATATAATAACGCTATGACCACTATAAATAAAAAGTCTGGAATTCTCAGTTGGACAGAAGAGAATATACTTAGAGCTCCCATGGAGAAAGGTGTTTTTGTTTTGAGAACATCTCCTACGCTTGATTCTGTAAAATCTATTAATGCGTCAGAAAATCTAAAAAATGATTTGATGACGGCAATGCAAGATATCTCTATTACCCACGATGTAGTTTTTTTTGATTGGTATACAACCATGTCTTTTGAAGATGCAGAAATATTAGCAGAATTCTGGAGGGAGAAATATAACTCATAGCATTTATTTTTTGGTATGTTCACTGAACATACCCTGAACATACCAACAACATATTGTTAGGGTAACGTTAGGGTAACGTTACCCTAACGTTACCTCTACGTGTCAAACCACCTTTGAGGTGGTTTTTGTCACAAAAACCTCGTTTTTTCTTGCTATGGCTTTTTAAAACTGTTATCATAGTATAAATAGTTTTTTAAAGCCATGCATGAAATAATTGCGTTTTCAGCCATTTTATCAATTTTTATTGTTTCAATGGTTTTTTTAGCCCTTAAGAGATGGCTGTATTCATGGGAGGGAATTTTGAAAAACAAGATCGTTAAAGATGAAGAGGGGGTCGTCATTAATGATAGTGACTTTGCGCCGGGACGCACCCGGAGGTATATTCTTGTGTTCAAAACCTCTAAAGGCAAGATTATCAAAAGAACAGTTGGCGAAGGTCGTTTTAAATCAGCCATGATCGGCACTCGATATGTCAAACTTCGAAAATCATGGAGCTTTAAAAGACGAGATCAGAAATAATAGAATCTATCAAAAATCTCACCAAAATTAAAATGAAAAATAAAAAAATATTAGACTTATTTGAGCAAAACGAGCTAGATGTCAGTCGGCTTTATCGTCTTTATTCTCAAAAAATTCGAGGCAAGAAAAAGTTTTGGGAACAACTTTCAAGAGAAGAAATTGGCCACGCTTTGGAGATTCGAAAATCCTATCAAGGGAAAGAGGACATTTTCAAGGAAAGCCAATTTGCCAGGGGAACTATTCAACACGTTGCAGACTTTGTTGAAAATTGTATTCAGGAAACTAAGACTAAAAAAATATCCCACAAAAAGGCCCTGGAGACAGCTTTGAGAGTGGAGCAGTCATTTATTGAAAAAAAGTGCTTTGAGCTTTTTATTCCCAACCACGAAAAGGTTGAAGCTGTTTTGAAAAAACTTAACAAGGAGAGTCAGGAGCATCTTGAGAGACTGCAAAAGGAATTTGAGAAAATTACCAAAAAATAGATCCTAGAAGATACAAAAGACCCTGCCAGTTTTGTTAGACAGGCAGGTTTTTTAGTTGGCAAAAATCTTGTTTTTGCCACAAAAAGATACCTGCCTGCCGGTAGGCAAGGTCTGGAATATCTTTTAATTTTTCGATAAAATCCCTTAAATAAGCCAAAAAAGAGGGCTTTATTTGACTAAATTCAGGAAACATTGCCAATTTCCATTGACACTTATTTATTTTTGTGTTATGGTTGAGACAGTTTAAATAAGATGTTTTTAAATAGCATCTAATACTAATTTAAACACTGCAATTTAATCTGTTTTTATTTTGAACAGATTTTTTATAAGTTTTGATTTAATAAAGATGAACAAGATTAATGGTGAAATTATAAGCAAGGCTTCTCAAAGCTTGCTAACAAAGGTCAAACCTCGAGTGGCCGGTGTTTTGGTGGCCAGATTTGGCTTGGGGGAGTCAAGTAAACAGTCTTTAAGCAAGATTGGTGGAGAATTGGGAGTGACCAGGGAAAGGGTTCGACAAATTGAGGCCAATGCTCTCAAACAACTTAAAAAAACCTCAAAAGATGAAGATTTCAAACAGATCGTTGAGGGAGCTATTGAAGTCATTGCTGAAAATGGCGGAGTTTGCGAAGGAAGCTTGATCGGGGAGCTTATGCTTTCTGGCTTGAGCGAAATTGAGGAAAACCAATTAATATTCATCTTGAATTGTAGTTCAAAATTAGTCTTCAACAAATCAACTCTAAAAAATAACAGCTTCTGGAGCCTTAAGAAAGGCGTTAAGAAAAATGATATTTTTGAAACAAATGATTATATTTTTAATCAGTTGAACGAAATCGAAAAATCAATTAAACTGAAAGGGATAAAGGGTATTTTAGCTGACAGCAAATTTAGTCGTCTTTTTGAGGATGAAACTGGTGATAAAAAACTAGAAATGTTTTTGTTTATTGATAAAAGATTGAAACGGAATTTGCTTGGTGAATGGGGAATTAAAAATTGGCGTTCAGTTTCTGAGCGAGGCAACAAGGAAAAAGCCTATTTGGTTTTGAAAAAGAAGAATAAACCTCTTCATTTCCGTCATATTACTGATCATATTAATATCTATTGGAAGAATAAAAAATCTTTGCCTCAAACTGTTCACAATGAATTGATTAAAGATGAAAGATTTGTTCTTGTGGGACGGGGAACCTATGGTCTTAGTGAATGGGGCTTGAAAGGTGGAACCGTTCGAGAAATCATTGTTAGTTTGTTCAAGGAAAAGCAAGACCACTTGCATCCCGATGAAATTATTGATTATGTTTTTTCTCATAAAGAAGTCAAGAGAACTACTATTTTGGTCAATTTGGCTAATCAAAACTATTTTATCAAGAACAGCGAAGGAAAATATTTCCTAAAAAGCTAGAAATTTTGTTATAAGGTAAACACATATAAAAATACAAAAATGATGCGTTTCTTCAAGATAGATAGAAACAAAGAATACGAACGCTTTTTGCTAGTCTTAATATTTTTAGGGGTGGCTTTGTTTGTCGCTCTCTATCTTTTCTTCTCATCTGGAGATTATGTGATTTTGAAAGATGCTTGGGGGGTAATCAAAAACACCTGGTGGTTTATTTTGCCTCTTCCAATTTGGATTCTTTATTTCAGGGCCTGGGAAGAATATCGTTGGACAACTTTTCGAGGAGCAAGGAGTAAGGAATATGTTTTTTTACAAGTGATTCCACCACCTGATATCGAAAAGGGACCCAAGAGCATGGAAAGCATTTTTACCGGTTTGCACACTTGGAGCAAGCCCAGTTTTGTTGAAGTTTATTGTGGTTGGCGAGTGGGTCAAGATCGGTTTTCTTTTGAAATCGCTGGAGATGGAACACACGGAGCCAGATTTTTTATTCGTTGCCCCGCGATGGGGCAAGATTTGATGGAGTCTTTGATCTATGCTCAATATCCAGAAGCTGAGATTCGGGTTGTTGATAATTATACTAATGATGCTCCCCAAGATATTCCCAATAAAGATTGGAATGTTTGGGGGACAGTCTTGACTCTTTTGAAGACAGATTGTATTCCGTTAAGAACTCATCGAGAATTCAAAGACGACATCACCGGGGAAGCCATTGACCCGCTGGCAACCTTAATGGAAGTGATGAGCAAATTGAGCAAGGATGAAAGGCTTTGGTATCAAATTATTTTTAGTCCCAAAAATGAGCCAGATTGGGTTCCTCAAGCTGATGAAACAATGAAAAATATTATTTCTGATTTTATTGAAAAAAGTGGAGGGAGTCTTGAGGATGGTGGATTTAATATCAACAAACTGCCGCCGGGTGAGCAAGACGTGGTCAAAGCAATTAAAAACTCTTTGGCCCGGGTGGCCTATAAGTCAACAATCCGGTTTGTTTATTTAGGCAAGGGAGATGCTTTCAAAAAACCGATTGGAGTGGGAGGGCTAATGGGAACCATTAAACAGTTTAATGACAACAATCTTAACTCTTTATTGCCGGACAATCGAACCAAAACTTTTGCTAACTATCATTTTCAAAAAGCTCGGTTGCAATACAGGCAAAGAAAGATTGTTAACGATTTTCGGGGATTGGATCGAGCCGGTATTTCCTATGTTTTGACAGCCGAAGAGCTTGCAACCCTCTATCATTATCCGACTTTAAATGTCAAAGCAGCGGCCTTGAATCGGGTTGAATCTAAGAAGAGTCAAGCTCCCGGGAATTTGCCATTTGAGGAAAGTTGATATTTCAAAAATAAATTTTGAAATATTGTAATTAGTAATCGGCAATTGGTAATTTGAATAAAAATCTCTTCGAGATTTTCCTAGTTGCAAATTACTAGTAGCAAATTACAATTTCACAAACTTTTGATTTTGATGAATTTCGACTATAATACATATAATATTAATTCTAATTCACCAAGTTGCCCAACAAAATTAACTTTTTTGCTAAGACTAATTTCAGAAATTCCGAAAGAACTTTTGGAATCAAGACTGACGACCGACGTCGCCATGTTTATGTTATTGGAAAGACTGGAATGGGAAAAACCAATTTGGTTCAGAATATGGCGATTCAAGATATTCAAAATGGTCACGGAGTTGCGATTGTTGACCCGCATGGAGAGTTTGCAGAAGAATGTTTGAAAGCTGTTCCAGCTTCAAGGATTAACGATGTTGTTTATTTTAATCCGGCGGATACCGAGTTTCCAATTGCGATGAATGTGATGGAACAAGTTGACGCTGAATATAGACCTTTGATTGCTTCTGGTTTGGTTGGAGTTTTTAAAAAGATTTGGGCTGATTCTTGGGGACCTCGTTTGGAATATCTTTTGCGAAATGCCATCTTGGCTTTGCTTGAATATCCTGGGGCGACTCTTTTGGGTGTGACCAGAATCATGATTGATAAAAAATATCGGGAAGAGATTATGAACAAGGTGACTGACCCAGTTATAAAATCTTTTTGGGAAGAAGAGTTTGCGAAATATAATCAAAATTTTGCCGTGGAGGCGATTGCGCCGATTCAAAATAAAGTCGGACAATTCCTCTCGAGTGCTTTGATTAGAAATATTGTTGGTCAGGAAAAATCTTCCTTTTCAATGAGAAAAGTGATGGATGATCAAAAAATCATTATTATGAATTTGTCTAAGGGTCGAATCGGGGAAGACAATTCGGCTTTGTTGGGAGCGATGATGATTACTAAAATTCAATTAGCTGCCATGGAGCGGGTGGATATTCCGGAGGCGGATCGAAAAGATTTTTATTTATATGTGGATGAGTTCCAAAATTTTGCCACTGAATCCTTTGCTAATATTCTTTCAGAGGCTAGAAAATATCGCTTAAGTTTGATTTTAGCTCATCAATACATTGCTCAATTAGAAGAGAGTGTTCGAGACGCGGTGATGGGAAACGTTGGAACAATGATTACTTTCAGGGTGGGGGCGGCCGATGCCGATTATCTTGAAAAAGAATTTGAACCGATTTTTTATGCTAATGATTTGGTGAATTTAGCTAAATATAATGTCTATTTGAAGTTGATGATTGATGGTGTGGCCACCACGCCTTTTTCTGCGCTCACTTTGCCGCCAATTGACGTGGGAGACAGAGTTGATATTAAAAAAATAATTGATGCTTCAAGAAGCCAGTACGCCTCTAAAAGAGAAGATGTTGAAGAGCGAATTAACAAATGGAGCGGACATATGAATGTCAAAGCCAAGAGCAAGGTGATGGATTTCGCTAGCCAGGAATTTGAAAAAAAGGCTGCGGGGAATGATGATAAAAAAGATAATCCGCCAGCTGGCGAAAAAAAGCCAACAATAAAAGAATCGGAAGAAAAAAAACCAGAGCCCGCAAAAGCGAAAACAGAAAAACCAGAAAATGAAATTAAGAAACAAGAAAAGCAGAAAGAAGAGCCTAAAAAACAAATTGAAGACCGGGAAATGTTTGGCACTAATTGTTCGGCTTGTGGAGTTGATGTTAAGGTTCCGTTTAAGCCGGATGGGAAAAGGCCAGTTTTTTGTTCAGATTGTTTAAGAGAATACAGGAGACAGCAAAGTAAATATCAGCAAAAAGAAGAGCAGGAAAAGGAATCAACGCCGAGAAAAAAAGTTGACACAGAAGGCTTGAAAGAGATGATTAATAAGGCTATGGAAGAGAAGTGAGCAATACACAACACTCAATAATCAATATTCATTCAATATTCATTTTAAAAATATTCAATTAATGCAAGCAGGGCTTGCACGAATTGGTTGTTTGGAAGTTGGTTGTTGAATGGGTTTTGGGTATTGAATATTGAATATTAAATTTAATTTATGTTTAAAACAAAAAAAGTATTATTTTTATTTATGGCTTTGTTGATTCCGATTTTTCAAGTTTCGGCGCAAACTTTGGAGAACATTCCTGGGCAAACCTCTGTCGGAGAAAGTGATCTTCTCGGTTATCTGAATAATTTATATAAGTTTGGAATTTCGATTACTGGAATTTTAGCTATTTTTATGATAGGATTGGGAGCCTTCGCTTATATTGTTACTTCGGCCGGGAACTCTTCAAAGATGATGGACGCCAAAGAAACCATCAATAATGCTTTGATTGGGTTGGTAATTGCTTTGACTGCGTATCTGTTTTTATATGTCATTAATCCTGATTTGGTTGGTCAAACTTTGGAAACTCCTCAAAATACTTTAAACACAGTCATGACAGGATCTCCGAGTTTGAGCGATGGAATGAGCTGTCGAACCAATGCTCCTGGAGGACCGGGCGGTGGAGGGGTTATCAATCCTAATTCTCCTTCTTGTTCAGATTGTGAGAACGGTTCTTATGTTGCTCAGAATGGTGGGACCTGGGTTGCCTATTGCGGTTCTTCTGGAGGTTCTTCTGGAGGAGGAGCGTCGACGCAACCAGCCACTGCTGACTATGAGGTGGCGTGTAATTATAATGGAAGTTGCCCTGGTTGTGCCATTGTTTGTGAAACCGGTTGTATAAACGGATATCAAAATATTGGTGGTGGTCAATATTCTTGCCTGGGAACTAGTACTAGTGCTCCGGGGGCTTAATTTAATTTGACTGAAATAATTAATGGAAAACTCAGTAAAAACTAGTGATGAAATTGCTAGTTTGAGGGAAGGGGGAAAAATTTTGAGAAAAGCTTTGAATGAAGCCAAGAAAAAAGCCCAAGAATCAACTGGGGACGTTTCTACTTTGGATGTTAGTTTGGTAGCGGAAAAAGTTATTTTAGATGCTGGTGCAACACCTGCCTTTAAAAACTATTCTTCTGATGGAAAAAACTTTTTTCCAGAAACAGCCTGTGTCTCACTCAATGATGAAATTGTTCACGGAGTTCCTTTGAAAGATCGATTTATTAAACCCGGCGATATTGTAAAAATTGATGTGGGGGTGAAATGGAGAGGTTTGTTTACTGATGCTGCTATTAGTGTGATTGTTGGCAAGGGAAGCGAGCAGGCTAAGAAAATTGTAAAAATTACTAGAGAAAGTCTGGAGATTGGATTAAAAGAAATTAAAGCTGGAAAGCGTCTTGGTGATTATGGAGCGGCTGTTGAAGAGTTTGTTGTAAGTAATGGATTTAAGGTTGTTCGGGGGCTGGTTGGCCATGGAGTTGGATATGAAGTTCATGAAGCTCCTCAAGTTCCTAATTTTGGAGAAAGAGAAAGTGGAATTGAATTTAAGGAAGGAATGGTTTTGGCTTTGGAGCCAATGGTCAATGAATTGAGCAGTGAGATTAAACTGGGCTCTGACCAAATGACCTTTCTAACAAAAAAAGGTGGGCTTTCAGCGCATTTTGAGGATACCATTGTGGTGACAAAAGATGGATGTGAGGTGCTGACTAGATAATTTTGAATTTAGAATTTTGAATTTTGAATAAATTTAAAATTTTGAAATTTCTAATGAATGCGAGCTTCGCTCGCATAAGTTTAAAAATTAAAAATTTAGTCATTAAAAATTGATTCTAAATTTTAAATTCTAAATTGAAAATTTTTGTTAGACGTTTTTGTCCAAAAAACAAGATTTAATGAAATTTAAAGTTAATTTTTATAAACATGTTTTACTTGGGAATCGACTGGGGAAAAAACAAATGTGGTTTGGCGATTGCTGATTCAGAGAATATGATTGCCAGTACCTACAGACAGGTTTTTGTGACTCAAGTTTTTGAGGAGGTTTCGAGTTTTATCCAAAAAGAAGAAGTCGAAAAAATTATTATTGGTTTTCATGGTGATCTCAAGAAAGACAGGGATTTCAATGAATTTTTAGATGAAATTAGGACCAGAAACATTCCAATAGAATTTCAAGATGAGCGTTTTTCAACTAAGATAGCTCAAAAAAATTTGATCGATGCAAGAAAGAAGAAATTGGATCAAAAAGATGACGTTGAATCAGCTAGAATTATTTTACAAAGCTGGTTAGACAACAAAAAAAAGAAATGTTAAAATTACATTAGAATTCAATATTTGACAAACTTCTTTGAATTTTGCTCAAGTGAATAATTTTTGTTGGTATTTTAAACTATAAATAAATAAAACAATCTATGAAAAAAGACAAAAACCCTCAATATTCAGTGGTTATTCCTACTTATAATGAGGCCAGCAAGGAAGAGGAAATGAAAGAGCACCTAGACTCCATTAAGGATTATTTTGACAAAAAAGGTTGGACTTATGAAATCGTTATTGCTCTCGATGGGCCAACTGATGAAACCCCAAACTTGGTTAAGAAACATGCCAAGGGAAATAAAAATATCAGAGTGCTTGATCGAAAAGTTAATCACGGAAAAGGATTTACTTTGAGAGAAGGTCTTTTGGCGGCCAAGGGAGAGCGAAGAATGTTTACTGACATGGATGGAGCAACTGCTATCAAAATGTTGGATCGATTGGTTCCGGAGATGGATAAAGGGGTTGACTTTGTTATTGGCTCAAGGGACATGGAAGGAGCTAAAATTACTAAATCCCAGGTTTTTTATAAGGAATGGCTAGGGAAAATGGGAAATGTTTTGATTCAAATGGTGAGTGGTCTTTGGGGAATTAAGGATACTCAGTGCGGTTTCAAGCTTTTTACCGAAGATTTTATTAAGGATGTAATGCCTCGAACAACTATTGACCGTTGGGGAATTGATTTTGAAATTTTGACTATTGGAACTAGGCTAGGCTATAAAATGGAACAAGCTCCAGTAGAATGGGACGACAAGGGCGAGAGCCTGGTTGGACTGGGAGGTTTCGGGTATTTACATACTCTAAGAGATTTGTTTGGGGTTCGATGGAAATTGATCAAAGGTGTTTATCAGCTAAACAAAAAAGTAGAAAATATTAAAAAATAAAATGAGTCCTACTAAAAAAACAAAACCGCCAGCTGGCACAAAAAACAAAAATAAAAAAGAAGCTAAACCAAAAAAGAAAAAAGTTTCTAAAAAGACAACTCCTGTCGCTAAAAGAAATCCCGATAATCTCTCAGAGCTTCGCCAAGATTTGGTGACTGGCGATTGGGTCGTGATTGCTAATTCTCGTGGTAAAAAACCTAACGATTTTAAGACGGCCATGGATTTGACCCAGGACACCAGCGAAGAAGACTGTCTTTTTTGTGATCCAGTTGCTTCTGGTCAGGAAAAAGATGTTTTGATTTATAGCACTTCTGATGACGATTGGAGCTTGAGGGTTTTTCCCAACAAATACCCCGCTTTTTCTAGGCCAAAAGGGAAAATTAATCATCAAGAGGAAGGGCCGTATTTTTGGATGGACGGAGTTGGTTATCATGAAGTGATTGTGACCAGGGATCATTTTGAGAGAATTGGTTCAATGGACAATTTGAAGGTGGCAGAAATTTTTGATGCTTTTCAGACTCGCTATTTGGATCTGATGAATAAAAAATCAGTTCGCTATATTGAAATTTTTCATAATCAAGGGAAAGAGGCTGGGGCGTCGATTTTTCATCCTCATTCTCAGTTGGTTGCGATGCCCGTTATTTCTCCCTATATTCGATCAGAATTGAAAGGCGCCGAGAGATATCACAGGTCTCATAAAGAATGTGTTTATTGCAGTATGTTTGAGTGGGAGAAAAAAGAGGACAAGAGGATTATTTTTGAGAATGAGAGGTTTGTGGCTTTTTGTCCGTTTGCCTCTAGAAGAGCTTTCGAAGTTTGGGTGATGCCTAAAGATCATGAACCATATTTCGAAAGAATGGACACCGAAGACAAAGTTGACGCCGGGGAAGCTTTGAATGAAGCGATTCGAAAAATTAATGAAGTTTTGAATGACCCAGACTACAATTTTTATCTTCATACTTCTCCTTGTGATGGTAAGGATTATCCTCACTATCACTGGCATATTGAAATTTTGCCCAAAACTTCTATTTGGGCTGGGTTTGAGCTTTCGACGGGGGTTGAGATATCGGCGATTGAACCCGAGAAAGCAGCCAAAGCGTTGAAAAAGGCGTAGCCTTTTTCAAAATAATCAATAATTAATATTTCAATATTCATTCAATATTCAATTGTTTAATATTCAATAATTGATTATTTGGTTGTTGGTTATTGAATGAGTGTTGAAGGTTGGTTATTGGGTGTTTTTCTGTTTAATGATTTTTTAGATTTAATTTAAGCTATGCTAATAGATGTCAACCAAGCCGTAGAACTACTCCAGGACGTTCCTTCGCAAGTTTCGGTTATGGTTATTGGAATGACTCCTATTTTTGAATTGAGAGGTGCGATTCCAGTGGCGATGGGAGTTTATAAAATGGGAGTAGTCGAAGCTTTTTTCTGGTCGGTTTTGGGAAATGTTATCCCAGTTATTCTTCTGGTTTTTCTTTTTGAGGCGGTTTCAAATTGGCTCATGAAAAATTTTTCTTTTTGGAAAAAGTTTTTCAATTGGCTTTTTGAAAGAACTAGAAGAAAAGCTGGAGATAAAATAAAAAAATATGGGGATTGGGGCTTGTTTTTTTTAGTAGCGATTCCATTGCCAGTGACTGGTGGATGGACCGGAGCACTAGCAGCGTTTTTATTTGGGATCAAAAAAATAAAATCGATCGGAATAATTTTTTGTGGGATTCTGGCAGCGGGAATAATTGTGACCTTGATCTCGATGGGTGCATTTTCATTTTAGGAGGGCAAAGATTAAAATTTAATTAAGAATAGGTTTACTAATAAATTGCTCTAATTAAACTAATTCTTCTAATTACTCTAAGAAAATCCCAATAACCAAACTTTGGTTTTTGGAGCTTAGGTCTTTTATTAGAATAATTAGTGCAATTAGAACAATTAGAATAATTCAAATTAATATGAATAAAAATAATCTGGTTATTGCAAATTTTAAGATGAAACTTTCCAGCAAATCAGAAGTTGATAGTTGGCTAATGAATTTCAAGAAAGCTGCCAAAGACTTGAAACTCAAAGACACTGAAGTTGTTTTTGGCGCGCCCACAATTTTCTTTTCTGATTTTTTGAAATTGGTAGAGGGAAATGAAAATTTTTCTTTGGGAGCTCAAAACTGTTTTTGGGAAGATTCAGGAGCTTTCACTGGAGAAGTGAGTGCCAAGATGATCGCTTCAATGAAGGGCCAGTTTGTGATTTTGGGGCACAGCGAAAGAAGAAAATATTTCGGTGAAAGAAATTCGGAGATTTATCAAAAAGTTGAAAGTGCTATCAAAAACAGGTTGACTCCTATTGTTTGCATTGGAGAAAACAAAGAAGAGAAAGAGCAAGATTTGACCAAGGAGGTTGTTTTAAGTCAACTCAATAAAATTTTAGGAGAAATTGGTCCGGGGAAAATTGAAAAGATTGTTTTGTGCTATGAACCAGTTTGGGCGATTAGTGCCAATAATCCGGAAAAACCTCCGACTTCAAATGAGATCATGGAAGCCAGGCTTTTGATCAAGAAATTTTTGGTTGCTAAATATGGCGAGTCCACAGCCAAAAGAGTTAAGATTATTTATGGAGGCAGCGTTGATCAAAAAAATGTCGAAGAGACTTGTTTGGAATCGGGGATGGAAGGGGCTTTAGTTGGGAGTTGTAGTACTAAGCCGTATGATTTCATAAAAGTAATAAAAACCTTTGAAAATTAAAAAATCTGGCGCATTTCTTTGTCGAATCTTCCGCTACTCGCTCGTCGCACCAGTTTGGTGTGCCTCGCTTATTGCTCAGATTCTCCTCGAACTGCACTCAAATTTTTTAATTTAGATTATTAAAATTATAAATTTTTTAAAATAAAAAATGGTAAAAAGCAAAACTTTGGAAATATTGATGAAGTCGATGAAAAACAAAACCGCGGTTGGAGCGTTTAATGTTTCGAATTTAGAAGTAACCCAAGCAGCTATTTTGGCGGCCGTCGAAACAAAAAAACCGTGTATTATTCAAATTACATCCTCGACAATGGACTATACTTTTGAGGCTATTGGAGACTTGGTTCGATCAAATATTGATCGTTTGGGGAAGGGGGTTGATATTGGTTTTCATCTTGATCATGGTCACAGTTTTGATGACATTGTAAGGGCGATCGATTTGGGAGTAGATTCAGTGATGATTGATGCCTCCAGGCTTTCTTTGGAGGAGAACATTGCTTTAACAAAAAAAGTTGTTGAATATGCACACCCCAGAGGAGTGGCAGTTCAAGCCGAGCTCGGGAAAGTTCCTTATTTGGGTCGAGAAAAATTGGACATTAATTGGGATGAAGTCATGACCAATCCAAATGACGCCAAAAGACTGGTGGATGAAACAGGTGTGGATGCTTTAGCAATTGCAATTGGAAATGCTCATGGATTTTTTCGAGAAAAAAGTGATCCAGATTGGGAGAGACTCAAGGCAATTAATGCTAAATTGCCGGATAATCCTCTAATTTTGCATGGAGCTTCTGACTGGGAAGGAGAGAAGGTCAGGAAAGCAATTGAGTTTGGAATTAATGGTTTTAATATTGATACAGACATTAGAGTGGCTTTTTGTTCAGCGATTTGTAAGATGGCCGGAGATAAACATTGCGAGGTCAATGACCCTCGAAAGATCCTAAAAGTTGCCAGAGATGATGCTCAAAAAGTTATTGAGAAAAAGATCAATATGTTTGCCGGAAATTAATATTAGGATTAATTTTTAGATTTAATCTAAGGGATTGACTAAAAAGTTTTCTTGGTGTAGAATAAAGGTCATTATTAGCTTAATAGTGGGAGGTGTTGCGTTAAACCAATTCCGTCTTACCACGCGAACTATGAAAAAAAGTAAGAGTCAAAAAAAAGCTCTTGAGATGTATGACGCTCAAAAGCTTTATTCAATTAAAGAGGCTTTGGAAATTTTAGGAAAATTTCCTAAGGTCAAATTCGATGAGACAGTTGAAGTTCATGTTAAATTGGAAATTGATCCAAAGAAAACTGATCAACAAATTAGGACTACTGTGAGCTTGCCTCATGGCAATGGAAAAGAAACCAAAGTGGTGGCTTTCACTGAAGGTCAAGAAAAAGAAGCTAAGGCCGCCGGAGCTGATATCGTGGGTGGAGAAGAGTTGATTGCCAAAATTGCTAAGGATAAAGATATTGCAGTTGATGTGGCGGTGGCTACTCCTGATATGATGCCTAAGTTAGCAAAAATTGCTAAAATCCTTGGACCAAAAGGATTGATGCCGAATGCAAAATCTCAAACAGTGTCTCCGCAAGTCGAAAAAATGGTCAAAGAAATCAAAAAAGGGAAGGCTAGTTTCAAAAGTGACAACGGGGGAAATATTCACTTAGCTCTTGGAAAAAGATCTTTTGATGTCAAGAAGTTGGAGGAAAATTTTGAAGAATTTAAAAAAGTTTTGCAAGCTAGCAAGCCAGAATCAGTTAAAAAGGCTTTTATTAAGAATATCTCAATATCAGCCACTATGACTCCTAGTATAAAAGTAAAATAGTCAAAACTTTTCACTTTACGAATTTTCTAAATTTTAAATCAACTAAATGTCTCAAGATACTCTAATAAAACTTCAATGCAAAGAGTGCAAAGAAATCAACTACTATTCTCGGAAAAATGTTAAAAAACTTCAAGAGAAGTTGGCGATAAAGAAGCATTGTCCGAGGTGTAAGAAGCACACTGTTCACAACGAAAAGAAGAAGAAGTAAAAATAATAGCCCGTTACGGGCTTTTATTTTTTGGTCAACTGCAATCAGTCAACGGTCATTATTTAAGAATATCCAGATGACTAGTGACTAGTGACCGGTGACATTTTTCAGTTGATATTCTTCTTTTTTTGTGGAATAATGGTGTTATTGAGATTATTCATATTAATAAAATTCAATGTCTAAAGACGTTTTAGAAAAAATAAAAAAAGATTTCCTGGAAGCTCTTGATGGAGCGGGAGAAAACTTAGAAAAGCTAGAAGAAGTTCGAGTTAAGTTTTTGGGCAGAAAAAGTGAATTTAATCAACTTCTAAAAGGAATTAAAGATTTGTCTCCAGAAGAAAAGAAAGAATTTGGTCCTTTGGCGAACAAAATTAAGCAGGAAATGGAAGGAAAAATTTCTGGATTGATTAACAATCTTCAACAAAAACAAACCCAAGACAAAGACTGGATTGACGTGACCGTTCCTGGGAAGGAAGAAAAAATTGGCCATCTGAATCTTTTAACTAAAACTCAAAGAGATATTGAAAAAATCTTTACTTCGATGGGCTTTGATATTGCCGATGGCCCAGAAGTCGAAAATGAATTTTATAATTTTGATGCTTTAAATATTCCCAAGAATCATCCCGCTAGAGATTTGTGGGACACTTTTTGGTTGAAAAACAAAAATAGTGAAGGAGACAGTTTATTGTTAAGAGCTCATACCTCTAACACTCAGGTTAGATACATGGAGAAGAACAAACCTCCTTTTCAAATTATCATTCCGGGAAAAACTTATAGATATGAGGCCACTGATGCTAATCATGAACATTCTTTCTGTCAATTTGAAGCTCTTGTTGTAGGTGACGATGTTAGTGTTGCAAATTTCAAGGATATAGCCAAAAGTTTTTTTAGCGCCTTTTTTGAGGATGAAATTGAAGTGAGATTACGACCAAGTTATTTTCCTTTTGTTGAGCCTGGTTTTGAATTTGATATTTCGTGTACAGTTTGTGGCGGAAAAGGTTGCTCAACTTGTTCGAACACTGGCTGGCTTGAGATGGGCGGTTGTGGAATGGTGAATCAGCGAGTTTTTGAGGCAGCTGGATACAAAAAAGACAAATATCAGGGATTTGCTTGGGGATTTGGAATTGAAAGATTGGCGATGATGAAACACAAAGTAAATGACATTAGATATTTCAGAAGTGGAGATTTGAGATTTGTGAGGCAATTTTGAATGCTTAATTGCTTTTGAAATTGCTCTAATTAACCTAATTATTCTAATTGATCTAAGAAAATCCCAATAACCAAACTTTGGTTTTTGGAGCTTAGGTTTTTTATTAGAATAATTAGTGCAATTAGAGCAATTAGAATAATTTTTAAAAAATTAATTTTAAATTTTTATTATGCGTTTCTCATACAATTGGATCAAAGAGTTATCAGGAACAAAAAAATCTACTGAAGAGTTGATTGATTTAGTGATGCTTCGAGGATTTGAGCTGGAAGAGTCCTATGATCTGGCTGAGCACTTCAAGAACTTTGTGGTGGGTGAAGTCAAGTCAGTTGAAAAGCATCCAGATGCGGATCGGTTGAATGTGGCCAAGGTTGATTTGGGAAAGCATGGCAGTGATGTCCAGATAGTTTGCGGAGCACCAAATTTGAAAGCTGGACAAAAAGTTCCAGTGGCAATGCCGGGAGCGATTTTGCCAAACTCTAAGATTGAAATAAAAAAAGCAGAAATGCGAGGGGTTGAATCCAACGGAATGATTTGTGCTGAGGACGAAATTGGTCTTGGGAAAGACCATGAAGGAATCATGGTCTTGGAAGATTCTTTGGAAGTTGGGGCGAACTTATCAAAAGCCTTGAAGTTAAAAGATCATGTTTTGGATTTTGATATTTTGCCTAACAGGGCCCATGACTGTTTGAGCTATCAAGGACTGGCCAGAGAGGTGGCAGCGATGGAAGGAAGAAATACTGATTTAAATACTGATTTTCCTCCAGAGGCGGATCCAGAAAATACTGATTATTCAAAAACCGGGAAGTTGTTAGAAATTGAGATTGAGGACGAGAAACTTTGCCCCCGGTATATGGGAGCAGTTTTGGAGGGAATTAAATTGGGAGAGTCTCCTGACTGGATGAAAGCCAGGTTAGTGGCTAGCGGAATGGAGCCAATCAACAACGTGGTTGATATTACTAACTATGTGATGCTAGAAACCGGAAGCCCATTGCATGCATTTGATTTTGCAGAAATTGCTCAGGGAGACAAAGCTAAAATTTTAGTTCGAAAAGCAAAAAAGCAAGAAAAGCTCGAGCTATTAAGCGATGACAAATTGGAGCTTGATGAAAATGATCTTTTAATTACTGATGGAGAGACTCCAGTGGCTTTGGCTGGAATCAAGGGTGGGAAAAAATCTGGAATCAATTCTGGCACCAACCGAATTGTTTTGGAAGCGGCCAACTTTGATTTGTTGACTGTTCGAAAATCCAGACAAAGACATGCTTTGGCGACTGAGGCTCAAGCTCGGTTCGAAAAAGGAATCAGCCCATTTTTGACTGAAGTGGCTTTGGAGAGAGCGGTTGAATTGTTGAAAGAATATGCTGGGGCCAAATTGGTTGAAGTGGTTGATCAAGAAAAACTGGACCGAAAGCCCCAAGAGGTTGAATTTGATATTGAAAAACAAACCAAGCTTTTAGGAGAAGAAGTGAGCGAAAAACAAGCTTTTAAAATTTTGGAGAATTTGGGGTTCAAAGTTAAAGACAAAAAACAAGGAAAAGCTTTGATCGAGGTTCCTTATTGGAGATTAGACATTGAAGGCCCGTTTGATTTTGCTGAAGAGATTGGCAGAATCAAGGGTTATGAAAAAATTGAAGCCAAGCCTTTGATGATTCCAGTGAAGCCGGTTAAGAAAAATCTTTCAAGGGAATTTGAATGGTCAGCGAAAGATGTTTTGACTGCGCTGAGTTTTGATGAAATCATTAGCTATTCTTTCTATGGCGAACGAGATGTGGAGTTGGGAAAAATTTCTGGAAAACATTTTGAACTGGAAAATCCAAACAGTGAAAGTCAAAATTTAATGAGGAGAACTCTTTTGCCTGGTGTGATTGCGGCGGGAATTTTGAATCAAAAAAGTTTTGATGAATTTGGTTTGTTCGAAATTGGACGAGTCTATTTTCCAGGTGAGAAAAAACATGAAGAGTTGAGATTGGCTGGAGCATATTTTGAAGAATCTTTGAGCGCTGAAGATAATTTTTATAAGGCCAAAGCCAAGATAAAATCTTTCTTGGAAAAAGTTCTGAAAAGAGAAGTCGAATTTGAAACAGAAAAATCTCTAGAGAGTGGATTCTTTCACTCGACTCGAACAGCCCGAATTGTTGTTGGCGGAGACTCGGTTGGTAGTTTGGGCGAAATCAGTCCAAGCGTGGTCAGCAAAAATAAAATCAAAAAAACCTTTGTTGTTTTTGAAATTGATTTTGAAAAAATTTTTGCTATCAAAAAGGATAAAAAAATATTCCAAGAAATTCAGAAATTTCCATATGTGGAAAGAGACTTGGCAATGTTCGTGAAATCAAAGACAGAAGTGGCAGAAGTTGAAGGAATCATCAAAAATGAGAGTGGAGAAATCTTAAAAGAAATCAAACTTTTTGATATTTTTAAAGATGAACAAAATAATAAAAAATCCTTTGCTTTTCATTTGAAATTCGGAAAATCAGATTCAACTCTTAAGGGGAAGGAAGTTGATAAGGTAATGGAAAATGTAATCAAATCTCTAGAAGAAGCTGGACACCAAGTTAGAAAATAATTTTTGATTAGAAAGTAATTTGTAATTGGCAATTGGCAATTTGGAAAAATCCCGTAGGGATTTTTTCTCCTAATTACTAATTACAAATAGCCAATTGCAAACACTGAATATTTTTTTATGCTTTTACCTTCAACTAAAACAGAACTTGATCTAGCGAAGAAAGGGATCGTTCCTATTGGCGTTGATGAAGTTGGCCGGGGACCTTTGGCTGGGCCGGTGGTGGCTGCAGCGGCTTGGGTCGATCCAAAAATTCTTGAAAAAGACTTTGATTTAAAAAAATTTATTCGAGATAGTAAAACTCTTTCCGAGAAGAAGCGGAATGAGATTTTTTTGTTTTTGGAGGAAGAAAAAGGTTTTGAAATAGCGATTGGAGAAGTTTCGCCCATGACAATTGACAGAATCAACATTTTGAACGCATCGCTGTTGGCGATGAGGTTGGCGGTGGAGAATTTAAATAAAAAAATCAAAAAAAATAATCCACTAATTCTAGTGGATGGAAACAAAACAATTCCGGGAGTGACTCATCAGCAAAAATATTTCATCAAAGGTGATCGAGATGTTTTTTCTATTGCGGTGGCTTCGATTTATGCCAAAGTCTATCGAGATAATTTGATGATCGAATATCATCAAAAATTTCCTGACTATGGTTTTGATTGCCACAAGGGCTATGGAACAAAAAAACACATGGAAGCACTAGGAAAGTGCGGAGCATGTGAAATTCATCGTCGGTCCTTTGGTCCGGTTGGGGAAGTTATCAAATAGGATAATTATTTTTTTGGAAACAAAGGGAAGAACTTACTAGTTCTTTTTTTGTATTCTTTGTATTCCTTATTGCCTCGATATTTTTTTTCTAGCATTGGAACTCCAGAAACGAAAACAATTAAAAAAGTTATTGTCAGCGGGCTGATTATTCCATAAAGACCGTTGGGAGAAGATAGGGTGATTAGAAAAATACCCCACCACAAAGTAACTTCGCCAAAATAGTTTGGGTGACGGGTGAATTTCCAAAGACCTTCTTTCATCACCCTGCCTTTATTCAAAGGATTGCTAATAAACTTGGTTAGCTGATAATCTCCTATCGCTTCAAAATAAAACCCAATCAGCCAAATCGAAAGTCCTAGTAGATCCAAAAAATTTAGAGCAGGTTGAGCTTGAGCGCTTACTATGGTGGTTGATGAGATGATGATGAGTAGGAAGAAGCCTTGCAATAAATATACTTGAAAATAGGATCTTAAATAGAACCATTTTCCCCAGGCTTTTCTCCAAGTCAGATAACGGAAATCTTCTTTTTTGTTTTTATTTCTTGAATAAATGTGGAGAGCTAGTCTAATCCCCCAAATAAAAATCAATAAATACAAAAGCAAGGATCTTCCCGAAATTGCCTGGGTGGATAGATAGTAAAAAGCCAGCAAGACATAGCCTAGCCCCCAGGCAATGTCGGCAATGTCATTTCTTTTCTTAATCAAAGAAATGACAAACAGAATGTTGGCATAAACGAAAATGATGCCAATTGACGATAGAAAAAGCTCCAACATTTATTTCAAATAATTGACAATATAAAAACCGGCGGTGCTGACCATTGCGCATAAAAGAGTTCCCCAGGCAATATCAATAAAAACGATTTTCAAAGGCCAGTTTTTCAAAGTTGCTAGGTTGGTCAAGTCATAGGTGGCATAAGTGAAAAAACCAAACAGCGCTCCCCAGGTAATTGCTTGAGAAAGAGAACTCTTTTCCACGGCCGGGAAGACAGCAAAAATCATTATTCCAACGATGAAGATTAGATAAAATGAAATGGCTGCTTTCCAGTTGGTTTTTTCACTCAAAAAATCTTTGAGATATTTTCTGTATAAATTTCTAGCCACTACTCCCAGCCAGAGAAGGTCAATCGCGAAAAAAACTATTGAGGTTAGCAAGTAGCTAATAATTATTTTTGTGGCTGACATTTTTTTATTTTAATAATTAAATTTTTCTACTGTCATAAGCCCAGTGAAGAAGGGCCTGTCTTTGTTTTGGTCGACAATCCCAGTCACCGGTGGAGCAGTTTTTCTTGATTTGAGCCATGTGCCTTTTCATTGCACGCCATCTTTTGATTTGTCTCTGGTCTTCTTCTTCGATTCTGCGACCATAGTAATATCTGCAATACCACTGAAACCAGCCTCTTGGGTCAATTGGGTTAATCCAACCTTTGAATTTCCAGTAACGCAGGGGTTTGGAGGCGTTGACTTTGAAGAAATTGAGATTTTTTTCATGACCGGGTTCGTTTTCTGGGTGAAGTTTAGCATTTCTAAACCAGTTTGCGGGGAATTCTTTTTTGCAATCTCTCATATATCTTCCCCCAAACACTCCCAGTTCTAACATCTCTTTAGGAGTTAATTCTGGCTTGAAGTCCGGATCAAAATTTTTTCCAATTGGTTCAATCAAGTCGTATTGATAGTTCTTTTGCATTTTATCATTAACGATGATTTTTTTCATTTTTTTAATCATTTGGATAGATTAAGTAAAGTGATGCTAAGTTGCAAAACTGTTGCGAAAGAAACCCAAAGGAGGTAGGGAATATTCAAATAGACGACCCAGCGAGAATGAGGAAAAATTGCTACCATGCACCAAATTAAAGTGACTAATACTAGAATTATATCGACTGAAGCCAGAAAATTGTTTTTAAGGCCAAATTGAATTGGAGTAAATAGAAAATTAAAAACTAGGTTTAAAATAAATGGAATGAGAATTTTAAAAGAAACCTTTTCTTGTAAGAATAGCCAAAAAACGTAACCAAAGGTAATGAATATAATAGCATAAAGGACAGTCCAAACAGGGCCAAAGACCCAAGAAGGAGGCGCCCAAGAAGGCTTTATTAATTGTTGATACCAGGAGTCCATTTTTTAATATAATACTTATTTTAGGAGTATCTAGAAAAATTGCTTAAAATGAAATAAATTTTTTATTTTGGTATTCCTGCTTTTTTGTCGACCATTTTTATTAGGTTGGCGATGTTTTTTTCTTTTAAATCTTTTTCGGAATAGATTTTGATATGTCGGGTGGTTTTGCCACTGCCTTCAAAATTTTCAATTTCTTTCTCAGATAATCCCACGATGGAGAAGCCGACATGAATTTTGTCTTTCATCGCAGCTAGATAGATTTTTCCTCCAGAATAGGACAAGACTCCCCATTTCAAGGATTCATCACTTCCAGGAATTGTTTTCAAAATCAAACCCCGAGCTTTTCTGAGAAGCTCTTTTTCTTTTGGTTTTTGTTTTCTAATATATTGTTTTATTTTTTCTTCCATTTTTTGTTTTTAATATCATTCCAGTCCCCAAGCAGAATCTGAAAATTTTTCCAATTCGAATAATTTATTTAGTTGGTTTTTTATTCTTTCAATGTCTTCTTTGTTGAGAGGACTATACTCTTCTTTGTGTCCTGAAATTATGGGGTCTCCATATTTTTGTATAACAGCGTCTTTTGCTCGGCAATAGAGATGGATATGCAAGTGAGGCGTCCAGTTCCCGTTGTCTTAGTAGTTTATTCTTCCAATATCAACCCCAATTTCTTTCATTGCTGATTTCATTGCTTCTCCAGAAGCGACGGTGAGGCGCATTAATTCAATTGCTTCTTTCGGAGACAGTTTGCTTCTGTCTTCGACGGAAACTTTTGGAGAGATTTTTACATGTCCTCCCTCAAGACGATCGATTTCTGGTCTTTCATGAGATTCGAGAATGAAGTTTTTTGTTTCATAAATTGTTGCCATAATTTTTTAATTAACTTAATTTTGAATCTAAATATTTCTTTAATTTGTCGAATCGTTTTACTTTTAAATATGTTTTCTGGTCATCTTTTTCGTTTAGTGAGGCTCTTGTGACTTTATAGCCTTCAGGAATAAAAATTTTATCCCAACCGAACCCATTGTCTCCAGAAGGTTCTTTCGCTATTTTTCCATCCATGCTTCCTTCAAATAATTTTAAATCTTTCCCATCGAAATAACCAAAAACGCACCTTGCCGTTGCCTTTCTTGTTAAACCGGACCCGATCATGGAGCAGATTGTTTCGAATGGAACTTTGTCTACAAAAAATATTATGAAAGGCCCTGGCAAACCACCAAGAGCAGCAAATTCCAAGGCGACGTCTTCAACAATAACGGGCTTTTTAACTAAATCATAAGCCTGTCTTACTTTATGTTCTACAATTTCATTCAAATCAGTGGATTGGATTTCGTCTAAATTGAGTTTGACGTGATCTACGGGATAGCCAAGGTATTTTGATAAGTATTCTGCTTTATTTTGATTGCCCGTTATAAAGGTTACATTTGCCATAATAAGTTGATAATATTTGAGTTTTGACTTAATTTATGCTATTTTTTCAATATTATCATTTTATCATATTGAATTATTAAATAAAAGAATTTTGTATGAAACCTGAATTATTGGTTCCAGCTGGCGGGCTAGAAAAACTAAAAACAGCGATTATTTTTGGCGCGGATGCCGTCTATTTTGGGTTGCCTGGATTTTCTTTGCGGGCTAGGGCTAGTCAGTTTAGTCGAGAAGAAATTTTGGAAGGCGCAGAGTTTTGTCGGAAACATAAAAAAAAGTTTTATGTGGCCTTGAACATCTATGCTCATAATGTTCATTTGAAGGCTTTGGAAAAGCAGTTGGATCTTGTTGAGGAAATCAAGCCAGACGGGGTTATTCTTTCTGATCCGGGGATTTTGCAAATAGTTAAAAAAAGATTACCAAAAATTGATATCCATCTTTCCACTCAAGCCAATGTCACCAACAAAGAGGCTGCCAAGTTTTGGGCGAAGCAGGGAGTGAAGAGAATTGTCTTGGCCAGAGAAGTTTCTTTGAAAGAAGTGAAGGAAATTAAAAAAGCAGTTCCAGAAGTTGAGTTGGAATATTTTGTTCATGGGGCGATGTGTATGGCTTATAGTGGGAGGTGTATTTTGTCGAAGTGGATGCTCAACAGGAGCGGGAATCTTGGGGACTGTGCTCAACCCTGCCGCTGGAAGTACAAAAGCCCCTCTTTTGGCAAATTTCGTCGTCAGGCTCTCCGCGACTCGCTCCATTTACCGGATGAAGTAAACTCCGCTCGTTGCTCGAGCCTTCCTCGAACTTTACTCAAAAGAGAGACTTTTGACGATCGCGATAGGCAGTTGTGTTTGGAGTCGAGAATTATTGACGACAAGGATCGATTTGAGATTGATGTTGAGGAGGATGGTCAGGGGACTTATTTGTTTAATAGTAATGATATTTGTTTGATTGAACACTTAAAAGAAATTCAAGAAGCCGGGATTGATTCATTGAAAATCGAAGGGCGGACTAAGAGTGTTTATTACACTGCCATGGTAGCGAGGGCTTATCGAAAAGCTTTGGATTCCTTGGGGACAAAAGAGGAAAAGAAAGTCATCAAAGAGCAGAGACGAGAGTTAGAAAAACTTTCTAATCGAGGATATTGGACCGGATTTGCCTTCCAGGATGAACCGCCTCATTTGTTCAAAGAAGCGTCTATAGAAGCTTCTAGTGAATTTGTTGGGATTGGATTGATTAAAGATATTCCAAATAAGTCTGATGTCAGAAATGTCTTTGTTCACAACCATTTTTTGAGAGGAGAAGAGGTTGAGGTTGTCACTCCAACTGAAATTTTTAAAACTAAAGTCTTGGAAATTAAAGATGACAAAGGCGAGTCAAAGGACTCTGCTCATGGAGGTCAGGAAAAAGTTTTTTCCATTGAGTTTGATAAAAAAATCGACGGATTTTTTGTAATTCGTAAAACAATAAAGAAATAGTTTACTGTTATACGACGTCGTATAGTAGTAAAATAAAACACTACTATATAACGTTATATAGTAGTGGCTGATTTTTAGGTGAATTATTTTACTTGCCTTATTTTTTGGTCTATAATTTATTTAGATTATTTAAACTATCAAATAATGAAAAAAACAAAAACTCGTTTGACAATCATAGTTTTGGACTATCTAAAAGCTAAGCGAGTGGTTGAAAATGTTAGTTTGTTAGAAAAACAAAAAACTAACTTTGCTTCAAAAATAATTGTTATTGACAACTCTTGCAATCAAGAGAATGCTGATGTTTTGAAAAAAAGCTTAGGGAAAAAGAAAAACATCGAGTTGGTTATCAATGACAAAAATTTGGGATATATTAAAGCCCACAACGTGGTTAGTGATCGAATTGTTGGTGACTATTTGCTGATTTTGAATCCTGACATTCTCTTGAAAGATAAAGATGTTCTGCAAAAAATGGTTGGCTATCTTGATAAAAACAAAGAGGTTGGGTTGATTGGGCCAAAACAAGTCAATGACAATGGAGAAATTGCTATGAGTGTTCGGGGTTGGCCAAAATTCTATTTGCAGGTGGCCAGGCGGACTTTTTTGCGGAATTTGCCAGGACTTAAAGAACAAGTCGAGCATGATGAAATGAAACATCTTGACTATGATGAAGTTCAGGATGTTGATTGGTTGCAGTCTTCTTGCGTGATGATTCGAAAAAATCTTTGGGATGATATTGGTGGGCTTGATGAAAGTTATTTTCTTTTCATGTCTGATCCAGAAATTTGCTATCAAGTTTGGAAAAGAGGTTTCCGGGTGGTCTATTTTCCCAAAGTCAAAGTTTTTGCTGACGGAAAAAGAGTCAGCGCTGGGGGCTTTGGGACTTTTTTCAAAAGCTGGGTGCTAAGACAGCACGTCAAAGATTCTTTGACCTATCGACTCAAGCATTTTCTAAAGTCTAATCCTAGAAAAAAATATTATGAAAACCATTCTAATTAAAATTGGAAAAGTTATCAGTGTCTTGAAAAGAGATGGACTGATTGCGGGAACCAAGACGCTTTTCACAAGGTATTTAAAACTTTATCTCCAAACTGTTTTCACTCCTGTCAAAGGCGATGTTTTAATGGTGACTGCTGGGGTGGGGGACAGTGCTTTTTATAGGGCTTTCAATCATGCCGAAGAACTAAACATTCATGGGATCAAAACTTCTGTGGTTATGCAAGACAATCCTTTCTTGAATAAATATGTTGATCGGTGTAAAGTTTTCATTTTTCAAAGAACCCTTGTGACCCCTGGGATTGAAAAAATGATTGAGAAAATCAAAGCCCAAGGCAAGGAGATTATTTTTGAAACTGATGATTTGGTTTTTGATGCTAAATACATCAAGCAAACTGACATGTATAAGAATAAGCTCAACGCGGCTGAAAAGCTTCAATACAAAAATGGAGTGGGTGGTGAAATTGTCAAAGACCCCTACACCAAAGTTTGCACCACTCCGACGACTTATCTGGGAAAAAAATTAGAAGAACATGGTAAAAAGGTTTTTATTGTTAGAAACAAATTTTCTAATCATGAATTGGAGTTGACTCAAAATATTCTGGATAATTTACCGAAAGAAAAAGATGATCCAGGAGTGGTCAGAGTTGGTTATTTCAGTGGAACTTCAAGTCACAACAAGGACTTTGCTTCGATTGTGGACGCCTTGATGGATGTTTTGAAAAAATATGAGAATGTCAAACTTTTTTTGGCAGGGCCTTTGGATGTTGATAATAAGCTGAATAAATATGCAAGTAGGATTGTGGTAATGCCTTTTGTGCCGAGGGATAAATATTATGAAAATATTTGGAAAGTTGATATCAACATTGCCCCTTTGGTTTTGGACGATCCATTTTGTGAATCAAAATCTGAAATCAAATTTACTGAGACTGGGATCTTGAAAATCCCAACAGTGGCGATCAAGAATCAAACTTTCTCTGAAGCGATCAAAGACGGGAAAGACGGATTTTTGGCCAAAACCCGAAAAGACTGGGTGGAGAAGCTCAGTAAGTTGATTGAAGATAAGAAGCTTCGAGACAAGATGGGAGCGGAAGCGCGAAAGAAAATTATCAAAGATTATACTAACAAGAATAGTCATACGGATGACTACTACAAATATTTGAGAGGGATTATTAGCCGAACCAGATAATGAAAAAAATGCCTAAAGTCTTCATCATAGTTTTGAACTACAATGGTGGAGAATTGATAAAAAATTGTTTAGAAAGTTTGGAAAAGGTTGACTATCCCAACCTTCATGTTCTGGTGTCTGATAATGGCTCAAGGGATGATTCTGTGAGTCAGGTGAAAAAACTTTTCCCAAAAACCATTGTTATTGAAAATAATAGCAACAAAGGTTTTGCAGGGGGGAACAATGTGGGAATTGAATACGCCTTGGAAAAAAAGGCTGATTATGTTTTGCTTCTCAACCAAGACACCGAAGTTGAGCCAGATTTTTTGAAAAAATTGATCGAGGTGGCAGAAAAAGATGAAAAGATTGGAATATTGTCCCCTTTGATTTATTGGAAAAGAACCAAGCAGGTTTGGTTTTCCAAAGGATCAATCAACTGGTTTAATATGAGAACTTTGCATGAGAAAGAGCCAGTTTCCGGAAAGCCCTTTGAAAGTGAGTTTTTGACCGGTTGCTCGCTTTTGATCAAAAAAGAAGTTTTGGAAAAAATTGGTTTTTTGGATGACACTTTTTTCTTGTATTGGGAGGATGCTGATTTCAGTGTTCGGGCGACCAAGGCTGGATTCAAATCAATTGTTGTTCCAGAAAGTGTGATTTATCACTTTGAAACCAGTGAGACAATGAACAAGAACAAGATCTATTGGTTGGTTTTGTCTGGCTTAATTTTTTTCAAGAAAAACACTCCTGCCTTTTTGCGGCCTTGGATTTGGTTTTTTGTGAGTTTGAGGAAAATGAAAAATTGGTTAGACCGAAAAAGAGGTAAGGGGGAGTTGGCTGAATCGATTTATAAAGCGTATCAAGACTATGAAAACATCAAATTCTAAAAAATTATCGATAATTATAGTTTCTTATAATAGTAAGAGAAACCTGAAGGGGTGCATTGACTCAATCTATTCAAAGATTGGGAACTCTTTGAATTGGGAAGTGATCGTGGTTAATAATGATGAGAGAGAAGATCTCTCTAATTTGAAAATCGATTTTTCCAGAGTGAAATTGATTGATCACAAAAAGAACGTTGGTTTTGGGGCAGGGATGAACTTGGGGGCCAGCAAGGCCAAGGGAGAGTTTTTATTGCTTTTGAACCCTGATACTGAAATAGATTCAGAAAATATCTGGGATGTTCTGGATGAATTCAAAAGGGATAAAAAAATTGGTATCATGGGCGGAGGAATTTTTGGTAGAAATGGTGAAAGGCAAGAGTGGAGTGCTGGTAAAGAAATTTCACTCTATGATTTAATTAGAAATAATCTTGGGTTTAGCCGAAGTGAAAAAATTTGGAACAGCTCGGAGAAAATTAGGTGTGATTGGGTGGCTGGAACCGCTTTGTTTATCAAAAGGAAGCTTTTCAATGAACTTGGAGGGTTTGATGACAATTTCTTTATGTATTTTGAGGATATGGATTTGTGTCGAAGAGTTCGCAAAAAGGGATTGAAGATTTTCTTTTATCCAGAATTTCGAGTTTTGCATGGTTGTGGAGAGAGCTATGAGGACACTAGATTGCAGAAAAAACACTACTATGATTCGATGGAAAAGTTTTTGGTAAAACATTCAAAATATTCCGGATTTTTGGTGACTAAAATAGTTAGAAAAACTATAATTCGAAAATAGAGACGAAAATAAAAACGATAATTTACTTTTGAGGGCTTTCTTGTTATAATAACAACGGTTTTGAGTTTATTCTTATTTTATAGAAATGGAATTTAAAAAATTTAAATTAAAGCTAGTTTTAAGCGGCATTTTTTTGGCGTTGTTTTTGGCTGTGGTCTCGCCATTTTTGATCGTTAATGGAGTTTTTGGCTGGTCTGAGGAGCTATCTCAGGGGTTGCTGCCAGTGGCCCTTTTTGTTGCTGTTATTTTTCTTTGGAATGAATTCAATAAGCTGAGAATTGAAATAAACAAGGAAGAGCTGGAGGACGAGAATTTAACAGAATTAGAGCACAATGTTGAGAAATTGACTGGAGAGGGTCCTAATACAAAAAATAAATAAAAAATATGTTTTATAACATTTATTTCAAACTTAAATTGATTTGGGTGGCAATTGCCGGGATGATTTTTATGATGATGGTCACTCCTTTTTTTGTTAATTCTCCCGTAGGTATTTTCTCTAAAGAGATTATCCAAGCCCTCTTCGTTTCTATGGAATTTGTGGTTTCAGTTTTTTTCTTGAATGAATATCATCGTTTGAAAATTATTATTCAAAAAGACGAAGCTAGCAAGAAAAGCGTTAAGCACATTGAGACTGGTTTAAAAAAACTTTTTTTCAAAAAATCTGACACTGGAATGAAAGGGATTGTTCTTTCCGGTGGGACTGCTACTAGGCTTTTCCCTTTGACTGCCACAACCTCCAAACAGCTTTTGCCGGTTTATAACAAACAAATGATCTTTTATCCTTTGAACACTTTGATTAAGGCCGGAATCAGGGACATCCTCTTGATTGTTTCTCCGGAAAATAGTGGGCAATATTTAAATCTGTTGGGTTCAATTTTCAAAAATCACGGAGTTAACCTTTATTTCGAAGTTCAAAAAGTTCCTGGCGGTTTGCCTGAGGCTTTTATTTTAGGAGAGAATTTTATTGGATCTGATAATGTGACTTTGGTTTTGGGTGACAATATTATTGAAGATGATATCAAGGCAATTTCTAAGTTTAAATCAGGTGGGCATATTTTTGCCAAAAAGGTTCATGACCCAGAACGATCTGGAGTTGTTAAGTTTGACAAGAACAAGAAGGTCGTGAAAATTGTAGAGAAACCGAAGAAATGGATTAGTGACTATGCTATTCCGGGGCTCTATATTTTTGACAACAATGTTGTTGAAATTGCCAAAAAATTAAAACCTTCTAAGCGAGGTGAATTGGAAATCGTTGATTTGCAGTTGGCTTATCTCAAAAAAGATCAATTGAGAGTGGATATTCTCAAAGGAGCTTGGATGGATGCTGGAACTCATGAATCATTGCTGGAGGCTGGAAAAATTGTTAAAGAGAAAAAGATTGCAGAGAATTTTCATCCAATAATCAATGCAGCAATAGACGAATTTAATAATGAGCTGAAAATGAGAACCAAGGCAGTCCTTAATATGCACAATCTTCATCTTCGAGAGGAGTTTATGCTTAATAAGAAAAACAAAAACAAAAAATAAAATTACAGATTTACTAATCGCTAATAATCAGTTATTATTAAGGTGTAATTCAAAGACTGATTAGTAAAGAATGAAACTAAATAAATTTCAAAAGGCCAAGGTAGTTTTAGGTTTGAGCTTGCTGGCGTTATTGTTTGCGATTTTGTTTATTCCGCATATTGTTGATCATGGTTTGAGCTGGGCTTCCGAGGACACACTCGAAACCCTATTTCTGATTTTGAGCTTTTTTGCCGTTATTTATGTTTTTTGGCATTATGATTATGTTGTTCAGAAAAGGGAGCAAGAGACTTTGAGCATGTCTTCTAAATTGCAAAGCAAGGAAAAGGAGCTGATTGAAGCTTTTCAGTATTTGGGGAAAATTAATGTTCGTTTTTCGGTGGTTCGGGATTTCTTAGAGAAAATAAAAAAACCTATACCAAAAAATAAAGAGGAAATGAAAAGATATTTAAAGGAGATGTTGGAGATTGCCTGTGGAGCAACTGGAAGGAAAAAGGCTTATGTTAAGATCGTTGATCTTAAAAGTAAGAAACTGTTAATAGAGGAGAGTTTAGTCCATGAGGTGGGCGAGAGTGAAAAAATAGATATTAACACAAGGGATTTATTAAGCTCAAACAGTAAAGATGGTTTTTTTGATTTTAAAAATATGAGAATTTTTTGTTCTGGTGAAAAAAAGTCTAAAATTTCAATTTGTTTGATTTTGCCAATTGAAGAGGGAGGAGAAGCCCAGGATGACTTCTTGAAAGCTTTAGTAAATCAATGCAAGATGGTTTTTTCAATTTATAACAAAGATAAGTAATAAAATTATTTGTAATAAGTAAGACGGAATTGAATGAAGACTAAAAAGATCAAAAAGGCAATTGTCGCAGTGGCTGGTTCAGGAACCAGGTTTTTGCCGGTTACTAAATCAATGCCCAAAGAAATGCTTCCAATAATTGATAAACCAATCATTCAATTGGTGGTTGAAGAATTGGTTGAGGCTGGAATTGAGGATATTATTTTGGTTACTAAGTGGGACAAAAAAACCCTTGAGGATCACTTTGATCATAGTTGGGCACTTGAAAATGAGCTTGAAAAAGGAGGAAAGAAAAAAAGGCTAGAGGAAGTGAAAAATATTTCCGAAATGGCTAATTTTATTTATATACGCCAAAAGGGACCCTATGGAAATGGAACCCCAGTCTTGTCAGCGGCTAGTTTAGTCGAGAATGAACCATTTGTTTTTGTTTGGGGAGACGATTTGGTGAAATCTAAAGAGTCTTTCACAAAGCAAATGGTCGAAGATTATGAAAAAACTGGCAATTGTATGATTGGAGTCCAGGAAGTTCCAGAGGATCAAGTTGATCGTTTTGGGATTGTGGCTTTGGAGAAAGGAACAATGAAAATAAAAGATATCGTGGAGAAGCCTCCAATTGGAGAAGCCCCTACAAATTTGGCTGACTTTGGTCGAATGATTTTAAATCAAGATATCATCGATGTCTTGAAAGAAACTGAAACAGGCAAGGGCGGAGAGCTTTGGATTGTTGATGCGATTACTAAATATATCAAGAACGGCGGAAGTTTTTATGCCAAAGAGGTTCAGGGAGGCAAATGGATGACGACTGGAGATCCTCTTAGCTATTTCAGGGTGATTCTTTCCTATGCGGCTGATCGGCCTGAGTTTAAAAAATATTTGAAAGAATTTTGTAAAAAACTAAAGTAGATTTTTAAAAAAAATTACAAAAATAAAAATGAAAAAAACAATAATTCAAAGAGCTCGGGAGGAAGCTCAAAGATATGGGGTTCCGATTTGGAAGTTGCCAGATTTTTTGATATTGATAATGGCTTTTGTTAATATCATTGGGATGTTGTCGACTTATTATTTGGCGTTGAATTTTGTTGATGATCCCAGAACAGCAGTGATTTTTGTTGCTATTGAGTCAGCAATAATTTTGATTATCGGAAACATAGTGACAGAATCTTCTAAGAAAATTATTGTTAACTACCAACTCAAAGAAGAGTTTGTTGACTTAGTTTCTCATCAAATCAGAAACCCTATTACTAATGTCAAATGGAATCTTGAACTTTTAAGTGGTGAAAAACTAAATAAAAAACAAGCAAAATATGTCGAAAGATTAATCGAATCTGTTGAGAATATTGTTAGTCTAGTGAATGATTTTGTTTATTTATCAAGATTAGATCAAAGCAAAAAAGAATTAGCTTGTCAAAAAATTGATTTGGGGAAAATTGTTGCAAATTTAATCAAAGACATGAAAATTTTTGCTTCTGCCAGGGGTGTAAAAATAAAACTGAAAGACACTAGCAAGAACTCATTCGTTAAAACTGACCAAAAGAAGATCAAAATAGTTTTAAATAATGTTTTGGAAAATGCTTTGAAATATAGCTACGAAAAAGGCAAAGTGGAAGTCGAGATTTATAATGAAAAAGACAACTTGATTATCAAAACAACAGATCACGGTTGTGGAATTGAAAAGGATGCGCATTCTCGAATTTTTGATAAATTTTATCGTTCAGAAGATGCTAAAAAATTGGCTGCCGATGGAACAGGAGTGGGCCTCTATGTCTCTAAGGTTTTGCTGGAGGAGATGGATGGAGAGATTTGGTTTGAATCAGAGAAAGATGAAGGTAGCACTTTTTATGTTAGCTTGGCCACTTGTTAATAATGAAGAAAATTACTTTTAAAATAAAAAACCCTGGTTAAATAAATTTCATTTAATTTTGATAAATCAAAATTATTTAACTGGGCAAGAAAAAAATGAAAAAAAATAAAATACTTTTTGTTGAAGACGAAAAAGCTTTGAGGGAAACACTCCAGGAGGCCTTGGAAAAAGGAGGGTTTGAAGTTCAGGCTGCTGTTAATGGGGAAGAGGCTCTTGAATTTCTGAAAAAGAGCGACTACGGTTTAATTCTTCTTGATATTATTTTGCCCAAGAAAAACGGGTTTGAAGTCTTAGAAGAAATCAATGAGCTAAAAAAGGGAGTCCCGGTTATTTTGCTGACGAATTTGAGCGGCTCCAATAACGTTCAGAAAGCTTTGGATTTGGGAGCAAGAAACTATTTAGTAAAGTCTGAATACAGGCTTGATGAAATAGTAGATAGAGTCAAAGAAATTATTAGCTAAATTTAAAAGATGCATGTTGAATCTAGTCAATTAAAAAGTTTTTTAGAAGATTCTGATTTTATTGATAATAAAAAACTAGAAAGCGCTTTTAAGGAAGCCGAAGAGAAAAAGGTTTATCTCGGAGATTTGTTAATGAAAAAAGAACTAATTTCCGAGATGAATCTTCGAAGGATGCATGCCTATATTTTGGGAATTCCTTTCGTTGATTTAGAGAAAAAAGAAATTCCTAAGAATGTTCTTCAGATTCTTTCCGAATCAGTCGCCAAGAAAAACAATGTTATTGTTTTTAAAAAAGATGGGAAGAAATTGAGGGTAGCAATGCTTGATCCCGGAAATATTCAAATTATTGATTATTTGAGAAAGAAAACTGGTTTTGAAATTATTCCTTGTTTAACTACTGAAAAAAGCGTCAAGGAGTCTCTCAAGCAATACAAAAAAAGTTTACAAGCAGAATTTGGAGAAATCATTGATCAAGAAAAACAAGAAGAGGTTGATCAGGATGAACTTAAAAAAATTGCTGAAGATTTGCCTATTGTTAAGATTGTCGACACTCTTTTAGAGCACGCAATCTTAGAATCTGCTTCTGATATTCACATTGAACCGGATGAGAAAGAAGTTCGGGCCCGCTATCGGGTTGATGGGGTTTTGCATGACGCTATGACTTTGCCAAAGCAAGTTATGTTTGGGATTGTGGCTAGAATCAAAGTGCTTTCAAATCTGAAGTTGGATGAACACAGAATTCCCCAAGATGGTCGATTTAAGGCTGCTATTGATGATAAGAAAGTTTCTTTTCGTGTTTCAGTTATTCCGGTTTTCAGTGGAGAGAAAATTGTTTTAAGAGTTTTGGACGATTCTTCTTCGAAAGGATTGACCCTGGAGAAGTTGGGGCTGAAAAACGAAGCCCTGGAGAGAGTTCAAAGAGCAATCAGTCAGCCCAATGGAATTTTCTTAGTGACGGGTCCAACGGGAAGTGGTAAAACGACAACCTTGTATACTATTCTTGGAATGCTCAACACTCCGGAGGTTAATATTTCAACCATCGAAGATCCGATTGAATATCAAATGCCTCGAATCAATCAAACTCAAGTCAAATCTCAAATTGGGATGACTTTTGCTTCGGGACTCAGGGCCCTGCTTCGGCAAGATCCTGACATCATTATGGTTGGAGAAATTAGAGACAAAGAGACCATGCAGATTTCTCTCAATGCTTCGATGACTGGGCATTTGGTGCTTTCAACTTTGCACACTAATTCATCAGCAGCTGCAATTCCTAGAATGGCTGATATGAAAGCTGAACCATTTTTGATAGCATCAACTGTTAATACAGTGGTGGCTCAAAGATTGGTTCGGAAGATTTGCTCAGAATGTCGCAAGGAATATAAGTTGGATAAAAAAGAAGCCGAAGAGCTGGGAAAGAGAATTGATTTTGAAGTAATGATGGCGGCCATTGGTAGAAACGCAAAAGATTTGCCGAAAGAAGTTAGCGCGGCTAAGAAAGTAGAGGACTTGAAATTCTATAAGGGCGAGGGATGCAAGGTTTGCAATAACGAGGGCTATAAAGGGAGGATTGGCGTATATGAAGTTTTGGAAGTTAGCGAAGCTATCGAAAAACTTATTAGTCAAAATTCAATTGCCTCAGAGATTGAAAAAAAGGCGATTGAAGAAGGAATGAATACGATGATTGTGGACGGATTTTTAAAAGCCACTACTGGAGAAACTAGTCTAGAAGAAATTTTAAGAGTAACTAAAGAATAATTTTGAATATGCCAAAATTTGAATATCTTGCCAAAGACAAAAAAGGCAAAGAAAAAAAGGGAACGATTGAGGCGGAAACCAAAAAACAAGCCACTGATAAAATAAAGAAAGATGATCTGTGGCCGGTTTATGTTGATGAGATTAAAAAAGAAGGAGTGAAGAAAAAATTTATTTCCGGTATGAGTGGAATTCCATTGAAAGAGAAGATGATTTTTTGTAGACACTTGGGAGTTATGATCGCTTCTGGGTTGTCAATGTCACGAGCTTTGGAGATTTTGGGAGAGCAGGAAAAAAATAAAAGCTTCAAGAAAGTTATTCAAATTATAGGGACGGACGTTAAAAAGGGAATTTCTTTGGCGGATGCGATGACCAAGCATCCTCAAGCTTTCAACAAAGTTTTCACTTCTATGGTGAAAGTTGGAGAAACGGGAGGGTCTTTGGAGGAGATTTTAAATATTTTGTCTGCTCAATTAGAAAAAGATCACAAACTGGTTTCTAAGATCAAGGGAGCTTTGATATATCCAGCTATTATTATCATAGTGATGGTTGTGATTGCCATTTTGATGATGATGTTTGTGATTCCAAAAATTACCAAAGTTTTTGAAGAGTTTAATGCCGAGTTGCCTTTTATTACTCAGGTAGTGATTACGATTAGTAATTTTATGGCTAACAATATTTTGATTACCTTTGCTTCGATTTTTGTTGTCGTAGGGAGTTTCATCTTTTTCTATAAAAGCGAGCCAGGTAAAAGATTTTTTCACAAAGCTTTCTTAAAAATTCCAGTGATAAGTACTTTGGTCGTGAAGTTAAATAGCGCAAGGTTCGCTAGAATTTTGAGTTCTTTGTTGCAGAGTGGGGTTTCTTTGGTTGAGGCACTGGCTATTACCTCGGACACTTTGGGAAATTATTATTTCAAACTAGCCACCAAACAAGCCTCAGAAGAAATTCAAAAAGGGAAGGCTCTCTCGGAGATTTTGACTGATAACAAAACCCCTTTCACCTTTTTGGTTGTTAAGATGCTGAAGGTTGGTGAGGATACCGGGAAAACTCCAGACATTTTGAATAAGTTGGCTGATTTCTACGAAGAGGAAGTTAACCAGATTACCCAAAATCTTTCAGCTATCATTGAACCAGTTTTAATGGTGTTGGTTGGAATAGCGGTGGCTTTCTTTGCGATTGCGATTATTAAACCGATTTATTCTTTGATGCAATTAGTTTAAATGAAAAATTTTTTCAAAATAAACAAAAAAGGCTCAACTTTAATTGAAGTTTTAGTCAGCGTCGCAGTGGTGGCTTTTTTGACTTTGACAATTTATTTAACTTTGACTAGCGCCGTGGCTAATATGGGGGAGTCCAAGCAGAGAGTGGGAGCGGTGGCAATTGCCAATGAGAAAATGGAAATTATGAGAAATCTTGATTATAGCGAAGTGGGAACAATTGGCGGAATTATTTCTGGTCCCATGCTGGCTTCAGAAACTTTAACAAGAAATGGTTTTGACTATGATGTTTATATTGATATTCGATATATAGATGATCCTTTGGATGGAACCGGGGGAGATGATTCCATTAATACTGATTATAAATTGGTTCAAGTTGAAGTTGAATGGGAGCATCAAGGAAAAACTGATTCAGTGGAATTTTTTTCTAGCTTTGTTCCAGATGGGGTGGAAACAAATATGGGAGGCGGAACTTTTGTTTTAAACACCATGACTTCAGGGGGAGAACCAGTTTCTGATGTAAGCGTCCATTTAGAAAGCATTGAAGACTCTCCGTTGGTTGATTATTCAACCTCAACGGACAATGCTGGAAGTCTGGTGTTGCAGGGAGTCCCAAGCCAGACCTATCGAATTAGTTTATCAAAAAGCGGCTATGAAAGTGTTCGAACCTATCCAAATTTTCCTGAGTCTAGTTTCATTCCAGAAAATATTGATTTCTATGTCGATGAAGGAGCTTTGAACTCTAAGAATTTTTTTATCGATCAAGCATCCAATCTTACTTTAAAGGCTATTGATACTTCCGATGAATCTGGGATTTCAGGAATTAGTGTTGATATCGAAGGCGGGAAAGAAATTGGAAGCAGCCCTACTACCTATAACTTGAATGACACCTCCTCAACAAACTCAAGTGGGGAAATTGATTATTCAGACATTAGCTCCGGAACCTATCAAATTACTAATTTTTCAAGTTTGAGCAATAGTGAATATGAGCTGGCCAATTCTGAAGACGATGCCTTGATTGAACTAGCGGCTGATGAAAGCAAAGAATTGGAACTTTTGTTTTTGCCAAAAAATAAGCCTTCACTTTTTGTGACGGTTTTAGATAATTCCAATGATGAACCAATTCTTGATGCCGAAGTTGGTTTGGTGGGTCCTAATAGTTTTGACCAAAACGACCTGACCAAAACTGATGGAACCGCGTTTTTCCCCTTGGTGACTGATCCTCCGGTGGCGATGGAAAATGATGACTACACTCTTGAGATTCGAGTGAATAATTATGAAGAATATTCAAGTACTGTTACGATTAGTGATTTGACAACAAAGGAAGTTAAACTTGATCCGCTATAAAATAGGACTAATCTCAAAAATGAAAAATTTTTTATCAAAAAAATCCGGAATGACTTTGGTCGAGGTTTTGACAGCTTCGAGTATTTTGATTTTAATTAGCGGGGTAGTGGCGGTGGCCTTGGTTCGGACTTTTGCGGTTAATAAATACACTATTGAACAAGGTTTAAACAACAGCACTCTAAGACTTTCAGTAAGCAATTTCACCAAGAATGTTCGTGAAGCTCGCCAATCTGACGCGGGCGGATATTTGATCTTTTCTGGGGAAGATTTTGATTTGAGATTTTTCTCTGATATTGACAATGACTCAGTGACTGAGAAAATTCACTACTTTTTGGAAGATGGCTATTTTAAATTGGGAATTTCTGAGCCAAGTGGTTTTCCGGCAGTTTATCCGACCAATGACGAAGTGGTGAAAATAATTGGAGGAAACATCATGAATACTCTCAGCGAGCCAATTTTTTATTATTACGATGGAGAGAATTTAAGCGATTTGGAAAACAATCCAATGAGCACTCCAATTATTCCGGACGAAGTGAGTCTGATCAAACTGCATTTGATTACTAATGTGAATCCTGATCAAAATCCTCGCGATATGGAAATAGAAACTTTGGTTAGACCGAGAAATGTTGAATATTAATTTTGGTTGACGAATTTGGAAAAAATGTGTATTATAAATCTGTTCTTTATTGAGTGAAGTGATGGAAAAACTTCAGGAAAACATTCCAGCTCATTAATTTAGCAAGTGCCCTTCGGGGAAGTCGGGTGGAACCGCGGGAAAACTCGCTCCGACAATTCAAAACCATTTTTGGATTGTTAGAGCGAGTTTTTTATTTGTGTCTATTTAAATGGCCATTTAAATAGACATTTAATTTATAATTATTTTTTTATGAAAAAAGATTTAATGCAAGATATTGTTTCTTTGTGCAAGAGAAGGGGTTTTGTTTTTCCATCATCTGAAATTTATGGTGGGTTTGCAGCTGTCTATGACTATGGTTCTTATGGAGTAGAACTAGCCAACAACATCAAGAATGCTTGGTGGAAGGCAATGGTTCAAAAAAATGACAATATTGTTGGAGTGGACTCTAGTATTTTTATGCACCCAAAGGTTTGGGAGGCCTCTGGGCATGTGGGTGGATTTTCCGATCCACTGGCTGAGTGCAAAGAGTGTCATTTCAGAGCAAGAGTCGATCACATTTTAGAAGAAGCCGGGGTTTTTGCTGATGAAAAAATGTCCGAAGAAGAGATTAATAAACTTTTGAAGGATAATAAGAAAAAAACCAAATGTCCTCAATGTGGGAAAAGTAATTTTTCTGAAGCCAAAAATTTCAATCTTTTAGTTCAATCAAATCTCGGCAACTTTACTGGCGACTGGACCAAGGAACCAACCTATCTTCGGGGAGAAACTTGCCAGGGGATCTATGTTAATTTCAAAAATGTTTTGGATTCGACTAGGGTCAAAGTTCCTTTTGGCATTGCTCAAATTGGGAAAGCTTTCCGAAATGAAATTACGGCTAGACAATTTATTTTCAGGAAGAGAGAATTCGAACAAATGGAAATGCAAATGTTTGTTCGACCAGAAGATGAGATGAAAGTCTATGGAGAGTGGCGAAAGAAGCGGTTCCAATATTATATTGACTTAGGACTTAAAAAAGAAAATCTCAAATGGCATGAACATGAGAACTTAGTTTTCTATGCCAAAGCCGCTTGGGATATTGAGTACAAATTTCCATTTGGCTTCAAGGAACTGGAAGGAGTTCATGCCAGAGGGGATTATGATTTGACTCAGCATTCAAAATTTTCCGGCAAAGACTTGAGCTTTTTGGATCCAAAAACCAATGAACGATTTGTCCCTCATGTGGTGGAAACTTCTGTTGGGGTGGATCGAACTTTTTTGGCGGTGATCACCGAGGCTTATACGGAAGAAAAACTGGAAGATGGGAATGAAAGAGTGGTGATGAAATTTCCTAAGAAACTTGCTCCAATCAAAGTGGCTGTTTTTCCGCTCTTGAAAAACAAACCAGAGCTAGTTAAAAAAGCTCGGGAGATCTATGAAAACTTGAGCGAAAAATATATGTGTGAATTTGATGACAATGGAAATATTGGAAAGCGATATCGACGCCAAGATGAAATCGGAACCCCGTATTGTTTAACAGTTGACTTTGACTCTTTGGAAGACGGCAAGGTGACTGTTCGAGACCGAGATACGATGGAGCAAGAGAGAGTGGAGACTAAAAACCTGGGTAATTTTTTGGAAGAGAATTTGAAATAAATATCAAAGCTCAAATTGTTTCAAATTGTTCCAAATCAATTTCAAAACCTAAAATTCAAATAACCGCCGAAAGGCGGTTTTTTGTCATTTGTCATTTGGATTTGATTTGGGTAATTTGGAATAATTTGTTTTTTGAAATTTTGGAACTTTGCTGATAAAGGATTTTTGTTAGTCGTGTATTTTGTGTTTGCTTGTTATTCTCTCCCATTCCATGTTCCAGGGATCGGTTTTTCGGTCGGGGGCAATTGTGTCATGGCCTATTACATATTTGATTGGGTATTGATTTTCCAGATAATCAATGAGGGTATTTAGGCTGGAGTATTGATTTTCAGTATAATTATCTTCCTTGGTGTTCATTAGTTCAATTCCGATGGAGAAGTTATTAACACCGGTTCTTCCATCAGGAGTTTTGCTGACGCCGGCGTGATAAGCAATATTTTTTTCGTCAACTAGTTGGTAGACGGATCCTTCGCGGTCAATTAAGAAATGCGGGGCAACGCCATATTGTTGGTATTCTTTAATTAGTCCATCCAAGTCATAGGGTTTGGAACCTAAGGCGTCATAGGAAGAGTGTAGAACAATTGTGTCGATGGTTCGTCCATTGGATGTTGAATATCCCCAGGAGACTTTTTTGTTTATGATAAATGGATCATTTTCTTTTGCTACTTGAGTTGACTGAGTTTTTGTTTTGGGGACTGGTTTCTCAACAGTGGTCTTTGTAGAGTCCTCTATAGAGGACTCTATAGTATGGTCTATAGAACGTTCTTTGGCATTGTCTAAATTTTCAGAAGAAATCTCTTGTTTGTTTTCAACAATAATCTCAATTGGTCCAGTTGAAAAAGTTTTAACAAAAAGTCGCCAGGCCAGAAATCCCAGGATTAGTATTAAGATAATAAGAATAATTTTTCGTTTCATATCTTGATTTTAGCATGAAAAGGGTTGGAGAAAAATAAAACCGGCGGACTTGAGATTCAAATCCGCCGGGATTCTTTAATTTATTCCTCGGGCTTTATTTTGATTCCTTTTACTTTCCCCGAACCTTCTTTGTTGTTGTAGAGGCCTTGAAAAAATAAATTTTTTACAGGACGTTCCTGTTTGTCTTTTATTTTTCTAACGACTCTGGCTTTTATTTTCCAGACACCACTTTCCCTCAAGGGATTGTTGATGATTTCCATCTTTATTACAATTGCTTTCCAAGTTTCTTGGCGAAATTCTTTAGTGCTTGTTTTTTCAACCACAAAAGGAACCGGTTTGCTTCGAGTGAAAGAGATAAGGGTATCTAATTCACCGGGGCCACTAACGATGTTAAAAGTTTCTTGCTCGTTCAAAATAATACTTCCTTTTCTAATTTATTTAAAGAACAGCAGTTAAGCTGGGACCATTATAACAGAAGGCGACGTTTTTGTCTATGTTTTTTTCGCTCCCTTCGAATCCCTATCCCCGAACAGCAAAAAATCCGCTAACGCGGATTTTTGTTATGCTGTTCGGAGTGTGGGACGATGTTGGAACTTTATTGGAAAATTTTAAAACAATTTACTATTGACAATATTGGTTAAATGTGATATACTTTAAAAAGTTATAATATAATTTTTTAAGTTAAAAAACTTACAACAAAGGACAAGGGAGGGCGACACAATGAGTAAAAAAGAAGACAAAGGAATCGGTTGTTTTTCGGTTGCATCTTATTATTTAGAAGACGATCAAGAAATAAAAATAGAAGAAGCTATTAATGCTAAGCTGAAAGAATTGAATATAGATTCGAGTAATGTAATCTCAGTAGCGGCGGAAGCACCGGGGAGTAGGTGCGGTTATTTTATTTTTTATAAAAAATAACGAAGTGATTAGATGATTAGGGGATGCGCTTAACATGTGCATCCCTTTTTTTGGTTGAAGTTTGACTTAGACGACAATAAGAGTCTGAATAATTATTTTATGAATCTTTTAAAGAGAAAAGTTTTTTATGCTTCTTTGTCCGGGGATTCTCCCTCACTCCGATTCGGGCACCGGGAAGCTGCGCACCGAAAGCTCGACCCAAAGGGTCCCCTTCGGGGCTAGCTCTCTTTCTCTCGCTCCCTTCGAATCCCTATCTCTAAAAAAGTCCAAAACAAAAACACCCATAAAGGGTGTTTTCATTTTGGATATGTTCGGAGTGTGGGACGATGTTGGAACTTTTTTATTTAAAGAAATTTAATATTTTCCTTACTTTTCGGTCTCAGGATCCTTCTTTTTCTTATTATTGTTCTTATTATTTTTTCCAAAAACAGAATTTATTTTATCGACAATAGGGGGATCCTCTCTGTGAGTATCATTATCAAGAGTGTTGCTTGGGTTTTCGCCAATAGAATTAGCTACTTTTTCCAGCAAGGCTATTAAAATTGCCTTATGATCTTTTGTTTGACCCAAGTCTTGAATTTGTCTTTTAAATCCTTCATAAGATTTAGAGACGGCTTCTTTATGGGCATATTCTTGTTGCAATCTTTTATTTTGACTTTGCTGTTTACTAGCAAAATAACCTAACCAAATAATAGCCAAGAAAAAAGGAGATCTCGTTAAAATCCCGGCTATCACCATCTCAAGTCCTTGCTCTTTTATAGAATTAAGATCTTGCCAAGTAAAAAAACCGAAAACAGCAGTTGCTATCATCGTTGCAATGAAAATTGCAGACCAAACTAAACTTGGCCAAAAATAGCTATTCTTCTGATCCGCGAAGGTACTTGCCAATCCAACACTCGTAGCCCCTGGCAAAAGACTTTCTATTTTGTTAAAAAGAGTTTTAAATTTACGGTTTTCGCTTTCATGTAATTTATCTAATTTTTCTTGGTTGGCTTTAATTTCTTGTTTCAATCCAATAGTTTTTTTGCCCTTATCGTCCTCTACTCCAAAAATCTTATTGTAATAATTATCAAAATCACCCTTTCTTCCATTAACTAATTCCAAGTTATCCAATATTTCTTTTTTAGCAGAATCTATTTCCTCTTTAATGGGCTTGGAGTCGTCCTTAGGCACAAATAGTTCATTGTATAATTGTATGATTTCCTTTTTTTCTTGTTCAGTCGAGTCTTTGTTTTCTGTTGCCTCTTTTAAAACATCACCTATTTTCTTTTTTAACTGATCGCTCTCTTCTTTTAGTTTTTTTGAATCTTCAACAATGCTTTCAAGTTGATTAAATAGGTCTGTTGATTCAGTTTTAAATTCATTTATTGCCTTAGTTATTCGAGCTTTTTGACCGGGAAGAACATTTAAATTTTCTTTATCTGGAATTTGTTTTAATTTATTATTTTTATTATTTTTTGCCATTTTTTTGAGGTTATTGAATTTAAAGTAAGTATTAAATACTACATTAGTTAAAAAATAAAGCAATATTTTAATTCTTCTTTATTAACTTTTAAGCAAACCCTTTCTCGCGGTCAAGGTGGAGACTTGTTACTACCTTGAGGGTGAGAAAGTGGTTTGCTATTCTTTGAGATAAAAAGAAAAGATTGAAATTTTACCTGAATCTGGTTAGAATAAAACCACAACTGAATAATATTAGGACTTCAACAGACCTAACCCAAGTTTTTTTAATTTGGTATGGTTTGTCCAAAATACCTATGCGATATAACAACGGTCTTCTGATCGGTTCTTATTCGCATAGGTCATATTCGAAAGAATGTGAGTAGCCCTCAAAAGCTACTGCCGACGGGAGACCTTTTTTGTTTGGTTTTAAAATTAAAAAATCCTATGCGTAAATTTATTTATTTTTTAGTGTTTTTATTGACTCCAATTTTTGTTTTTGCTGAAAGTTTAATGAATTGGGAAGGTGTTTTTAATGGTTTTTATTTAGAGTTTTTAAAAAGTTTGTTTTGGTTTTTTAAAATTGCTTGGCCTTTTCTTTTGGGGCTAATTATTTTAAAAATTGTTTTTAGTAAATTCCTAACTTTTCTAAAAAACAAGAAGCAAAAATGATAAATATTGTTTTTTATTTTTTTACAGACTATAATTAATCAAATAATAATTAATAGTTACTATGAAAGAAAATAAATACAAAGTTAAGATCGGTTGTAAAAATTGTGGACTTAAAAAAGAGATAGAAATAGAAAAAGGTAAAGAGGTCAGTGATCAAGAGTGTCCTGAATGTGGATGCAGAAAATTAAGTAGAATGCCAAAACAAGTTAAGATGTCTTTTAGGCCACAAAGCTATCGTTAATATTAAGCAATCAAAATGGAAACTTATAAAATAAAAGTTATGTGCAATAACTGCGAGAATATACAAGATCTAGACATAGAAAAAGGTAAAAAAATATCAGACGCTGAATGTCCAAACTGTGGATGCAAGGAACTAGTTAAATCATTTGAGGAGGAAAACGGAAGCCAAGCTTTTCCTCCCGAGGAGTGGTAATTTTTAAAATAGATAATGAAATTAGAAAAATTTGTTTCAAACACATTAACAGATTTGGTCAATGCTGTTCAAAATACTAATGAAAAATTTAAGAGCAAGGCTAGTTTTGAATTAAATTCCGAAGAGGGAATCATATTCGATATAGCAGTAACAATATCTGAAAAGGAGGAAGGGACTAAAGAGGGAGGCATCTCTGTATATTCGATAAAATTAGGAGGGAAAAAAGGTAGCTCAAATTTGAATGAAAATGTTAGTCGGATAAAGTTTAAGGTTAAGCCTCAATACAGTATTAAATAAGAAAATACTTTGACTTCAAAATTCACCCTTAAAGACAAAATCTATCAAGAACTTTTATTGCTCACCGCTAATGATGAGTTTATGAAAGATGTTAAAGCACTTAGAAAAAAGTGCAAAGATGAATCTTGTGAAGCAGTGGATGATATTACCAAAAAACCATTTTGGTTTGATTATGCTAGTTCTGCTGGCTACACAGAAGATATTATTGAATTGAGAGAAAAATACAACCTCTCTAAATTTTACCAGATACCTTTGATTTTATTTTGCAATGACGATAAAGATAAAATGCCTGACTTGAGAAAAGTTGATGATTTATGGAAAACAAATAAACCTGAGGGTGTTCTTGTTATCAATGATCCAGACACATTAACTCTTTGGAAAGAAATGGATCCGTCTTTCCCACTAGATGAAATATTAGGAGAGACAGAGAGGCGTATTGTTTTAAATCTTTACCCAGAAACAACCAAAAAAGATATTATCGAAGATTGGCCTAAAATCTCTAAAGAAAGAGATCGGCTTTGGAATATAGAGTCTTCTAGAAATCCTAAGCGAACAAATCTTAAAAGAGATTTAAGAATTTATAAACTCAAAAAGCAAGGAAAAACTTGTATGGAAATAACCAAAATCATCAATGAAAACGATAAATATAAGAAGCAAAAAATATCTTATGAAGAAGTTTCCAAAATAATTAAAAGACTTGAAAATAGGGCAAATAAACTAGGGGCAACCAAGAAAACCTAGAGCGCCTTATATCAAAAATTAAAACTTAGATAGATTAACACTAATAAAAATTAGTGTTTTTTTGTGTCTTACAAATTTAGTCAACAACTTAGAGAAAGATTAATCAAGTATTTGGAAAAATACCATGGTCTTAATATTTCTCAAGAAACTTCTGACCAATTTTTAGACTCATACAGTGATTTTTATATCAATTTTAGTGAAATGGCGCGAAAGCGAACCTCTGTCGGAGACGAGGACGCGAACGCGACATTCTTAACTTGATTATAAGCACATATCTAAGTAAAACTATGATCCAATCATTTAATGATAAAGTTATTATCTCAGGGAAATTTGTAGAATATTATCAATATTTAGATAAGGCAGTTTTGAAAGGTTATCGAAGAAAACCAAGGCTTTCCAAGGAGAATAAGGATAAAAGCAATAAAGATGAACAAATTAAAGAAAAAAGAGATTCTTCTGTTCGTCGAACTAGAACTGAAATGCGTAGATTGGTTAATTCCAATCCTCATCTTAATAAGTTCCTTACTCTTACTTTTGCTTCTAAAATGACTGACTTATCAAAAGCCAACAGACTATTTAATACTTATATTAGAAGAATGAATAAACATTTTTCAAAATTTCAATATATCGCTATTGTCGAATTTCAAAAAAGAGGTGTAGTTCATTATCACTTACTTTGCAATTTACAATATGTTCCTGCTAAAAAATTAGAAGAAATCTGGCAACATGGTTTTATTAATATTAAAAGAATTGATCGAGTAGATAATATAGGAGCTTATGTTTGCAAGTATCTACACAAAGACATGTTTGATAAAAGAATGTTTAGAAAGAAAAAGTTTTTTCGTTCTCAAGACCTAGATAAACCAGCAGAAATTCTGGGAGATAGTGCAAAGCTGTTTATGAAAGAAGGATTGGAAAATATGAAATTAGATTGGGAGAAAGAGTTCAAAGAAAATGAGTATAGAGGGAAAATTTTATATAGACAATATAGGTATAAAAATTGATTTAATTTTTTAAATAGATTATTATGAAGAACCAAATAAATAAACCTATGCGATATATTATTTATGCTCGGAAGTCTACCGAGGATTCTGGAAGACAAATCCAATCTATTGATGATCAAATCAATTTCTTAAAAAAACTAGCTAAGGAAAAAGATTTAGATATTGTTGAAATCTTTTCAGAATCTAAATCAGCTAAAAAACCAGGGCGACCAGTCTTTGAAAAAATGCTTTCATTTATTCAAAGTAAAAAAGCTACTGGTATTTTATGTTGGAAATTAGATCGACTTTCAAGAAACCCGAAAGATGGAGGAGATATTCAATGGTATTTGCAGGAAAGAATTATTGAAGAAATCAGAACTTCTGACAGAATTTATCTACCAGAAGACAATGCTTTAATTTCTTCTGTTGAATTGGGAATGGCAAATCAAGCTATTAGAGATTTATCTAGGAATGTTAAGCGAGGAATTAAATCAAAAATAGAAAGAGGTGTTTGGGCTAATCGGGCTCCAATTGGATATTTGAATAAGGATAAAGGAATAGTTATCGATAAAAGCAAAGCTAAATATATTAAACGAGCTTTTGAGCTTTACAGAAAAAGCAATATTAGTATTAAAGAAATTGCTAATATTCTTTTTAAAGAAGGCTTTAGATCAAAGGCGGGAAACAAATATCATAAAAGCAAAATTCAAAGAATGCTTCGTAATACTTTCTATTATGGAGTGATGTTTATTCAAGGTGAATATTATTCAGGAACTCACAAACCAATTATTTCTAAAAGACTTTTTGATGAAGTTCAGGAAGTTTTAGACGGGACAAATCGGTCCAAAAGAAAAAAGCATTCGTTTGCCTTTAGGGGATTTTTGTATTGTGAAAAATGTGGTTGTCTTTTAACAGCTACCACTAAAAAAGGATACAATTATTATTACTGTACGAATGGAAAAGGAAATTGTGAAGAACATAAAAGATATTTGAGAGAGGAAAAAGTTGAAAAGATTTTAGCAGAGTCTTTGGGAAAGTTAAAAATGAGTTCTGAGATGATAGATATTATTTATCAATCAGCTAAAGAGAAAAAAGATTTAAAGAAAGACTATAGACAAGAGGTTCTAAATAATCTTCAGAATGAGCTTAATTCAGTCATCACTAAACAGGAAAGGCTTTTAGAGGGGTATTGTTCAGAAATAATTTCCAAAGAGGCTTATGGACGAAAAACAAAAGATTTTAGAAAAAAAGAAATTGATCTGAAAACTCAAATTAAAGAAATTAGCGAAAAATCATCAAAAGAGGATTCAACTTTGGAACAGACAAAAAAACTCTTTTTAAAGGCTTGTTATGCGAAAAAAGAATTTTTACAAGCCTCAAAAAGAAGACAAACAAAAACGCTCCAAGATGTACTTTGGAACGCTACTGTTCAAAATCAAAAATTAGCTAAGGTTAGCTTCAAACAAGAATTTCAGCTAATTGCCGATACCCCTAATTTGAATGATTTTGACACTATGTTCGGGGATAGGGATTCGAACCCCAACTGCCTGGATCAAAACCAGGTGTCCTACCATTAGACGATCCCCGAATGTTTTTTTAAAATAAAATCAGAACAAAGTTTATCATAACTTGTAAAAAGGCGATTGTCAAATGATTTGCATTGACTTTTGCGCCTAATCAAGCTAATATGTATGGCAATCTGTAAATTGAAAAAACAATGATTGTCAATGACAGTCGAAAGGAAAAGGTGAGGTTATGGTACAAGCAAAGAGTGTCTATATAAAAAGGGCTTTAGCCGATCGACGAAGTCCGGTTAGTCGAAGAGTCGAAAATGTTGTTTCAGGTAAAGAAAGAAGGGGGTCAGGCGAAGATCGGCGAATCGAAAGCGTTGCATTTGATGGAAAAGAGAAAAGATTCGGGGATAGACGACTTAATGACAAAGGTCCGCCGGTCTGGGAAGAAAAACGGGAACATAAAAAAGATCGGCGTAAAGGCTGGGAAGACCGGTATGGTTGGGAACGGATCAGTAAATGGTCCAGTTCTCCCATTTTTCCGGATTTGCCATGAAACAAGGAGGTGGTGGATTATGGGAACTGCCATTAAAAGTGTTTATAGAAGACGTATTTTTATTGACAGAAGGGGACCTCTAGACAGACGCAGTGTTCAAAAAGGAGGCATCTCCCCTGACAATAGAAAGAACATGAAAGACAGGAGGAGCGGAAAAGAGAGGCGATCAGATTGGTTCAAAATTGATGGCCAGAAAAACAGTGCTCCTTTCAATCAGAGGTTTCCATGAAACAGATTTGCAAAAAAGACGGGATTTTCTTAACTCAAGAAAATCCCGTCTTTAAATTGCAAAAAAATAAAGCGCTCGAAGGGCGCGCCTATTGAAAATTAAGTCATTTAAAATTTATTGAAAATTGCCTGCCTGCCGGTAGGTAGGAAAATTGTAAACTGAAAATTCGAGTTATGAAATAACTCGCCCTCCCATCATCTGCAAAGCATCATTCAAAACATCATCACCCTTGGAGCTTCCCAGCCCTAGGGTTTTTATTTGGTCTTCAGTGATGATTTCTACTTTGATCTTGCAATTGTTCACTTGGCCAATTATTTTGGCAATAGCCAATTTATTTTTGTTTTCGTTTAGTCGATTTTTGTGGAAAGAGTAGTTGGTTTTGATATAAAAAGTGTTGTCTTTTAATCCGGCTGGGGCACAACTTTTCAAACAAGCATGGATCGATTGACTTTGCGGTTTTATGGTTTCTAGAATCTTGGTCCAGTTGTTTAAAAGGGCGTGAAAGTCAGTAGAGATTTTTTTTTGGATAGGGGTTTCTTTTTTTGAGATAGTCTTGGTCGGTTGACTTTTTTGCTTAACTGCCTTAGTTTCTTTTTTTATCTCAGTCTCTTTTTTCGTCGGAGTCGTTTTTGAAATTTTTTCTACCTGATCGGCAGATAAATTTTCTGACTTGTTGGCGGTCGGGTTTTTATAAAGATGAAATTCAATGCTGGCTAACTCTAAAGGAAGTTGGGGAATCGGGTTATTCTTGATATTACTTAAGCTTTTTTGCAATAAGTTGATTGCTATAATTAAATTTTTAGGGGAATTTTCTTCGGCGATTTTTTTAAGTCGCTTTGAGTTTTCCGGAGAAAACAAAGCGCTATTATCAAGAGTTGGATTGATTTTGTGGATCATCAAGCCTCTCAAAATTGAAATCAAAGTTTTATTAAAATTAACTAAATAGACTCCCTCATTTTGAAGAGTGTTGATTTGTTTCAAGACTTTTTTTATCTCATCGTTTAATAATTTTTCAATAAAATCAATAGCGTTGTTTTGAGAAGATGCTCCAAGAATTTGACTGACTTCTTCGCCGGTTATTTTTTTATCTTCCAGGGCGATGATTTGATTTAAGATTGATTCGGCATCTCGCATTCCGCCTTCAGCTTCGGTGGCAATAATTTCCAGGGCCTGGTTGTCAATTTTCACCTTTTCCTTTTTGGCAATTTGTTTTAATCTCTCGATGATTTGTTCATGAGTTAGTCGATTGAAATTGAAGCGCTGACATCTTGAAACAATTGTTTCGGGAATTTTGTGAAGTTCAGTGGTGGCTAAAATGAAAATGGCGTGCTTGGGAGGCTCTTCTAAAGTTTTCAAGAGTGCATTGAAAGCCCCAATAGAAAGCATGTGGACTTCGTCGATGATATAGATTTTGTATTTCAAAAGAGAAGGAGTGAGGTTGATTTTTTCTTTGAGTTGACGGATGTTGTCGACTCCAGTGTGGGAAGCGGCGTCAATCTCATTGATGTCGATTGTTTTGTTTTCCATGATGGCTTTGCAGTTTTCGCACTTGTTGCAAGGCTCAATAGAGATTTTTCCAGTTTTTTTGACTGGTTTCAGGCAATTGACGGTTTTAGAGAAAATTCTTGCTAGAGTTGTCTTTCCTATTCCTCTAGATCCTGTGAAGAGGTAGGCCTGCCCGATTCTGTTGTTACGGATTGAATTACAAAGAGTCTGGACGATGTTTGATTGGCCAGAGATTTCTGAGAAGAGAATTGGTCGGTGTTTGCGATAAAGGGTGGACACTGATTTATTTAATTATTTTTTAGTTCATTAATTTATTATAGAGAGAGAAGTAGAAGAAGTCAAAATAATTGTAATTTGTAATTTGTCATTGGTAATTTGGGACAAAAAATCTCACAGAGATTTTTTGGCAAATTGCCAATTACTAGTTGCTAATTGCAACTTCTGGAATTTAAAAATACCCTGTTCTTTATAAAAGACAGGATATTTTTAAATTCCAGAAGTTTTATTTTTTGAAAACAATCAATTTATATCCTAAGAAGTTCCAGATTAAACCAAAGCCTGTTCCTGCCAAAGCACCCACGGTTCCCCAAAGATTTCCACTCAAAGGAATGATCAACGTTCCCCCAAGGGCTGGTTTGACAAAAGTGACAACAGCAGTGGCAACTCCAACGTTGATAATTGCTCCGACCACTGAAACTGCAAAAAATTGAGAAAATTTTTGAACTTGTTTGGTTTTGGACTTGTCTTTGAAAGCCCAGCGCTTGTTCATGAAGTAGCTGAAAGTGGCAGCAGCACAGAAAGAAATTGCCTTGAAGGCAGTATAGGCACCACCTTCGTTGAGTCCACTTAGGATCATCAAGGCATTTAAGATGACCAAGTCAACCCCAGTATTTAGTCCTCCGATCAAACCAAAACGAACAAATTGCCCAATGACTGGGTAGCGTTTCAAAATATTTTTAATCATTTTTGTTTTTATTATTAAAATTTTAACTTAACTAAAATGCATTATAAATCAGCGGAAGTGGAGCCTGTCCGCCTTTGGCGGAACAAAGAAATTTGCCAAAGCTGGAAGTTTACTTGATGGCGGGTTGGTTGGCTTCAGCTTCCAACTTAGCCAATTCTTCTTCAGAAATACCGTCGTCATCGCTGTCCTCATCCATGCTCAAGGCATTGAGTTTTTGGCGCTCTTCTTCCATTTCTTTTTCTAGTTTTTCAATTGCAGAGGGAACGTTGTTTTTTTCGTCTTCCTCATTATCCGGAGACAATTCTTTTTGGTCTCTTTGAATTTTGGCTTGCTGGTGTGCGTTGTTGGCTTCCTCGGTCTTTTTGACCTCAGCTAGTTTTTCATAAATTTCTCCGTTCATATCATTAGTTGGAATGTCGCCAGCTTTTCTTAAAACGTTTTCAATCGCGCACCAAACCGCTTCTTTGTCTCGAGGAATTACTAAAGTCACTTCGTCTCCTGCGTCTACCTTGAAATAGGTAGCAGCGGCTAGCAATGTCTTATATTTTTTTCCTTCGGAATTTATTACAAAATTACCTCTTTCGTCTTTTTCGACAATTCCGATTAGATATTTTCTTTCAACTGGTCCAACTTGTTTATAAATAAAATGATCACTGGGAGTAATTGTCAGTTTTAGCATGTCATTTTCCACCAATTTTGATTTAGAGGCGTAGTTGGAAGGGACCGGGTATTGTTTTCCATCTTCCCCAACCATGATTTGTCCATCAAAAACACCATAAACAACATTACCGTCGTCGTCTTTACGGGTTTCTTTTCGATTGTCTAAATTTTGCGAACCCTGAATCTGAGCCAGTTGCTGTTTGGTAGAGGTAATAGTTTTTTCGGCTTCAGCAATTATTTTTTGCAAAGCTTCAACTTGACTCATTTCAGAATCCTTCTCGTTGTGAGAATTGGTTGTCATCTCTGTTATTTAATTTTTTATTTTTATTTTCGGTTTTCTTTAACAACTAACTTTATTTTAAATTAACATTCAAAAAATTACAAGTTTTTAGAAAACTAAAAATATACAATCAAACATCCCCCAAACTTTTTTATTAGTTTTTGAATATTTGAGTGTATATATTAACATCTAAAAAAGTTTTTGTCAAATGGGCTTGGTCAACAGCCACTGGTCACTGGTCAACGGCAGGGAAACTCTCTCTGGGACTTTCTCGCCAGTGATCGCTTGCCAGTGACTGTTGACCAACCTCTTGACATTTTTTGAGAAATAGAATACAATCATTCTATACAAATTGAATATTCCGCAGAAATTGGGCAACTTAAGTCCCAACGAGGAAAACATTAAAATCATTTTTGGTTTTTGTTTTTATCTGCGGAAAGCAGATTTTTTATTTTTAAAAAACCTCAATGCTAACAAAAGAGCAAAAAAAGGAAATCATCTCTGAGGTTGCTGGTTTGATCAAAGAAAGCAAAACCACTGCACTTTTTGATTACAAGAGTCTTTCCGTTCCAGAATTGGCAGAACTAAGAGAAAAGTTACGAGAAAATGGAGCTGAGTTGAAAATTTTGAAAAAAAGTTTAGCAACTTTGGCTTATAAAGAAGCTGGAATCGAAGTAAACGTCAGAGATTTTGGAGGACAGATTGCTGTGGCAGTAAAAGGAGTCGACGAAATTTCCGTGCCGAAAGCTTTAGTTCAGTTTGCTAAATCACGAGAAGAGACTGAACGAGTTTTGGGAGGAACTTTAGAGGGAGTGGTTATTGCTAATGATAAAGTGATGGATTTGGCTAAATTGCCAAGCAAGGAAGAGCTATTGGCGAAAGCTGTTGGTTCAATCAAGAGTCCAATCTCAGGCTTTGTTAATATTTTATCAGGGAATTTGAGAAACTTGGTCGGAGTTTTGAATTCTATTAAGGATATAAAATAATTTTAATAATTTATTAATTTAAAAAAATGACTGAAGAAAACAAGTCTGCCGGAGAGGCAGAAAAGGTTGAAGAAACCAAAGAAGAAAAAAAGGACGTCGAAGTTCCTGCGAAATTCAAGGGAATTGTTGAGGAAATCGAAAAAATGAGTGTTCTTGATCTTTCAGAATTGGTAAAAATCTTGGAAGACAAGTTTGGTGTTTCTGCTGCTGCTCCTATGGCAGTTGCTGCTGCTCCTGCTGCAGGTGGTGATGACGCTGCCGCTGAGGAGAAGAGTGAGTTTGATATTGAATTAGTTTCTGCTGGAGATAAGAAAATTGGTGTTATCAAGGTAGTTAAAGAAATTACTGGAAAAGGATTGAAAGAAGCTAAGGACATGGTTGATGGAGCTCCTGGAATGGTTAAGGAGAAAGTTGCGAAGGAAGAAGCTGAAGAGCTTAAGAAGAAACTAGAGGAAGCTGGAGCAACTGTTGAATTGAAATAGGCTTTAGTTTAGAAAGTCAAAAAGTTTCTAAAGTTGTTTATACAAAAACCCCGCAAGGGGTTTTTGGTTTTGGAAATTTTAAAAAGACCATTGAGAAATCACAATGGCCTTTTCAAATTTGGGTGCAGCTTTTTTTCTTCAAGGAGCATGATTGTTGGGAAGATCAATTAAGCCTATCCCAATCGAGCACATTATGGAACAACTGACAATAGATACCATAATGAAAAACAAATCAATGGTCGCCTTAAGGTCCCAGGGCCCTACATGTCCTAAAGATGCTTCTTTTGCTACAAATACAGTAAAACAGAGGGATAAAATCCCGATCCAAAAAACTGAATCATCTCCATAACCTTGTTTGCCATCTTCTTTAGCAATTTTATTTCTCATGTCATCTCTCCTTTGGTTTCTAAATTTCTTGGTTAGCTTAATGCCTAATTGTACCAGAATAAATCAAAAAAGCAATATTTTGCGAGAGCAAAATCTTGTGTCTATTAAAATGGCCATTTAAATTGCAATTTAAATTGCAATTTAAATATATACTTTGTTTTGTTTGACTTTTTGTGAGAGTTGGATTATAATTGAGATCAAGATAAAGAGTGCTTAATTCCGGTCGTGAAAGACGGGAATTTTTATTAGCAAATAATAACTTTTTAATTAAACAAAATGAGCGACAAGGTAATTAAGGACGCATCTTCCTTGGGACAGTTTCACAGTGCAATTGCCCAAATTTGTGAAGAAAAAGGTCTAAACAAAGACAGCGTTATTTCAACTATTGAGTCTGCGTTGGCAGCTGCCTACAAGAAAGATTATGGGAAAAAAGGCCAAATCATTGTTTCTCACATTGATCCAAAAAGTGGAGGAGCGAAGTTCAAACAACTCAAAGAGGTTGTTGATGAGAGTGTTCGAAACATGGAAGATCTAGAAAAAATTGAGATTGATAAGGACGGTTTTCTTGAGGAAGCCAAAGTTAGCAAGGAGCAAATCGAATCAAGATCTTTGCAGCTATTGGACGATGAAAATGACTATTTGCCAAAATTCAATAATGACAAAGATGTTTTGTTGAAGGATGCCAAAAAAGTTGATAAGAAAATCAAGATCGGAGATTTCTTGGAGGTCAAACTTCAATCAGAAGGGGACTATGGCCGAGTGGCATCTCAAACTGCTAAGCAGGTTATTATTCAAAGACTTCGAGAGGCTGAAAGAAATGCAATGTTCAAAGAATATAAGAGCAAAGAAGGTGAAATCATCAATGGCTCAGTTCACCGAGTCGAAGGAAGAAACGTCTACATTGATCTTGGAAAATCAATCGGTGTTCTATATCCTTCTGAGCAAATTCCAGGAGAATATTACAGGATTGGACAGCGACTAAGAGTTTATATTAAAAAAGTCGAAGAGGATAATCGAGGCTCAGGGATCACTTTGAGTCGGGCCAGCGTTGGTTTGGTGGAAAAACTTTTTGAGTTAGAAGTTCCAGAGATTTTCACTAAAGTAATTGAAATAAAAGCTTCTGCCAGAGAAGCGGGAAATCGAACCAAAATCGCGGTGGTTTCTAATGATGAGGACATTGATCCAATTGGTTCTTGTGTTGGACAAAAAGGAACCAGGGTTCAGGCAGTGATTGAAGAACTTGGTGGGGAGAGGATTGATATTATTGAGTGGAATGAAAAACCAGAGAAATTGATTGGAAGTGCTTTGTCTCCAGCTAAAGTTATCAAGGTTGAATTGAATGAAGAAACTGGCGAGGCCACAGCTTTTGTGGAAAAAGAGCAGTTGTCTTTGGCTATTGGTCAAAAAGGACAAAATGTTCGACTTGCTGCCAAACTGACTGGCTGGAAAATCGATGTAGCGGTTGTTGGAGAGGAAAAGGGCAAAGACGAGAAAGATGAAAAGAAAGGCAAGGAAGAAAAAGCTAAAGACAAAAAAGATGATAAGAAAGAGCCAAAAAAGAAGAAAGAAGCAGGTAAAGAAAAAAAGGACAAAAAGGTAACCAAAGAGGAAGAAAAGACTGAGAAGCCTAAAAGCAAAAAAGCTCCAGCTAAAAAGGATAAAAAGGAAGAGAAGCCTGTCAAAGAAGTTCTCGAAGGAGAACCAGAGGATCCTGCGAAAGATCCTATTAGGCAATCTGATGAAGAAATTCGAGAAGGATTGGCTGAGAAAATTACAGAAAAATCTGATGTTAAAGAAGAAAAAAAGAAACCCGCCAAAGAAAAAGCAGCGAAAAAGTCTGAAAAGAAGTCCAGCAACAAGGCGAAAGCTGACAAAAAATAAGTTTATCTTAAAAATTAAAACAACCCAGTTAAATAGTATTTTAAACTTCGTTTAAAATAATTTAACGGGTCAAGAAAAATGAAAAGTATTATAGGTCACAAAAATCCAGATACTGACACAATTTGTAGTGCAATCGCCTATCAAAAATTTTTAGAACTCAAAGGAATTGAATCTCAAGCTTTTGCTTTAGGCGAGGTCAACAAAGAAACAAGGTTTGTGTTGGAAAAATTTGGAGTTGAAACTCCTGAAGTTGTGAATGAGCTTCCCAAAGATTCAGAAATTATCTTGGTTGATCATAATGAGGAAGGGCAAAGCATTGAGAATTTGAGTGATTTGGATATTGTAGAGGTGCTTGATCATCATAAAATTAATTTCAAAACCGACAAGCCGATTCGAATTCACATTGAACCGCTTGGTTCGTCTTGTTCGATTGTGGCCAAGAAGTTTTTTGCTAAAGGTTTTGAAATTTCCAAAGAGATTGCAGGAATAATGATTGCCGGAATTGTTTCCGACACTTTGCTCTTTCGTTCTCCAACCACAACTGAAACTGATAAGAAGCTAGTTGACAAATTAAACAAGATTGCCGGAATTGATGATTTAGAAGCTTTCAGTTTGGAGATGTTTAATGCTAAGAGCGATGTTGAGGATGTCTCTACTGAAGATTTGGTGAGACTTGATTTCAAAAAATTTGATTTTGCCGGGCATCTATATGGAATTGGAGTTATGGAAACAACCAATTCTCAATTTGGCTTGAAAAGAAAAGATGAGATTTTAGAAATTTTGAAAAAAATCAAAGAAGAGGAAAGTTTTGAAGGAGTCTATTTTTCAGTAGTTGATATTTTGGAAGAAGAGGCTTATACTTTGTTTTCCGATGATGAGGCCAAAGAACTGTTTGCTAAGATTTTCAAATCTGAGGCTCGAGAGGGGTTTTTATATAATAAGGGAATTGTTTCTAGGAAGAAGCAGATTGTTCCCGAACTGGAAAATTACTTTAATAAATAAATTTTTTAAAAATGCCTACTAAAAAACAGGAAGCTCAATTTAAGATGGAAAAATTGGCTGGTTCAAAAATCAAGCTAGAAATGGTTTTGCCTGCTAAAGCTTTCGAGAAAGTGACAAAGAAAGTCGCTGAGCAAGTCGGAAAAACTGCCAAGATTGACGGTTTTAGAAAAGGAAAAGTTCCCTTTGATGTAGTCAAAAAGCATGTTGGGGAACATCAACTGTTGCACGAAAGTGCCGAAGAAGCGATGAGAGAGCACTATGTTGACTACGTTATGAAGAACAAGCTAGAAGTGATTGGTCAGCCAGATGTGAAGTTTGGTAAAATGGCTTTCGGGAAAGATTTGGAAGCAGAGATTGAAGTAGCGATTTTGCCAGAAGTTGAATTGGAAAAGAAGTGGAAAGAGAAAGTTGCTAAAATCAACAAGAAACACAAAAAACAAGAAGTCAAAATTGACGAGAAGGACGTTGAGAAGGAGTTGAACGTTTTGGCAAATCAAAGAGCTAAGATCAGCACGGTTGACCGAGAAGCAAAAAAGGGAGATCAAGTGACTGTTGATTTTGAAGCCTTCAAAGACAATGTGAATGTTGAGGGCGGATCAGCTCAAAATCACATGATTGTAATTGGAGATGGTCGTTTTATTCCTGGCTTTGAAGATAATTTGATTGGAATGAAGGTGAATGAAGTCAAGGAATTTGATTTGAAGTTTCCTAAAAAATATCATGCTAAGCACTTAGCGGGCCAAAAGGTGACTTTCAAAGTGACTTTAAAAAATGTTCAGCAAAGAGAAATCCCTGAACTAAATGATGAGTTTGCAACTCAGATTGGAAAATTCAAGAGCCTTGATGAGATCAAAGACAATATTCGAAAGGGACTTAAGGCTGAAAAAGAAAATCAAGCTAAGCAAAAAATGCACGGAGAAGTTCTTGAAAAGATAATTGAAAAATCGAAAATTGAAGTTCCAGAAGTTTTGATTGAATCTGAAATTGAAAAAATGACAATGGAACTAGAGGGTCAGTTGGCGCAAATGGGTCTTGATAAAAATTCATACTTACAACAAGTTGGAATTTCTGAGGAAAAACTTGAAAGCCAGTGGAAGGAAAAAGACGCTCCGAAGCGAGTCAAGGCATCTTTGATTTTGAGACATTTGGCTTTGGAAAATAAAATTAATCCAAAGTCTAAGGATATTCAAGATCGAGTAAACCAAGTGATGCAACATTATCAAATGATGAACCAAGGCAAGCCTAATGAAAATATTGATGTTCAAAGAATTTTCAATAATGTGAAGAATGAGATGACCAATGAGATGGTGTTAGATTTTCTATCTAACCTATAAATTGTTAGTGAGGAAATCAGGGCTTGATCAGTTTTTTTGTTCTAAAAATCAAAGCGCAAAAGTCAAAAGTCAAAAGATCAACTTAAAGCTTAAAAGTTTAATCCCATGCCTTTTTGTTAGCTTTAGCTTTTGAATTTTGCATTGCAATTTTGAATTTTGCATTCTAACTTTTGAATTATAAATATGCTAATCCCAACCGTTGTTGAAAAAACTAAATTTGGTGAGAGGGCTTATGATATCTATTCCAGGCTTTTGAAAGAAAGGATTATTTTCCTGGGAACTGATATCAACGATCAAGTGGCTAATGCAATCATCGCCCAGCTTTTGTTTTTAGAGTCTCAAAACCCAAAAGAGGAAATCAAGCTTTATATCAATTCAGGAGGAGGAAGCGTTTCAGCGGCTTTGGCGATTTATGATACGATGCAGTATATTAAGCCGAAAGTTTCAACTATTTGTGTCGGAATGGCAGCTTCAGCAGCAGCAATATTGTTAGCTTCTGGAGCCAAGGGTTTGCGTTTTGCTTTGCCGAACAGTGAAGTAATGATTCACCAGGTGATGGGAGGTGTTCGAGGTCAAGCGACTGATATTGATATTCACGCCAAACATATTCTAAAAACCAAAGATCGGTTGAATAAGATTTTAGCTAGACACACCAAGACACCGCTGTCCAAGGTCAGAGATGATGTAGAGAGGGACTATTTTATGAGTGCGGGAGAGGCTAAGGATTATGGAATTGTAGATGGAATTATACGTTAGGTCTTGACCAGAGGCAGACTTTGGCCTATAATTACCTAGTGTTATTGCTTTTAATTATATATTTTAATTTAAATAATTTATGTTAATAATCAGATACAGACGAGTGGGAAAAAGAAATCACGCTCAATACAAAATAGTAGTGGCTGAAAAATCTTTTCCAGTAAAGGGGAAATTTGTAGAAGCCCTGGGTAGCTTTAATCCGCATTCAAAAGAAACTGTTCTAAAAGAAGATAGAATCAACTATTGGCTGAGCGTTGGGGCTCAGTGTTCTGATTCAGTTCACAACTTGTTGGTTTCCGAAGGTTTGATTAAAGGTGAAAAAAGAAAAGTTAGCATTAAAGAGAAGGTTGAAGAGGAGACTGAAGCCGAAGATAAATCTCCAGAAAAAGAAACCAAAGGAGAAGCTGTTTCTGACGATGCTCCTGAGGAAAAAAGTGGTGATGAAAAACCAGCAGAAAAAGAAACTCCAGAGCAAAAAGAAGAAAAGCCTGAAGAAAAAAAGGAGGAAGCAGAAAAATCGAAAGAATCTAAAGAGGAAAAATCTGAAGACAAGCCAGAAGAGGCTGTTCAAGAAAACACCGAAGAGCCAAAAGAGAAACCAGAAGCTGAGAAGAAATAATTTTCAATACTTTTTAAAAGAACCCGCCACGAGGCGGGTTCTTTTTATTTCAACTAGATTTATTTTTATCTGTTCAGAAAGCCTGAATTTTTAATTAAAACCAAACTACGAATTTCTCCATTTTCTTGATAATAGAGAGTCTGGTTGTTTTTATTGTAAATTAAATCTTTTTCCTCAATGCTTTCTTTGGTTGTCCTCAAATCAGAAACATTAGTATAGCTTCGTGGGTCGGCCTCAAAAACTTTAATTGTTTTGTCGGTTGATAAGATGATATTTTCATAGTTATCCATCCATTGGACATTTTTGATTGGCTCGGAAGATCGGGTTATGGTGATTTTATCGCCAAAAAATCTTTTTGGTTGGATTTCCCAATCTCGAAGCATGTAATACCAAACTTCATGTCTGTTCCAACAAAGCATTTTCTTGCCATCATCGGAAAATTGAATACCTAAAACTTTTTCAGAAGGTCTTAAAATTGAGATTGAATCTTTCTTTCTATTTTCATTAAACAAGAAGCTACCGTCATTTTCTGATCTTAGGAAAATTCGATATTTGTCATAAGCAGTTATTTCGAAAAGATTTTCTCCTTCTATTGCTGGAAAAGGTTGGTTGCTGATTTGCTTTTTGTTGGTGAAGTTGTCTTGTTCGATTTCCCAGATGATATTATTGGGCAGTCCAGTAAAATATATTTTATGTTCAGCAAAATCAAAACCGCTAACATTTTCTGCAATTAAAACTGGAGCCTCTTCCTCGTGATTAAAAGTAAAGAAATTGTTTTCTTCAGTTAAAACAACGATTTGGTTTTTTTCATTAAACATCCAACGGGCTCTGCTGATTTTTTGTTCTTCGAAGAAATCGTCGAGTACTGTGATTTGATTTTCTTCCTTTTCCAGGTTGACTAATATGAAATTGCTTTGATCAGTCTCTCGATCAATCATTGGCAAAATAAATTTTTTGTTATTGGCGTTCCATTCAATATTCAAGCCTTTTTCTTTAGGCAAAAAGTCAAACTCTTCAGTTCCAAAAATCAATTCAGTTTGGTTGTTTTCAGTGTTTAATAGATAGATATTCCTTTTTTCTTCTTCTTCAGAAAAAACAACCAATTCGTCATTGCTTTCCGGGGAGAGAAAAAATTGTTTAAAATCCCCAGGAACTTCATAAGAAGCTATATCAAAAGACTCTTTTTCGGGGAAAAGCAAAACATTCCAGAATTCGGTGGAAACTCCGGAATGAACTTCAATATCTTTTTCCCAAGAAGTATAGCCTGGTTTCGAGCAAGTTATTCGGTATTTTCCTGGTTTTATTCCGTTAACAGTGCGAGCACCGTTAATGATACTCATGTGTTTGTTGGTCTGTTCTTCGCCATCAATATAAATATTGATATCTCTGGGCCAACTTTTAATGGTAATTGATCCACTGTAGATAAAAACATTGTTTTGCAAATTAAATCGGTAGCCTTGAGCAAACAAAACAACAGTCGGGGCAACCAAGAAAAAAAGCAAAACAAAAAACAGAGTAAATAATTTTCTTTGAGTTCGATTCATAGAATAGCCTTTTAGTATACTTAAATAAAGCTAGGCATTGGCCATATAGTACTATATAAAATCAAAAATGTCAAAGAGAATATCCTTGTGTTTATCCCAATATTTGCTAAAATGGACCTATGAATATGAAAAATAAACAGAGGGCGAAAATTATTATTGTAGTTATTTTAGCGGTTTTGGCCGTTTTAATTTCTAATCCAAGAAAAACAGGTTTGACCTGGTTGGATAATTGGACTGAAAAATTTGAGTTCAACTTAGGTTTGGATTTGCAAGGAGGGGCCCATCTTCTTTATGAGGCTGATATGTCTAACATCAAATCAGAAAATAAAAGAGAGGCTTTGGAAGGGATTCAAGATGTTGTCAAAAAAAGAATTGATGCTTATGGTGTGGCCGAGTCAATTGTTCAAACTTCTCAAATTGGAGACTCTCATCGCTTGATTGTTGAATTGCCAGGAATAAGCAACACGGAGGACGCTAAGAACATAATTGACCGAACTCCTCTACTTGAGTTCAAAGAACAAGACAACGAAGCTTCTTTGACTGACGAGGAGAAAGAATCGATTGCTGAACAACGTTCAATCCAAGAATCCAAGGCCCAGGAAATTTTGCAAAAAGCTTTGGGCGGAGAGGACTTTGCTCAACTCGCAAGGGACAATTCTGCGGATCCCGGAAGTGCTGAAGAGGGTGGGGATCTAGGGTTTTTTACTCGCGAAGAAATGGTAGAGAGTTTCTCAGAAGTTGCTTTTGGCGAAAATTTGGGTAAGGGGGAGGTTTATCCAGAGCTTGTCGAGAGTGATTTTGGTTTGCATATAATCAAAAAAGAGGACGAAAAGGAAGAAGACGGAGTCAGGAAGATCAAGGCTTCCCATATTTTGTTTTTAGTTTTGAGCGAAGAAACGCTCTTGTCCCAAAAGCAACAGTCTTTTAAAGATACTGGTTTGACAGGTCAGCAACTTGAAGAATCGCGTTTGAATTTTAATCAGCAAACAAATCAATCAGAAGTGGGCTTGCTTTTTAATGATGAAGGAAGGGACTTGTTTAAAGAAATTACAGAAAGAAACCAAGGGAAGCCGGTGGCAATTTATTTAGACGGGAATATTATCAGTGCTCCAATTGTTCAGGCGGTCATTCGAAATGGAGAAGCGGTCATTAGTGGAAATTTTACTGTTTCGGAGGCTAAGGAGTTGGTTCAAAGATTGAATGCTGGTGCCTTGCCGGTCCCAATCAACTTGATCAGTCAGCAAAGTGTTGGTCCTACTCTAGGAAAAATTTCTTTGGAAAAGAGTTTGAGGGCTGGCTTGATTGGTCTTTTGGCGGTAGGAGTTTTTATGATTTTGTACTACAGGATTTTGGGCGTGATTTCAGTTGTCACCCTTTCTCTTTATACGGCTTTTATGGTTTCTATCTTCAAACTTTCTTCAGTCACTCCGTTTTCTATTACACTTACTTTAGCTGGAATTGCCGGGTATATTTTATCAGTTGGAATGGCGGTGGATGCCAACATTTTGATTTTTGAAAGAATTAAAGAGGAAATTAGAAATGGAAAAAGCTTGAGACTGTCAGCTGATGAGGGATTCAAGCGAGCCTGGACTTCAATTAGAGACGGTAATATTTCAACCATTATCACTGCTTTGATTTTAATGGTTTTGGGGACAGGTTTTATTAAGGGTTTTGCACTGACTTTGATGATTGGGGTTTTGGTTTCGATGTTCAGCGCCATTGTGGTTACTCGAATGATCTTGAACTTTGTTTTGATAGAGAGGTTCGAAAAATATGCTTTCTTGTTTATTGCTAGCAAAAAGGAAGGCACTTTGACTAGAATTTTTTCTAAAAAGAAAAAATAGTTTTTGTTAATAAGGAGAATCTGGTATCATTAATATATACGGGAAATAAAAAATAAAACAAAAGAATGGAGGTGAAGTTGAATGATTAGTTTTCATAAAATTTTAGCTGATGGTTTTTTTGTCTTGGCATGTGTGTCAATCTTTGCAGCTATGACTGGCTGGCTTGTTGAGGATATTTGGCTGGCTTCAACTCAATGGTTGTTGGTGGGAATATTTTCAGTTCTAGTGGCAATTTATACTAAATTGAGTGCCAAGGAAGATCAGAAAATCATGAAAAAATACAAATCTGATACTAAAAAGAAGAAAAAATGAAAAAAGATAAGCTAGCAATATTTGATATTGACGGCACTATTTTTCGGAAAAACTTGCACTTTGAGCTAATTACTGAATTGGTTTATTCTGGGGTGTTTAAAAAAACATCTAGAGAAGAAATTCAAAGCTTGTATGGAAAGTGGGTTAATCAAAAACATACCTACGAAGAGCATAGAGATCGGATGGTGGATCTTTATAGAAAAAATATTGTTGGATGCAAAAAGGTACAAATCAAGAAAGCTGCCCAAAAAGTCGTTAGTTTGAATGCTCAAAGAGTTTATATATTCACTAAAGAGCTAATAAAGAAACTCAGAAAAGAGGGCTATTGCCTGGTCGTGATTTCAGGTTCGCCAATTGAGATTGTGAAAGAATATGCGGAAAATCTGAATTTTGATAAATTTTTTGGTAGTATTTATGAGCTCGATGAAAAAGGTTTTTATACAGGAGAGGAGCTTTTTGTCCCAGTTGATGACAAAGGGCGTATCGTGAAAAAACTTGTTCAAGAAGAAGGTTTTTCTTTTGGTAATTCATATGGAGTTGGCGATACCCAGTCGGATGCAAAATTTTTAGAATTGGTTGAAAATCCAATTGCCTTTAATCCCAACAAAAATCTTAAAGCGATTGCCGAAAAGAAGGGTTGGAAAATAGTAGCTGAGAGGAAAGATGTTATCTATAAAATTAATTAGTAAAGTCAATAGTATTCCATGAATGAATTTTTTGAATTTTTTATCGGAAGAATGTTGTGGATTTGGATGCCGCTTTATTCTTTGTATCGTCTGATAAAAGATATAGTAGAAATTGATTACAAAATAGATGACTAAAAAAAGTAGTTATTTCTTTGATTTTGTTTATTATTATTTGCCCGTCTTATTGTGGATGGGGTTAATTTTTTATTTATCATCAATTTCAGGTTTAAAATCTGGAACTTCTTCTATCCCTCTAGAAATTTTTCTAAGAAAATCAGCTCATATTTTTGAGTATCTAATTTTTTCTTTTTTGGTTTGGCGGGTTTTTTATTTTAAGTTTGGCCTTTCTCTTTTCAGGGCTAATGTCGCGACAATGATTTTTTGTTTTTTGTATGCTTCAAGTGATGAAATTCATCAATTTTTTGTTCCTGATCGATCAGGTCAAGTCGTTGATGTTTTTGTGGATATGGTTGGAATTTTTGGGGGAGTCATAGTAGGGAATAGCCTCGCAAGAATTAATTTGAAAAAATGAATTGGTTAATTTATTTTTTGATAGCTTTTTCCATTTCTTTTTCACTGTCGGTGATTATTGCTTATTTTTTCAAAGCAAAATCAAAAAAATTTTTCAGAATGGGAGGGGTGGCGGTTGTCTTAGCTTTTGTTTTTTCCTTGCTCTTGAATCCGGAGGTTGTTCTTACCCCGGCCCTAAAAACTCTTTTGTTCGGCTCTGGGGCCATTTTGATTTTTGGAATTTTTGATGATTTGAAAAATTTCAATTGGAAGATCCAATTTGGTTTTCAGTTTTTTTTGGCTTTTCTCTTAATTTTCGGAGGCTTGCAAATTGATTTAATTGCTTTTTCTGGAAAAGAATTACTTAGATTGGATTTTTGGAATTGGGCAGTTTTAGGAAAAACCTTTTCAGTTATCAGTAGCTTTTTTATTGCTTTTTGGTTAATTGGAATAATCAACGCTATAAACTGGCTTGATGGGTCGGACGGCTTGTTGTCTCTGGCTGGACTCTTGTCTTTGCTGGCGGTTTTTGGGGTGAGTCTCCGACCAGAGGTCAACCAACCGGCTTTGGCAATAATCAGCCTGATTGGTTCGGGGGCTTTGTTGGGATTTCTGACTCTAAATCTTCCTCCAGCCAAGATTGAAGCTGGAACGAGCGGAAGTTATTTCGTTGGTTTTTTGTTGGCGACTTTAGCGATTATTGCCGGAACAAAAATCGCTACAACAATGGTTGTTTTGATTTTGCCAGTGACTGATTTTTTGGTAGTTATAGGAGGAAGAATCAAGGATGGTCAGTCAATCTTTCAAAGAGATGAAAAGAAGCGGCACTTGCATTACAAGCTTTTGAGAAAAGGTTTTTCTGCCGGAAAAATCCTTTTGGGTTATGCGGTTTTCTTGAGCCTGGCTTTGGCTCTCAGTTTTTTTGTTGTCAGCCAGATTCAAAAGATTCTTTTATTGGTAGTTGAATTTTTAATGATAATTATTTTTATGTTCAGTCTTTCGAAAAGTTTTAGTTTAAAAAATGAACTAAAAAAAATCGGAAAAAATATTTGGAATCCGATTGGCTTGTTGGCGCTGATTGTTTTGATTTCGATTTTGGGGGTTTTGTATCAAAAATATCAAATTTTTTCAGATTTTAAAACAACGGAAAAAATAGAATTTTCCTCTGGGGCAATCTTTGATGTTCAAGTTGCCAGGACCCCTCAAGAAACCTATCAAGGCTTGAGCGGGGTCAAATTCATGCCTTCAGGAAGTGGAATGATATTTTTATATAACCAAGTCAGTCCTTGTCCTCATGTGATGAGAGGGATGAATTTTGGACTTGATTTTGTTTTTCTTAAAGACGGAGAAGTGGTTTTTATCCAAGAAAAAATCCCTCAAAATTTCAGAGGGGTGGTTGAGTCTCCTTATGGTTGCAATCAGGTTCTAGAAATTAATGATGGAGAAGTCGAGGAATTGGAAATTAAAATTGGCGATGAAATGAAAATTAATTAGAATTCATTCTCGACCATTGCCTTGAATAATTCTTTTTCAGCCTCAATGAGGTTTTTTTCTTCAAATTTTATTTCTAGGATTTGGCCGTAGCATTCAACATCAAAAGCCTCAGTGAGGGTTTTCATTTTTTTCTCATCAACTATTTTCAACAAGGCAATTGTTTGGTTGTTTGAGCTGGTATAGATGATCAAGCAGGTTTGATTTTGGGGAAAGCTTTTTTGCAGTTCTCCTAAAACTGCTTCAACATCTTCTTCGCTTGAAGAGCTTTGGATAAAATCTTCCTGGGAAACCAATGACCAAATAATTTTTCTTTCTTTGTCCCAATTTAGGCGGGCCATGATTCTCCCCCAAAGTTTTAGGAAAGAAAGCTCTTTAGTGCGGTAGAGGTGGCGCATGATTGTTGGTTGGTCGGCTTTATATTTCATCAACCTGGCAGCGATGGTCATAGCTTTGGGTGAGGTGGTGGGGATTTGAAAACTTTCAGTGGCTGAAATAATTCCAGTCAAAAGTGCTTGGGCAATTTTTTTATCAAGCAGGTCTGAATAGTTTTCCAAAACTAGTTCTGAAATAATTTCTCCAACCGAGGAGGCTGTGTCTTCAACCAAGTTGACTTGGCCATAATTTTCATTTTTAGGATCATGATCAATGTTGACCTTTGGAACTTCAAAAAATAAGTCGGTGTTTTTCAGATAATTATTTTTCAGATGCTCAAGAGTTGGAGAGCCTAAAACAAAGATCAAATCAAATTTGAACTTGGCTGGGACAAAAGAAAAGTCTTTGGGGTTAATAGCTCCTTTTTCCGGGGTGATGTGAATGACATATTCTTTTTGCTTTTCTTCCGTTTTTACTTCCATTATTTTGTTTCTTTCGGTGTTGAAAATCAATTGGAAGTCTCTTGCCCCGTTGAGGCTCTCGATGACTTTGATTGGCTTGGCGAGAAACGAAATTTTAGTTGGGTCTTTTTTGGTGGAGAACAAGGTGGCACTTTTCCCCATTTTTTCAATCAAATAAACTAGAGCGAAAGATGAGGCTTTCACGTCAATGTTGTTTTCCGGAGAGATAATTAGAATTTCTTTTGATTTTTTTATTATTTTTTTGAAATCTTCGATTGAATTTAGCATGACCTTGAAGACTCGATTAGTTATTATTCAACAGGTGAGTAAGACATAATAGCATATTGAAAAATAAGTTCAAGGGAGCAAATTGTGGATAAACTTCTGTTGACAAACTCCCTCCAAAGGCGTATAAATAAAGGCTAAAATGAAAGTAAGTTTTATTAATAGTTCGTTCAAAAGAAAAGGAGAGTCAGATGAAATCGATTGAAGATATTCTTATAAAAAGGCTGGATTCATTTTTGGCGGAAATTATGATTCTTTTGTTTTGCTGGATGGCAGTGGCGTTTGTTCTCACTGTTTTGTCCAAGTATCTGCCTGAAAGTCGGGTGAAGAAAGCTTTCCCGGAAATTTTTTCCCGGAGCAGCTTGATCACCATCCTGTCTTTCAGTCTGGCATTTATCACGCCATTAGTGGTTGGTTTTGAAAAAATTCCTTCGGTGGAAAGTCTGGAAATTTTGTCAAAAGGGGTTGTGTTTTGGGCCCTGATGATTTCTTTTTGTGGCATTGTCGGTGTGGTTGAAGGATTTTCAGACGGTTTGAGTAAGAGGGCTTTGATGGAATTGAGATTGGTGGAGGGCGATGAAGATAACCCTCTTTTATTGATGTTTTTTCGAGCCTCTTGGACGTCAGTTAGTTTTTTGATTGCCGCTTTGATGTCCGTTCGTTTTCAAGCAATCTGGCTTGGAGTAGCGGTGTATGCTGGGTTGTTTTATTTGGGGAGATGGGTCGCGCTTTTGCGCTTTTATAGCAAAATGGCGATAGAAATCTAAAACCGGCAAAAACAAGCGATAAAAAGGCTTTTTGGAATCCTCCAGGAAGCCTTTTTATAGTGGTCAAGCATAAACCCTTGACAAAAATGCATTTTGGGTGTATAATATGGTATTAAAGATAGAATAATGATAATTTTGAAAAATCTCATCTAGGATGGGGAAAGAAGGTGAAGGATGAAAAAGGTAGCACTTTTAATCACAATTTTGGTTCTGATGGCAGTTCCCTCGGTTTTTGCTGGGGATAATTTCCATAAAGGTTTTCATGAGAGACTTGGGCATCATGTAGCTGACGCTGCTGTGAATCTAACCGTCAGGTTGTTAACAGGAGATCTCAATGGTGATGGATGTACGGGATGCAGACCCGAGAGATACGCTCGTGGTGGCCCCAGAATTGGTCACATTCCTCCGCCCAGGCTTCTTCCTCCCACTGGCAATGCTCGTCGTTGGGCTAGGTCTCCCAGGGACCAGGCCTATTATCGGGCTAAAGATCGGATTCACTGGCAGGAATATCGTCGGTGGGAAAGGCGAGAAAGAGAAATTGGCAGGGCTCAAGGAGAGCTTGATGCCTACTCGAACATCCAAAGGAACCGATGTAGATTCTTCACTCGGTATTAGAGTGGAAGTCTGCATTAAAAAAGCAAAAGGCTTGACTGGAAAATTTCAGTTAAGCCTTTTTGTTTTGGGAAAATAGTAGACACTATAGTGTCTATCATAGTATATACTATAGTATATACTATAGAGGCCTCTATTTATACTTAATACATAATACCTGATACCTAATACTATCCCTCCACATTTCATCCACACTCTCTCCACATTGACGAGTTTCCCTAACTTTAAAATTGTGCTAATATTAAAAAACTTGGGAGGAGCATAAACTAAAATCAATGGCAAAAAAAGAAACAACTGAAAATCAAAAGAGGGACACCAAAAAACCCGAAAAAACAACGCTCTATCAGGACAAATTGCGACTTCCTCCTCACAATGTGGAGGCTGAAATTTCGACTCTGGGATCCCTGATGATTGACAAAGACGCCATCACCAAGGTGGCTGATATTATTCACCCTAATGATTTCTATAAAGACAAAAACGGTCAGATTTATGAAGCCATTCTAGATCTTTATCAAGAACAAGAACCGGTTGATGTTTTGAATGTTTCTTCAAAATTGAAAGATAAAAAACTTTTGAAAGAAGTGGGCGGAAGAGTCTATTTAACAGAGTTGATTAATTCTGTTCCTTCGGCTTCTAACGTTGTTTCTTATGCTAATTTGGTTCGTAAGAAATCAGTTTTACGGAATTTGATCAGAACGGCTTCGGAGATTGTGGAGATGGGATATTCAGAAGAAAAGCCGATTGATGAGATTCTAGACAAGGCTGAGCAGAGTCTTTTCTCGGTTGGGCAGAAATCTTTGAAGCAAGACTTTGCTCCAATCAGCAATTTGCTGGAAGATGCTTTTGTTCGGATTGATGAGATGCACAAAGATTCCAATAAGTTTCGAGGAATTGCAACTGGCTTTGCCGATTTGGACAATTTGCTTTCTGGTTTGCAAAAATCAGATCTAGTGATTTTAGCTGCTAGGCCGTCAATCGGAAAAACTTCTTTTGCTTTGAATTTAGCGATCAACGCTGCGGTGAAAGACAAGGCTTCAGTAGGTGTTTTTTCTCTGGAAATGTCATCTGATCAGTTGGTGGACAGGATGCTCTCGACTCAGTCGGGAGTGAACCTTTGGAACCTTCGAACCGGAAACATTGCGACTGATTCTGAGGATGACGATTTTCAAAAAATTGGAGAAGCGATGGGAGTTCTCTCAGAAGCATCGATTCATATTGATGACTCTGCGACTGCCAACATCATGGAAATGAGGACAATGGCCAGGAGATTGCAGGCTGAAAAAGGATTGGATCTTTTGATTATTGACTATTTGCAGTTGATGGAAGGGCGAGGAAGACATTCGGATAATCGAGTCCAGGAAATTTCTGAAATTTCTCGAGGCTTGAAAAATTTGGCCAAAGAATTGAATGTTCCGGTTATTGCTCTTTCACAGCTTTCTCGGGCAGTGGAGAACAGAAGCCCGCAGATTCCAAAACTTTCCGATCTTCGTGAATCTGGTTCGATCGAGCAGGATGCGGATGTGGCGATGTTCTTGTATCGAGAAGATCGAGAAAAGCCAGAAACGGAAAACAAAAATGTGATTGAAGTGATTGTGGCTAAGCACCGGAATGGGCCGGTGGGGCATGTGCCGCTTTACTTCGACGATAAGACCACCTCGTTCAGAAACTTAGAAAAATACAAAAGTGAAAACTAAAAATCCGGCAAATTTCTTTGTTGGATTTTCCGCCACTCGCTCACCGCACCAACTTAGTGCGCCTCGCTCGTTGCTCAAATCCGCCTCGAACTTTGCTCAGATTTTTAATTTTCTGACCATTGAATGTTGAATATTGATAATTGAGTGTTTAAATTTTTTTAGAATAAAAAAATAGTATGTTTCCAAAACTATTTCAAAAACTAATAGACCACTTCACCGAACTGCCATCGGTTGGTCCAAAGATGGCCGAGCGGCTGGTTTTGTATCTATTCAAACAAGACAAAAAAAAGATTCAGCGGTTTGCCAAAGATCTCTATGAGTTTGGTTCAAACCTCAATTATTGCGAGAAATGTTTTCACGTGGCGGAGAAAGATTTTTGTTCGATTTGTTCAGATAAAAAAAGAGACCACAAAACAGTTTGTGTGGTCGAAGATCCTCTGGATGTGATTGCGGTGGAGAAAACCAGAAACTATCGGGGAGTCTATCATGTTTTGGGAGGGAATTTAAGTGTCATGAACGAAGAAGAAATCAAGAAATTGAAAATCAATGAGTTTTTGAATCGACTTAAAAAAGAGAAGTTCAAGGAAGTGATTTTGGCGACTAATCCAACTACTGATGGAGAGACGACTGCTTTGTATTTGGCGAGAATTGTGAAGCCTTTTAAAATAAAAATAACGAGGATTGCTAGAGGATTGCCGACGGGGGGAGATATTGAGTATGCCGACGAAATAACATTAGGGAGTTCAATAGAAGGCCGGCGCGAAATTTAGAGCAGAGATTATTTATTTGGCAAATTTCTTTGTCAAAATCTCCGTTGCTTTTCAATGTATTATTTAGTACATTTCATACGCTACTCGATTTTTCCTCGAACTTTATTCAAATAAATAATTTCTGCTCTAAATTTTAAACCTCCGTTGCTCAAAATTTCCTCAAACCTGGAATCCCTGAGAATAAATTTGTAGTTTTTTAATTTTTTTAGAACAAAATGAAATTTATAAACGATAAATACAAGAAAAAACGAGGGCTTTATTGAAGAACACATAAATCAAATTGAAGACTTGATAATATCAATAGACAATTTTTAATTTGCCAGTAGTCGGGACCCTAAAGTCAAAAATTTTAGTTTAAAATTTAATACTTACTTTAATACTTACTTCGGTAAGTATTAAATTTTTGTAGAAATCCCAATTTTCGTGGCAGGAATTTGATTCTTGATATTGATTAACTTCGGTTTTTAAGCTAGAATTTAAGAGTAATATTTATATTTTTAAAATAATGTTCAAAAAATCTTTATTAATAATCTTTGTTTTGTTTGTTGTAGTTTTAGTGAGTGGGTGCAACAAGCAACAAGAAAATCAAATTACTGAAGAACAACCAATTCAACAAGAAGAGAAAAAAGCAGAAGAAACTTTGGAAGAACAAAATGAAGCAACAAATCAAGAAAAGCCAGAAACAACAAAGGAAGAAAATTTGGTTTATTATAAAATCCCAGAACTAGGAATTAAGTTTAAGATCGAGAAAGAGTTGGCCAGTGAGCTTATTTATTATATTGAAGTGGCTCCAGATGATTCTAGGTTTGTATATTTAAATTTTTCTAGCAGAGAATTAAGTAAGCTGGGTGAGTATTGTAGGGCAAAGCATAGTCCAATGGGAACTTTGATTAAAGTTGAGGGCTCTCTTTCCGACTATCCAGATAATATATTTATTCAAAATAGAAAGGACAGGATTAAAGAATTTGGAGATTTCTTTGTATATTTTGAAGGCCCTCAATCTGCCTGCTCTTGGCCAGAAAATTTAGAGACGCTAAATCGATATATGCCTCTTATGCGTAAATCCATTGGCACCCCAGAAAAAATCAAATTAATTGAAAAAATAGAAAGTTAGAATTTAATCACAAAACTATTCTCAAGCGAATAATAATATTATTCGTTTGATGTGTTTTGGTGTGCAGTTTTTTGAAAATTTAAATCTAAAGAGTGAAAGGAGGTGTGAAAATTTTTTAGGCAAGAGTTTAATTTAAAATCAAAATTTTAGAAAAAGGAGTTACTAATGAGAATCTTCAAATTTGTTTTTGGAATATTTCTGTGTTTTTGTTTGATTTTCGGTTTATCTCCAACAGTTTTTGCTAACTACAGTGACACCTATTCTTTTAGGTCAAGTTGTCCAGATTCGGGTGACGACCCAAACCCCGAGTATGGCTTTGCTTATTGCAACTGCACTGATTATGTTGCTGATAGAATCAACCAGGTTTTTGATGGGATGGATGATGATACTGAATTTAGCAATACATATCTTATTCCTCGATGGGGAAACGCAGGAGATTGGAAGGATCGTGCTGATGATGCAGGAATTTCAACTAACGATAATCCTGTGCCAGGAGCTGTGGCTTATTGGTCTGGTCATGTCGCTTTTGTTGAAGCAGTATATTACAACGAAACCACTGAAGAAGTAGCAAGCATAGATGTTTCTGAATATAATTTTACCACCTTTGCTTTCAGCTGGAGAAACATCTCCGTTGGCGATCCTGGCTATCCCACCGAATTCATTCATATTCTTCAAGATGTTTTATCTGGCTCTGCCAATTATGATATAGGACCCGATGAATGCGATGATTGTGGTGACCTTCCCGCTATTTATCAAAGCGATTTTTGGGGAGATACCTGGGATGAATATTGCCGAATATATAATCCAAGTCCTAAAGTAGAAGCTTTTCGTAATTCTCAGGGAATTTTGGAATATGATATCTGCACTAGTGAAGGTTATCCCTATTACTGTACAAACTGTGAAGTAAAATATTTTGATTATACGGTAATCCTTAATGAATTCTATCCTGGTTTAGGCGGAGGTAGCGGATTTGATAGTTCTGCCACCAGCAACCCTTATGTTGAATCTACCGACATTCACATCACCCACTGCAAAATCCGTCCCTACAAGGAAGGATCTTGGCATGAGGAAGTTGATGTTGACATGGCCCCTGGACAAGCATTTGAATTTGAAATAGAAGGAAGAGTGAGAAACAAATCCAATTATGATCTGAAGGATGTTGATATTGACTATTGCTTTGTCAAAGATGACAAAGATTTTGATGTTTCCAGTCAGGATCGGATGTGCCTCGATGATGATAAAGTTGATATTGATGAAGGGGAAAAAGAATCAAAACATTCTCGCAGATCTTGGGTCACTATCGCTAGTGATTTATCAGAAATAACGGTCGCTACTGATGATAGAGAGAGCTTTACTCTTCCAATAACCCAGGGGAATCTGGATGATGAAGAAATTACTCTCTATTTCTATCTTGATGTTGAGACGGAAGATGAAGAAGATCGGGATGTTTCTGATGAGGCTAAAAGTGACGAACGAGGAAAGCTCGAGATTCACCTGGTTTTGCCTCAACCGCCCCCTGCTGATTTGAACCTCAGCGTTCCTCATGACCAGACCAATATCGATGATAAGACAATGAGGTTTGATGTCGGTCAAAATATTGTGATTCCTGTTACGGTATACAAATCCGGTGCAGATGACTTGACGGAAGATCCAGAGGTTTCCCTTTCTTATGGATCGGAATCAACTTCGATGCAAAATCTTGCAAGTACAACAGTGGACTATCTAGAACTTAATAGCGATGGGGAGTCTACTGTTAATGTTTCGATTAGTCCAATCACAACCCCGGGCCACTATTTTTTATCTGTTTATGTGGATTCTGGAGAGGATTTTGAAGAAACCGACGAAGACGATAATTTTAATCAGGTTTATTTTGTCGTCAAAGAAAAGAAAAAACTTAATCCGGCAATATATCTATTGCTGAACAATTAAAGAAGGAGAAAACTGATGAAAAAGATTTTGAGTTTAATTTTTGCAGTGGCGATTTTGGCTGGCTTTGCTGCTACAACTGTTTCAGCCGAAGACTATATTTGGAGCACCGGCTACAGAACAATTACCCAGATTTATCCCGATACTGATTTTCAGTTTTATCTTGATGGGGCGACCATTGATACCAACAGTTCCTGTGCTAACCGTTTTGTCATCAGGAATTACAACGCAAACTATGAGATCTTGGTGGCCGCCTTACTGACTGCTTATCAAAACGGCAATGAGGTTTTGGTCAAATTTGACGATGACATAACCGGTTGCGGAACTACCATTGTAATGTTCAAAGCCAGGCCTGAATAAAATTCGGGCGTGAAAATTTAAAAAAGAAAAGGCTGTCGCTTCTAATGTAGCGATGGCCTTTTTGTATTAAAAAACCACTGAAAAATGACTTATCCGCCGGCTGGCGAATTCTCCTCAAAATTTGCTCAAACCTGGAATCCCTGAGAATAAATTTTGGTTTGTTTATTTCAAAATATTTTTCAATTCGTTAAGATTTTTAACCTGAAAAAGCTCCTCTCTCATTTTCTTAGCTTTTGGAAAGTTTCTGAAATACCATCCTAGGTTTTTTCTGAAGGCGATTAGATTTTTGTTGGGAGTGTATTTCAAAAAAAGTTGAGCGTGCTCAAGGGCAACGCTTTTTATTTCCTCTAAAGAAGGTTTTTCATATTTGCCGGTTTTAAGGTAGTCTTTGATTTGTTTAAAAGCCCAAGGGTTACCCCAACATCCTCGAGCTATTGCAAGGTGCCGAACCCCGGTTTTTTCGATCACTTCTTTGGCGTCTTCGGGAGTGAAAATTCCTCCATTGGCAACAATTTCTTTTTTGGGAAATTCTTTTTTAATTTCTTTGATTTTTTCAAAATCAATTTTCCCAGAAAATCCTTCTTCATAGGTTCGGCCGTGGACGATTACTTTGTCCCAGCCAGTGCCTTCAATTTCTTTTAAGAATTCAATTGCTTCAATCGATTTGATTCCCGCTCTGATTTTTATTGAGACAGGTAAGTCGGTGTTTTTTGAAACGGCTTCAATTATTTTTTTGGCCAAGGCGGGTTTTTTCATCAAGGCACAACCGCTATTTTCCTTAAATACTTTTCTAGCTGGACAGCCCAGGTTGATATTTATCTCTTCAACTTTTCTGAAGTTCTTGTCTTTTTTGTTATTTAAACTAGAAATGATTTTTGTGGCTTTGGCGAAATGTTTTGGATCATTCCCAAAAAGTTGGATGGCGACCGGAGCTTCGTCTTTGATTGATTGAGCCAGCAGCAAACTCTTTTCATTTTGACCATAGAACAGTCCAGTGGCGCTGATCATTTCCGAATAGACAATATCAGCTCCCATTTTTTTGCAAACTAAACGAAAAGGCAAGTCGGTTATTCCGGCCATAGGAGCGAGGGATAATTTAATGTTCTTTGCTTCTTTCATGTTTAGTTTTAGGTAAAACAAAATTCAAACGGAGAAGTTCGAATTACTTTAATTATTCAAAATCCCTGCCTACCGGCAGGCAGGCAAATTAACTCCAAATTATTCTAAATCAAATCTAAATGTCAAATGATTAAAATCTGGATTCCCGAACAGGTCGGGAATGAAAGAGAGTATTTTTAGAATTTAGATTTTGATATTGATTTGAAACTAATTTGGAATAATTTGAGTTTTGTCATTTCTCTATGATTCCATAAGTTCCATTTGTCATGTCTTCTAAAATATATCCTTTCTTTTCAATTTCTTCTCTCAGGCTGTCTGCTTTTTCAAAATCTTTTTCTTTTCTGGCCTTTACTCGTTCTTCTGCTAGGTCAATTATTTCCTTTGGGGTCTGGGTGGATTTTTTTTCTTCAAAATTCAAACCCAGATCAAAGACCATTTTTTGCCAAACACTTTTCAGGGAGTTCAAATTTTCTGAATCGATTCTTTCTAGTTTGTTGGCTTCAGAAATCATTTCAAAGAGGACCGCCAGAGCCTTGGGGGTGTTCAAATCGTCATTCATTGCCTCATTGAAATATTTCAAATATCTTTTAGGGTCAATTTCAGTGTTTTCTCCTGTTGTTTTTAGGTCTTGAAGTTTGGAATTAAACTTAGAAATTTTTTTGTAGTTTTTTGAAGCTTGTTTTATTCCATCCCAAGTGAAGTTGAGATTGGATCGATAGTGACTGGAGAGCATCATTAGGCGAAAGTCCATTGGAGAAAATCCTTTGTCTAAAATGTCTTGCAAGATATAGAAATTGCCTTTTGATTTTGACATTTTTTTTCCATCAACCAAAAGAAAGCGAACATGCAACCAGAATTTGGCAAATTCTTTGTCGGTGCAACCTTCAGACTGAGCGATTTCATTTTCATGATGAGGGAAGATGTGGTCTTCGCCCCCGGTGTGGATGTCCATTGTTTCTCCAAGATATTCCATCGACATTGCACTACATTCGATGTGCCAACCAGGGTAGCCCAACGACCAAGGACTTTCCCATTTCAAGATATGTTCTTTGGGAGCTTTTAGCCAAAGGGCAAAATCAAAGCCGTGACGTTTGTCTGGGTGTTCTTCTAGCCGAGCGTTTTCTTTGAGTTCCTCGAGTTTCTTTTTTGAAAGTTTTCCGTAGCTGGGGAATTTTGTGACGTCATAAAAAACGTTACCATTTTTTTCGTAGGCGATTCCCTTTTCAATCAAGACTTCAATCATTTTGATGATTTGAGGAATGTGAGCAGTGGCTCGAGGGAAATATTGAGCTTTTTTGAAATTTAGTTTTTCAAGATCTTCAAAAAACTTTTCGGTATAAAAGTTGGCGATGTCTTCCGGGGTTTTCTTTTCCCGTTTGGAGGCTTTGAGCATTTTGTCCTCACCACTGTCAGCTTGATTGATGTCATCGGCAGTCAAGTGACCAACGTCAGTGATGTTCATGATTTGGCGAACTTCATAGCCAATGCTCTCCAGGTGTCTTCGAAGAGTGTCAGCAAAAATAAAAGCCCGGAGATTTCCGATGTGAGCATAGTCATAAACAGTTGGACCACAATTGTACATCTTTACTTTTCCAGTCTCGAGTGGTTCGAACGTTTCTTTTTTTTGAGTAAGGGTGTTGTATAGTTTGAGCATATTTTTTTTAATATGGTTAGTTAGCGGGATAGCATTTTTTAACAGTGATAGAAAGTTGCTATCAATTAGTGTCATCGGTCACTGTTCATCAGTCATTGGAATAAAAATCCCACAGGGATTTTTATTGCCAGTGATCAGTGACAAGTTATCCAGTGAGCAGAGTTTAGAAGTTCCAAATTTATGAAAATTTTGTGGAAAATCCGCCGGCTGGCTGAGAGCCATGAAGCAGAGTTTAGAAATTACATGTTTGAGTACAGTTCGAGGCGAAATTAAGAATTTCAGTGAAGCGTATTTATTTCATACGGTGAGCTGGAATTTTTAATTTCAACGAAGAAATGTGCCAAACATGGAATTTCTAAAGCCAGCGCTTTTTTCTGAAAGCTATAAGGGCAGTAACAGTTATCACAGTCATAAAAGCCAAAATAATCCAAAACATAATCGTTTCATCCGCCCAGGGAAATCCAGCGAAAGGCATCATGCTGAAAATTCCAGTAGTGACAGAAAGGGTAAAGGTGATCAGCGAGACGGCGGTCAAAAGACGCATGGCCTCGTTGATTTTATGTGAAAGGAGAGCGCTGTTGGTTTCTTCTAAAGACTCAGCAATTTCTTGGATGTTCTCTAGGGCATTCCAAGCTCGGATGTTGATTCCGATTAGTTCTTGGAAATATTCATTAAGGTCGTCTTCCAAGAGTTTGTATTTTTTTTGGACTAAAGATTCCAAGATTCCTCTTTGGGGTTTGATGGAGCGACGGAAATTCAATATGTCTCTTTTGATGATCGAGATTGAACGAACCATCTCTTTTTCATAGCCCATGAAAATTCCGTCTTCGATGTCGTTGATTTTTTCGTTGACGTGGTCCAGTTTCGGGAAAGAGGCTGAGAGCAAACGTTCCATGATTGAATAGAAAAGAAATCCTGCTGATTTTGAAAAAGCTTGTTCTTTGAAGGCGCTGTTTTCCTCCATTTCTTTTTGAATACTTTTGATCGGAATGTTCTCATTGACATGAGAGGTGATGACATGATCTTTGGTGATGACGATGTCTAATTCTCCTGAATAGCCGACCTGAGTTCTTTGGTTGAAAAGAGGAATATGCAGAACTATGTAAAGACAGTTGTCAAATTCCTCAGCTCTTGGGCGCTGAGATGGAGAAGTGAACTCGCTCAAAACCAAGGGATGAAGTTTGAAATTTTCTTTCAAGAACAAGACATCTTCGGAGGTTGGATTTTCAATGTCGATCCAAGTTAACTTTTTGTGTTCGAGGGTTTTCATTGTTGTTTATTTTTTGTTTTACGAAATTTAGTATAGCACGAATTCAGTAAATTTCGCAAAAAATATAAAAGCGTTATAATTATCTGTATACTATATACTGAATACTGTATACTAAATTTAGTTATGAAGAAAATAATTTTAAAATTAATTCGTCTTTATCAAAAAACGCTTTCTCGCGACACAGGCTGGCTATCGCCTCTTTTTAGTGAAAGGACTTGTCGATTTCACCCAACTTGTTCAGAATATTCATATCAAGCGATTGAGAAGTTTGGGATTTTGAAGGGTGGGATTTTGGGGATTAAGCGAATTTTGCGGTGTCATCCGTGGAATAAGGGAGGTATAGATTGTATTCCAAAAAAATAATCAGATTATTTAATTCTTGTATTTTTCAAAATTTAAAGTTAAAATAAGGAAGAATCATTCGAATCAAAAAATTATATAGAAATAAAAACAAAAATGCCGACAGTTTCGAAAAAGAAAACTGATGACAAGCAGTGGCAAAGAGATTTTGATCGCGAACTGCTGTTGTCAACTAGAAGAAAAAAATCAGAAGAAGAAAAAACCTATCAACTAGCCAAGAAGCTGGGATTTCCTTATATGGATTTGAATATTTTTCCAATTGATCAAAAAAATATTAATTTTATTCCCGAAGAAAATGCCAGGAAGCATGGTTTGGTTGTTTTAGGAAGAATGGGGGCTTTGGTGAGAGTGGGGGTTTTGAATATTGAAAGTGAGCTAGTTTCATTTTTGAAACAAGTAAAAGAAAAAGAAGACGTTGAATTCAAAATTTATATTGTTTCCAAATCTTCTTTAGAGAGGGCTTGGGAGAATTATAAGTCAATCAAACTGGGGTCCAAATTGGATTTGATGCGGATGGCTCTTTCTTCTGAGGAACTAAAAAACTTTCAATCTCAAATCAAGGATCTGGTCGAGTTGGAAGAGAAGATAAAAAAAATTCCAACCACCCAGGTAGTGAACGTGATTATTGCTGGGGCCATTAAACTAAAGGCTTCCGATATTCATTTTGAACCTCAAGAAAATGAAAAAATCCGATTGCGCTATCGGATTGATGGGGTTTTGCAAACAATTGCAGAGTTTCCAATCAATATCTATTCCTCAGTAGTTTCTCGAGTGAAAATGCTTTCAGGACTCATTTTGAATGTTCATGACATTGCTCAAGACGGAAGATTTTCTGTGAAATTGAGTGACAAGGAAAGCTTGGACATCAGAACTTCTGTTTTGCCAGGAAGTTTTGGGGAAAGCATTGTGCTTCGATTGCTGATGATGGACTTCAGTCAATTGCAATTAGAGAATTTGGGACTTATAGGAGCATCTTTCAAAAGATTGGAGGCCAATTCAATGAAAAAAGAAGGGATTGTTATTAACTCTGGGCCCACTGGAAGTGGAAAGACAACCACTCTTTATTCTTTGATAAATCGTTTGAACGATTCTGAGAAAAAAATTATTACTATCGAAGATCCTGTTGAATATAAGTTGCCGGGGATTGTTCAAACTCAAGTTAACAAAGAAGGAAAGTACACTTTTGACAAAGGTTTGCGAGCAATTGTGAGACAAGACCCTGATGTGATTTTGGTTGGAGAAATTCGGGACGAAGCCACGGCCAATGTTGCTGTGCAAGCATCGCTCACGGGTCATTTGGTTTTGACAACTATTCATGCCAATTCTTCGGCAGGAGTGGTTTCTCGAATGATGGATTTGGGAGTTGACACCAATCAGATTGTTTCAGCTGTTAATGTTATTATCAGTCAAAGGTTGGTTCGAAAACTTTGTCCAGATTGCAAAGAAAAATATGAACCGGCTAGGGCAACAGTAAACAGCTTGAAGAAAATTCTATCAATGATCTCCCCTAAAGCCAAAATCGAAATCCCTCAAAGCTTTGATTATCTTTGGAGATCCAAGGGCTGCGTGAAGTGCAATGGATTGGGCTACAAAGGGCGAGTCGGAATTTTTGAAATTTTGGGAATGAGTGATGGGATCAGAGAAAAAATAATTAATTTATCGCCAGAGAATGAAATAATCCAGCAGGCGCTGGAGGAAGGAATGGTGACTTTGATTCAAGATGGAATTTTGAAAGCTTTGATGGGAAAAACCTCTATGGAAGAAATTCAAAGAGTTCTGGGTGGTGGAGAATATCTACTCGAACTTTATGAAAGAATCATGGTCCAAGTTCTTTCCAGAAAAATTCATGTTTCCAAAGAGGTTTTTGATTATTCTAAAAATCTTGGACCTCAAGTCGATGTTGCTAAAGAGCTTTCCAAAAAGACCTCCAAGGAAATGGTCGAGTTTATTCTTTTAAAAGGAGTCGAAATGAGAGCCGGAGATATTCACATTGAACCTGGAGATAAAACTTTCAAAATAAGATTTAGGATTGACGGCGTTTTGCAAACCATTTTTGAATTGCCGATGGAAAATTTTCTGATGACTTTAAATGAAATCAAATCAGTAGTTGGAGAAGAGACAGGGGATCGACAGGGCGGGACAATGGATGGACGTTTTTCAATTGATTTGTCTGAGACTGAGGGGTTGGGAATTGACAAGGTGGATGTTCGAGTCTCGACAATTTTGGGAGGATTTGGAGATATTTTGGTAATGCGACTTTTAAATCAAAGCGCTCAGGTAATCAACTTGGATGAAATGGGAATTAATCCAATCAATCTAGCTAAGCTAAGAAAAGAAGCCGAGAAACCAAATGGGATTATTATTAACACTGGACCAACAGGAAGTGGAAAGACAACAACTCTTTATAGTATTCTAAGCTTTTTAAATAAATCAGAAGTTAAAATAATCACGGTTGAAGATCCAATTGAATATCAAATTGATGGGATCATTCAAACTCAAATCAATAAGGAAGAGGATTATGACTTTCCAAATGCAATGAGATCCTTGCTTCGACAGAATCCAGACATTATGATGGTGGGGGAAATTCGAGATGATGAGTCAGCTGATTTGGCTTACAAGGCGGCACTTACCGGCCACTTGGTTTTGACAACTTTGCACACCAATGATGCTTCAAGCTCAGTGCAAAGGCTTTTGAACATGGGGATTGACTCTTCTGACATTGCTAGCGGAACCAATTGTTTTATGGCTCAAAGGTTGGTTCGAAAGCTTTGCCCAGATTGCAAGAAAAAAGAACCAATCAAGAAAAAAGAAAAAGAAATTATAAAAAAAGCTCTAGGCTCTATTTCGCCTAAATTTAAATTAGATTTTGAAATTCCAAAGAATCTTTATATTGCGCAAGGTTGCCCTAAGTGTCAGGGAGGTTTCAAGGGGAGAATAATGATTTCGGAAATTTTGGAAGTGGACGAGGAGATGGAGAAATTTTTGGTTGGCAGACCAACCACTGGGGAAATAGAGAAAAAGGCTGTTGAAGAAGGAATGCTAACAATGTTTCAAGATGGAGTGATTTCTGTTTTGAAAGGGGAGACGATTTTGGAAGAAATTTTGCGAGAGGTTGATGAAAATTGATTTAGTATTTTGTTTTTAAAAACTTTCATAATATGTAAAGAGGGATTTTGAGAGAATCTCATTTTTTGTGGTAGAATTAAATTGAAGCAAAAAAATAAACTGCCGTGGAAGGCAGTTTCGAAAATTGACTAAGTTCTCATTAAGCTGTAGACAAGCATCTTGTAATTAAAAACCACAAGTTTAGAACGGATCCGAGGAATAGTAAAGCCTGAACCGTACTATCCTTTATCTAAGAAAAGTTCTCAAGGAATTGCCTAGCACTCCTTTGTCTACAGATTAATAAGAACGTTTTTGGTACTAAATTAACCAAGAACAAATACTAGCATATTATGAATAATTTGTCAATAGAAAATTGTTATGATAACTTCCAATAAACAAAAAGCTCAAGACGATGAGGTCGAAAAGACTCTGAGGCCCAAAAATTTTGATGAATATATTGGTCAAAAAAATGCCAAGAAAAACTTGAAAGTCTTGATTGAGGCAGCTAAAAAAAGAAAGGAGAACATTGATCATGTTTTGCTTTTTGGTCCTCCGGGGCTTGGAAAAACTACTTTGGCGCACATTATTGCTGGGGAGATGGGAGCAGGAATAAAAATAACATCCGGTCCAGCAATTGAAAAAGTTGGGGACTTGGGTTCAATTTTGACAAACCTCAATGACGGCGACGTTTTGTTTATTGATGAAATTCATCGACTCAACAAAACGGTAGAAGAAGTTCTTTATCCAGCCATGGAAGATGGGAAGCTCGATATCATTTTAGGGAAAGGTCCATCTGCCAGAACCATTCAACTTGATTTGCCAAAGTTTTCAATCATTGGTGCAACAACCAGACTGGGGATGCTTTCAGCCCCTTTGAGAAATCGTTTTGGGGCATTGCTTAGATTGAATTTCTATGATGAAGAAGAGATTAGAAAAATCATCCAACGTTCAGCTGGGATTTTAAATACTAAAATTGATGATCCGGGATGCAAGATGGTGGCAGCTTGTAGTCGAAAAACTCCAAGAATTGCCAACAGGCTTTTGAAGAGGGTGAGGGATTTTTCAGAAATAGAAGAGGCTTCGATTGCAGATAGGAAAATTGTTGAAAAGTCATTGAAAATGTTGGAAGTGGATGAGTTGGGCTTAGAGCCAATTGATCGAGAGATTTTGCAGATTATGATTGAAAAATTTGATGGCGGGCCAGTGGGAATTCAAACAATTGCTGCAGCCACTTCAGAGGAAGTCCAGACCATTGAAGATGTCTATGAGCCTTTTTTGTTGCAAATTGGAATGTTGGAGCGAACTCCACGGGGAAGAAAAGTGACCAGAAGAGCCTATGATCATTTGAAAATTCCCCTGGAGGAGTGATTTTTTTGGGGGTCTAAAATTGAACTGAGAAATTGTTTAAAAAAATTTTTAAAAAGAATAAAGAAAAATTGATTTTTTTGCTTCCAGTTTTATCTGGAATTTTTTTAAGCTTGGCTTGCAATAAGCCCTTTTTGTGGTTATTGGGTCTGGTGGGAATGATTCCTTTGATTTATTTTTCTTATAAAGTCAAAAGTCTTTCAAAGAGCTTGATGGGCTTTTTCCTTTTTGGACTATTCTTTTCCGGCGGGGTGATTATTTGGGTTTGGAGTTTGAATGTTTTTGTTTGGACAGGGGTTCAAAATCCTTTATTATTAATCGGAATAAAATTTTTATATTGGGTGCTGTTTCTTTCCATTGTCGGAGTTTTGAGTTTTTTGATTTTGGGTTGGTTGTTTTTCAAATTGAAAACTGAAACCTGGACAGATTTTTTGTTGTTTCCTTCACTTTGGATTTTGGCCGAATTTTTTAGATCCTTTATTTATTCTTTGATAACTTTTTCGTCTGAGGGTTTGATAGGAGCCCACAACACTTTTGGTTTTTTGGGATACATTCTGGCCTCCAACTTTAATTTATTGCAATTGGCTCAGTTCGGTGGAATATATCTATTGAGTTTTATTATAGTTTTCTTAAATTTTATTTTTTATGGAATCTTTTTTATTTCCTGGAAAAGAGAAACAAAAATCGTTTTGGTTGGAGTGATCATTTTAGTTCTGGTTTTTCCCATTAAGTCATATTTACAAAGCGACTTAACAAAAAATAAAAGGGACGAGATTCAAGTTGGTGTTTTGCAAACTTCCAGAGATCCATTTTTTAAAACTAATTCCGAAAAGGAAAGAAAGAAATTTAACAACCATCTTAAACTTCTAGGGAAAGTTAATAAAGATTTGGACATTGTCGTTTTTCCCGAGGACAGTCATTTTATGAGGAGGTTGTTTGAGTATGAAATAGATGTTCAGGGTTTTTATGGGAATATTCTAGGAGATGAAATAAGGATGGTGATTGATTCCAGTCGGATCAAAAACAAAGAAGGAAAAACAAGACAGGTTCTTTATTATTACGACCTGAGAAGTGGCGATTTTGATCAATATAATAAAGTTTTATTAACTCCTGGAGGAGAGACAATGCCAGTTCTTTTCTCTAGTTTGGCAAAATTATTAGGTTTTGATGAGTGGTCAGAGAAACTTGGAGAGGGGAAATATACAAAGGGAGAAAAGACTGAGATTGGAAAATTTGAAGGACGAGGGATTGGTGGCCTGTTTTGTTTCGAAATTATTTCCCCTGAGATTTCTCGGAGAATGACTCTTGAAGGTGCTCAACTTTTTTTCAATCCTACTTCGCATGCTTCTTTTCGAAGTGACAAAAATTTATACAATCAAATTTTAAATATAACAAAAGTTCGAGCTGTGGAAAATGGTCGCTATTTTATTCAATCAGGAAATCATGTTTTGTCTTCCGTTACCACCTCCGAAGGAGAGATATTTGTAAATCCTCAAAAAGAAGACTCAGTGTTTCACAAAAAAGTTTATTTCAAAAGTCGCCAAACTCTTTTTGCGACATTTGGTCATTGGCCTCTTGTCTTGGGGTTGGCAATAATTTTGATTTTTATTGCAAAAAAATTTGACAACTGATTCCAGTAATAATAAAATATAAGAAAGATTTATATAAAAATAAAATAAGAATTAAATCCCAGTTAAATGGTGTGAAAAATCACAATTTAACGGGACTAAAACAAAAATGTTCGTTAGAAAAAATTTTCTACTAGGTCTTTCACTGGTGCTTTTGGTAGTGGCAGTGATTTTTGCTGTTTTGAGTTTTGAGTTAAACAAAAGCGGCAAAAGCAAAAGCGATATAGTCAAAGAATATCCCAGTGAAATTGGCGGGACTGTTTTCCTAACCCTTAAGGAAAAAGGTAAGGCCTCTGAGGTCGTAGTCTTTGATTTAAGCAAGAAAAGCTTTGTCACCAAGTTTAGTAATGAAAACTGCGCTTCTTTGGGAGGCGGATTGAATTTAGGAGGAGATAAAATGGTTAGTTCAAATAATTGCGAAGGAGCCTATTTTGATGACTTCCAACTTTATTCAGGTAATTCATATGGGGAACTTTCTGCCATCACCAAAAGTAAAACTGGATTAAAAAAAGAAGCGGTCTGGTCACCAGATGAAAAGCAAGTTGCATTTATGTCAACTTATTCAGAAGCACCAACTGAAAGCAGCAAAGAGGAAGCCGAAAAAGTTTCTTTTTCCGATATCAACCGCTGGGGAATCTTTGTCTCTGATCTTCTGGGTGAAGAAGAATTCATAGCTAACGCAGTTCACCCATTTTTCTCTCCAGACAGCAAGAGCGTCTTGGCTTTGAAGAGAGAAGGACTTTTCTTGTTCAACATCGAATCAGGCCAAGGCAAAAAAGTTCATGATTTTGGAGTGGAAGTTCCAATTAGTATGCAAATGGATCTTTCAGATGATGGAAAGAGGCTTGTAATATCAGATCCTATTAAAAGAGACATAACAATATATGATGTGACTTCTTGGGATGACTTTGAAATGACAGAAAAAAAGAAAATAGAAACCAGAGACTCCTATGTTTCTTGGCCTAAACTTCATCCAACTAATGAAAAATATTTAATTACAGAAGAGATTTACGAGAATGGAGAAATTCATCTAGACGCCTATAATCTAGAAAATGACCAAAAACATCAGATTTTGGATCTTTCTAAATATGATCATTCAAGGTTGTGGGTGAATGATTGGAAATAATTTAACTATTTTTTTAAATAAAATGCAAAAAACAAAATATTTTTCTCAAGCTTCTTTGGCTTTTTGTCTGGTCTTGGTTTTTTCTTTATTTGTTGGTGTTGTTAGTGTTCAGGCTACGGGGGG
>Ga0180430_10000113_pt1 | contig 90802 bp, 64 predicted proteins | sample SS_ome_9_FD_132999 | JGI IMG/M metagenome (GOLD analysis project Ga0180430, IMG submission 132999) | Hypersaline lake sediment archaeal communities from the Salton Sea, California, USA - SS_1_S_2 metaG | ecosystem: Environmental > Aquatic > Non-marine Saline and Alkaline > Hypersaline >...
ATCGAGATGCGGCTCTGTGAGGCGGCGATCCCCGGCATCCGTGAACGGGGATGGCACCATGCCAGCCTCACCGCTTATGCCTCGCCGCTGGTGGCGGCGCGCATGCTCGGCCTCGACGCGGAGAGGACCCGCCACGCCCTGGGTATTTCCGCCTGCCATCACTTTACCCTCGGGGCGGCGGTGGCCGGCACCCTCTCGATGATGAAGAACACGGTGGACCCCATGGCCACCCGGGCCGGCGTGGAAGCGGCCCTGCTGGCCCGTGACGGCTACACCGGGCCGGCCAACGTCATCGACGGCAAGGAAGGGATGGTGCACTGCCTCGGTCCCGACTGGGACCTGGGCAAGCTGACCGACGGTCTCGGCGAGCGCTGGAAGATCGTCGACTGCGGGATGAAGGCCTTTCCCACCGAAGCGCTGACCCACTCGCCGATCACCGCCGCGCTCTACCTGATCAACGGCCATGACCTGAAGGCGGAGCAGGTGAAGGAGGTGCGCATCGAGACCATCGCCCGGGCGGCGGACATCCTCTCCGACCCGGCAAAATACGATCCGCGGACCAAGGAGGCGGCGGACCACTCGCTGCCGTACTGCATTGCCGCCGCGCTGGCCGAGGGCAAGGTGACCCCGGAGGCGTTCGAGGAAGAGAAGATCATGGACCAGCGGATCAGGGACCAGCTGCCCAAGATCAAGGTGCTGGCCAACGAGACGTTCGAGAAGCTCTTCCCCGAACTCCAGCCCTCCCGCGTGGAAATCGAGCTCACCGACGGCCGTGTGTTCGACCGGCGGGTGGACATCCCCAAGGGCGATCCCCGGGACCCGATGACTCCGGAAGACCTGGACACCAAGTTCGATGCCCTGGCCTCGCCGCTGATGAGCGCCGGGGCCCGAGCGCGGCTGCGCGAGACGGTCTTTGCCCTTGACGCCCTCGAGCGGGCGGCCGACCTGATGCCGCTGTGCGTGGGTGATCTGTAGCTAGCGACGCAACCGGCGGATGCGGTCGAGATTCTGCTGCGCGGCCCGGTCCTCGGGACGCAGCTCCAGGGCCCGGGCCAGGTGGCGTTCGGCGAGGTCCAGCCGGCCGGCCCGGGCGTGGAGCACGCCCAGCCGCAGCTGGACCAGGCCGCTTTCCCGGTCCAGCCCGGCGGCCTCCTCCAGCGCGGCCAGCGCGGCATCCGGCCGCCCCGCGGCCAGTTCCTCGTCGGCCCGGGCGAGCAGTGCGGCGACCCGATCGTCTCCCCCGGGCTTCATCCGGCTCAGCAGTCCGAGAATCGTGTCCGGGGCCTCCTCGTCCGGGGCGAGGTCGCGGATCCGTTCCAGCGCGGCGAGGGTGCGGCGGTATTCTGCCGGCTCGGCGCCGGCGGCGAACTCGACCAGCGAGGCCCGGGTGCGCAGCCCGGGGTCGAATCCGATGCCCCAGGTTTCGATCAGCGCCGCGTTGGACGGCGAGCGCCGGGCGTAGACCAGGGCGTTGTCGCTGAAGAAGACGCAGGCCCAGCCGGGGTCGCGCCGCAGCTGTCCCTGGAGCCCCTTGCCGCCCAGCGCCGGGTCGGGGTAGTCGACCAGGGCCAGCTCGATACCGTGGCGGGCAACCGCTTCGTCCCACCCCTCGCCGGTGGTCATCATCCGCCGATACCCTTCGAGGAATTCCGGTGGGAAGACGTCCAGGCGCCCGTCGATGTAGACCTGCCGCTCCGGCCAGAGCCGGTAGATGAGATACGAGCTGAAACCCAGTGTGCTGAAGACCCGTCCCTCCGTCCGTGTCTGCTCGATGAAATCCGTCGCCGCTTCGGGTGTGTTGACCCTGTGCACACCCAGGCCGGCCCGGCGCGGGTTCTCCCGCGCGCCCATGGGCGCGCCGGGGCCGAGGGCCAGCCAGCCGAGCCCGGCCGAGGCGAAGATCACCGCCGCCGACACCACCGCCGCCGTCAGTTTCCGGCAGGCCAGCCGCTCACCGTGGGCCGCGGCCAGGGCCGGCAGGAGCACGGCCAGCTCGCTGACGCTGCGCACTGCCTGCAGGGCCAGCAAGGTGAAAACCGCTCCGGGCAGGAGCAGCGAGAGCTCGAGCCGCCGGCGTGGTCCAGGCAGCAGCAGCACCAGCAGCGTTGCGGCGAGGAGCAGGAACCAGAGAAAGAGCGCCCCGTGGAAGCGCGGGTCGAAGGGCGGCTGCAGCTCGGCGATCATCCCGGTGGCCGCCGGCTGGGCCACCAGGCGGATGGGGTAGAGCAGGGCCTCCACGTGGTGCGGGTTGACCAGGGTGGCGAACAGGGACGCGCCGAATACCATCAGCCGTCCCCGCCAGTGAGGAGTGTTTGCCGGCCCGGCCGCGTTGACCCGGAGCGCCACCGCTTCCCCGATCCAGTAGAGCGCTGCCAGGCCCAGGCCGAGCAGGAAACCGGAGTGCAGGTTGGCCCAGACCAGGAAGAGCGGCGGCAGGAGCCGGCGCCACACGGGCCTGCCGTCCGCCGACTCCTTCCGCAGCAGCAGCAGGACCAGGGCGAGGAACAGCGCGGTGAGCAGGTGCGGCCGGACAAAGGCGCGGATGGCCAGCAGGGGGGCGGCCAGCAGCACGCCCAGGGCCGCGGCGGGCAGGCGCTCCCTCGCCCGGTGGCCGGCGAGGCCGGCGAGGGCGGAAAGGCCCAGCGTCAGGCCGCAGAGCAGGGCTTTGCCGATGACCAGCAGATCGATTCCGCCCAGACGGTGCAGCAGGTGGAAGAGCACCTCGGCCAGCCACTCGTGGGTCACCCAGGGGCGTCCCTCGGCGGTGTAGCTGAAGGGGTCGGTGTGCGGGATCCGGCCTTCCTCGATGATCAACTGCCCGGTGCGCAGGTGCCACCAGAGGTCGAAGGAGTGGGCCGGATAGAGGGCCAGCAGAACCGCGACCAGCAAGGCCGCGGCCAGGGCCGCCGCGGCGAGTCGTCCTGTCCACACATCGGTTTTGTCCGCCGTCTCGCTCATGGGCGCAGTCTAGCACGGGGTGGAGCGAGGCGAAAAACAGGGCTTGACTTTCGTATTTGTTTCGCCTATATTTTGTGGCAGACGAAAATAGAACGAAAACAGCCGGGTGTTCACACTGCCCATCAAGCAAAGAGGAGGAGCATCATGCCGGTGACCAGAAGGCAGAAGCAGATCCTCGATTTTCTCACCTCGTATCGACAGCAGCACGGTTACTCTCCCTCCATCGAGGAGATCCGTGACCACCTGGGCCTTTCGGCGGTGAGCACCGTGCACCGCCACCTGGAGAACATGGTGGCCGAGGGGTTGATCACCCGCGAGAAGCACCGTACCCGGTCGGCCGCGCCGCGGCCGGGCGGCGACGCGGTCCCGTCGGTGGAGGTGCCGTTGCTGGGCCAGGTGGCCGCCGGCGTGCCCATCGAGGCCTACCCGGTGCCCGAGACCGTGGCCCTGCCCGAAGACCTGGTGCGCGGCGAAAGCTACGCGCTCCGCGTGCGCGGCGATTCGATGATCGAGGATGGCATCCTCGAGGGCGACACCATCATCGTCGAGCGGCGCGAGACGGCGCGGGACGGCGAGGTGGTGGTGGCCCTGGTGGGCGGCGAGGAGGTGACGGTGAAGCGCTGGTTCCGTGAGGGCCGCTCGATCCGCCTGCAGCCGGCCAACGCCGCCATGCAGCCGATCGTCGTCGACGAGGCCGAGGTCCAGGTGCAGGGCGTCGTCGTCGGCCTGATGCGCAAGTTCAACTGAGTTCGCCTAGGAGCGGTTCGAGGCTCCGTCGTTGTCGGCACCCAGGCCGTGTGTCGATTCTCCCCATCCCCCCGGGGCCTCGAGCCGCTTTCAATATTCAACCGAGTGATTGCGAGGTAAAGCAAGGGGTGGCCGCAACATGCGCCGCCTTGCAGCCCAAACGAAGGAAGTGTTGCCGTGAACCCCCACACGCCAACCGTTCTTCACATCAACACGGATGACTTCTTCGCCTCCGTGCTGCGCGTGAAAGACCCGGCCCTGCGCCGGCGTCCGGTGGTCGTCGGCCACCTCGCCAGCCGGGGCGGCGTGGTCTCCGCCTCGTATGAAGCCCGGGCTGACGGGATCCGCCCCGGCATGACCATGGCCCAGGCCCGCCGCGCCTGTCCCGGCGCCTCGCTGGTCCACATCGACTGGGACCTCTACACCCGGGCTTCGTCTGACCTCTTCGGCGTGCTCGAGCGTTTCAGCCCGCTGGTGGAGCGCGCCTCGCTGGACGAGGGGTTTCTCGACTACACCGGCTGCCGGTTGCTCTTCGGCTGCCCGGTGGATGCCGCGGCCCGGATCAAGCGCGAAGTGTGTGAGGCCACCGGTCTCGGTGTCTCGGTGGGGCTGGCGGCGAACAAGCTGGTGAGCAAGGTGGCTTCGGGCACAGCCAAGTGCGCACGGCTGGTCGATGTCTTCAACGGCTACGAGCAGTCTTTTCTTGCGCCGCTGGCCATCGGTCGGCTGCCCGGGGTGGGGCCGAAGCTGGGGGCGGCGCTGCGCGACATGGCGGTGCTGCGCATCGGTGACGTGATCCGTTTCCCCGAAGAGCTGCTGCAGTCGGTGTTCGGTCCGACCGCCGGCCGCACGCTGCATCGGCGGGCCCGGGGCGTCGATCGCACCCCGGTGCGGCCGGTGCCCGCCGCCCGGTTGAACTGGCGCGAGGAAGAAACGCTGAACCCGGACAGCGTCGACCGGCGGCGGCTCACTGCGGTACTGCACCAACTGGCCGGCCGCCTGGGCACCCGCCTGCGCCGCGAGAAGTTGGCCGCCCGGCGCTTCACGGTGTTCGCCCAGTACTCCGACCAGGTGCGCGCCCAGCGGACCGGCTTCGCCCCCGAACCCGCCGACCTCGACGGCCGCATCACCGAGCTGGCTCTCGAGGCGTTCCACGGGCTGTTCACCCGGCGGGTCCGGGTGCGCCGGCTGGCCCTGGGTGCTTCCTGCCTTGAGGGCAACTGGCAACTGCCCCTCTTTGCCGGGGGCTACGCCAGCCGGGCCGAGGCGGCCCGGGCCGCGCCCTCCACCACCCACAGCAGCGCCATGCGCCGGCTCTACGAGGCGGTTGACGGCCTGCGGGGCAAGCACGGCGACGATGCGGTGCAGGTGGGGATCCCCGTGTCGGCATCGCCCGACATGGCGGCATAGACCCCATTTCTCACGGTCCATCTGCTGCGAAGGCGGAGATGCTCATGTTTACTGCGTTACCCGAGGAAAACCCACCTCGACGTATTTCAATACGTCTTCGTCGGCTTTTCCTCGTGCGCCTTGTAACCACTGGCATCTTCACCTTCTCGCGACGAAGTCCTGTGAGAAAAGGGGGCTAGCAGCAGTCCGGGAAACGTGAAATATATTGACAATCCACAACAGGGAGGCGAAGATAACAGATCAATTCTATCGATCATGTCGCCAAAGGCGGCGGTCGACGGCGTTACGCCGCAATCAACGCAGAGAAGCAAGCACGGATGGAGATTGAAATGAAGAAGAACAAGACCCTGATCGTTTTGACCGCGCTGGCGCTGGCGCTTTTTGCCGGCAGTTTTGTCATGGCCCAGGAAACGCCCGCCAAGGACGAGGCGGCCTGCGCCGACGGCATGACCCCGGAGATGATGGCCAAGTGGGCCGAGATGGCCACCCCCGCCGAGAACCACAAGGCGCTGGACAGCATGATCGGCACCTGGAGCGCTTCCACAAAGTGGTGGGCCGCCCCGGGAACCGAGCCGATGACCTCCACCGGCACCTGCACCAACAGCTGGGTGCTCGGCGGCCGCTGGGTCCGGACGGACTTCAAGGGTGAGATGATGGGCCAGCCCTTCGACGGTATCGGCTACATGGGCTACGACAACTTCAAGAAGAAGTACGTCAGCACCTGGATGGACAGCATGAGCACCGCGGTGATGATCGCCGAGGGGACGATGAAGGACGGTGTCTGCACCCTGACCGCCGAGTTCGACGACTTCATCACCGGCAAGAAGTCATCCATTCGCGAAGTGTTCAAGGTCATCGACAACGACCACCACGTGATGGAGATGTACGGCCCCGCTCCGGACGGTACCGAGTACCTGATGATGGTCATCAAGTACACCCGCCAGCCGTGAGTCGACCTTCCGCCGCACCGCTACGATGAGTTGGTGCGGCGGATTTTGTTTCCCCGGTCCCACCATCCTTCCTGAACCGCCATTCCTGAACCGCTGACAATTTTCCTTCGCTTTTCGATTCAATTGGACTATTCTGAATAAAATCTCTTGAGGCATCCGGGCTGAACATCTCTCACCAGAGTGGGGGGCGCCATGTGCAGATTCAATTGTCGAAGAGGGCTTTCTCCTGTCCGATTCCTTTTCTGTGTTTTCCTCCTCGTGCTTTTCTCCCAGGTCCTCCAGGCCCATATTTTCAACGCCCCGCTGCAATTTTTTCTCGAGGTGGAGAACCCATGGACATTCAGGAATGTAAGGGCATCGGATCTCAACGGTGACGGCTATATCGACTGTGTGGTTTACAGTGGTTTGCACGAAGCACTCTATATTTTGCTTGGGCAGGGAAATGGCAGTTTTCAATTGGCTGAAACTCTCGAATCCGGCAGTAATATTCGCCACCATTCGCTTGGAGATCTGAACTGTGATGGGATCCCGGATCTCGTTCTCATTCGTGGTGCTGAGGACTACTATGATCCGGATGATCATGTGGATGTCTATTTGGGTATTGGAGATGGGCAATTCGAGATCGTCGGGGATGGCTGGGATTTACAAGGCGAGGAAATTCGTGAGTCATTACTCCACGATATCGATGACGATGGTTATCCCGACCTGGTGATTACGAATGGAAATCTCGAATCCGTTTTCATCTGCAAAGGAGGAGGTGACGGGACATTCGGTGAACTTGCTGGATACCCCCTCGGCGGGTTTGGCGGAATTCCTGCTGTCGGTGATCTTGATGGTGACGGAAACGTCGATCTGGCAATAGTGAACAATCACCAGGCAACATTGGCCATTCTATTTGGTCAGGGAGGGGGCGTTTTTGCCGATCCCGTTCATCTCCCATGCGGGGGCACACCCCGTTGCGCCATTATTGAGGACCTGTCCGGTGATCAGAACCTCGATATCGCTGTGTCGAACATCTATGACCACACGGTTTCAATCTTTATTGGAAAGGGTAACGGTGATTTTTTTGATCGGGTCGCCTATCCAGTGGATAGCTATCCTGGTTGGATACAGGCTGGTGACCTTGACGGGGACGGAAATCTCGATATCGTATTCGCCCACAATTATGAGAATTATGCCGTGCTATCGGGCCTGGGCAATGGTGTGTTCGATGAATCGGTCCCCCTCCCTTCAGCTCCTGGTGGTTATTTCTTCTGGTCGGATCGGTTTTTACTGCCTGATTTGAACGGGGATGGTGTGTTGGATCTTGCTGGGGCTCATCTCTATTGTTTCGTGTCGCTGCTGGGAGACGGTACGGGTTCGTTCCAAACGACCGGGAGGATTACCGTAGGCACAACCGGGTTCATTAGAATTCATGAAACCCTTTTGACCGACCTGAATCGGGATTCTCACGCCGACCTGGTTACTCTCAATGAAGGGGCAGGGCACCGGTTGAGGGTCCTTCCGCACCTGGCGAATGGCACTTTTGGCGAACCGATACGAATTCACCTGCCAAACGGCGCCCGCCGGTTGGCCATCGAGGATCTCGACGGCGATCAGAACCCGGACCTCATCATAGGCTATCCCCTTGTCTCCAATCTGTCCGTCAAGATGGGGAACGGCGATTTCACATTTGGTGATGCAATGACGTTCTCCACGTTTGGAGCGGTGGACGTGCTTGCCTCCGGTGATTGGAACGAGGATGGCTTTCTGGATCTAGCCTTCGGGAATCCTGCCGCTTCCATTGTAATTCTCCTTGGAAACGGGGATGGCACTTTTGTGCAGGGTGAGCTCTATTCCTTGCTCAGACCTTCGGACCGCATTTCCGCAGGCGACATCAATAACGACGGTCATCTCGATATGCTCGTATTGCACGGGATATCCGAGGGCCACGGCTCTTCGACAATCCTGCTTGGGGATGGGAGCGGTGAATTTGAACCGAGGAATTTTTGGCATCTCCCGTGGGATGTTCAGGATGCCAAACTTGTCTATCTGAACGGGGACAACCTTGCCGACATTGTTGCCGTCATTGGTGAGGAGGAATCCCCAGGAACGCTGGACATCTACCTTGGTGTCGGTGGGGTGATGTTCAGCCTTGCTGCACAATATCCCCTGGGTGTTGACGCCGGGCGTTTGGAGGTCGCCGATTTCGACATGGACAATCACCTGGATGCGGTCATTGTGCAGCAGGAAAGCTGCTCGGTTGCCGTGGTCACGGCCATTGATCCGGAGTTGCCCAGTGAGGTCCACCATTTCAGCGTTCCCCTCTCTCCAAATCGCTTGGTCGTGGGCGACCTCGACCTGGATGGTGACAACGATGTGGCGGCGTGGGAGGTAGAGGATAACCGTTTCGATATCCTGGAAAACACGACACTCACCCGGTCACCTGTCCTCTATACAGGTCCGGGGCCAGGTACCGGTAATCCGCCCATGGTGAGGGTTTTCACTTCCAGCGGTGGATTTCTCGCCGAATGGATGGCTTACGGCACTGTGGGATTTGGTGCCAATGTTGCCGCGGGGCAGTTGTTCGGAGATCCGGTAGATGAGATTGTCACAGGACCGGGGCCGGGGCAACAGTTCGGTCCACATGTGAGGGTCTTCGACTGGGGTGGCGCCCCGTTCGCCGGAACTGATTTTATGGCGTACGGCACGCAACGGTTCGGCGTCAACGTTTCCACCGGCGACCTTGATGGTGACGATTACGACGAGGTGCTTACCGGCCCCGGCCCGGGAGCTGTTTTTGGCCCGCATGTCCGTGGCTGGGATTACAACGGCGGTGAGGTGGTCACCCCCTTTGTCGGCGTCAATTTCTTTGCTTACGGCACGCCAAAGTGGGGTGTCCATGTCGCCGCTGGGGATATTGATGGTGACGGATATGACGAGATCATCACCGGACCGGGACCGGGCGCGGTGTACGGCCCGCATGTGAGAGGTTGGAACGTGGACGGCGCCAGTGCGGAGCCGATGGCCGGCATCAGCTATTTCGCTTACGGCTCCCGGCACCATGGTGTCCGCGTTTCGGCCGGAGATCTGGATGGTGACGGTCTCGACGAGATCGTCACTGCACCGGGCCCTTCTCCATCTTTTGGTGCCCACATACGTGGATGGAACTATGACGGTTCCACCATCTTGCCGATGCCGGGAGTCAATTTCTTTGCCGCTCCGCCCGAATTTGAAGTTTATGGTGCAACGGTGTTCGCCGGCACTGATTTTGATGGTAACGGACGAGACGAATTGTTGGTGGGGGCAGGACCTGATCCCGGCCTTCCCGCCCACATAAGACTGTTCAGCTTCGATGGGACTACTATTTCACTTCTGGAGTCCTTCCTGGCCTTCCCAGACAGTTGGACGTATGGAGCGAATGTTACCGCTGGCAGATTCTGAATTCGATCTTCTTTAATCGGCACTCTCCTGGCAACTCGATCCACTCTCCTCACCCTTGAGTTGTACGGTTATTCATGTAAGATGTTCATATATATAACACTTGTACTGAATTATCCATATCGGAGTTGTGGTCTATCGACAGATAAGAGCGGAGGTGCGGGGGATGCGGAGCGCGAACAGATCACCCATTTTGACGATACTGATCCTTGCTCTGGCCTGCCCGTTGGCGACGGCGCAGAGCGGCGAGACGGACGGGGAGCAGCCGGCCCTGGAAGTCCACCAGGAGATCGTCATCACCGCCGAGGTCGCCGGGCCGGAAGACGTGGTGCTCGGCGAGGAGGAACTGGCCTCCGGGCGAAACACCAACGTGGGTGAGGCGCTGGAGGAAGTGCCGGGCATCTGGGCCGTGCGGCGCGGCGCTTCGGCCACCGAGCCGGTGATCCGGGGCCTGGGTTACGAGCGGGTGGTGACCCAGCTGGGGCACCTGCCGCTGTTCGGCGCCTGCCCGGCGAGGATGGACCCGCCGGTGACCTATTTCCACGCCCACCTGGCCGACCAGGTCCTGGTCTCCAAGGGGCTGCCTTCGGTGACCCTGGGGCCGGCCGGGACCGGGGGCCGCATCGTCATCGATCCCGACTACGAGCGCGGTCCCGATGAGGAACCGGGATTCGGCGGCTGGGCCGCTGCCGGTGGTGACAGTGCGCGGGGCGGCTATACCGCCGGTGCGGGCTTCCAGGGCGGGACTTCGAGCATTGACTACTCCGGCGCGGTGGAGATGATCGATTACGGGGATTACGAATCGGCGGAAGGGGTTGAAGTGCCGGCGACCCAGGAGGGCTGGAGCGGCAGACTGACTTTCGGCCTGCGGCCCCGCGAAGGGCACCGTTGGTGGAATGCCCTTTATCGCATCCAGGAGGATGCGGTGGACTACCCGTCACTGCCGATGAACCTGGTGGACTCCGCCGTCTGGACCTACAGTACCGGCTACCGGGTGGAGATGCCCACCGGCGGCAGCCTGCGGCGCATCGAGGCCTCGTTCGGCTATGCCGGGGTCGACCACCTGATGAACAACGAGGGCAAGCCGAACCGGGGCATGATGGAAGCGGAGTCGGACACCGAGTCCACAACCCTCTCCGGTCTGCTGCGCGCCGACTTTGAACTCGGTGAAGGAAACGTACTCACCGCAGGTGCCGACTACCACGACCTGGCCCGGGACGGAATCCGTGAGCGCTTTCTGGTCGGCCCGGGCCAGACGTTCTACGACCGCATCTGGCCCGACACCAGTCAGAACGACCTGGGCGGCTTTGCCGAGTTGACGGTTTCCCTCGCCGATCGCTGGTCCCTGCGGGCCGGGGCCCGTCTCGACCGGGTGGAGAGCGACGCCCGGGCCGTGGACGAGCCGAGCCTGCAGGGGCGCACGGTGCGCGAGAACTACGTCCGTTTCTACGGCGAGGAGGCGGCCGACGTGGCTGCCGGCGAGACGCTGCCCTCGGCCAACCTGGTGCTGCGTTGGCAGCCGCGGGAGGGGTTCGAGGCCCATGCCGGGGCCGGATACACGACCCGGGCCGCGGGAATGACCGAGCGCTACTTCGCCTTTGCCCCGGCGCCGGGCGGGTACCAGCTGGGCAACCCCACGCTCGATGCGGAGAAGAAGATCGAGCTCGACCTGGGGGCGAGCTGGAAGCAGGAACTGTTTGTTGTTTTCGCCTCGGTCTACAACCACTGTATCCGCGACTACATCCTGCAGACCGCCATCGATGAGCAGGACATCAACGGTGACGGTACCGAAGACCTCATCCGCGGATTCGTCAATACCGATGCCCGGTTCTTCGGCGCCGAGGCTGGTGCGGTTGTCGCCCCCTTCGAGCACTGGAGCTTCCCCCTCAGCCTGGCCTGGGTCAGGGCCGAGGACCGGGACAGCGGTCAGCCCCTGCCCGAGATTCCGCCGCTGGAGGGCCGGGCCGCGGCCCGGGCCGACTACGGCGAGCGCCACCCCTGGTGGTGCGAACTGGGCGGCCGCTTCGTCGACGCACAGACCAGGATCGACGAGACCTTCCCCGAGAACGAGACCCCCGGCTTCGCCGTCTGGCACCTGCGCGGGGGGGTGGAGATCGCCGACTGGCTGCAGTTGCGCGCCGGTATCGAAAACCTCTTCGACAAGGAATACCACGAGCACCTGACCCGCGAGGCGGCCCTGCCCGTGGGCGACCTGATGGCCGGTGACGAGATCCCCGCCCCGGGCCGCGGCTTCTACCTCAGCCTCCGCAGCACGTTTTAGATGGGGACAGCCACCTCTATACTCAAACCACGTTATATCAAATGTTTACTCTTCTTGGTGACAGTTACCTGTTTCATCGATCCTTTGGCTATTGAGGCGTGACGAAAGGTAACTGTCACCCTCTTTCTTAAATAATTGAAAAACAAATGATTGCAGTGACCGGTGGCTGTCACCGTCTTTTCTTGACTTTCGTTTTATTTTCGTCTATGTTGGTGGTGACGAAAATAGAGCGAAAACCCTTCGTGGTTTATATGCCGGGCCAGCGGGCTCGTGAACGATTGCTTTCGCAGGTGCAGTCCTTCCCGGGCCCGCCCGGGCTCCGACGCTCAGGGGCCCGCGGCGGGGTGCAGGGGTGCCCCGCCGGGCGGCCCGGCAGGAAAGAGAACAGCGCGCCATATGAACACAGTCCGTCATGGCGATTCCCTATATCCACCTCAACGCCCACTCCAACTTCTCTCTGCTCTCCGGTACGGCCACGGTTGAACAACTGGCCGCCTCGGCCCGCGAGGCGGGCATGGACGCCCTGGCCCTCACCGACACCAACGGGCTCTACGCCGCGGTGCCTTTTCACCAGGCCTGCGTGGCCGAGGGGGTGCGGCCGATCTACGGCGCCGAACTCGAGGTGGCCGCTGCCGGGCAGGAGAGCGGGGGGGCGGCCGCGGCCGGTGAGGGCGGTCAGTGGGAAGGCCGTGGCGAGAAGAAGCGCGAATCGGTTCGTGTCCGGCGCGAGGCCGGCCCGCGGCGGCGGGCCGTGCTGCTGGCCCGAGACCGCGAGGGCTACGGCGAGGTCTGCCGGGCGGTGACCGCCCGCCATCTCGAGGAAGACTTCGACTTCGATGCCTGTCTGGCCGGGCTGTCCGAGAAGGTGGTGGTACTCACCGCCGACGAGCAGGCCCTGGCCGCCCTGGCCGCGGCCCGCGACTCGTCCCGCGGCCGCCAGGGGCCGGATAACATCTACGTCGAACTGACCAACATCCGTGATGTGGCCAGCCGCCGGTCCTGCTACCGTCTGCTCAACCTGGCCGAGAAGCTCGGTTTCCCGGCGGCGGCCACCAACCGGGTCCACCTGCTCGAGGCCGGCGACCACTTCACCCACCGGTTGCTGGCGGCCATGCGTACCAACACCACGGTGGGCACCCTGCCCGAGGGTGCGGCCCTCGACCGGGAGAACCACTTCAAGACCCCGGCCCAGATGGCGGCCCTGTTCCACGACCTGCCCCAGGCCCTGCGCAACACCGCCGAGATCGCCTGGTCCTGCCGCGTCGACCTGGAGATCGGCCGGCCCAAGCTGCCCCGCTATCCGGTGCCCGAGGGCGAGAGCTCCTTCTCCTGGCTCTGCAAGCTCGCCTTCCAGGGCCTGGAGCGGCGTTACCGGCCGATCACCCGCGAGGCCTACGACGCCCTGAACCGCGAACTGGACGTGATCTGCCGCCTCCAGCTGGAGGACTACTTCCTCGTCTGCCACGACATCGTCAGCTTCGCCCGCGAGCAGGGCATGCCCTGCCTCGGCCGCGGTTCGGCGGCGAACAGCATCGTCTCCTTCAGTCTCTTCATCACCCATGTCGACCCGCTTGCGCACAACCTCTTCTTCGAGCGCTTCCTCAACCTCGAGCGCGAGTCGATGCCCGACTTCGACATCGATTTCGGCACTGATGACCGGGAAGAGGTGCTCGACTACATCTTCGAGCGCTTTGGCGGTGACCGGGTGGCGATGATCTGTACCTACTCCACCATGCGCGCCCGCTCGGCGATCCGCGAGGTGGCCACCGCCCTGGGCATCCCGGCAGGCGAGATCGACGCGGTGGTGAAGAAGCTGCCCCACTTCGCTTCGGCCGAGGGCGTGGCCGAGGCGGCCGAGCGCTGGCCGGAGAGCCGCGGCCTGCCCCTGGACCGCGAGCCCTTCCGCTCGATCCTCGCCGCCGCCGGCAGGGTCAGCGGCTTCCCCCGCCACCTGGCCACCCACCCCTGCGGGCTGGTGGTGGCCCCGGGGCCGGTCACCGACCACATGCCGCTCGAGCTGGGCGACAAGGGCCTGCCCATCACCCAGTGGTCGATGTACCCCGTGGAGGACGCCGGTCTGCTGAAGATCGACATCCTGGGGCAGAAGGGGCTGGCGGTGATCTCCGAGACCCAGCGAGCGGTGGCGGCCGAGCGGGGAGACGGCGAGACCGGTCCCGACGAAGGCCTCCACGGCGACGACCCGCTGCGCTGTCTCAGCGACCCGTTGACCGGCCAGATGATGCGCGAAGGCAAGAGCGAGGGCTGCTTTTACATCGAGTCTCCGGGGATGATCCAGCTCATCCGCCAGACCCGCTGCGACGACTTCGAGGTGCTCACCGCCATCTCCTCGATCATCCGCCCCGGCGTCTCGAACCACGGCGGCAAGCGGCAGTACGTGCGCCGCCACCTGGGCCTCGAGCCGGTGAGCTTTCTCCACCCCCGCCTCGAAACCGTGCTCTCCGACACCTACGGCTGCCTGATCTACCAGGAGCAGGTGATCCGCATCGCCGCCGAACTGGCCGGGATGAGCCTCTCCGAGGCCGACGGCCTGCGCAAGTGCATGTCGAAGAAGCGCAACTGGGAGAAGATGGAGAACTACAAGCACCGCTTCTTCCGCGGCGCGGCGGCCAACGGCGTGCCCGACGAGATCATCGCCGAGGTCTTCCGCCAGATCGAGTCATTCGCCGGCTACGCCTTCTGCAAGGCTCACTCCGCCTCCTTCGCCCTCGAGTCGTTCGAGAGCATGTACTGGAAGGCCCACCACCCGGCGCACTTCATGGCCGCGGTGCTCTCCAACCAGGGCGGGTACTACTCGTCGCTGGAGTACACCGAAGAGGCGAGGCGTCTGGGCCTCGAGATCCTGCTGCCCTGTGTGAACAACGGCGGGATCCGCTTCACCGGCGAGGGGGATGCGGTGCGGGTGGGGTTGATGATGGTCCGGGGGGTGCGCGCCGAACTGCTGGAGAGCCTCATCGAGGCTTGCGAAGAGGATGGCCCTTTCACTTCGGTGGGTGACCTGGAGCAACGCTGCGCCCTGAGGCCGGAGAGGACCGAGCTGGAGGCCCTGGCCCGCTGCGGGGCGCTCGATTGCCTGGGCCGCAGCCGGCCCGAGCTGCTCTGGCTCATCGGCCTGCTCTACTCCGGACCGGGCAAGGAGCGGCCCGGCAACTTCGAAGCGCTGGCCGCGAAACTGCCGTCGCTGGACGACTACCCGCGTCGGAAGAAGATGCTCCTCGAACTCGACCTGCTGGGCCTAACGGCCACGGCTCATCCGCTGGAGCTGTTCGAGGAGCGGCTGGCCCGGGTGGCCAGGCAGCGGCCGGTGGTCCGTTCCATCGACCTCGAACGGATGGACGGCTGTACGGCCTATTGCTTCGGCTGGAAGGTGACCACCAAGCGGACGCGCACCGAGAAGAAGAACGAGCCGATGGCCTTCGTCACCTTCTCCGATCCCCGCGGCCGTTTCGAGGCCACCTTCTTTCCCCGGGTCTACCGCCGCTACGCCGCCGAGCTGACCCGCGCCTCGGGTCCCTTCCTCATCAAAGGCAGGGTGGAGGACGACCATGGTGCGCCGAACCTCATCGCCGAGGGGGTCAAGCTGCTGCGGGAGGAGACGTCGGCCGCCGACCGGCGCCGCGTGACCGCCGGGGGGCATCGAGGCGTTGGCGGCTAATCCAGGTAACCGCCGGCCACGTCCGCGCCCTGCAGCATTCCATCGAAAGCGGGGAAGGCGAGTTGCCGTTCCAGCTGTTCCGTGTCGGTGTCGTAGAGGTAGATCTGGACCTCCGAATCTGCGTCGGGGTCGGGCCCGCCGCCCACCATCACGGTCTCCCACGGCCGGCCGCCGGGGAACACCGCCACACGGGCGCCGAAGAGCCGCTGCTCGGGCGGCCAGGCGAAGACGTCACAGCCGGGGATCGGTGTCAACACCCCGCCGTCGTAACTCCAGCCGCGGATGAAGGCCCCCAGGGACGGCCCCGGCCCCGGGGCGGTGAGGATCTCGTCAAGCCCATCGCCGTCCAGGTCACCGCAGGCCACGTTGACGCCGAAGTGGTTGCTGCCGTAGGCCAGGAAGCTCAATCCGGGCATGGGGGCGGCCGTTCCGCCGTCCACGTTCCAACCTCGCACGTGGGGGCCGTAGACCGCACCCGGCCCGGCGCCGGTGACGATCTCGTCCATGCCGTCGCCGTCCAGGTCGCCGCAGTCCACGTTGACGCCGTACTTGTTCGTACCGTAGGCGAAGAAACTGACCCCGGGCACCGGGGTGACGGCCTGGTGGCGGTAGCTGAAGGCCCGCACGTGCGGACCGAAGACCGCGCCAGGCCCGGCACCAGTGATGATCTCGTCGAAACGGTCGCCGTCCAGGTCCCCGCAGGATACGTTGACCCCGTACTTGTTCGTGCCGTAGGCGAGAAAGTTCAATCCGGGCATCGGCGTGCCGTTACGCAGGAATCCGCGGACCTGGGGCCCGTAGACCGTGCCTGGTCCGGCGCCGGTGACGATCTCACCAGCGCCGTTGCCATTGGGGTCGCCGCAGGCCACGCGCACGCCGTAACCGGTGGCCCCGTAGGCGGTGAACTCGTGCTCCGGTTCGGTGCCGAACCAGGCGTCGAAGACCCGGACCAGCGGCGGGTTTTCCGGTGAGGGGCCGGGCCCGGCAACCTGGCAGTGATAGCCGAAGGGACCATCGATGCGCAGGGTTACCTGGATGGTCACCGGGTCGTTCATTGCCCCCGGTGCGCTGATCACGATGTCGGCCCGTTCGGTACCGGCGGCGATCCCCGTGGGATCGACGCTGACCGTTACCGTGTCGATTTCACCGGTGGACGTCCCGGAAAGCGGGTCGAGGGTCAGCCAGTCCGCCGTGCTCTGTACCGACCAGTTGAGGGCCCCCTCCACGCAACTCCAGATGTCCAGGGCCTGGTCCGCGGGAGGAGGGTCGCCCAGGTCGTGGTAGAAGTAGAAGACGGAGGGGACGTGGCAGATGTACACCCCCGGATCGAAATCGGGGTGGTAGCCCATGTCCACCACGCCGGTATCCGGCTGCAGGTCGGTTCGTGTGGTGCGGAAGGGCGGATCGGCCGGCTGACCGCTATCCACGCAGGGACTGTCCGCGGGCTGACCGGCCGCGGTCTGCCCCAGGTACCAGTCGCCGTCCGGGCCGGAGGCGAAGAGCGGATCGACCGCGATGACCCCGGGGCCCTCATCGTAAATCGGGTAGTAGAAGGCGGCCCAGTCGAGGCCCATCTCGGAGTAGCTGAAGCTGAAAACCGGGGAGGGGCCGTAGCCCAGCGCGTATCCATCCCCTCCCTCCACGGCGGCCCAGTTGTCCCAGATGATGCTGTTGTTCATTGTCATGCTGCTGACGATGAAGACACCACCGCCGGCTTCCCCGCTCAGGTTGTTGGCGATCGTGCAGTAGCTGACCAGTGGGTTTCCGTCCATGCCGCTCCAGAGTCCGCCCCCCATCTCGTCGGCGAAATTGTTGACGATCAGGCAGTTTAGTGCGATGGCGTCTCCGGTGAGGGCCAGTCCCCCGCCAAAATCGGCGTTGTTGTTGCGAAAGATGCAGTCGAAGATCAGGCCGCCGGCGGCGTACACCCCGCCCCCGCCGTATGGATAGTAGGCATCGTTGTCCGTGAAAACACAATTCAGGATTTCCGGCGCCGATCCATCTTCGATCAGGATGCCGGCGCCGGAACCATCCGCCGGACGGCCGTTGCGGATGGTGAATCCCTGAACGATCGCGTTCTCGTCCTCGCCGTTGTGGAAGTGGAACCCGCGGCCCAGTTCCTGGCAGTCGATGAAGCAGACGGCCGGCCCGTTCGCTGACGCCACGGTGATCGACTTGCCGTCGAAATCGAGGTCACGGTTTTCGGAGCCGGTGTACGTGCCGTCGGCCACCAGCACCGTGTCGCCGGTTGTTGCCGCGTCGATGCCGGCCTGGATCGTGGGTTGGTCGCCGGGCACGTGGACCGTGGCGCCCGGCGCCGCCGTCGTCAGTGCGAGGAACAGGAAAAGGGGCAGCAGGGGGCGTCCGTGCATGGTCTTCCTCCGGATCTCTTCAGCGCTGTCGATGGTTTCGCAGCAGGGCTTTTCTCATGAAACGATAATTCTCCGGTCTTGATAACGTCAATCCTGATGGCCCATGGCATTGTACATGAATATGACGGCTGGAGGTCATGACGACGGAAGCTTCTTTTTTTCTAAAAACCTGTCTTCGTTCGTTATCTACATCAGGTTGGGAAACCGCACGACCAGAGGCCGCCTCGAGAGGGGATTGCAAGGGGACCGAGATGGGCAGGGCCGGGTGACCGGCCCTGCCCATCCTTCTTGACCCTGACCGCCAGCCCGCCTACAATCAAACCATAACCTGCAGATATTGAATGCTTTCCCGATCCCGCCAGGAGCACGAACAGCATGGACGAGAACCGGCCCGAAGAGACCACCGTGCCCGAGGCGCCAGGCCCGTCCGCCGATGCCGCCCCGGACGCCGACCCTGTCGAACCGTCTGGTGTGCAACAATCACCGCCCCCTGCGGCGTCGCCGGTATTCACCGCCCTCGGTGAACCGCCGGTGACGGAATGCCGGCCGGTGGCGGCGGCCGAGCGCATCGATTCGGTGGACACGCTCCGGGGATTCGCCGTGCTCGGCATCCTGGTGATGAACATCTACTTCTTCTCCCTGCCCGGCGCGGTCTATTTCAACCCGCTGGTCTGGGGCGGGGCTGACGGGCTCAACCTTTACACCTGGATGGTGACCCACGTCTTCTTCGAGCAGAAGTTCTTCTCCATCTTTTCCATGCTTTTCGGGGCCGGCGTGATTCTCATGCACCAGCGGGCCGAGCAGCGCGGGGCCGGCTTCGGCAGTGTCTGGTACAACCGTATTTTCTGGCTGCTCATCATCGGTGCCGTCCACGCCTACTTCTTTTGGTACGGCGACATCCTCTTCACCTATGCCGTGTGCGGTCTCCTCATCTACCTCTTTCGTCGCCTCTCGCCGAAGGTGTTGATCACCGTCGGCATCCTGGTCATGCTGGTCGCCCTGCCGATCAGCTCCGGCCTGGGGCTGCTCGTGGGCTACATGCGCGACACGGCGATCGAGGCGGAACGTCTGGTGGCCGAGGGGCAGGAACTTGACGCCATGCAGCAGGCGATGCTCGATTCCTGGGCGGAGATGAAAAAGGAGTATTACCCAACGCCGGGCCAGCTCCGCGAGGAGATAGATCTTTACGGCGGCGGGCCCTACTGGGCGATCTTCGTCGACCGCTTTCCGGTGGTGCTCAACATGCAGCTGGTGGCCGGCCTGGTCAACGTCTACTGGCACATCGGCGGCCTGATGCTCATCGGCATGGGGTTGATGAAGAGCGGCGTCTTTTCCGGGGCGAAACCGTACCGTTTCTATCGCTGGATGGTCATCGGGGGGTACGGCGCCGGCCTGCCCCTGGGCCTGCTCAGTGTCCGGCAGCTGGCGCTCCACGACTTCGATTTCATTTACAACTTCACCATTGGCGGCTACTTCAACTACTTCGCCGGTTTTTTCATGGCCCTGGGGCACGTGGGGCTGGTGATGCTGGTCTGCAAATCCGGGCTCTTCCTCGCTTTCCAGCGCCGGCTGGCAGCAGTGGGGCGCATGGCGCTGACCAATTACCTGATGCACACGCTGATCTGCACGCTGATTTTTTACAGCTACGGGCTGGGGCTCTTCGGCCGGCTGGAGCGGATCCAGTTGATGGGTGTGGTGCTTGCCATCTGGGTGCTGCAACTGGCGATCTGCCAGCCTTGGCTGAAATGGTTCCGCTTCGGGCCGGCGGAGTGGCTCTGGCGCAGCCTGACCTACCGACGGCGTCAGCCCTTCCGCGTGGCGGCCTCGCCGGGTGCCGAAGGAGGGAGCGGCTGATGGCGCGGTTGACCCTCGATCTGCCTCCGCGGTTCGCCTTTTCCACCGAGCTTGAAGTGCAGGTGGGCCACATCAACTACGGCGGCCACCTGGGCAACGACGCCATGCTCACCCTGGTCCACGAGGCGCGGGTGCGGTTTCTCCGCCATCTGGGGCTCAGTGAGCGCGATGCGGGCGGGGCCGGGCTGCTCATGGTGGACGCGCTGGTCATCTACCGCTCCGAGGTGTTCCACGGTGAGACACTGGTCATCGAGGTGGCGGTGGGTGACATGACGCGCAGCGGCTGTGACTTCCTCTTCCGTGTCACCAGCCGGGGGAGCGGGCGGGAGGCCGCTCGGGCCAAGACCGGCGTGGTCTTTTTCGATTACGGTCAGCGCCGGATTGCCCGGGTGCCATCGGCGTTCACCGAGGCGCTGGATGCGCTGGGAACGGGAGGAGCGTGATGGGCCGCCTGGACGAGTTTTCCTTTGCCCTGCGAACGATACTCAAGTTTTACCGCTGGCGCCGCATCGATCCCGTCCCCTGGGCGCCGCTGCGCAAACCGCTCAACCGCTCTCGCCTGGCCCTGGTCTCCAGTGCCGGGTTTACCTTACCGGGGCAGGACCTTTTCGACACCGCTTCCCGCGGTGGCGATTCGAGCTTCCGCTTCATTCCCCGGGGCACCAGAGTGGCTTCATTGCACGAGGGGCACGGCAGTGACAGTTTCGATCACGGCGGCATGCGCCAGGACCCAAACCTTGCCTTCCCCCTGGACCGCGTGGAGGAACTGGCGGCCTCCGGTCGCATCGGGTCGGTCAATGGTCGGCACCTCTCGATGATGGGGGCGATCACCGCGCCGGGGAAGCTGGTGCGCAAGACGGCCCCCGAGACGGCCCGGGCGCTGCAGGCTGACGGCGTGGATGCGGCGTTGCTCGTCCCGGTCGGACCTTTCTGCAACCAGGCCGTGAGCCTGGTGGCGGCGGAACTGGAACGGAGGGGCATCTCCACGGTGGCGTTGATCCTGCTGCGGGCGGTGGCGGAACGCGTGCGTCCGCCGCGGGCGCTGGCCGTGCCCTTCCCTCACGGGTATCCCCTGGACCGGCCGGACAGCCCGTCCCGGCAGCATGCGGTTATCGAGGCGGCCCTGCGGCTGCTGGAACGGGCAGACGCCACGGCGCCGGTGCTCGCCGATTTCGCCGCCGGGGCCGGCCGGACGGATTGAAATGGCCCGGAACCCGGGGCTATCATGAGAACGATTCGGTGAAGATGAACCGCGCCCCGACCGATGGGGGCGGGATGACAGCGACGGGAGCGGCCCGGAGCCGCCCGGCGGGAAAGGAACAGCGATGGACGAGTACAAGAGGCTGATGGTGGGGCTGGAGATGATTCCGGCCGACGAATCGACCATCCGCTATGCGGAAAAGCTTGGCCGCATGGCCGGGGCGGAGAAGCTCTATTTCGTTCACGTGGCGCCGAGTCTCGACCTGCCGGAGGAGATCACCAGGGATTTCCCCGAAGTGGTAGAGCCCGTGGACGAGTCCATGGAGGCGAGGATGCGGGCCCAGGTGGAGACGCACATGGTCGACGAACTTCCCGGGGCGGATCTCGAGTTCGACGCCGTGGAAGGGGCGCTGCTGCAGCAGTTGATGAAATTCGCCAAGCAGAAGCTGGCCGATCTGCTGGTGGTGGGACGGGAACTGAGCAAGTTCCAACGCGACCTGCGCACCGATATCGTCATCCGCAAGGCCCCCTGTTCGGTGATGCTGGTACCCGAGGGGTCGCTGAACGACATGGGTCGTATCCTGGTGGCCGTCGATTTTTCCGAGTGTTCGGCCAGGGCCCTCGGTGCCGCCCTGGACTTCGCCCGCGCGTCCGGTGAGCGGACGTCGGTCGACTGCCTGATGGTCTACGACGTGCCCACCGGGTACCACAAGACGGGCAAGAGCTTCGAAGAGTTCGCCGAGATCATGAAGGGCAACACCGAGGAGCGCTTCGCTGAATTCGGCGCGGACATCGATACGTCGGGAGTACATCTCGAGACGAATTATGTCTGCAATCAGAACGTGGCCGAGGCGATCCTCGGCCACGCAGGCACCTCCGGCGCCGACCTGCTGGTCATCGGCGGGCGGGGGCGCACCGGGGCGGCGGCGATCCTGCTCGGCAGCAATGCCGAGCAGGTGATCCGTGCCGCCACCATCCCCACCCTGGTGGTCAAGGAGAAGGGGGCCACGCTCGACATCATCGACGCCCTGCTGCAGATTTGAGCGAGAAGGCCATGTCCAGCGGAACCGGCAAGGGAACAGCGCTGATCACCGGGGCCTCGAGCGGCCTCGGCGAAGTCTACGCCCGGCGCCTCGCCGCCCTGGGATACGACCTGTTGCTCACCGCCCGGCGGGCGGACCGGCTCGAGGCGCTGGCCGATGAGCTGGCATCGGCCCACGGCATCAGCGCCGAAACGCTGCCCGTCGATCTCGCCGATCCTGCCGGTCTGCATCGACTCGAGGAGCACGTGGCCGGGATGCCGGCCCTGGCCATGCTGGTCAACAATGCCGGTTACGGAACGCCGGGGCCGGTGGCTGAAGCGGACTCCGATTTGCTGGCGGGGATGATCCAGGTCCATCTCACGGCCACGGTGCGTCTCTGCCGTGCCGCCCTGCCGGCGATGGTCCGTGCCGGAACCGGTGCGGTGATCAACGTTTCTTCGGTGGCCGCTTTCCTGCCCACGCCGCGCGGAGCGGTCTACTCCGCCACCAAGTCTTTTCTCAACCCCTTCTCCGAGGCGCTGCAGGTCGAAGTGGCCGGTGCCGGCATCCGTGTCCAGGCGCTCTGCCCCGGGTTCACCCATACCGGCTTTCACGATACCCCCGAGTATGGCCGGTTCGATCGCTCGACAGTACCGAAATGGATGTGGATGACAGCGGAGCAGGTGGTGGACATCTCGCTGGCCGCGCTGCGGCGACGGCGGGTAGTGGTCATTGCCGGCCTGCGCTATCGGCTGCTCGTCACGCTCCTGCGCACGCCGCTGGTCAAGTCGGTGTTGCGCCGCCTGGCCGGCAAACACAAGGAGCGGCACTGACCCGCCCCGGGGAGGCACTCCGTGTACGCCGTTACCATTGATGACATCCGTACCGCGGCCCGCCGTATCGACGGCCGGGCTCACCGCACGCCGGTGACCACCTGTGCCACGCTCGACCGGCTGGCCGGCCGGCGGCTCTTCTTCAAATGCGAGCAGCTGCAGAAGGTGGGGGCATTCAAGTTCCGCGGGGCGGCCAACGCCGTGTTCAGCCTTGACGACCGGGAAGCATCGCGCGGCGTGCTGACCCACAGCTCCGGGAACCATGCCCAGGCACTGGCCCTGGCGGCGAAGATGCGGGGCGTGCCGGCGCACATCGTCATGCCCCTCAGCGCCTCGCCGGTGAAGCGGCGGGCCGTCGAGGAGTACGGGGGGCGGGTGGTTCCCTGCGCGCCAACACTGGCCGCGAGAGAGACCACCGCCGCCGCGGTGCAGGCGGAAACCGCTGCCTGTTTCATCCACCCTTACGACGACCCCCGGATCATCGCCGGGCAGGGCACCGCGGCGCTGGAGCTGCTGTCCTCGGTAGAGGGGCTGGACGCTGTCATCGCCCCGGTGGGCGGGGGCGGACTGCTCTCCGGCACCTGTCTCGCCGTCCGCGGTGTTGACCCCGGCATCAGGCTCTTTGCCGCCGAACCGGCAGGGGCCGATGATGCGGCCCGGTCGTTGGCGGCGGGAACGCTGATTCCACAGACCGCTCCGGACACCGTGGCCGACGGTCTGCTGACCAGTCTCGGCGAACTGACCTGGCCCGTGATCCGCGACCACGTGGAACGGGTGGTCACCGTGGATGACGGGGCGATCATCGCAGCCATGCGCCTGGCCTGGGAACGGGCCAAGCTGCTCATCGAGCCAAGCGCCGCGGTGGCGCTGGCCGCGGTACTCTCGCCGGCATTTCTTGCGCTGGAGGGCCTGGAGCGGGTGGGTGTCATCCTCAGCGGCGGCAACGCGGCGCTGGACGATCTGCCCTGGGGCGCTGGTGGAGGAGGGCCGCAGTGATGTGCGATCCGGATCAGCCGGTGGAGGTGCCCGTGGACGGTGTTCTCGACCTGCACACCTTTCACCCCGGCGAGGTGGGCGACCTGGTGCCCGAGTACCTGCGGGCCTGTCGAGAGCGGGGCATCCTCGAGGTCCGCATCATCCACGGCAAGGGGACCGGGGCGCTGCGGCGGCGGGTGGAAGCGGTGCTGGAACGGATCCCGGAGGCGCTGTCCTGGCGCCTGGCGATGCATGACCGGGGCAACTGGGGCGCCACCGTGGTGACACTGGCCCCGCTCAACTGACCGCGTCGATCACTTCGAAGAACGAGTGCAGCAGGTCGGGGCGGAAGATCCGGCCTTCCCGCTCGCGCATCATCTGCAGCACGAGGTCCAGCGGCTGGGCCGTGCGGTAGGGTTTGGGCGTGGTCAGGGCGTCGAAGAAATCGGCCAGGGCGATCATCTGGCTCACCCCGTGGGGCACCCGGTTGCGGCTCGGCCGGGGGTACCCGCCCTTGCCGTCGTGATGCAGGTGGTGCTCCCAGGCGCCGACCAGCACCAGGCCGGGGAGCCCCGAAACACCGGCCAGCACCCGGGCCCCGGCCACGCTGTGCACGCTGATCCGCGCCGCTTCCTGCCTCGTGAGCGGTGCCTCCTTGTCCAGCACGTCCGTGGGCACGGCGATTTTTCCCACGTCATGGAGCAGCCCGGCCAGGGCCACCTCCCGCACGTCGTCATGCGAGAGGCCGCGGTGGGCGGCCTGCATCGCCGCGAGCAGGCAGACATTGGCGCAGTGGGTGAAACTGTCCGCGTGGTGGTCGTTGAGCCTGAAGAGCAGTTTCGTCGCATCCGGGAATCTGCCGAACCAGACCACCAGGTCGGCGGCCAGGTCCTGGATCGAGCGACCGGCACAGCACTCCCAGGCCCCCATCTTGCTCAGGAAGCCGTGCGAGCGCTGCCTGAACAACTGGTCGAACGTGGGGCGTGCCGTGGTGCCACTCTGCGTTGTGCCCTTCATCGGTGTGTTCCCTTCGTGCGCCGCCGCATTCGGCCCAGCAGGCGCCGGCAGGCGGTGGCCTCGTCGTCGTCGCCGTGATCGACACCCCAGCTGGCCAGCGGCGCCGCCTCCTCCGGCGGGTAGCCGTCCAGGCTGCGCAGGATGGCCATGTTCAGAGCATGGTCGTTCGAGGCGGAAAAGAGCCGCCGCCGGCGCAGCCGCCGGTGCAGCGGCGGCAGGGCCGCCGGGTCTCCGATCTGGCCCAGGGCCCAGATGGCACTGGCTTTCTGCGCCTGGCTGAATGGCTTGTTTTTGCCCGTCCGGTCATCGAGCACCCCGAGGAGCATTTCCACCGAGCCGGTCGAGCGGTGCGAACCGAGCAGCCCGATACAGGCCGAGCGCATTTTGCTGTCGCCGTCACGGAGGCCCCTTCCCACGAGTTTGAGACCGGAGGGGTGCCCCATGGACAGCAGCGCCCCCATCAATTCCTTGCGCACCTGGAACTGGGGGTGCCGCGACAGGGCGAGCATTCGTTCGGCGGCCTGGCGGTCCCCGGTTTCGCGGACGATGGCGATCATGTTGCGCACCACGTACCAACGGTGGTCGGTGATCCGCTTGAGGGCCAGCGGTACGGCACGGCTGCCCAGGCTCACCACGGCATCGAGGAGCCGTTTCCGATGCTGGCGTTCCCGCGCGGCGATGAGGGCCAGCACAAGCGAATCGCCGGCCCGATCACCCAGTGCGGGGAGCAGGCGGCAAACGTGATTCCTGTCTTCGTCGCTGCCGGTGGCGATGATGACCGTGAGCTGTTCCAGGTTCTGGATCGTGAGGAACGAGGTGCGAATCTGTTCCAGGGCCTGGCCGAGCTGGGGCTTGGTTTCGCGGTGCCGTGCGGTCACGGCGGCAAGGTCGGTCCAGTCCCGGGCCAGGCCGGCCAAGTCATTGTCGTCCAGTGCTTCGGAGAAAAGCGGGGGCAGGGTTTCGGCGTACGTCTCGGCTTCCTGCCGGCTAGTGGCGCGTTCAAAGAGGTCCAGGAGCACTCTCAGCACCGCCCGGCGCCTGGCCGTTGCTGAAAACTCGGCGCCCGGTCCCGCCGTTGCCCTTTGGCCGGTGTCGGTGGTGTCGGGTGCCGCGGCCACGGCCCCCGGCATCTCATCGAGAACGGAGGCGGTGAGCAGGTTTCCCTCCCCGGAGTCGTGACGCGGTCCTTCCGTTTCCGCCGCCTCGGGTTCGTTGTCACGTTCGGCGTGGCCGGTGAGACGGACCAGCTGCTGAAAGCGCTCGACGATCCTCGGGTGGACCGTGTGCTCCTCGGGCCTGATCCCGGTGAAGACTTCGGCCAGCAGGTGGATCGGGACAGCCTCCAGCACGGCGGCGGCGAAGAGGGTGAAACTGTGCGATGTCTCCAGTGCTGCGGTAATGAAACGGAGCTGGTTCCCCGGGGACAACTCGCGGAGCAGGTGAATGAAGCGCACGATGGTGCGCCGGGGGACCATCGAATCACGGTTCAATCCCCCGGCGAATGTCTGCTCCAGGTAGGGGGCGACGAAGCGGGCGGAGATCCGGCCGATATCGGTTTCGATCTCGAGACTGTTGATCAGCCGGGCCAGGTCCACCGGGTTGATGTCGGCCAGGATAACGGCAGGGCCATCGTCGAAATCACCGTTGTCTGTGCCGGGGGCCGGATCATGACCGAGCCTCCGGCGCACAGCGGCCTGCCAGACGTTCGAACCCGGCGGCGGGTTGCCCTCGGCCTCTGATTCCGGCCTGGCGGAAGGGCCGAGGGTCACCCGGATGCCCTCTGCCACCGGGCCCTCGAGCAGCTTCCGGATCTCGTCGCGGTCTGCGGAGCGGTTGTCTGCGGCGCAGATCAGCCGGGTGAACCTCACCAGTCCTTCGGGGGTGGCTTCCGCATTCAACCGCATCTCGTCGATCCCCGCCCGGTGCAGGGCGGAAAGGTAGTCGCTGACATAGGGCTCGGATAGCGTGATTGACTGTCCGCCGGTGCTGATGGTCCCCGTGGCTCCGGAGAAGATCATGGCCTCGCTGCCGGTGAGCATCCCGGCGGCGCGCTGGGATGCGGAACGGCATGCGGCAAGGCAGCGGGGATGGTCGCAGCTGCAGAATTCGCCGACTTTTCTGGCGGTGTTCAACCGCGCGACCACTTCGGCCAGTCCCAATTCCTGATCTTTTTCCGGCGTTGTTTGTGTGCCGCTTGTCTGTTTCATAGAACGAATGCCGTTTTCTTTCGTTATACTCTCCTTGAACATCACTTACTTATCGGAAATACCGCTATTTGAGTGAAGTATGTGTATCGATAGGCCATCGCCGGTTCGAGTTCGGGCCGGGACATCACGAACAAGGAGGAAGATTCGATGAGGAGAACGATCCTGACGGCGGTAGTGGCAGCCATGGTCCTGGTGCCCGCCCTGGCCGGGCCGGCCTGGGCCGGCGAGCCGAAACTGATCCCCAGGGATGTCATCTTCGGCAACCCGGTGAAAACAGCGCCCCAGATCTCGCCGGACGGGACCACCATTTCCTACCTCGCTCCGTCCGAGGAGGGTGTGCTCAATGTCTGGGTCCAGCCGGTGGCCGGCGGGGAAGCCAGGCAGGTGACCAATGACACCAAGCGCGGGATTCGCGGCTACGGCTGGTCCAAGGACAGCAAGGGCATCATGTATATCCAGGATTTCGGGGGTGACGAGAACTGGCACGTCTACCTCTCGAACCTTGCCTCCGGTGTGGTCCGTGACCTGACGCCGTTCCAGGGCATCCGCGCCCAGGGCATGATCACCGACCGTCACCATCCCAACGAACTGCTGGTGGGGCTCAATCTCCGTGACCGCCGGATGTTCGACATGTACCGCATCGACCTCACCACCGGGGCCGTGGTCCTGGACACCGAAAACCCCGGCGATGTGCTCGGCTGGGTCACCGATGCCGATTTCGTCATCCGTGCCGCGGTGGCCACCAATCCCATGGACGGCAGCACGATCCTGCGGGTGCGTGACGGCAAGGACAAGCCCTGGCGCGACCTGCTCACCTGGCCCTTCGGCGAGAACGGTGGCCCGGTGGACTTCACTGCCGACGGCAAGGCGATCTACGTCGAGACCTCCATCGGCGCCGACACCACGCGGCTGGTCAAGGTCTCGCTGGCCGACGGCAAGGAACTGGAGACGCTGGCACAGAACGAAAAGGTCGACGTGGGTGCGGTGGAGATCCACCCTGACACCCGCGTCGTGCAGGCCGTGGGCTTCAACTACCTGAAGAACGAGTGGACCATTCTCGATTCCTCGATCAAGGGGGACTTCGACTACCTCGCCACCCTGCAGCGTGGCGAATTCGGGTTGATGAACCGTGACCTGGCCGACGGCAAGTGGGTCATCGCCTACGACACCGACGATGGCCCGGTGACCTACTACCTCTATGACCGCGGGAAGAAAAAAGCCGAAAAGTTGTTTGTCAGCAGGCCCGAGCTGGAGAACTACACCCTGGCGCAGATGAAGCCGGTGGTGATCACCGCCCGTGACGGCCTGGAGATGGTCGGGTTCCTCACCCTGCCCCCGGGTAAGGAAGCGAAGAACCTGCCGCTGGTGCTCAATGTCCACGGCGGCCCCTGGGCCCGCGATGCCTGGGGCTACAACGGTGAGGCCCAGTGGTTCGCCAACCGCGGCTACGCCACGCTGCAGCTCAATTTCCGTGCCTCCACCGGCTATGGCAAAAAGTTCCTCAACGCCGGCAACGGCGAGTGGGGCGTGGGTGCCATGCAGCACGACCTTACCGACGCGGTGCAGTGGGCCATCGACAAGGGTATCGCCGACCCGAAAAAGGTGGCGATCTACGGCGGCTCCTACGGCGGTTACGCCGTGCTGGCCGGCCTGGTCTTCACTCCCGAACTCTACTGCTGCGGCGTGGACATCGTCGGCCCCTCGAACATGCAGACCCTCTTCGCCTCGATTCCGCCCTACTGGGCCCCGATGAAGAAGCAGCTGACGCTGCGCGTGGGCGACGTGGAAGGCGACGACGAATTCAACAAGAAGATCTCACCGCTGTTCCACGCGGACAAGATCGTCCGGCCGTTGATCATCGCCCAGGGGGCCAACGACCCGCGGGTCAACATCCGCGAGGCGGACCAGATGGTGGAAGCGATGCGGGCCCGCGAGATGGAAGTGACCTACGTGGTTTACCCCGACGAGGGGCACGGGTTTGCCAGGCCGGAGAACAAGATCGACTTCTACGGCCGCACGGAGGAATTCCTTGGCAAGCATCTGGGTGGCCGGGTGGAGCCGTGGAGCGAGGTGGAAGGCTCATCAGCGGAAGTTCGGTAGCGCAACCATTGAATGACCGATCAATCAGCCGCCCCGGGTCCCGGGGCGGCTTTTTTCGGCTTGCTGGCCCCGAGGATCAGGCCGAGCACCACGCCCCAGACCGCGGCCAGGCCGATCTGGTAGGGGCGGGGCAGGCTGAAGGTGACGGTGTGGGCCGGGATCCAGAACCAGATCAGCGTCCACCAGGCCCTGGTCAGGCCCTCGTAGCCCCGGGTGCCGAGGATCAGGTTGTCTTCCAGGCGGTGGAAGAACATCATTTGCGGCCCGAAGAGCAGGTTGGTGAAGACCGAGACGGCCAGGGCCCAGCCAAAACCGCTGCCCATGAAGACGGGCAGCATTCCGTGGTCCACGAGGGCCCGGGTGAAGCCCTTCATGCCGGCGAATCCGTACTTGATGATCACGCCGAGCAGGGCCCAGGCTGCCGCTTTGCCCAGCAACTGGAGCGGCGTGCAGGGCAGGGCCGGCCGCCGCTGGCGAATGGCGTGCGACAGAACTTCGCCGAACGTACCGAGGACGGCGAATTGCACGGCGGCCGAAACCAGTGGCCACCGGGTGACCCAATCGACATAATTGTCAAGGCCCATGGTCGGTTTTCCCCGTGTACGATTGCTACACCTCACCCCGAAACTGTGCTATTCTAGCAAAAATTTTCTGTGTACTGTGAGGACTACTTCCCCAGGCGGCACGCCACGGTGACACGGCGGCCGTTCGACATCATCAGAGAGCCGATGAACAAGCAGAATCGTAACGACGGCGTCACGACCACTCCCCGGGAACTTTACGAGGCCCTCTTTCACACGAGCAGGAACGGCCTGGTGTTCATGGATTCCGAGGGACTGATTCTCGAGGCCAACGAGGCCTTCCTGCAGATGGTAGGGTACACGTCGAACGAACTCCTCGCCATGAAGGCGAAGGACCTGATGCCCCCCCGCTGGGTCGAACTGGAGGCGGGCATTGTCGACCGGCAGATCGAGGAGCAGGGGTTTACCGAGGAATATGAGAAAGAACTGTTGCGCAAGGATGGTTCGACGCTGCCGGTGATGGCCCGTGCCTGGCTGGTTCACGACGAGGAGGGGAACCCGTTGCGCCTGGTCAACGTGGTCCGGGACATCACCGACTGGAAGCGGGATGACGAGCAGCTCCAGGCCCACATCCAGCACCTGGAGAGCATGGAGCAGCTGAGCCGGGTAATGCGCGATACCACCGACCTGGAGCAGGTGCTGGTCCGTTCCCTGGAAACGGTGCTCTCCATCTTCGAGGCCGACCGGGCCTGGCTGGTGCATCCCTGCGATCCCGACGCTCCCGTGTGGAGCGTGCCCTTCGAGGCCAGTGTTTCGGAATACCCCGGCCTGAGCGCCATCGGCGAGGACGTGGTGATGACCGCCGGGATTGTCCGGCTGCTGGAGTGGCACCGCGATTCGGACGACATTCTGACCCTGGGGGCCGGCGGCGATGCGGAGCTTCCGCCGGAACTCAAGGACTACATGGTGCGCTCCCAGATCAGCCTCACCCTGCATCCGCGCGGCGGTGCGCCCTGGGTCTTCGGCCTGCACCAGTGTTCGGACGATCGCACCTGGTCCGCCGTCGAGCAGCGGCTGTTCCGGGATATCGGCCAGCGGCTGACCGCGGCGATCAGCAGCCTGCTGCTCTTCCGTGACCTTCAGAAATCCGAGGAGGAATCTCGCTGGCTGGTGGAAAACGCCAACGAGGCCATCGTGGTGATCCAGAACCAGATGATCCGGCGCTGCAACGCCCGGCTCACCGAGATCACCGGATACTCCCGCGACGAGCTGGAAAGCATCCCCTTCATCGACATGGTCCATGAGAAGGACCGCGAAAAGGTGCTCGAGCGGTACACCCGGCGGCTGGACGGTGATCTCTCCTCGGAGGTGAGTAAACTCCGCCTGGTGCGCAAGAACGGAAAACTTCGCTGGGCGGAAGCCAAGCTGGTGCGCATCAGTTGGGGCGATCAGCCCGCCCTGCTGGCCTTCATCCACGACGTCACCGAGCATCGCCGGATGGAGAGCGACCGGCGCAAGCTGGAAGCCCAGGTGCAACAGGCACAGAAGCTGGAAAGCCTGGGCGTGCTTACCGGGGGCATCGCCCACGATTTCAACAACCTGCTCACCGGTATCCTGGGCAATGCCGACCTGGCCCTTGATGACGTCAAGCCCGGCTCGCCGGTGCGGGAACGCTTGGACGAGATCGAAAAATCGGCCAAGCGGGCGGCCGACCTCTGCAACCAGATGCTCGCCTACTCGGGCAAGGGCCAGTTCACCATCGAACCGCTGCGCATCAACGAGGTGGTGGTGGAGATGGCGCACCTGCTCGAGGTCTCCATCTCGAAAAAAGTCAACCTGCGCTACAACTTTGCCCGCGACCTTCCCCAAATCGATGGTGATGTGGCCCAGATCCGGCAGGTGGTGATGAACCTGGTAACCAACGCTTCCGAGGCCATCGGCTCCGACCGCGGGCTGGTCACTCTTTCCACGGACGTGCAGCACTGCAATCGTGACCTGTTGAGTGCCGCGGTGATTGACGAGGAACTGCCCGAAGGCAATTACCTCGTGCTCGAGGTGCGCGACACCGGCCGGGGGATGGACGAGGAAACCCGGCTGCGGATCTTCGATCCCTTCTTCACCACGAAATTCCAGGGCCGGGGCCTGGGGCTGGCCGCCGTGTTCGGTATCGTTCGCGGCCACCACGGCGCGATTACCGTGACCAGTTCCCCCGGCGAGGGAACGTCGATCCGTGTCTTCTTCCCCTTGAAGGAGGATGCGGCCGCCGTCGCCGCCACGGAGACCGGCGAAGCCTGGCAGGGCGCGGGCACGGTACTGCTGGTGGACGACGAAGAACCGGTGCGCAAGGTCGTGCGCAAGATGCTGGAAAAGGCCGGCTTTGACGTGCTGGTGGCCCGTGACGGGCTGGAGGCGATGCAGATCTACGTGGAGAAGGGGCAGGATATCCGCCTGGTACTGCTCGACCTGACCATGCCGCAGATGGACGGCGAGGAGACGCTGGGTGAGATCCGTCGGATCCGGCCCGAGGCACGCGTGGTGCTGGCCAGTGGCTACACCGAACAGGAAGTGATCCGGCGCTTCCGCGGCAAGGGCATCTCCGGGTTCGTGCACAAGCCGTTCAAGTTCACCCCGCTGATGGCCGTGCTGCAGAAGGCTCTCGAGGGCGACGACTATGGTGAGGATTGATCGGCCGGGCGCCATGGCCGGCATGCATTGATCGATTCCTCACCGCGAAATAACCGGACGCTCATCCTGATCCCGGATGATCACCGCCGGGCATCGTGGCCGATGAAGATCGTATTGCTTGAACAACTGGTTCGCGAGGCGGTGTCGCACAATCCCCGGATCGGCAAGCAGGTGTTCCTGCGGCGGGGCGAGGTTCCCCGTCTTACCGGGTTCGCCCGTGCCGTCTTCCCTCCCGGGGAAGCGGCGGGCAGCCATGTGCATCCCGACATGAGCGAGGTGTTCCTGGTCGTTTCGGGCACCGGGCTGCTGCGCGGCGATCAGGGGGAAGAAGCCCTGGTGCCGGGTCACTGTGTTGCCGTGAGCCCGGGCGAGCCGCATGAATTCGTCAACAACGGCGAGGAGGACCTGGTGCTGGTCTATTTCGGCATCGAGGACTGACCCCGTCGACAGGAGCTCCGGAAACGGAGAAGGAGGTATCGACCCGTGAAGCGCGTTTCCGCAGTGATCCTCGGCGGCGGCCGGGGGACGAGACTGTTCCCCCTGACCCTCGAGCGAGCCAAGCCGGCGGTCAGCTTCGCCGGCAAGTACCGGCTGATCGATATTCCCATCTCCAACTGCATCAACTCCGGTATCGAGCGTGTTTTTGTCCTGACCCAGTTCATGTCCGCCAGTCTGCACCGCCACATCATGCAGACCTACAATTTCGACACGTTCTCCGACGGTTTCGTCGATATCCTCGCCGCCGAGCAGACGCCGCAGAGTTCCGATTGGTTCCAGGGCACCGCCGATGCCGTGCGGGCCACCCTGAACCACACCACGTACTACAAGCCCGAGCAGGTGGTGATTCTCTCCGGTGACCACCTCTACCGTATGGATTACGGCGACCTCGTGCGCTACCACCGGGAGTCCGGCGCCGGCATCACCCTCGGCGTCTACCCGGTGAGCCGAGAGGAGGCCCCGCGGATGGGCCTGTTGCGGGTCAGTGACGAGGGTGAGGTGCTGGAGTTCGTCGAGAAACCGAAGGACCCCGAGGTCCTCGACCGGTTCCGCGCCCCGGGCAGCTTCTTCCGCTCCCGCGGCCTGGAAATCCGCGAGGACTGCTACCTGGCCTCGATGGGCATCTATACCTTCGATACCGGTATCCTGGTGGAAGAGCTCGCTGACCGCGAGCGCAAGGACTTCGGCCATGACATCATTCCCCAGACGGTGGGGCGACGCCGTGTGATGGCCTATCCCTTTGCCGACCACTGGGAGGACATCGGGACCATCGAAGCTTTCTTCGAGGCCAACATCTCGTTGGCCCAGCCGCGGCCCCCGTTCAACCTCTACAAGCCCGGGTGGCCGATCTACACCCGCACCCGATCGCTGCCCCCGAGCCGCATCATCCGTTCCGAGATCCGGGACAGCCTGGTGGTGGAGGGGTCGGATATCACCGGTGCAGTGATCAGCGATTCCATCGTCGGTGTGCGCTCGAATATCCGTGAAGGATCACGCCTCGATCACGTGGTGATGCATGGGGCAGACTTCTTCGACGGCGAATACGAAAGCCTGAGGGGCCAGGAGCCCGTGGAAGGCATGCCCGGCCTGGGCATCGGCCGCTACTGCGTCATCGAACGCACGATCATCGACAAGAACGCCAGGATCGGTGACGGCGTGGTGATCCGGCCCCAGCCCCGGGACCGCGAAGTCCACGAAGACCATTACTGGATTCGCGACGGGATCACCATCGTCACCCGCGGGGCGGTGATTCCGTCCGGCACGGAGATCTGAACCGGACCAGACAATCTGACACAGGGGAGGCGCTCGATGAGTTTCTGCACCGCGATCAACTGCATGGACGGTCGCACCCAACTGCCGGTGAACGAGTACATGCGCAAGCGTTACGGCGTGGACTACGTCGACACGATTACCGAACCCGGTCCCATCCGTATCCTCGCCGGCGAGGGGGACACGGTCCTGCTGGAGTCGATCTTCGCCCGGGTGGCCATTTCCGTGGAGAAGCACGGTTCGCAGGCGATCTGCGTGGTGGGGCATCACGATTGCGCAGGTAACCCGGTGGACCGGGAGACCCAGTTGGTGCAGGTCGAAAAGTCCGTGGCCTTGCTCGGCGAGCGCTTTCCCGGTGTGGAGGTCTTCGGCGTGTGGGTCGGCGAGCAGTGGACGGTCGAGGCGCTCTAGCCGCCTTCGCAGCAGGCCGTGATGCGGAGGGCGAATCGTGTGAAGGAATTTCTAGTTCGCCGCCTCAGCTTCCGGCGTGGTGCGGCGCCACCGTCCCTCGATCTCGATCCACTGCGAGGTGGCCGGGGCCGAAAGTCGCGCTCCGGCGGCCCCGCCGCGCAGCGTGACCACAACCTCCACGATGTCCCCGCTGCGGTGGGCGAATCCCACAACACCGCGATAACGAATATTGAATCTCGGCACCGGCAGGGGGTCGGGGAAGGTGGCGAACTCCTCGTAGCTCACCCGCGCCTGCAGTTTTTCCGATCCCATCTCGTAGGCTTTCCACAGCGCGTTGTCACTCAGCGACTCCCACCACTGGCGGTTGAAGCCACGGCAGTATTTGGTGTGATAGCGCTCCACGGCCTCGAGCAGCCCCGGCGGCATCCGTTCCGGCGGTTTCAGATCGAGGTAGCGGAGATAGTCGGCGTCACAGAAGACCCTCCAGGCGCCCGCTTCGCGGACCCAGAGCAGCGAAAGCCGGCCCGTGCCGCCGGTCATGCGGTGCAGGCGCATCTCGAACCAGCCCTGCTCCGGGTTGTACTGGCCGATCTCACACCAGCTCGCGCCGTCGAAGGTGAGGACGAACTGCTTGAACGTGTCCTTCCCCGGTACGTGGGTCAGTGACTGGACCAGTTCGCGGGGGCCTGCCCGGGGAACGGTGAACGGCAGGTCCCGCGTCCGTTCCGAGACCATTGCCGCGGCTTCCGCCCAGTGGCCGTGCCGCAGCAGCCGCATGAACTTCGTGCAGAGGCCCCGTGGATCGCCGGGGATTTCCAGGGAGCGGTAATGGTGGTAGATATCGTCGCAGAACAAACGCCACTCCCCGTCCTCGAGGGCCCAGAGCAGCGTCAGTTCCGGGTAGTAGTCATCATCGAGCAGCAGGATCTCCATCTGGTAAAGACCGTCAACGCGATTCCCTGCCGGTGGGTGGTGCGGGGAGAGGTGGAACCAGCTCTTGCCGGTGAGCTCCAGTTGAAGAATTCGGCCCGGATTGAAGGTGATGTGCGTGAGCACCACCTCGGGCAGGGCATCCTGTTCGATGGCGAACAGCGTCCGTGAACGTTGCGAGACCATGGCCGCCGCGTTCCCCCACTGTCGCTGCCGCACCTGTTCGAAGAAGCTGTCGGCACGGCGGGAGAGGTCCGCCGGCACTTCGCCGGGGCGGAGCGGTGAACGGCCCTCGGCCGCCGGGGCGGCAGAAGCCGTGAGCAGCATGAAGACAGCGAGCGAAACCAACCTGGTTGCGAGACGTTTCAACGGGTCCTCCAGCGTCAGTGGGTCGGGCGAATTATACAACGGCCGGCGCCGCTGCGCCCCTGTAACCGGCGTGGCCGGTCGTGTATCATCAATCCTGCGGGCCGGGGGTGTCCCGGGTCCGGTGAACGCGGAGGGGCGGCGGCGGTGGCAACCATTGACGAGGTGAGCGGGTTCGTGCTGGCCGGTGGCCGGGCCACGCGCATGGGGCGGGACAAGCGGTTGTTCCGCTTCGACGGCCGCACCCTGCTCGAGCGCACCGCCTTGCTGCTGGAGCGACTGCTGGGCAAGGCCCCCTGGGCGGTGGGGGACAACCTCGACGGGGTCTGGCCCGATCCTGCCCGGATCATCGGCGATGCGCGGCCCGGGTGCGGTCCGCTCGGCGGCCTGGTGGCCCTGCTGCCGTCCTGCCCCACGCGCTGGGCCATGGTGGTGGCCGCGGACATGCCGCTGCTGGGGGTGGACGATTTGCTTCTGCTCATGGAACACACCGGGGGCGAAGACCGGGTTGCCGCGCTCAGCGCCGGGGTGCGGCCCGAACCGTTGGCCGCGCTCTACCGGCAGGACACCGGCGACTTCTGGCAGCAGCGACTCGAGGCCGGGGACTACAAGCTCGATGCCGGGTTCCGAGACCTGGGCTGGGTCAAGGTCATTCCCCGGCGGCCGGGGCTGGCCCTGTTCAACGTCAACCGGATCGACGACCTTGAATGGCTGCGCGACCTGGAACCGGAGGCGAAGGGCGGATGACGGTGCACCTGAGTGTGGTTGGAAGAAAGAACAGCGGCAAGACCACCCTGATGAAGGGCCTGATCGCCGAACTGGTTCGCCGCGGTTTCTCGGTGGCCACGGTGAAGCACACCTCTCACGTCCACGAATTCGACACGCCGGGCAAGGACTCCTGGGTCCACCGGCAGGCGGGCAGTGCCGCAGCGGTGATCATCTCCCCGGAACGGTGGTCCTGCCACACCGACCGGCCGGATCCGGCAATGGTGGAGCAACTCCACCAAGCCCTGTTCCAGGAGAGGGACGTGGTGCTCTGGGAGGGCCGGGGCAACCCCGATGCGCCGAAGGTGGAGTGCGTGCCTCCCGGTCTCGAACCGCTGCACATCGGGGACCCGGGGCTTCTGGCGGTGGTGAGCGAATCGCCGGCAGCCGGGGGGACGGAGCAGATTGCGCCGGGCCGGCCGGAGACGCTGGCCGACTGGGTGGTGCGGCGGTTCGGCCTTGTCGGTCCCGGCTAGGCCGCACCGTGCCCGGTGGCGGTTTTCTCCGATTCCGAATAGTGGTATAGTTCCTGCCGATGCAATCCCACCGCCGCCTGTCGGCGGCGCCGGCGATCACACTGATTAAGATTGACACGCGAATTCATGGGCAACGATCAGGCTCAGGAACAGGACCAGGGAGGCCCGGCAGCAGCACCGGAAAGAGGGTTGTTGCTGCGGATTCTCCCCTTCATCGCCTGGTTCAGAGGCTATTCCATGGCCACTGCCCGGGCCGACGTGATTGCCGGCCTCACCGTGGCCCTGGTGCTCATCCCCCAGTCCATGGCCTACGCCCAGCTGGCCGGGCTGCCGGCCTACTACGGGCTCTATGCGGCGTTTCTGCCGCCGATGGTGGCCTCGCTCTTCGGCTCGAGCTTTCAGCTGGCCACCGGCCCGGTGGCCGTGGTCTCGCTGATGACGGCCACCGCCCTCGAGCCGCTGGCCACCGCGGGCAGCGAGGATTTCATCGCCTATGCCATCATTCTTGCCTTGCTCGTGGGGATCTTCCAGTTCCTGCTCGGCGTCTTCCGGCTGGGGCTGGTGGTCAACTTCCTCTCCCACCCGGTGGTCAACGGGTTCACCAACGCCGCGGCGCTGATCATCGCCTCCTCGCAGCTCTCGAAGATTTTCGGCGTTTACGTGGACAAGGCCGAGCACCACTACGAAACGATCTGGAACGTTTTCGTGGCGGCCTGGGACTACACGCACTGGCCCACCCTGGCCCTGGCCGCCCTGGCCATTGCCATCATGGCCGGGCTGAAGAAGGTCAATCCGCGCATTCCCAATGTGCTGGTGGCGGTGGTGGTGACCACCCTGATCTCCTGGGCCATCGGGTTCGAGCACGATCAGCGGGTCGGGGCCGGGGCGATCCACTCCACGGAAGCGCGGGAGGCGGTCAGCGGCTACAACGAAGCGTTGGAGCGGATGAACGCCGCCGCCGTGGAACGCACCCGGGTCAACGGGGAGCTGCAGGAACTGGCCCATGATGAGCACCACGAGCGGGCGGCGCTGGTGCGGCTGGAGCATCGGCTGGAACTGCTCAACCTGGAAATAGGGGAATTGAAGGAAGAGGCGACCCACTTCCGCGGGGTGCTGCGCCGATTCAAGTTTGCCGGTGTCCCCCCGCAGGGTGAGGGGGAGCAGGGCTTCCGGTTCTACTTTCGCGATGAATTGCCGGACGGGCAATCCACTGACGGCCGCACCTGGCGGCTCCGGGTGGGGAACGGTCCGTTGGACGAAACGTCCCTGCGCATGAGCGGTGGCGGGGCGGTGGTGGGCGTTATCCCCCAGGGGCTGCCCGAACTGGGGATGCCCCGCGTGGGCGAAGCAAAGTTCAGGGCGAACCTGTTGCGGCTTTTCCCCATGGCCGTGATCATATCGCTGCTCGGTTTCATGGAGGCGATCTCCATCGCCAAGGCCATGGCGGCCAAGACCGGCCAGCGGCTCGACCCGAACCAGGAACTGATCGGCCAGGGGCTGGGCAACATCATAGGTTCACTGGGCCAGAGCTACCCGGTTTCCGGTTCGTTTTCCCGCTCGGCGGTGAACCTGCAAGCCGGGGGGATTTCCGGCTTCTCCAACGTGATCAGCAGCCTGATCGTGGTGATCACCCTGCTTTTCTTCACCCCGCTGCTCTACCACCTGCCCCAATCGGTGCTTGCCTCGATCATCATGATGGCGGTGATCGGCCTGGTCAACATTTCGGGTTTTGTCCATGCCTACCACGCCCAGAAGTACGACGGCATCATCTCGGTGATCAGTTTCGCCGCCACGCTGATCTTCGCGCCCCACCTCGACCGCGGCATCATCATCGGCGTGCTGCTCTCGGTGGGGCTCTACCTGCTGCGCAACATGAAACCCGAGGTGGCCCTGCTCTCCCGGCATGCCGACGGATCGTACCGCAACGCCGAGCATTGGGGCCTGCGCACCTGTGAGCACGTCGTGGTCATCCGCTTCAGCGGTTCGCTGATCTTCGCCAACGTCAGCTACCTCGAGGACAAGCTGATCGACCAGCTCTCGGCCATGCCGCGGGCCAGACACGTGCTGCTTGTGGGCAACGGGATCAACGAACTCGACGCCTCCGGCGAGGACATTCTCTCCCTGCTCGCCGACCGGCTGCACGAATCGGGGATCAAGTTTTCGGTCAGCGGCTGCAATGAACAGGTGCTGGAAGTGATGAAGCGGACCCATCTTTACGACAAGATCGGGCACGAAAACTTCTACCGCAGCGTGGCCCGGGCGGTGGAGAAGATCCACAGCGATGCCCACCGGGGTGATGAGGCGCAATCCTGCCCCCTGCTGACGTTCATATCCCCTGACGGAGAGGATGGCGCCAGCCCTGCCGGTTTCGCCTGAAGCCCCGGATTCTGCCTTGCGGCACCCTGTCCAGTGTCACTGTAAATTCGCAGTGTAAGTGGTATACTCCCCTTCTGCATCAGCAACATACGAGTGTTTCCACCACAAGGGGCCAGCGGGGAATGAGCAGAGCGAGCGAGCAACTGCGGGCAGCCGCGGCGTCCGGCGGTATTGCGGTGACCGCGGCGCTGGCCCGGGTGCCCGGTCTTGCCGGGCGCAGCCTCTGGGGTGACGAGGCCTACTCGCTGGCCTTCGCTGCCCAGGGTGCCGGGCGCATCGTCCGCAGCTCCATCGTCGGCGCCGCCGACGTGCACCCGCCCCTCTATTACCTGCTGCTCAAGGCCTGGTGCGGCCTCTTCGGTGGGAGTGATCTCGCGGCGAGGTCGCTCTCCCTGGCCTTGGGCTGCCTGGCGGCGGTGGGGGTGTTCCTGCTTGGCCGGCAACTCCTCGGTGAATCCGGGGGCCTGGTGGCCGGCCTGATCGCCGCCCTTTCGCCCTGCTTCGTGCAGACCGGAAGTGAAGTGCGGATGTACGCCCTGCTTGCCGCCGCCGGCGTGTTCGCCCACCTGGCCTTTGCCCGAATGTGCGGGTTCGGCTCGGGGGCCGGGAACAGCGGGGCCCGGAATGCCGACGGCGCCCTCTGGGCCCTGGCCTGCCTGGCCGCGGTCTACACCCACCACCTCGGCTGGCTCGTACCCCTGTCCCACTGGGGGTTCCTGGCCTGGCAGCGGCTGCGCACACGGCCCGTCGTCCCCGGCCTGGTGGCCCGCCTGGCCCGGCTCCAGGCCCTGGTCCTGCTGCTGGCCGCGCCGGCGCTCACCGGATTCCTGAGACAGGCGCTGACCAGGGCCCACGATTACGGTTCGCCCCTCACGCTGGCTAAAAAGCTGGCCGGTGTTTATCTCCACTTCTCGATGGGGTATCATTTCGCGAATTTCGGGCGCCGGGCCGCTGTGGAGATCATCGGCGACCCGCTGTCCCTGGCGATGCTCGCCGCCGGCGCCCTGGGCGCGGCCTGGTTCGTGGTCCGCGCCCTCCGTCAGGGTGGCGGCCGACGGGACGGGGTGGCGCTGGCCGCGACCCTGCTGCTGGTGCCGGTGGCCCTGGGGGCCCTGTTTTTCCAGCTCAACCTGGGGGCCAGGTACCTTTCAGCGGCGGCGCCGGGATTTGCCGTGCTGCTCGCTGCAGGGCTCACCGCCGGCCGCCGTAGACGTCTTTTCTGGCCCGCGGCCTTGTTGCTGGCGGCGGCGAACATCGTTTCGCTGGGGACGGCCTGGCGGTTGCCCACCGACGTGGTGCACCGGGAGAACTGGCGGGCCATGGCCCGCCACCTCGAGGAACGAGCCTCGTCGGGCGAGTTCGTGGGGTGCGACAACATCATCGCTCTGCGGCGTTACTATGACCGCGGACCGGCCGTGCTGGGCAATGCCAAGGCCCTCGGGGGCAGTGCCGAGCGTTATGCCGGCCTGGGCGGGGTCTCGGCCTGGGTTCAGGCCGGAGTGGACGGTTCCACACCACCCGCCGCGGTGGCCCGGCTGGAGCAGACACTCGCCGAAGGCTGGGACATAAACGGTCGGCAGTATTTCGGCCGTGATCTGCTGCTGTACCGGCTGGAACGGAAAGTGCCGCCGTTCGAGCCCGATCGGGCTTTTCACGCGCACGGGGACGGGACGGATGACTGAGCACGGAAACGGACTGGAACGTGTCGACTGCCTGCTCTGCGGGTGCGGCGAGGCGCGAACTGTCTGGGCCTCCACCATCGACGGGGCGGGTCTCGATCCAACCCTGGAGGAATTCGACTACACCTATGCCTCGGTGAGCCTCGGTATCCAGCGGCATCACCGTATCGTCCGCTGCGTGCGCTGCGGCCTGACCTATGTCAGCCCCCGTCCGACCCAGGGGGTGGGGTCCGGGATCTACCGTCGGCTCAGGGATGAGCGGTATGCCTCACTGCGCGAGGAGCGGGTGACGCACTTCGACCACGACCTGGCCCAACTGGAGCGCTTCGGCCCGCCGGGCCCGGTGCTCGACGTGGGCTGCGGGTCGGGCTACTTTCTCGAGGCCGCGCGGCGGCGTGGCTGGAGCCCGGTGCGCGGCGTGGAACTGAACAGCTGGATGGTGGAACTGGGCCGCGAGTCCGGGCTGGACATCGTCGGCGGGGAACTGCGGGAGCAGGGATATCCTGACGGCACCTTCCAACTGGTCAGCTTCTGGGACGTGATCGAGCACATGAACGATCCGCGGGCCGAGCTTGCCGAGGCGTACCGCATCTTGCGTCCCGGCGGGCTCCTGGCGCTGCTCGTGCCCGATGCCGAGTCCTTCTGGGCCCGGTTGCTGGGCGAGCGCTGGTGGGCGGTGATCCGCATGCATCTCTTCTACTTCACCCGCGAGACGGTGACCCGCCTGCTGGAACAGTGCGGTTTCGCCGTTGAACTGGTGGGGACGTACCCCAAGCGGGCCCGCCTGGGCTACCTGAACAACCTGTTTCGCGACCAGCCGCTGGTGCACCGCACCGTGGGGTCGGTGCTGGAGGCCACCGGCCTGGCCGGCGTTGAGATCGCGGTGGACCCGCGGGACCAGATGAAGATCATCGCGCGCCGGGTCGATGATGGGAGAGCGGTATCGTGAGAAAGGATTTCGACCAGAGCATTTCGGTCTTCTTCCCCACCTACAACGAGGAGGAGAATATCGAGCGTGCGGTGAACCAGGCCACCGAAGTGCTGGAAAGGTTCTGTGGCGATTTCGAAATCATCATCGTCGACGACGGCAGCCGTGACGGGACCTCTAAGCTCTCCAGCGAGCTGGCCCGGCGGGACCCGCGGGTGCGTGTGGTGCGCCACGAGGAGAACCGTGGATTCGGGGCCGCGCTCCGCTCGGGCATCGAGAGCGCTTCGAAGGACCTCATCTTCTACACCGACTCGGACAACCAGTTCGACATGCGGGAGATCAACCGGCTGCTGGAGCGTCTTGACGATGGTGTGGACATGGTGGTGGGGTTTCGCATCGACCGCCAGGACCCGGCGATGCGCATTTTTACCGCCTGGGTCTACAACCTGATGATCCGCTTTCTCTTCGGCCTGCGTGTCCGGGACGTGGACTGTTCGTTCAAGGTCTTCCGGCGCGAAATCTTCCAGGGCATGACCATCCGCGCGCGCAGCGGTCTGGCCGACGCCGAGATCCTGATCAAGGCGATCAAGGCCGGGCACCGCTTCTGCGAAGTGGGGGTGCACCACTACCCGCGCACCCATGGTGCCACGTCCTACAACATCGGGCGCTGGCAAAACTTCGGATTCGTGCGACCGGCGGTGGTCACTGAAATCCTCGGTGAAATCCGTTGCCTGTGGTCCGAACTGAGGTAATCCCGGAGGCCCCCCAGATGACCAGGCGACCGGCCATGTGGGTATTCCTTGCTGCGCTGCTGTTGCGCCTGGCCCTTGCCGCCGTTCTGCCCCCGAACGGGCTGCTGCCCGCCGGGGGCGACCAGGGGCTCTACGACCGCCTGGCCGCCGGCGTGGCTCGCGGTGACGGGTTGACCTTCAGCCGCCGGGACGCCGACCTCAAACGCCTGGGCAATCGCGAGCGGAGCGACTCGCTGGCCGAGTGGGTTCGGCGACCCGACCACCATTTCGGCATTACGCCGGCGGGGGCCCCGTCCTCGGTGATCCCGCCGCTCTATCCGCTGGTGCTCGCTGGTGTCTACCGGCTGGCCGGTCCAGGCAACTACCTGGCGGTGCGCCTGCTCCAGGCGCTGCTCGGAGCGCTGGCCGCGCTGGCGGTGTATGGTGCGGCCCGCTGCTGCTTCCGCGGCGACCGTCTGGTGGCCCTGATCGCCGGGCTGGTCACCGCCGCCTACCCCTACCTCGTCTATTACAGCGGGTTGCTCGCCGGGGAAAACCTCTACATCCCGCTGCTCGCCGCCACCGTCTGGGCCCTGACCTGCCTGGTGGCCGGTTCGGGCGCCGCCCTGCCCGGCACCGGCGAACGACTTCCCTTTGTCCCGCGGCCATTCGTGCTCGCCTCGCTGGTGGGCCTGCTGGCCGGTCTGACCTTTCTCACGCGATCGAGCATCCTGCTCTTTCTGCCCGTGGCCGCGCTGTTCATGTTCCATGCCCTGGGGCGCCGTCGCGGGGCTGTCGCCGTGCTGCTCTGCGGCCTGGCCTTCACCCTGTCCGTATCGCCGTGGGTCGTGCGTAACTACCGCGTCCACGGAGAATTCGTGCTCATGCCGACCAAGGGCGGCCTGAATCTCTGGATGCGCAACCACCCCGACGTGGTGCGGCCGGAGTTCGTCGGGGCCGGCCTCGGTTTCCCCGACGACCTCGCCGCCCGCCTTGAGAAAACCGAACTGCTGGAATACCCTGACTTCGAGGGATTGAGCGAAGTCGAGCGGAACCGGCTGATCACCGGTCGGGCGCTGACCTTCATCCGGGCCAACCCGACCTACTTCTCGGCGCTCTGCCTGCGCCGCTTCGTCTGGTTGATGTCGGTCACCGGCAGCAAGTCCCGCGGGGCCCCGTACCTCGCGGCCGGTCTGCTCTCGTACGGCCTGGTGCTGCCCCTCTTCGCTGCCGGAGCCTATCTGGCCTGGCGGCGGCGGGTGGCGGCCGCGCTGGTCCCGGTGTCCGTGATCGTCTACACCATCGCCCTGCACACCCTGTTCCACGGGGGGATCCGTTACCGTTTGCCGGTGGATCCGCTAATGGGGGTGCTGGCGGCCTATGCCGCCGTCGAACTGTGGCGCTGGGTGCGATGGCCGCGCGGCGGCGGCGGGACCGAGCAGGAGGACGGGTGTTGACCACAGGGAAGCGACAGCAGGGGCCGGGGTTTCACCGGGAGCGACCGTCCAGCCGTCCACGGGTGGCGCTGGTCTTTCCCGAGACGAAGTACCCCAGCGGCCAGCCGCCGCTGGGCATCGGCTACCTTGCCGGGTGGCTCGAGGCGCACACCGACGCCGAGGTGGAGATCCTTGATCTCTCCTTTGCCCGCAACCCCTTCACCATGCTCGAGCAGCGTTTTCGCGAGCGGCGCTTCGACGTGGTGGGCCTCTCGGTGGTCACCCCGCACCTGCGCGAAGCGGCGAGGGCCGCGGCACTGGCCCGCTCGGTCCACCCGGAGGGCCTGGTGGTCTTCGGCGGCCCGCACCCCACCGTGCTGCCGGAGAGCGTGCTCGAAGATCCCAACGTTGACGCGGTCTGTGTCGGTGAGGGCGAAGAAACCCTGGATGAGCTGCTTGCCGCCGGCGGCCCTGATGAATCGATCCATGGCATCGCCTTTCGCGGCAGCGGGGGGGAGGTGGTCACCACTCCCCGCCGCCCGTTCAATCTCGACCTCGACCTGGTACCGCCGCCGGCGCGCCACCTCTTCGACATGGAGCAGTATTTCCGCAGCTGGTATTCGATGGACTCCTGGAAGCCCGGGCTGCGCGGCACCTCGATCATCGCCTCGCGGGGCTGCCCCTACACCTGCACGTTCTGCCAGCCCACCATCTCGAGCATTTTCGGCAAGCGGATCCGCAAGCGCAGCCCGCTGTCGGTGGTGGACGAGATCGAGGAGGTGAAGAAACGTTTCGGCATCGAAGCGTTCATGTTCGAGGATTCGCTGTTCATTCTCGACCGCAAGTGGGTCTCCGCCATCTGCGAGCTGATGATCGAGCGGCGGCTGGGCCTTGAGTGGTGTTGCAACATCCGCGCCGATCTCGCCGATCGGGACCAGCTGCTTGTGATGAAGGAGGCCGGCCTGCGCAAGGTGAACATCGGCGTGGAGTCGGCGGTGCAGCGGGTGCTGGAGGAAATCTACGACAAGCGGGAAACGGTGGAGTCGGTGGAGCGGGCGGTGCACCTGGCCAAGTCGGTGGGGCTCCGCGTCCAGGGCTACTTCATGATGGGCGCCTACTCGGAAACCGCGGAAGAGATCGAGGCCACCGTCCGTTTCGCCGAGCGGCTGCCCTTTGACGACGCGGTGTTCGACATCACCACGCCCTTCCCGCACACCACGCTTTACGATCGGACGAGGGAGCACATCGACAAGCCTTTTGAAGAATTCGACTGTTTCCATGTGTCGGTCTATGCCGACGGGTCCGGCGTGCTCAGCGGCGAACAGATCGAGCGACTGAAGAAACGGGCCTACTATCGATTCTATCTTAAACCGCGGCGTGCCGCCCGCCTGGCCGGGCAGCTGCTGACGCCCACCGGGCTCAGGCGTACGCTGCTTAAACTCCGGCGAGTCTGATGATACGGATGTCGGAAAAGGCGGTGGCCCTGGCGGCCGGAGGTTCGGTCACGAAGTCGGTCTCCGTCTTCTTTCCCACGTTCAACGAAGAGGCGAACATCGAGCAGTCGGTGCGTGGCGCCCGCTCCGCTCTCGACGAGGTCGGCGTGGAGCACGAGGTGATCGTGGTCAACGATGCCTCCACCGACCGCACGGCGGAGATCGCCGACCGGTTGGCCGCCGAAGATCCCCGGGTGCGCGTGGTGCACCTTCCGCGCAATCTCAAGCTCGGCGGTGCGCTGAAGGCCGGCTTCGCCGCCAGCCGCATGGAACTGGTCTTCTACACCGATGCCGACCTGCCCATCGATTTCGCAGACATGGCCGCGGCCTTTCCGCTGGCCGCCGAGGGCGGCGCGGACGTGGTCACCGGTTACCGGCTGAATCGCGACGAAACCCTGCGGCGCAAAATCTACTCCCGCGCCTACAACTGGCTGATCAATTTCCTCTTCGGGTTCCGTTTCCGCGACATCAACTTCAGCTTCAAGCTCTTCCGACGCGAGGTGCTGGATCGGCTGGAGCTGGTTTCCAACGGGTCGTTCATCGATGCCGAGATCCTCATCGAGGCGCGTAAGGCCGGCTTCGGCATCGAGGAGGTGGGCGTGCGGTATTTCCCGCGCACGGCCGGTGTTTCCACACTGGCCTCGCCGCGGGTAATTCTAACGATCCTTGCGGAACTGACCGCCTACCTCATGAGGCGGCGGGGGACCCGGCGATGAAGGGCAAACGGCTGGTGATCAACGGTGATGACCTCGGGTTGCTGGCCGGCATCGATCGGGGACTGGCCCGGGCTGCGGACGAGGGTGTGCTGAGCAGTGTTTCGCTGCTGGCCAACGGTCCGTCGTTCGATAGGGGCGTGGCGCTGGCCCTCGACCGGCCGGAGTTGGGTGTCGGCGCGCATCTCGCCCTGGCCGAGGGGCGGGCACTGACCCGCTGGGATGACGGAGGGTTGGGCCGGGGGCCGGACAACCGGTTGCCCGAGAGCTACCGTGCCTTTGTCCGCGGCTATCTCCTGCGCCGCATCAATCTCCAGCGGGTGACCATGGAATTGCGCGCGCAGCTGGAGCGGATCCTTGATGCCGGCATCAGGCCCGACCACGTGGACGGGCACCAGCACCTGCACCTCTTTCCGCCGGTGGCCGGGGTCTTTGCCGGCCTGGCCCGGGAATACGGAATCCCCTGCGTGCGCCTGCCCCGGCGCCATGGGACGGTGGGTGAGGGGGCACAGGGCCTGAAGGAGCGGCTGATCTTTATCGGGGCACGCTGGAGCCGGCGGGCCTACGGCAACGGGTTCGTTCGCCCGGACGCACTGCTGGGCACCGGGTGCAGCGGCCGCCTGACCCTCGATGCCTTTCGCCGGCTGGTCAAGGCCTTTTCTGCCGGTCCGGCGGCCACCGCCGAACTGATGTGCCATCCCGGTGAGGGGTCGCGGGCCGTCCTGCAGCGTGAGCTGCGGGAGTCGGGATACCTTGGTCCGTGGGACTTCCACTGGGCCACCGAGCTGGCGCTGCTCTGCTCCGGCGAGGCGCAACGGTTCCTCGAATCCCTGGGGATCACCGTGGTCCGCTATGGGCAATTGGCACGGGAAGGTGGGGCAGCGCGATGAGGGTCCTCTTCATCTATCCCTTTCCTCCGGCGCACACCGTGGTGGCCGCCCGTGCCTACCACTACGGGATCGGCTACCTCTCGGCCATGCTGGGCCGTGACGGCCACCGGACCGCCATGCTCAATATCGCCCGGGAACAGCCGGGCGTGATCCGGCGGGCGGTGAAACTGTTCCGTCCCCACGTGGTGGCCATTTCCGCCACCAGCGACCAGTTCCCGCTGGCCGCCGCCGTGGTGCGCCATGTCAACCGGGTGAAGAATCCGCCGCTGGTGGTGCTCGGCGGCCTGCACGCCACCATGGCCCCGGAGGAAGCGCTGGCCGTCCCCGGACTCCTCGGCATCTGCCGGGGGGAGGGCGACCTGGCCCTGCCGGCCCTGGTCAACGCCCTCGAGGAGGGCCGCGAGCCGTGGGAGGTGCTCAATTTCTGGTTCCCACACCAGGACGGCGTGGTGAAAAACGAGCTGGGTCCCCTGGTGGAGGACCTGGACATTCTCGGCTTCCCCGACCGCGACATCTTCGAATACCAGCGGATCGTTTCGCGAACCGGAAAGGCGTCCTTCTCCACCGGCCGGGGCTGCCCCTTCCTCTGCCCCTACTGTGCCAACCATGCCCTGCGCAAGATCTACCAGGGCTGCGGCCGCTACCTCCGCCAGCGCAGCCCGAAGCACGTGGTGGACGAGGTGGTGGCGGTGCTCGAACGGTACAAGGGCGTGCGTCAGGTGGTTTTCGAGGATGAGACCTTCACCCATAACCGCAAGTGGGTCCGGTCCTTTTGCGAGGAATACGCCGGCCGTGTGGACCGTCCATTTGCCTGCTCCACCCGCTTCGACCAACTGGACGAAAACGTCATCCGCTGGATGAAGGAGGCCAATTGCTTCCAGTTCCGCCTGGGCATCGAGAGCGGCAACGAGGCGCTGCGGCAGAAGGTGGTGGGCAAGAAGATCGACAACGATTCGATCCGCCGGGTCTGCGCGCGGGTGCACGAAGCGGGTATCAGCCTCTGGACCTTCAACATGATCGGCCTGCCCGGTGAAACCGAGGAGAATATCCGCGAAACCATCGCCCTCAACCGGGAAGTGAGGCCCGAAACGCCCTTCGTTTCTGTTTTCCGGCCCTACCAGGGCACGGCGCTGCACCGCGAGGTGAAGGAGAAGGGATGGCTCTCGGACCGCAAGGTCCACTCCTTCTTCCAGAACGTCACCACGCTGGACCAGCCGTCGATCACACCCCGTGCCGTGGCCTACTGGCACAATGTCTTCCCCTGGGAAGTCTCCTATCCCCGCTGGGCCTGGCTGGTGCGCGGGCTTTCCCGCGTACCCGTCCCCGGCACGCTGACGAAATCGCTCTACGACCTCGTCTTTCCCCTCGTGCTCTACGCCTACAAGTTGAAACGATTTATCACTGGTCGGTAGGTGGTGGGCCGGCACGATGATCCAACAAAACAAACATTTCCCCTCGTCCGCTGCGTGACTTGTGCGGTTTCGGGGTCGGTTCTTGATGTGAGCGCAGAAAGGGGTTGACCCTGCCGGGCCGTTGACCTATTGATGCAGGTATAGCGCCGGCAGGCCATCCTGCCCGCCGGCAGGATTCATCCGCACCTATCACAACAGCATGGCAAGGAGGGGAAGGAAAATGACCGGAGAAGTGTTTCTGCGCGCGGTCCTGTCGATTCTGCTCGTCCTGGCGGTCGGTTCTCCGGTCGCCGCCCAGTCCTTTGGCGACCTGGCGGACGACGCCCACTATTTTGACAAGTTTCTCCAGCGTGAGTTCAGCTTCACGCCCCGGGGCGACGAAGTGCTGGTCCGCTACCGCCCGGGAGCGGCGGTCACCTCGGAACCGGTGCTGCGGCAGCGCCTGGGGCTCCAGGTGCTTCACCCGGTGCAGGAATACTACCATCATGCCCACTACCGGCTGGCGCCGGGGGCCGACGTTCTCGATGCCGCGCGGAGCATTGCCGGCGAGGACGGTGTGATCAGCGCCTATCCGGTTCTGGTGGACAACGACGGTTACACGAGGTACGTGGTGGGCCACGAGCTGACCGTTCGCTTCCGGGACGGAATGAGTGACGCCGAGTGCCGCACGCTGATCAGTGGCATGGGCAGCGAGGTGGCCCAGGACCACTGGACACCCGGCTACTACACCGTCACCGTACCGGGGAAGATGGCCCTGTTCCAGGCCATCCGGGCTTACAACGAAATGAAGGAGGTGCGTTTCGCCGAGTTTTCCAGCGTCGGCTATGACGACTTGGCCATGGTGCCCAACGACACCGACTACCCCAACCAGCAGAACCTGGACAACACCGGCCAGGAAAGCGGCCTCTGCTATTGCCCGCCCTACGCCGATCACGATATTCGTGCCGAGGCGGCCTGGGACATTACCACCGGCATCTCCAGTGTCATCGTCGCCGTGCTCGACTCCGGGGCCGACCTGGATCATCCCGACCTGGCAGGCAACATCCTCTACCGCGGCACCGAGGACTGGGATTTCGCCGACCCCTCGGACAGCGTACCCGAGGACACCGACGGTCACGGAACCTCCTGCGCCGGCATCGCCGCGGCGGTGACCAACAACGGCCAGGGCGTGGCCGGCATTGCCCACGGCTGCCAGATCATGCCCCTGCGCATCGATCTCACCTCGGGAATGAACCAGAATCGCGCCGATGCGATCAACTACGCCGCGGGCCGTGCCGGCGAGTTCGACGGGATGGTGCTTTCCAACAGCTGGATCATGTCCTCCGGTTCCTACACCGCGGTGTACGACGCGATCCAGGCGGCCAAGGCCGCCGGCTGCGTGGTCTGCTTCGCCTCGGGCAACAGCAACGGGTCTTCGGTGGCCGTGCCCTCGGACAGTGATCACTGCATCTGTGTCGGCGCGACGAGCCCCTGCGACGAGCGCAAGTCCACAACGTCCTGCGACGGCGAGTACTGGTGGGGCTCGCAGTACGGCCCGGAACTCGACGTCTGCGCCCCGGGGGTGCTGATCCACACCACCACCCTCTACGGCGGCTACCGGACCGACTTCAACGGGACATCCAGCGCCTGCCCCCACGTGGCCGGTGCGGCCGCGCTGGTCCTCTCGGCCAACCCGTCGCTGACCCCCGACGAAGTGCAGTCGATCCTCGAGGCGTCGGCCCGGGACATCGGCGCCGCCGGGTACGACAACGAGACCGGCTGGGGCCGTATCGACCTCGAGGCTGCCCTGCTCATGAGCGCCACTGGCGATGGGCCGGGCTACTGTGATGATTTCGACGGCCCGGATTCGACAGCGGTGGCGAGCTGGACCGAGCGCAGCGGTGACTGGTCCGTGGGGGGCAACTGGCTGCAGAGCCCCGGCGGGAACAACCAGTACATCACCTTCGACGGCAGTGCCCAGGCCAATGGCTGCGTGCGCGTTGAGGCCGACTACGGCAGCGGCGCCGGTCTGCGCTACGCCGCCGTCACCGCCCGCTACACCTCGGACAGCGACCGGATCTACGGCAAGGTGCAGGACAATACCAACGCCGGCTATTTCGATCATTACTACATTTATGACGGCGCCGGCTTCGTTGCATCGGGCGCCGGCGATTTCGGCACGAACCCGGTCATCGAACTGGAGTACGCCGGTCCCGCGGTCAATTTCCGGGTGGACACCGATGGTGACGGGTACTGGGACTATGAATTCCCGGCCACCGTGTCGACCCTCGATGAGGGCCTCTGCGGTGTGAACAGCTATGGCCAGGTCTACTTCAATGATTTCTGCTACGGGCCGGCCAGTGGGCTCTGGACCGAGGGCACACGCTGCGAGTCGTTCGACGGGCCGGACAGCACGACGGTGGGTGACTGGACCGAGCAGGCCGGCGACTGGTCGATCTCCGGTGGCCGGCTATTGCCGGAAGCCTCGGGGGCGTGGGAGCACATCACCCGTGACGGCAGCTACCAGGCCGACGGCTGCGTGGAGGGGCTGGCGGGCTACGGCAGTGGTTCGGGCATCCGCTACATGGCCCTGGTGGGGCGCTACAGCGACAACAACACCAGGATCCTGGCCAAGCTCCAGGACAACAGCGGCGCGGGCTATTTCGACTCCTACTTCATTTACGATGGCACGGACCTGGTGGCCTACGAGGTCTCCGGCCTCAACTTCGGCACCGAGGCGATGATGGGCATGGAATACAGCGGAACCACCGTGGTCCTCCGCGTGGATACCAATATCGACGGGTACTGGGACTACAGCTATCCGGCCACCGTGACCAACACCGGTTTTGGCCTCACCGGGGCCGGCGCGTACCAGCAGTGCACGCTCGACGACTGGTGTTTCGGCCCGGATTGCGGCGCCTGGGGCGGCGATTCCACGGTCGACTTCGACGGTGTGCCGCAGACCTACTGGTATTTCGACGGCGGGGTGAATCTCTCGTCGTACTATCCAGGTCTCCACTTCGGTCCCACGGCCATGATTCTCGAGGAGACGGTGTACGGCTACAACAGCTCGAGCTACCCCTACCACTCCTTCGATGCGGTGCTCTTTTCCAGTGTCAATGACGATATCCAGGTGAACATCAGCCCGCCCACCGATCACGCCGGCCTGTGGTACACCTGCGGATCGGGCGAAGTGGTGCTTGAGGCGTGCAACTCGGCCGGCACGATACTGGCCACTTCGGTGGGGCCGCTGAACGCCGGCTCCAACGACTACCTGCAGGTCAACGCCCATGGCATCGACCACGTCTGGATCCGCGGTGCGGCCGGGTACTACACCGTCGACGATTTCGAGTGGAATGCGGGGACGCCCACCATCGGCGCCGGTTACAGCTGCACACCTTCTTCAGGTGTGGTGCCCTTCACGACCCACATGGCGGTGCAGCTCGACAACCTCTACGCCGGCCAGATCCGGCGACTGGCCGGGAGGATCAACGTCAATCTGGCCAACGGCCTCTACTTCCCGAACTGGCGCGCCGGGTTTACCAATGTCGCCGGGGGCTCGAGTTTCGCCACCAGCTGGAACACGACAATCCCGGCCCTGGCCACGGTGGTCGGCACCAACACCTTCCTGCTCCTCACCGAGGATGTCACGCCGGCGCCCTACAACCTGCCGCCGTACCCCCCGGCCGGGGATACGGAGAACGCTGTCTGCGTGATCACGGCCTACGCACCCTGAGTCGCTTACACCATCCGGACCCCGCTGCGGGAGGTTATCGGCCTCCCGCCTTTTTTTCGTACATTGACGACCGCGTACCCGATCCTGCCCCCCGGGCAGTTGAACCGCCCCGCTCCGAGTGTCGGTGAGGACCGAGCGGATATTGTTGAAGGAACAACGTTTTCGGTTTCTGTGAGAACTCGATGTGGAGGGATTCCGATTGACGGCAACACAATAGATCGATAATTTTAATCCAAGATTGGTTCGGCCTGGGGCCGTTCCGAACAACAAGGTGAAAATACGCGAAACCAAGGCAAGGAGAATCAATATGACCCGCGCACGGTATGTCCGTTCGTTCGCCTGGGGCCTGGCCGTAATGCTGCTTCTGACCCACGGCACGCTCGCACTCGCCTCCGATCGTTTCTCCAACTTCGAATCAGACGCCTGGTACCACGACAAATACTTCGACCGGGAATTGAGCTTCACACCCCGGGGCGACGAAGTGCTGGTCCGTTTCCAGCCAGGTGCGGCGGCTGCAATAGAGCCGGTGGTCCGGCAGCGGCTGGGCCTCCAGGTGCTGCACCCGGTGCAGCAGTACTACCACCATGCGCACTACCGCCTGGCCCCGGGGGCCGATGTTTTTTCAGTCTCCCGCGACCTCTCCACCGAGTCTGGCGTGATCAGCGCCTTCCCCGTACTGGTGGACCGCGACGGCTACACCAAGTACGTGGTGGGCCATGAATTGACCGTGCGCTTCCGGTCAGGCCTTGATGATGTCGAGTGCCGCTCGCTGATCCGTTCCATGGGCAGCGAAGTGGCCCAGGATCACTGGACCCCCGGCTACTACACGATCACCGTGCCGGAGAAGATGACGCTCTTCCAGGCCATTCGGGCCTATAACAAGATGGACGAGGTGCGCTACGCCGAATTCTCCAGTGTGGGCTACGACGACCTGTTGATGGTGCCCAACGACACGGACTACCCCGACCAGCAGAACCTGAACAATACCGGCCAGGAAAGCTCGCTGTGCGCCTGCCCGCCCTACGCCGATCACGACATCCGCGCCGAGGCGGCCTGGGACATCAGCACCGGCAGCGCCAACGTGGTTGTTGCCGTAATCGACACCGGCGCCGACCTCGACCACCCGGACCTGGCGGGCAACATCCTGGCCCGCGGCACCGAGGACTGGGATTTCGCCGATCCTTCGGACAGTGTTCCGGAGGACAGCAATGGTCACGGGACATCATGTTCGGGCATCGTGGCCGCGGTGACCAACAACGGCCAGGGCGTGGCGGGCATCGCCCACGACTGCCAGGTCATGCCCCTGCGTGTCGATCTTGGTTCGGGGATGAACCAGAACCGCGCCGATGCCATCAACTATGCCGCCGGCCGAGTGGGTGATTTCGACGGCCTCGTGCTCTCCAACAGCTGGCGCATGTCCTCCGGGACCTACACTGCGGTCTATGATGCGATTCAGGCGGCCAAGGCCGCCGGCTGCGTTGTCGTCTTTGCCTCGGGTAACGGCGGCGGTACTGCTGTGGACGTTCCTTCTGACAGCACCCACTGCATCGCCGTCGGCGCCACCAGCCCCTGCGACGAGCAGAAGACCACCAGCTCCTGCGACGGCGAAAGCTGGTGGGGCTCCAACGCCGGGCCCGAGCTCGACGTCTGCGCCCCGGGCGTGCTGATCCACACCACGTCGCTCGGCGGCGGCTACACCAGCACGTTCAACGGTACCTCCAGCGCCACGCCACACGTGGCCGCGGTGGCCGCGCTGATCCTCTCGGTCAATCCCGCGCTGACGCCCGACGAGGTCCAGGACCTGCTCGAGGCCTCGGCGGTGGACATCGAGAGCGCCGGTTTCGACAACGAGACCGGCTGGGGCCGCATCGATGCCGAGGCGGCCTTGCTGCTGACCAGCACGGGCATGGGGCCGGGCTACTGCGACGATTTCGACCGTCCGGACTCCTCAACCGTCGCCGGCTGGACCGAACAGAGCGGCAACTGGCAGATCAATGGAAACTGGCTGCAGAGCCCCGGCGGTGCCAACGAGTACATCACGTACGACGGCAGCGACCAGGTCAACGGCGCAGTGCGCGTCGAGGGCGAATACGGCAGCGGAGCAAGCCTGCGCTACGTCGCGGTCCATGCCCGCTACGGTTCGGGCAGCGGGATCTACGCCAAGGTCCAGGACAACACAAGCGCCGGCGATTTCAATCAGTACTACATCTACGACGGGGGCGGCCTCGCTGCCTCGGGCAGCGGCAGCTTCGGCACCAACCCGATCATCGAGCTGGAGTATGTCGGCACGTCGGTGAATTTCCGCGTGGACACCGACCAGGACGGCATCTGGGAATATGATTTCCCGGCCGCCGTGACCACCCTCGGCTCAGGCCTTTGCGGCGTCAACAGTTACGGGACGGTCTTCTTCAACGACTTCTGCTACGGACCGGCCAGCGGTTTGTGGACCGAGGGCACCCTCTGCGAGTCATTTGACATGGCCGACGGCACCGCGGTGGCGGACTGGACCGAGCAGGCCGGCGACTGGAGCATTGCCGGCGACCGGCTGGAGTCCCAGGCGGCAGGCAGCCTGCAGTACATCACCCGTGACGGCAGCTACCAGGCCGACGGCTGCGTGCAGGGCCTGGCTGGCTACGGCAGCGGAGCCGGCCTGCGCTATGTGGGGCTCGTGGCCCGTTACGAGTCGAGTAACAGCAAGATCCTGGTCAAGCTTCAGGACAACAACAGCACAGGCTACTTCGACTCCTACTATGTCTACGACGACAACACCATCGTCTCCTATCAGTCCAGCGGGCTCAATTTCGGCACATCGGCAATGCTGGAGCTGGAATACACCGGGACGTCGGTGACCTTCCGCGTGGATACGGATCTCGACGGCAACTGGGACCATGTCTACCCCGCCACGGTTGCCAACACCGGCTACGGGCTGACCGGCGCCGGTGCCTACCAGCAGTGCACCCTCGACGACTGGTGCTTCGGCCCCGACGGCGACAGCTGGGGCGGCGATACAACCGTCGATTTCGACGGCGTGCCTTCTATCTACTGGGAAAATGACGGTGCGCAGAACCTGGACGGCTACTATGCGGGCCTTCATTTCGGGCCCACGGCGACGATCCTCGAAGCCACGGTTCATGGTTACAATAGTGCCGGCTACCCCTACCACTCCGCCGACGCCGTGCTTTATGCCGGCGGGGGCACCGACATCCAGGTGGACCTCAACCCGCCCACCGACCACGTGGGGTTCTGGTATGCCGCCGGTTCGGATGATCTGGTGCTCGAAGCCTACAATTCGGCCGGCGCGATGCTGGCCTCCTCGGTGGGGCCGGTCAATGTCGGGTCCAACGACTATCTCCAGGTCAACTCCCCGGGCATCGACCATGTGGTGATCCGCGGTGCGGCCGGGTACTACGTTATCGATGATTTCGAGTGGAACGCCGGCACGCCGACCATGGGTGCCAGTTTCACCTGCTGGCCCACCAGCGGCACGGTGCCCTTCAGCACCACCATGTCGCTGCAGCTGGACAACCTCTATGCCGCGCAGACCCGCCGCCTGGCCGGGCGAATCAACGTCACCCTGGCCAGCGGACTCTATTTCCCCAGCTGGCGCGCCGGCTTCACCAACGTGGCCGGGGGCTCGAACTACGCCACCAGTTGGACCACCAACATCCCGGCCCTGGGTTCGGTTATCGGCAGCAACACGTTCAATCTGGTCGCCGAGGACGTCACGCCGGCGCCCTACAACCAGCCGCCGTTCCCGCCGGCCGGCCATGCTGATTCGGAAAGTTGCGTCATCGTGGCCAACTCGCCGTAGGACGCCGCGAAACCATCGCCGGACCAGCGGGGCGGGAGGGCCTTCGGGCGCTCCCGCCCCGCTCGATTGACCTCTCTGCGCCTTCACGGTAAACTCGCTTCAAAGCGTCGCGGCCCCTGTGCCGTGGTGTCTTCCGATACCCCATCAAGATCAACGATCCGGAATGGCCGCCGGTGGAGCGCCTGTGCGCTCCCGGGGCTTCCGGACCTGAGAGGTGCAGCCAGATGTCGATGAAAGAGGAGGATCGCCGGGGGGCGCGTCGGGTCGAGTCGAAACTGCGATTCGAAGCTGCGCTCGGCGGCGTCGACGGCGAATTGAAGCTTTCGTCCTTCGAAACGGTGAACCTCAGCACGTCGGGGCTCTATTTCAAATCCGAACTGCCCCTCGAGCCAATGACCCGCTTCGAACTGGAGATCATGTTCCCCGCCGGCAACGGGGTCCCGTCCGGTTCGCCGATGTCGGTGAAGGGCGAAGGCACGGTGGTCTGGGCCGCACCCTGCGTGGATGATCCTGACAAGCGCCGATATGAGGTGGGGGTGTTCTTCTCCCGGCTCGACCCGGTGGGACGCAAGCGGCTGGCGGCCCACGTGGACCGCGTGGCGGGCACCTCATGAATCCCCCGGGGGTGGAGGCGGATGTGCAACGTGCCGCCGATGCGGTGCGTTCCGCCGGGGCACTGCTCATCACCGCCGGCGCCGGCATGGGTGTGGACTCCGGGCTGCCCGATTTCCGTGGCAACGAGGGCTTCTGGCGCGCCTATCCCCCCATCGCCCGGCTGGGTATTTCCTTCATCGAGATGGCCAATCCCGGCTGGTTCCAACGCGATCCCGCCCTGGCCTGGGCCTTTTACGGCCACCGTCTCAACCTCTACCGGCGTACCGTTCCCCACCGGGGGTTCAGCCGCTTGCTCGAGCTGGGGCAGTCCATGCCCGGTGGCTTTTTCGTTTTCACGTCCAACGTGGACGGGCAGTTTCAGAAGGCCGGTTTCGACGACGAGCTGGTTGAGGAGTGCCACGGCTCGATCCACCACATGCAGTGCTGCTCACCCTGCAGCGGCGCCATCTGGCAGGCCGGAGACATCGATGTGGACGTTGACGAGGAGGCCTTCCGGGCCCGTGATCCGCTGCCCGTCTGTCCGCAGTGCGGCGGGCTGGCCCGCCCCAACATCCTCATGTTCGGCGACTGGCACTGGAACAGTGAACGTTCCCAGGCCCAGGGGCAGCGCATGCGCGCCTGGCTCGATGGCGTTCGCGCGGCGGGCCATGCCGTGGCCGTGATCGAGATCGGTGCGGGCACTGCCGTGCCCACCGTGCGCTATCTTTCGGAAGACGTGGCCTCTGCGCCCCCGGCCACGCTGGTGCGCATCAACCCGCGGGAACCGCGGGTGCCGGCCGAGCGTCATGTTTCGCTCCCGCTGGGCGCCGCCGACGCCGTCGACCGCATCCACGGTCTCTGCCGGGACGCCTGAACGGTGTCGCCACCCCCCTTTCCAGTGAACCATCACCCGACATTTTCGTTTAGGCCTTAGAGCGCTTCGCGCATGCTGTCCGGTGCGTGCGGAGATGTCTCGAGGACCGTATCCGGGGGGATGGCGGCTATCTGTTTCCTGACCAGAGAGTGGAGGACTTGATGAGCAGACCACATTGGATCCTGCGTGCCGGGCTGATCCTTGTCCTGGCTGCTGTCGCGTCGTACGCGGCGGCCGGCGAGGCGTTTTATTGCCAACAGCCTGATCTTCACGGCGAGAAGCTGGTCTTCTGTGCCGAACGGGATCTCTGGACCGTGGATGCCGGCGGCGGGACGGCGGTCCGCCTGACGACCCACGATGGAAACGAGTACTTCCCGCACTTCTCCCCCGACGGGCAGCACATCGCCTTCTCCGCGGCTTACGGCGGCAACCTCGATGCGTACGTCATTCCTGCCGCGGGCGGCGAACCCCGGCGGCTGACCTGGCACGGCGGTGGCGATGAGGTCATCGGCTGGATGCCGGACGGGGAGCGTGTGATCTTCCGCAGCACACGGAATGACCCCGTGGGCACCTGGAGACTCTACGCCATCGACCTGCGGGGCGGTGATGCCGAGGAACTGCCCCTGGGGTGGGCGGCCCGCATTGACGTCGACCGGGAGAGCGGCGCCTGGGCTTTCAACCGCAGATCGCGGGACACCAGGAACTGGAAACGCTATCGCGGTGGATCGGCCACCGATATCTGGGCCGGCGACCCGGGGAAAGGTGATTTTCGCAAGCTCACTGATTTCGACGGGATGGATGCCTTCCCCATGTGGCATGGTGGTCGAATCTATTTCATCAGCGACCAGGGCGGCACGGTCAACCTCTGGTCCATGGCCGCCGACGGGTCGGACCGCCGCCGCCACACCGATTTCGACCGTTGGGATATCCGCTGGCCGGCCATGGGGAATGACGGCCGCATCGCCTTCTGCCGTGCCGCGGATCTCTACGTGTTCGATCCGGCTCAAGGCAACGAGCGGAAGATCGACGTGCGGCTGCCCAGTGACCGGGTGCTCACTCGTCAACGCTACGCCAACCCGTCGAGGTCGCTGGAGTGGTTCGCGCTGAATCCCGAGGGCGACCGGCTGGCGGTGGTGACCCGTGGTGAGATTTTCTCCGTTCCGGTGGAGGAGGGGGTCACGCTGCCGGTGACCCGGGGGTCCGGCGCTCGGGAACGTGAAGCGACGTTCGACCCCGACGGTGAGCGCATCCTCTACATCTCGGACGAGGCCGGCGATGACGAGTTCAGGGTCATCGACGCCTGGGGCCGCGGCGAGCCGACGGTGATCAAGCCGCTCGGCGAAAAGGGCGCATGGCACTATGCGCCGACCTGGTCCCCGGACGGAAAGCTTGTGGCCTGGGCCGCCAGCGACCTCGGTCTTTACATCATGCCTGCGGAGGGTGGCGATCGCATCGAAGTGGCCCGCAGCACGAACTACGATATTCGCGAATATGTCTGGAGCCCCGATGGCCGCTGGCTGGCCTACACGAGGACCCTGCCCTCGGAATATTCATCGGTCTTCATCTACGACACGAAGGAGCATAAGACCCACGCCGTCAGCGGGCCATATTCCGAAGACGGTTCGCCGGCCTGGGATCCCGACGGCCGCTATCTCTACTACGTTTCCTCGCGGGCCACCAACCCCTTCCTCGGCCAGTCCGACTGGAATAACGTGGAGCAGAAGAACGACAAGCTTTACATGGTGCTGCTGCGCGATGACGTAGAGAACCCGCTGGTGGAGACCGCCGGGCTGCCCCCGGAGCAAGAGGCGGAAACGTCGGACGATAATGAGGAAACGCCGGAGGTGAGCAGCGGCGGAGACGAGGAGGATGCGGCGGAAGAACGTGACGGGCCCTCCCCGGTGGAGATCGACACCGAAGGCCTGATGGCCCGCACCCTGGAGCTGCCCGTGGATCGCGGCAACTACAGCGGTCTCGAGGCCACCGCCGGAGACCTCTTCTACGTCAGCATCCCCATTCGCGGCATGGCCGAGCAGCCGGGCATTTTCGAGGAGGCCGGGCCCACGGCCTCGCTGCACGCCTTCGATCTGGAAAAGAAGGAGAGCACACTGTTCGTGGAAGGGGTTTCCGGGTATGCCATCGCCGCCGGGGGCGAAAAGATGGGCGTGCTCAAGGGGCCCGGTGAACTCTACGTCACGGGTACCGCGGCTCCGCCGGGCCCGGGGCTGACCGAGTCGAGGGTCGATCTCTCCGGGATTGTCATCGAACTCGACCCCCGAGAGGAGTGGGCCCAGATGTATCACGAGGCCTGGCGCCGGATGCGGGATTATTACTGGGACGAGGGAATGAGCGGTCTCGACTGGGAGGAGATCCGCGATCAGTATGCATCGCTGGTGCCCCGGCTGGGGTCGCGGAGCGACCTCTCGGATCTCATCGGGCAGATGTTCGGCGAATTGAACACATCGCACACGTACGTGTTCGGCGGCGACATGGGCGTCCGTGTGAAGCCGGTGCCAACCGGGATGCTCGGCGCCGATCTCGAGCGAGAGGGGCAGGCCTACCGTGTGTCGACGATCTACCGCGGCGCCCCGCCGGACCGCGTCCGTTCGTCGCTGGACCAGCCGGGCGTGGATGTGGCCGAGGGGGATTATCTCCTGGCCGTGAACCGCGTGCCCTTCGACGGCCGCCGGCCACTGCACGCCTGGCTGGAGAACCTCGCCGGCAAGCCCACGCTGCTCACCGTTAACGATTCGCCCTCGATGGAGGGGGCCAGGGAAGTGCTCGTCACGCCGATGGCCAGTGAGGCGGACCTGCGCTATTCCCACTGGGTGCGGGAGAACCGCGAATACGTTCTGGAGAAGACCGGCGGGAAGATCGGCTACATCCACATTCCCGACATGTGGACCAGCGGACTGGTGGAATTCAACACCTGGTTCTATCCCCAGGTGGACAAGGAGGGCATGGTGGTGGACACCCGCTGGAACGGTGGTGGTGCCGTCTCCCAGCAGATCCTCGAGCGGCTGAGACGGCCGCTGCTCTCCTTCTCCCGCAACCGCGGCGGCGGGGTGGGCACCTACCCCGACCGAGTGCTCAACGGTCCGTTCGTGGTGCTCATCAACCAGGGGAACGGTTCGGACGGGGATATCTTCCCCAAGGCCGTGCAGCTCAATGGCCTGGCCCCGGTGATCGGCATGCGCTCCTGGGGCGGCGTTGTGGGGATTTACGGGGCCCGCTCGCTGGTTGACGGCGGGCTGGTGACCAACCCTCAGAGCGCCTGGTGGGACCCTCGCGACGGATGGGAGCTGGAGAACCATGGCGTGGACCCCGACATCGAGGTGGAAAACCTGCCGCAGGACGTGGCGCGGGGTGTCGACGCCCAGTTGGACCGTGGAATCGAGGAGGTACTGCGCCTGCATCACGAGACCCCGCCGCTGAAACCGGATTTCGGCAAGGTCCGTGACCGGAGCCGCAAGGCCTTCCTCGATGAGTGATTTGCCTTCGGCGGCGGCGGTAAGCTTTTCTGCCGCCGGCGCCGATAGAGATAGAGAGGCAATCCCGCCGGGAAGCGGTGTGAGGGGCATTGCGCCCCGCGGCTGCTCCCGGCATGGGCGAGGAGAGGACGCCATGGCCACCAGCCGGGTCCAGGGTATTGAAGAAATCTTCGGTCTGGACGCGATCACGCGGAACGAGCTCTGGCAGCACCTCTTCGAGGCGATCGAAGAATACATGAGGACGGTGGACCGCCACCCGGTGGCGGCAGCCCTGCCGACCGAACGGATTCGCGACCTGCTCTCGCACATCGACTTCAACGAACCTCAGGAGCCCCACGACATTCTCGAGTATGTGACCAATGGCCTCTGGGACAACCAGGTCCACGGGTCCCATCCGCGGCAGTTCGAGGGGAGCGCTCCGGCCCCCGCCGTTATGGGCATTCTGGCCGACGCCCTGGCGTCGGCATTCAACCCCGAATTGTCGGAGCGGGGCCGCAGCCCCTTCGCTGCTGAAGTGGAGCATCACGTGATCACGGCCCTGGGACGGCGATTCGGGTACGGAGAAGGGCGCGACGGCGCGTTCACCAGCGGTGGTGCGGAGGCCCACCAGACCGCACTGCTCGCCGCGCTGGAGCACTCGTTCCCCGGGTCATTCCGCCACGTGGGACTGTATGGCCTGCCGGCCCGGCCGGTCTTCTACATCGCTGCCGAAGCCTGCTCGTCACTGGTCAAGGCCGCGGTGGCCTGCGGCCTCGGCGACGGGGCTCTGCGTCGGGTTCCCCTGGACAGCGGCCTGCGGCTGGACACGAATGCACTGCGTGAAATGATTGCGGCCGATCGCGACGCCGGCCGGGCGCCGTTCATGGTGGCGGCAACCGCGGGCACCGAAACCTGCGGCGTTGTGGATCCGTTGCACGAGCTGGCCGGACTGGCCGCCGGGGAGCGGCTCTGGCTTCACGTCGATACGGGCCTGGGCGGTGCAGCGGTGCTTCTTCCCGAGCTTGCGGCGGTGCTGGAGGGGATCGACCTCGCCGACTCCATCGCCGGGGACGCGCATCGGTGGTTCCCCGTTCCCGTGGGAGCGGGGCTCTTCCTCACCCGGCACGGCGATATTCTTCAGCGGGTCTTCGGACAGGCCACTGGCGATACTGACCTTCGGGCCGCGGTCCCCGGCGGTCGATCCATCCAGACATCTCGCCGGTTCACCGGGCTCCAGGTTTTCCTCGCCCTGGCCGTGGCCGGATGGGAAGGATGTGCGGAGGTGGTGCGCTACCGCAGGACGATGGCAAACGAACTTCGACGCCGATTGTCCGACGCCCAGTGGGCGGTGGTCAACGAGACCCCGTTTCCGGTGGTCTGCTTCGTGGACCGGCTGGGACCGCAGAAAGGTCGGGACCGCTATGTCGACAAACTCGCCCACCGCGTCCGTGCCTCTGGCGAGGCCTGGATCGACGTTGTCCGGCTCCCCGGTCGGGGGTTGGTGTTGAGGGCCTGCATCACCAATGACAGCACCGGCCCCGACGACCTGGCCGCCCTGGTGCAGAGTCTCGATCGAGCCCGCCGCGCACTGCTCGCCTGATCACCGGCTCCACCCGCGAACAAATCGGCTTCCCGTGGCGTAAACCATGTAGCGCCGGATCAATCCACGGCGCTGTGGATTCGGCACAACCTGGAGGAACGACCATGGACCAGACCAACGAACGCACGCCACCCGAAGCCGGGCCGGTCCCGGCCCCTGTCCAGATGGATGAGCGGCAGGCAAGCACGTACGCCATGTTCTGCCATCTCAGCGCGATGGCCGTCTGGGTGGGCATCCCCTTCGGCAACATCATCGGCCCACTGGTCCTCTGGCTGATCAAGAAGGATGACCACCCGTTCATCGACGAGCAGGGCCGGGAGGCGCTGAACTTCCAGATCAACGTCACCCTGGCCATGATCGTTTCCGGCCTGCTTTGCATCATCCTCATTGGACTGCCCATGCTGCTGGCGGTGGTGGTGGTCGGGTTCATCTTCACCATTGTCGGGGCGGTGAGGGCCGCTTCCGGGGAGCACTACCGTTATCCCGTGGGGATCAGGTTCATCCCCTGATGGGAGCGGCCTTTGGTTTTCGGTTCCGACAAGCATCGAACGCCGCTCATCGCTTCACAGACGGCTGAATCACGGGCGCTGGAAGTGGTGCTGGCCCGAAGAACGTGCTGCAAAAGATAATCCTCTTTACATCGTTAGAAAAATACGATATACAAAATATCTGTTTTCGGCGGGCCGCTGTTCGTTCCGGCAACCCGTCGATGGTTCAAGATCGTGGTGAAAGGAGGTTGATGGCAGGTACGTTTTCTCAGGCCGGCTGCCGAGCTGTCTGTGCGGTGCCGGCACTCGTGTTTGACTGAGGCCCGGACGGGCCGCTGCCACCGCTCCGGTTGAGCGGGGCAGATGTTTGAAGGATCGAAGGTAGAGACGCTATGGACAAGAATATCTACGTGGGAAATTTGCCGTTCAGCGCCAGCGAGACTGAGGTGCGTGAACTCTTCGAGCAGTACGGTGCGGTGAGCCGGGTCAGCCTGATCACCGATCGTGAAACCGGACGCCCGCGCGGCTTCGGTTTTGTCGAAATGGCAGAAGAAGGCGCCGACGATGCTATCCGCGAATTGGACGGCACGATCATGGGCGGCCGCAATCTCCGGGTGAACGAAGCCCGTCCGCGCGAGGACCGTCGTCCCCGTCGAGAGTGGTAGCTTCTGATTTCCCGCAGATATCGTAACGGATACTGCAAAAGACACCGGCGGGAAGGCAGCACGGCCGTCCCGCCGGTTTTTTTCGTACAGCGCCGGCGGTGCTGTTGAATGGTGCCGCCGATTTGAATAGAGTAGCGCCAACCGTATGGGCCAGCCATGCCGGAAGATTCGAGGGCCGATGCGGATATTCCATACGGCAGATGTGCACCCGGGCATGAGGTTCACCTGGGATACGCTTGGGAAGTGCCGTCTGCCCTGGTGGCGCCACGGTTCGATCTGCCGGTCAAGGAGGAGTGATGACAGAAGAGAGGGAGCTATCCGCCATCAAGCGTCCCGAGTCCACGCTATGGACCTATTACCTTATTTCATCCCTGATGACGGGGCCGTTCTTCCCCCTGGCGTTGATCCCCCTGCGCTTCCGCTACCAGACCATGCGCTACCGCTTCGACGAGGAGGGCGTGTCCATGCGTTGGGGGGTGCTCTTCCGCAAGGAGATCAACCTGACCTACGCGCGCATCCAGGATATTCACCTGGTGAGTAACTTCGTCGAGCGTTGGCTCGGCCTGGCCCGGATCCAGATCCAGACGGCCAGCGGCAGCGCCAAGGCCGAAATGACCATCGAAGGGATCCCCGAGTTCGAACGGTTGCGCGACTACCTGTACAGCCGGATGCGCGGAGCCCGCGGCCTGCCCGTTCCCGGCGCCCCGACGCCCGTCCCGTCCAGTCCTGACGGGGCCGACAGCAGCGATTCGGGCCTCGCCACCATTCTCGGTGATGCCGCCGACGAACTGCGCGCCATACGGCGACTGCTGGAGGAGAGAACGGGGGAGGGACAGGATGACTGAGGAGCGTCGGATCAAGCGTCTCGTCACCCGCATCCTGCGCGTGCCCCCCCGGCCGGAACCGCCGGCCGGCAGCCCCGGGTCCGTGCGCGTGTTCAACGCCGGCCCGGGGTTCTACCGCTACCGCATGGTTCAGTGGGCGGTGAGCCAACTGGGCACCGCTATCGGCATCATCGCCGGCTACTTTTTCTTTGTCAGCCGCTTCCAGCTGGGTCCGGTGACCATCGGGCACCCGGTGATCCAGTTTTTCGAATACCTGGGCCTGGCCATATTCCTGCTCCAGCTGCCCTTCACCTTTCTGATGATCGATCTCGATTTCCGCTATCGCTGGTATATGCTCACCGATACCAGCCTGCGCATCCGCGAAGGGCTGATCACGGTGCGCGAGCAGACGATGACCCTGGCCAACATCCAGAACCTCTCCATCCGCCAGGGGCCGCTTCAGCGGCTGCTCGGCATCGCCGACCTGCAGGTGCGTACCGCCGGCGGTGGAGGCGGCGAAGCCGGCGGCAAGGGCGGGGGAGAGGGTGGAAAGTCGGCAAACATGCACCTCGGCTACTTCCGTGGTGTCGACCGGGCCGGTAAGATCCGCGATGCCATCATCGAGGCCCAGCGGGGACTGAGGGATGCCGGACTGGGCAATCCCGACGAACCGGCGCCGGCGGCCCCCATCGCGGCGGGGAGCATGGTTCCCGGCCTGACGCTTGTCGCTGCCGTGCGGTTGCGCGACGAGGCCCGGGCGCTGCGCCTGGCCCTGGAACGGGTGGCCGGCCGATGATCGACACCACCGAGGGCCTGGAACGACTGGTGGAGCACATTCTGCGCCTCGGTTCGGTGGCGCTGGACACCGAATTCTTCTGGGAGCGCACGTTCTATCCCCGTCTCGGCGTGGTCCAGCTGGGGCTGCCCGACGGCCGTTGCGAGCTGGTGGATGCACCGGCCATCGGCGGGTTCGAGCCGGGAGGCCTGGGGCCCCTGGCCCGTCTGCTCGACGCTGCCGGCGTGGTGAAGATCCTCCATGACGCCCCCCAGGACCTGGTGATCCTGCGCCGCGCCGCCGGGGCCGCCGCACCACGAACCATCTTCGACACGCGCTGCGCCGCAGGTTTTGCCGGCCTTCCGGCCACCATTTCGCTGAGCAATCTGCTCAACGAGCTGCTCGGTGTTGAACTGCCCAAGACCGAGACCCGCGCGGACTGGCTGAAAAGACCGCTTTCGGAAAAGCAGGTGCGCTATGCCGAGGATGATGTGCGCTACCTGCACCAGGCCCGGGATGAACTGGAGCGGCGGGCCGCTGCGAACGGTGTTGACGGCTGGCTGCGCGAGGAACTCACCGCACTGGACGATCCCGGCCTTTACGGAGAGCGCGATCCGCGTGTTCAATACACACGCCTCAAGGGCACCGGGCGCCTGCGTCCCCGCGAGCTGGCGGTGCTTCGCGAACTGGCTGCCTGGCGAGAGAAGACGGCACGCCGACGCGACATCCCGCGGGGCCGGGTGCTGGCCGACAAGACGCTGGTGCACCTTGCCCGGGTGCAGCCGCAATCCCTGAAATCGCTCACCAGCCGCGGCCGGGTCACGCTGCGCACGGCCGATCGTTCCGGCCGTGCCATCCTGCAGGCCGTGGCGGCGGGGATGGCGGTGGCGCAGGACCAGTGCCCGCCGGCGTCCTTGAGACGGCGTGATGCCGGGGTGCCCGGTGACCTGGTGGATTGGGGGATGACGCTGGTGCGGGATCGGGCCGCGGCGCGGGGCATCGATCCCTCCCTGGTGGCCGGCCGGGCCGATGTCAGGAACCTGCTGGTGGCTGGTTCGTCGGCCGCGGACGGGGAGCACAGGCTGCTGCGGGGGTGGCGGGCGGAACTGGCTGGGCGGGAGTTGCTGGCCTGTTGTTTGAACGGCGAACAGTGAGCGGTGACCGGGCCCGCTGGCGGGCCCGGTCGATTGAGCCGGGGATCAGGAACTGATCGGAGCAGGCGCGAACCCCTCGGAGTAGTCCATTTCCGCCGCGCCGCGAAGCGTCTCCATGTAGGTGTTGAACGCGGTTTCCTTGTACTGGCGGTCCAACTGCCCTTCAACCTGCTGCCGTACCTCGTCCAGCGGTCGGGAGCCCGCGGCTTTGCGATCGGTCAGTTTGATCAGGTGGTAGCCGAACTGGGTCTCCACCACGTCGCTCACCTGCCCCACTTCCATGGCAAAGGCCGCGTCGGCGAATGGCTTGACCATCCGGTCACGGGTGAACAACCCCAGGTCACCGCCGCGGGCCTTGCTCGGGCACTCGGAATTCACGCCGGCCAGCTCGGCGAAGTCCGCGCCGCCGTCGATCTCCCCCTTCAGCGCCACCAGGCGCTGACGCTTTTCTTCCTTGATTTCGGGCGTGTCAGTGCCCTCGACCTTGATCAGGATGTGGCTCGCCTGAACCTGTTCGGGCACCATGAACTGGTCCGGGTTGTCCCGGTAATACGCCTCGACGTCTTCAGGGTTCACCGTTTTGGCCGAGGCCATTTTCTCGTTGAGCAGTTTCTCGATGGTCAGGTTCTTGCCGATCTCGGCCCGGAACGTCTCATCGGTGAAGCCCATGGAGGTCAGGGCGCTCTGGAACTGGTCCGGTGTCGGTGCCTGGGCGGCAAAAGCATCATACTGCTGCTGGATCTCCGCTTCGCTGGCGCTCATGCCTTCGGAGGAAGCCGCGGCGAGCAGCAACTGCTGGTCCACCATGTTCTGCAGTGCCTGCCGCGCCACTTCGGCCTCCATGCCCGCGGGGATCTGGCCCCCGAACTGCCGGGTCATCTCGGTGATCTTCTTTTCCACGTCGGCCTTGGTGTATTCGGTACCGTTGACCGTGGCCACCACCGCTTCCGGCTCGAGGCCGATCATCGGGTTGGGCGCCGGGGCCGGGGCGGCGTCTTCGGCCGGGGTCGTGTCGAGGCCGGCAGTGTCCGTTCCCTCTTCGTCCGAGCTGCCGCAGCCGACCGCACCGAGGCAGCAGACGACGACGAGGAACATGCTGAGCAGAGCCTTTTTCATTTCCTTCTCCTTGGGCAATAAAAAAGCCACCGGATCCTGCCGGAAACCGGTGACCCGCGAACACCATCGGCCCGTGGGCGCGATGGTGCCCGATGAAATACATGGCGAATTGCAGCACGCTGTAACAGGGAGGATTCTACTCACCGGGCACGGACCAAGTCAATGAGTGTCCGTTTCCGGTGCGTTGGCAAAAAAAAGCCGGCCCCGGAGGGCCGGCTCTCGAATTCGATCGGGTGCGATCCGGCTTAGCCGAGGAGACCCAGGTCGAGCATGGTGTCGGCAACCTTGACGAAACCGGCGATGTTGGCGCCGTTCACGTAGTTACCCGGAGTGCCGTACTCTTTGGCGGTCTCGAAGCAGTTCTTGTGGATCGACTTCATGATGCCGTGCAGCTTGGCGTCTACTTCTTCGCGGGTCCAGGCGAGGCGCATGGAGTTCTGCGACATCTCCAGGCCGGAAGTGGCCACGCCGCCGGCGTTGGCCGCCTTGCCCGGGCCGTAGAGGATGCCCTTGTCCACGAAGAGGTTCACGCCCTCGGGGACGGTCGGCATGTTGGCGCCCTCGGAGACCACGTAGACACCGTTGTTCAGCAGGTTCTGGGCGTCCTTGGCGTTGATCTCGTTCTGGGTGGCGCTGGGGAAGGCACAGTCGGCCTTGTGGTTCCAGAGCGGGTTGTAGTCGAGGTTGGCGTCCACCGGGGTGTACACGGCGTTGGTGTACTTCTCGGCGTATTCCTTGATCCGGCCGCGCTTGACGTTCTTCAGCTCCATGATGAAAGCCAGCTTGTCGCGGTCGATGCCTTCCTCGTCGTAAATGTAGCCCGAGGAGTCGGAAGCGGTGACCGGCTTGCCGCCCAGGTCGAGGACCTTCTCCGCGGTGTACTGGAACACGTTGCCCGAACCGGAGACGAGGCAGGTCTTGCCTTCCAGGGTCTCGTCACGGGTAGCCAGCATCTCGGCGGCGAAGTAGACCGAACCGTAACCGGTGGCCTCGGGCCGGATCAGGCTGCCGCCCCAGTTCAGGCCCTTGCCGGTGAGCACGCCGGTAAACTCGTTGCGGATCTTCTTGTAGGTGCCGAAGAGGAAGCCGATCTCCCGGCCGCCCACGCCGATGTCGCCGGCGGGCACGTCGGTGTTCGGGCCGATGTGGCGGCTCAGCTCGGTCATGAACGACTGGCAGAAACGCATCACTTCGGCGTCGGACTTGCCCTTGGGGTCGAAGTCGGAGCCGCCCTTGCCGCCGCCCATGGGCAGCGTGGTCAGCGCGTTCTTGAACACCTGCTCGAAGGCGAGGAACTTGAGGATGCCGAGGTTTACGCTGGGATGGAAGCGCAGACCGCCCTTGTAGGGGCCGATGGCGCTGTTCATCTCGATCCGGAAACCACGGTTCACGTGATACTCGCCCTGGTCATCTTCCCAGGGCACACGGAACATGATCACCCGCTCGGGCTCCACGATCCGCTCCATGATCATGCCCTTGCGGTACTCGGGATGCTTGTCGAGCACGGGCAGCAGGGATTCCACGACCTCTTCGACGGCCTGGTGGAACTCGGGCTGGGCCTGGTTCTTGGCCTTCAGGGCGCTCATGAAGTTGTCGAAATATTCGCTCACTGTGATTTCCTCCTGTCAGCAAGCCTTGAACTTGATTGGCCGTCGGACTCGTTGAACTGAATTTCGGGGGATTCCGGAACCCGGATGAGTTCGGCGACCGCGGTGCACCTCAAACCGCCGTAGCGGTAAATCCGTTTCTGTCTATCACATGGCCCCATGGGGCGCTTCACGAAGGTGCCATTATAATGATCGGCCACCCGGAATGTCAAAGAAATCCGGAGACTGGGGCCGATTTTACCTGATTCGGCTAAGTTTTAGCAATTGTTGGCTTTATGATGGTCGGTTTCCATGCTTGTCCCGGGGGATGACGAATTTTGGGCGGACTGTCGGGCGTCCCGGGCCTGCGGCGGCGCGCCTTCCGGCAGTGCGTTCTGTTGAAGTCGTGCCGGCGCCGTATTATGCTTGACCCGTTCACCTCACAGAGGCACAGTGTCAAACCGTCCCCGCGGGGGACGCAGCCGGCCCACCCGGACCGGCCTTCCCGGGATGACCGCCATGGATGACCGTGTTCACCTTCCTTCGCTGCCCGGCGGCGTGGGCCGGCACTTCGCCGGCTTCCAGCAGCTTATGGGGCACAAGGTGCAGAAGATCCTTCTCGTCTCCAGCCTCTACGATTCGTACATTCTCGAGGAGGACGGGCGCCTCTCCGACCTGCTCAGCTGCGAATACCTCGAACTGAACCTCAGCCACCCGCCGATGATGGACCACGTGGCCAGTGCCGGCGAGGCGCTGGACCGTATTGTCGACCAGCACTATGACCTGGTGATCACGGCCAGCCGCCTGGGGGACATGGACCCGGCTTCGTTCAGCCGGGAGGTGAAGGCCATCAACCCCGATCTGCAGATCGTCTTATTGGCCTACCACCTGCGGGAACTGACCCGCATGCAGGAGCGCCGTGCGCTGGGTGACTTCAGCGGGGCCTTTCTCTGGACCGGTGACGTGCGGATCCTGCTGGCGATGATTAAACTTGCCGAGGACCGGATGAACGTGGACAGGGACACGAGCAGCGGCGATGTCCGGGTGATCCTGCTCGTGGAGGATTCGGTGCGTTTCTACTCCGCGTTTCTCCCGTTGATCTACACCGAAGTGATGAAGCAGACCCAGTCCCTGATGGACGAGGGGATCAACATGAGCCACAAGCTGCTGCGCATGCGGGCGCGGCCCAAGATCCTGCTCGCCAATACCTTCGAGGAGGGGGTGGAACTCTTCGCCCGCTACCGCGAGTATCTGCTCGGGGTGATCTCCGACGCACGATTCCCCATGGGCGGCGTGCGCGAGAACGAGGCGGGGCTGACCTTCCTCGAGCTGGTCAAGAAGAGCGATCCGGGGCTGGCCTGTGTGCTTCAGACCACCAATCTCGAGCTGGAGCAGCGGGCCCACGGCCTGGGCGTCTCGTTCATCGACAAAAACTCGCCGCAACTGCACTACGAACTTCGCCGGTTCCTGCTCTCGCACCTCGGCTTCGGCGATTTCGTCTTTCGCCTGCCGGACGGAGTCGAGGTGGCCCGTGCCGCGGACCTGCGCAGCATGGTCGACCTGCTGCGCGCCATTCCCGAGGAATCGTTGCGCTACCACGCCAGCCGAAACCACTTTTCCCACTGGCTGCGTGCGCGCACCGAGTTCACCCTCGCCTCGATGATCCGTCCGGTGGGCATCTCGGAGTTCGCCACCATCGATGAACTCCGCAACTATCTCATCAGCACTTTTTCCGAGCACCGCGAGCTGATTCAACGCGGGGTGATCGCCGAGTTCTCGCGGCGCGGCTTCGATGCCAGCTATTCCTGCGTGCGCATCGGCGGCGGTTCGCTGGGGGGCAAGGCCCGTGGCCTGGCCTTTATCAACGCCCTGCTGGCCGAGTACGAAGTACACCACAAGTTCGACGGCGTGCGGGTGGAAGTGCCGCCGCTGGCCGCCATCGGCACCGACATCTTCGACGAGTACATGGAGCGCAACGACTTGCATGCCGTGGCCCTGGGCCGGAGCAGTGACGAGGAGATCGCCCGGGTCTTTCTCGAGGCCCGCATGCCGCCTGGGATCAGCGATGACCTGCGGGCCTACCTCGGCCACGTGGACTACCCGCTCGCCGTCCGTTCCTCGAGCCTGCTCGAGGACTCGCAGTACCAGCCCTTCGCCGGGATCTATAGCACCTACATGATCGCCAACAATCACGAAGACCTGGAAGTGCGGCTGGACCAGCTCTGCGCGGCGATCAAGCTGGTCTATGCCTCGACCTTCTTCAAAGCGGCCAAGGCCTACCTCAGGGCCACCGGCAGCCGCACCGAGGAGGAGAAGATGGCGGTGGTGCTGCAGCGCATGGTGGGCCAGCGGTTCAGCGATCGGGCCTACCCCTCCTTTGCCGGCGTGGCCCACTCGCATAACTACTACCCGGTGACCGGCATGCGCGCCGAGGATGGCGTGGCCCTGGTGGCGTTGGGCCTGGGCAAGATGGTGGTGGAGGGCGGGAACTGTCTGCGGTTCAGCCCGGACCAGCCGCGCAAGTTGCCCCAGTTTGCTTCGGCGGCCGACGTTGTGGAGAACTCCCAGCGCGACTTCTTCGCCCTGGACATGAGCCGCCCGGAGCTGATGCCCGGCCTCGACCCGGACCAGGGCATCCTGCGGCTCGACCTCTCCGCCGCTCGCGAGGACGGTCCGCTGGTTCACGTGGGCTCGGTCTATTCACCAGAGAACGACGCGATCACCGACGGTATCCACCGGCCCGGCGTGCCGCTGGTCACCTTCGCCCACGTGCTGAAGACCGGCATCTTCCCCCTCCCTGAAATCCTTTCCTTCCTTCTCGACCTTGGGTCGCGGGGGATGGGCTGCCACGTGGAACTGGAGTTTGCCGTGGACCTGGACACGCCGCCCGGCGAGCCGGTGCGGTTCGGCTTCCTGCAGATCCGGCCCATGGCCTCGGCCCGCCAGAACAGCCGCCTGGACCTCGAGGAGGTGCCTCGGGAACGGCTGGTCTGCTCTACGCCCACGGCCCTGGGCACCGGGATCTACGAGGATGTGACCGACGTGATCTATGTCCGGCCCGGGGAATTCGATGCCGGGCGCACGGTGGAGATTGCCGAGGAGGTGGGGCGGATCAATTTCCAACTCCGGGACGATGAGCGCAATTGCCTGCTGGTGGGGCCCGGCCGGTGGGGCACCGCCGACCGCTGGCTGGGCATTCCGGTGGACTGGGAGCAGATCTCCGAGGCGAGGGTCATCGTCGAAGTGGAATTGAAAGATTTCAAGGTCAAGCCCTCCCAGGGCACGCACTTCTTCCAGAACCTCACCGCCCTGCAAATCGGTTACCTCACCATCCGTCGTAACCAGCCGCAGCACTTCATCGACTGGTCCTGGCTCGAATCGCGGGAGGCGGTGGCCGAGACGGAGTTTATTCGGCACCTCAGTTTCCCCGAGCCGTTGGAGATCCGCATCGACGGACAGACGGCCCGGGGAGCGGTGTTCAAACCCGCATGAGGCGGGGGAGAGGCAGAGGAGGGAATCGGTGATGAAAGCCGTGATCGTGGCCGGGCCCGGGGGGCTGGAGATGGTTCGTGTCGAGGAGCGCCCGGTGCCCGAGCCCGGGCCGGGCGAAGTGCTCGTACGCATGCGCTGCGCCGCGCTGAACCATCTCGATCTCTGGGTTCGCCGGGGACTCCCCGGTGCCGAGTATCCCCACGTTCAGGGGGCCGACGGTGCGGGGGTGGTGGAACGCCTCGGCGATGGTGTCCAAGGCATCGAAACCGGGCAGGCGGTCTGTTTCGACCCCAGCCTCGGCTGCGGGCGCTGCGAGTTCTGTCTGCGCGGCGAGGAAAGTCTCTGTGTTCGCTTCAAGCTTCTCGGCGAGGGGGCTGACGGCACCTTTGCCGAGTACGTCGTCCTGCCCTGGCCCAACGTGCACCCGGTTCCGGAGGGGATGGGGTTTGACGAAGCGGCGGCCTTTCCACTGACCTTCATCACCGCTTGGCGCATGCTCGTTACCCGGGCCCGGGTCGTGCCCGGTGAAACGGTGCTGATCCACGGCATCGGCGGGGGTGTGGCCCTGGCCGCCCTGGCGCTCTGCCGGGCGATGGGGCTGCGGGTCCTGGTCACGTCGAGCTCGGAGGAGAAACTGGCCCGCGCCGCGGAACTCGGGGCCTGGCGGGGGATCGATTACACGGCCTGCGACAACGTGGCCCGCAACGTGCGGTCACTCACCGGCGGCCGCGGCGTGGATGTCGTGCTGGACAATGTGGGCGCCGCCACCTGGAAGGCGAGCCTCCACGCCCTGCGCAAGGGCGGGCGGCTGGTCACCTGCGGCGCCACCAGCGGTCCGGGGCCGAAGACCGACGTGGCGCGCATCTTCTGGAACCAGCTCTCGGTGCTCGGCTCCACCATGGGCAGCCGCGGCGAGTTTCTCGACATGCTGGCCTTCGTGAGCCAGGAGAAACTGCGTCCGGTGATCGACCGCACCTTCCCCCTCGCCGAGGCCCGCGAGGCCCAGGCCCACCTCGAAGCGGGCAAGCAGTTCGGCAAAGTCGTCCTGAAAATCAGCTAGTCATCGGGCAGGCCGGTTCTCCGTCGATCGATCTGCGGGTGGGGAAGTGTCCCCTCCTCGCTTCGGTTTCGGGTTCACGTCAACGCCGACGATTACCCCTCAACAGGCGCTCGGAGGGGACACTCCCACACCCGCTTTTCGACGTAGAGCGCATGCTGATCGAACCGAGATTGTCAAGAGGCAGGAGGGCCGGGCATCATCCCACCTGAGCGCCTGTCGAGAGGTTCGTGACGACCCCGACGTGAACTCGAGACCGAAGCTCAGGTGGGGTGATGACCCGGCCCGCATCGAGACCGAATCGATGCGGAGACCGGTCCCGACCGTTACCCGTTACACGTATTCAAAGCGAGCGGTGAAGTGCCGCAGAAACTCAGGTTCGTGGACGATCTTGAAGCCGCGCAGCCTGTCCTTGTTCTCCACGATCGACTCCACGGTCTCCAGCACGCAGTCGGCGTGGCTCTGCGTGTAGACCCGCCGCGGCATGGCCATGCGCACCAGCTCCATGGCTGCCGGGAGGAAGTCTCCGGTCTCCGGGTGCCGCTTGCCGAACATCACGCTGCCGATCTCCACCGAGCGGATGCCGCCGGCGAGGTACAGTTCCACCGAGAGCGCCTGGCCCGGGAACTGCTCCGGCGGGATGTGGGGCAGGAAGCCGGCGGCGTCGAGGTAGACGGCGTGACCGCCCGGGGGTTGCAGCGTGGGGAAGCCCCGCTCGTTCAATCCTTCGGTGATGTAGCGGGTCACCGCCAGCCGGTAGTGGAGGTAGTTCTCATCGAGCACTTCTTCCAGGCCCTGGGCGATGGCTTCCAGGTCGCGGCCGGCCAGGCCGCCGTAGGTGGGGAACCCCTCGTGCAGGATCAGCAGGTCGCGGCACTTGGCCGCCAGCTCGCCGTCGCGCATGGCCAGGAAGCCGCCGATGTTCACCATGCCGTCCTTCTTGGCGCTCATCGTGCAGCCGTCGGCGAGGTCGAACATCTCCCGGGCGATCTCGCGCACGCACCTCTTCTCGTATCCCGGTTCGCGGAGCTTGATGAAGTAGGCGTTTTCGGCGAAGCGGCAGGCGTCGAGGAAGAAGGGGATGCCATGAGACTTGAGAATCTCCGAGGTACGCCGAAGGTTGGCCATCGAAACCGGCTGTCCGCCGCCGGAGTTGTTGGTTACCGTGCACATGCCCAGGGGGATGTTCTCCACCCCGCGCTCGGCGATGAACCGCTCCAGCGCATCGTGATCGATGTTGCCCTTGAACGGGTGGTCCAGCTGCGGGTCTTTGCCCTCGGCGATGACGAGGTCCACCGCGTCGGCGCCGGTGTACTCGATGTTGGCCCGGGTGGTGTCGAAGTGACTGTTGTTCGGCACCGCCTTGCCCGTGCCCCCGGTGATCGTGAAAAGGATCGTCTCCGCCGCTCGGCCCTGATGGGTGGGGATCACGTGATCGTAGCCGGTGAGGTCGCGGACCTTTTTCTCGAAGCGGTAGAAACTGGGGGAGCCGGCGTAACTCTCGTCGCCGATCATCAGCGCGGCCCACTGTGCGGCGCTCATCGCCCCGGTGCCGGAGTCGGTGAGGAAGTCGAAGAGCACATCCTCGGACTTGACGAGGAAGAGGTTGTAACCGGCCTCGCGGATGATCTCCTCCCGCTCCTCGCGGGTCGTCATCCGGATCGGTTCCACCATTTTCACGCGATAGGGTTCGAATATGGTACGCATGTGGCCTCTCATTCAAGTGTAACTCGTGAAGAGTGATGCAGTTCCGCGCCAAGAATAGGCCGTCCCCGCCGGGCTGTCAACCCTTGGCCCGCGGTGCGCCGAACGGTGATTCCACCGGGCCGCTCAACTTCTTGCGCAGGCCGAATCGGGCCATGTCCAGCAGGTTCAGCGTTGCCTGGCCGGCAAAGACCATCAGGTGCCAGGGGTAGAGCAGCGGGAAGAGGGCCCTGGGCCAGCCGCGGTAGCGGACGCGCAGGAATCCGGGTGCGGGCACGATGTAGGAGAAGATGTCGAACAGCCGCACCGTGTTGAAGAAGAAGATCTTGGTGAATCGGTCGAACCAGCCATAGAGCCCGCCGCGGTTCTCCTCCTGCTGTTTTTTCGTCGGTGAGAACAGCCTGGAAAGCAGGTTGAAACAGGCCCGCTCGAAGAATCTCACCGGCGGGTCCCCCGGCACGTCGGGCACCTTGGCCTCGAGGTCGTGGCGGAAGAAGGCTTCCATCATGCGCAGGGAGGCGAGCACCGGCACCTGGAGGTTCCAGTCCTCCACCCGTTGGCGGAAGCGCTCCCAATCGATGGTTTCCCGCACGTATTCAACACCGTAGTGCAGGTCGAGGAACTGTGTGAACCCGCCGTCGGAGAGCACCAGGTCCTCGGCCTCGGGCCGGCCCAGGGTGTACTTGATCGAGCAGGAATGCTTGAAGGCGTGGAGACAGAGCATGACCAGCAGGTCTTCGGGGCCCAGTTCCAGGGCGCTGGTTCCCTGGTAGTCCACCGTCCGGGCGTCAGCGAAGGTCGCCCCGGTGTCGATATTGAACGGCGTGTACTTGTGGTCGTAACTCCAGTGGATTTCCAGCAGCACCAGGCGCTCGATTTTGAGGTAGGGCAGGTGCAAATGGTGCCGCTCATAAAAAACGTCCTCGAGGGAGCGGGGGTCCTGGACGAATCCCAGCGGTCGAACGACCTCTTTTACCCGGGGCAGGTCCTCGCGGCGGATGAGGATGTCGATGTCGTTGCTCGAGCGCAGGGCCGGGTTGCCGAAGACCCGCTCTGACATCATCACGCCGCGGATCACGATCAGCGGCAGACCGGCCTGGCCAAAGGCTTCGAGCAGCTGTTTGACCTCGGCCTCGAACGCGAGGTTTCGCTGGTAGTTGTGCATGTAGTCCCGCCGCAGGTGCTCAGTCAGCGGCGGCGGCATGCGGTCGGTGATGCGCAGTTTTTTCAGTGCGGCGTGGAGAAAGGCCACCGTACGGTTGCGGGCGGCCAGCGCCATGACGATGTTCCAGTTGAGCTCACCGGACATCGTCTCGCGGACCAGCTTCTCGCCCAGGTCCTCGGGGAGCCTGGTGCCGCACATCTGCACCATTCTTCGCCTGGCCAGTTCGTAGGCGTCATTGGCCATCACGTCGTCTCCACGTTCTCGTCCAGGCTATCGATCAGGTCCCAGATGCCCGGTTCGGGCAGGAAGTGCAGTTCGCAGGTCTCCAGGTCGCCGAGCAGGCCGCTGAGCAGGTCGAGCATGCGGTTGACCATCAACGGGGAGCGGTCGAAGAACATCACCTGGCCCATCATGGTGGTCATCGCCCGGCCGGCGCTGAGCGGCGCCACACGGTTTTCCGGAGCCTGGACGAGGAAGAAGAGCCGGCGCAGCGGCTTGCGCACGTTGAGGCCGCTGACCAGTGATTCACCGATGAACGGCGTGCCGCAGGCCTCGACCACGCCTTGCGGGTTGCGGCGCAGGATCATCAGTTCGTCGGTGATCAATTCATTTTCCGGGGAGAGCAGGGCGATGGTGGTTTTACCTGATCCGCTGGGCCCGGTGAAGGCGTGGGCCCGCCCACGCCTGACCAGGGCGCTGGCGTGGAGGATGATGCCCTGCCGGTCGAGCAGCAGCCGCGAGTAGAGGCCACGGAGGAAAGTGCCGAAGGCGAACGTGTTCTCGGACATCACCCCCGAACCGCTGCCCCCGTCGAGGTCGAGGGCGCAGCGCATGTCGTGGCGCTCCACGCGGAACTCACTGCCCTCCTGGCGCAGGGAAAGCGGTTGCCAGGCATCGGCCAGGTGGCCTTCCAGGGGGGCCAGCTCGATGGTGAACTCGGCAGGATGTGCCGAGATGAAGGGCCCCATCTCCTGCCGCACCAGACCGGCCAGCTTGTCACTGCCCAGGTGGTATTCCACGCAAATCCCGGCAATGTCCAGTTTCAAGGTGTCGGCCATCGATCGATCTCCCCGTGGCGGGGTTTCTCCATCACTCTGACAAGAAAGCGGATGGTAGCACAGGGTCCGAGAGGGAGTCAAAACCGCAATGGCCGGCAATCCGGCCGATTCCCGCTTTGACTCACCCCGCCACCTATGGTAGATTTTTCAGCGATCCGGACCCATGAGGGTCCGGTCTTTTTATTGTCAAAAACAGTTGGGAGAGTTAACGATGCAGGAGAAAGTGTCCAAGGTGATCGAAGAGATCCGGCCCATGTTGCAGGCCGATGGCGGTGACGTGGAACTGGTGGCCGTCGAGGATTCCGGTGTGGTCAAACTGAGGCTTCAGGGCGCTTGCGCCGGTTGTCCCGGCGCGCAGATGACGTTGAAGAACGGCATCGAGCGCATGCTGCGCGAAAAAGTGGACCCCGGGATCGTGGTGGAGCAGGCCTGACAGTTGATTTGACGTCAGTTACGGGCCAGGGCCTGGCGTGGCCGCGGGGCTTTCTGCCCATGCCCTTCGTTGACTTGATCGGGTTGATTCTGCTATCTTGATTTGATCAGACCCGGTTACCCGTAACGCTGCCGGGCCGGATACGCGGCCCAAGACCCCGGGTGCTTTTGGGCAAGGTTGTTCGAAGCGGTTGATGCGCCAATCAGGATAATGGTGAGAACCATGGCAGCGCCCCAAAGCGCCCCCCTTCGTTTTAAAAAACTCAAAAACCTGGGAAAGCGAAAAACGGTTTTAACCCTCGGTTCGCTTCTTGCCCATGCCTCGGACAACTCCATCATTCGCATGACCAGCGTCCTCGAACGCGTGGCGATGAAGGACTACTACCGCAAGGCTATCCGTGAGATGCGGTTGAAATTCGAGGAGGGGCACCCCAGCCTGGCCTGGGTCATGCACATCGTGCGCGATCTCGACCCGGTCTACCGCCGCAAGCTCCTGGAGAACCTGGTGCTCAACCACCTCGTCTTCGGTACCGAGAAACGGCAGCAGTGCCTCGAGGAGCAGGGGGTCTACCCGCCCAGCGCGGTGCTCTTTAGCCCGTTGATGGACTGCAACCTCAAGTGCACCGGCTGCTATTCGGCGACCTACCAGCGGCGCGAGCGGTTGAGCATCGATGTGCTCAGTCGGGTGGTGAACGAGATCAAGGAGGTGGGCACCCACCTGATGTTCATTTCCGGCGGCGAGCCGTTCATCCGCCAGGACCTCTTCGAACTCTATGAAGAGCATGACGATTGCATGTTCGGTGTGTTTACCAACGGCACGCTGCTCGATGAGAAGGCCTGCCGTCGCATCCTCGATCTGGGCAACGTGGTGCCCTTCATCAGTGTCGAAGGCCTCGAGCGGGAAACCGACTTGCGGCGGGGCAAGGGACACTTCTCGAATATCCGGCGCGCCATGGCGATGCTCAGTGAGGCGCGGTCTCTGTTCGGCTATTCCGTGACCGCCACCCGGCACAACGCCGAACTGGTTTCCAGCGATGCATTCGTTGACTACTACGCTGCCAAGGGCTGCCTGCTCGGCTGGTATTTCAGCTACGTTCCGGTGGGCCGCGAACCGGATGTGAACCTGATGTGCACCCCCGAACAGCGACTCCAGCTGCGCGAGGGGATCAAGCGCATCCGCGCCACCCGGGCGATGGGGGTGATCGACTTCTGGAATGACGGCCACCTCACCGGCGGCTGCATCTCGGCCGGGCGCAAATACCTGCACATCAACCACCGGGGCGATGTGGAACCCTGCGCCTTTGTCCATTTCTCGGACACCAATATCCACGACCATTCATTCGTCGACGCCCTCCGCTCACCATACCTGCAGGAAATCCGCTCACACCAGCCCTTCGACAAGAATTTCATGCGCCCCTGTCAGATCATCGACCGGCCCGAGGTCCTCCGCGAGTGCGTCAACTGCACCGACGCCAAGTCCTCTGACGGAACTTCCGACCTGTTGCTGGGCGAGATCGCCGACGACCTTGACCGCTATTCCCGCGAGTTCGGCGATCTGGCAAACCAGGTGTGGGAAGAAGAGTTGGAGCAGGATCGCACGTCCGGCCCCGACGGCACAGCCCGGTGAACAGCCTTCTCCTCGTCCAGCCCTCTCTCGGCCGCCGGGAAAAGGTCATTTTCCCCATCGGCCTCCATGCCCTCTACTGCTACCTGAACTGGAAACGACCCGACCTGGAGTGCGCCATTCTCGACCAGAATGCCGCCGGTGATCCCGATACGGCACTGAAGCGCGCCCTGGCCGAACACCGGCCCGACCTGGTCTGCATCTCCCTGCGCAACATCGACAGCACCAGCCGGCGCGACCTGCACTACCACTACGCCCACCTGCCGCCGCTGCTCGAGACAATCGGGCGGCTGGCCCCCGGGGCGGACCTTGCCATCGGCGGTGCGGGGTTTTCGATGCACGCCGCTCCGATCATGGAGCGCAACCCCGGTTTGCGCTACGGCATCTTTCTCGAGGGCGAGGAAACGCTGCTCGAACTGCTCGATACCGGGGGCGACCCGCAGGGGGTGGTTGGTCTCTACTACCGTGACGATCAGGGACGGGTGCAGTTCAACGGCCCCCGGGAGCCGATGGATCTTTCCGAGCCCCCGGCCCGCAAGCTGATGCCCCTCGACCCGGCGCCGTATGGTGAATACGGCGCTTTCGGCATTGAATACAAGCGCGGCTGCGCACTGGATTGCGATTACTGTTCCTACCCCTTCCTCGGCGGCCGCCGGGTGCGCCGCCGCCCGCCCGAGGTCGTGGTTCAGGAGATGGCCTGGTTCCATGAGCAGCACGGCATTACCCTCTTCCATCTCACCGACCCGATCTTCAACGTACCGCGGGAGAGCGCCGAAACGCTCTGCCGCGCCCTGATCGAGGCCCGCCTTCCCGTGCGCTGGATCGGCTGGTTCAACGAGCACCTGCTGGACCAGAGCCTGGTGGACATGGCCCTCGAAGCGGGCTGCGCCGAATTTGTTTTCTCGCCCGACGGCTACGGTGAACCGGCCCTCCGGGCGCTGAAGAAGAATGTTCGGCCCGAGGATGTCCGCAACAGTTTCCGGCTGGCCCGGCGCAACCCGGCCATGCGGGTCTCCTACAACTTCGTGGCCAATCCGCCGGGGGAGCGGGCACGGGATCTCGTCGGCGTGCTTCTCTTCTACCTGCGGGCCAGGCTGTTGCTGGGACGCCGCCTGGTGGCCTTCTTCATCAACCACATCCGTCTCGAACCGGACACCGGGCTTTACCGCCGGGCGCTGGAGGAGGGGGTGGTGGCCCCGGAGCAGGACCTGCTGCCGGAGCGTGTCGAGGATCTCGAATCCCTCTTCTACAGCAACCCGGCCACCCGCTGGGGCAGGTCGGTTCATGATCTGGCCGAATGGGCCAAGGGCCTGCTGCGCACGCTGATCGGCCGCCGCTGACCCCGCCGGCGGTTGTTATTCGAAGCCCGATCCCATAGAATCGTTGGAACCCCGGCCCCGTCTGCCGCATGGCCCTGGCCGACGGTTGTACACGAGGAGGACTCATGGAGAGGAAGATATCGCTCGGCGACACCATCGACGATTTCTGCCCCAAGTGCCGGCTGATCCTCAACCATGGCGTGGTGGCCATGGTGGACGACGAGGTGAAGCAGGTCCGCTGCCTGACCTGCAGCAACGAGCATAGCTACAGGCATGCCAAGGACACCCGGCGGAAAAAGGACACCAAGAAGTCGCTGTTCGACCAGGTGCTGTCCGGCATGCCGGGCCACCAATCCAACGGATCGAGCCGGAAGAAGTGACGGTCTCCCGTCCCCCCTGCCATTCGCGCCTTGACATTGTGACCCCCGCATCTATACTTAGAACGTAGGCGATACGTATAACATAGGTGTTGTTGGCATAGATCGTTGAAGATGAAGGTCTTGCACCGACGGGCCCTGACGCCCGGCCGGATTTATTCACTCTCATCCACAGGTGAAATGGTCCAATGATTCGATTGTCGACCAAAGGCAGGTATGGGACGCGCAGCATGCTCGAGCTGGCGCTTCGACGCGGCAGCGGCCCGGTGCTGATCAAGCAGGTGGCCGAAGCCCAGGACATCCCGGTGAAATATCTCGAGCACGTGCTCACCCTGCTGCGGGTGGCGGGACTGGTCAAGGCATACCGCGGTCCGCGCGGCGGCTACGTTCTGGCCCGTGATCCTTCTGAGATCACCCTGAACCAGATGCTCACCGCCCTCGAGGGGCCGGTCTCGTTGGTGCATTGCCAGGAGATGCCCGAAGAATGCGTCCGATCCGAGATCTGCGTGACCCAGGACATCTGGAGCGACATCTCGAATCGCATGGTGGACTTCATGGACGGCATCACCCTCGAGGATATCGTCGGCATGCACAACGACAAGGTGAAAGCCGTCGAGTCCGGCGGTGGGGGAAAAGAAGCGGCCAAGGCTTGACCCGACGCCACGTGTCCCGTCCCCAAAAAAAACGCCCCCCGAAACGGGGGGCGTTTTGCTGTACGGATGCAGTGCCCGATCACACCTGGCCGGGCTTATGAACCCGGTGGGGGAACGACATCAAAGGTCAGGCTGCCCCGGTCGGCCTCGGATCCGCCCACTTCGCCGATCACGTCCATGAGGTACGTGCCGTAGGGCGCGTAGTTGTGCACCCGTAGCCGGTGCACATTGGAATAGACTTCGAACCCGTCGAGCACGATGTTCAGCGGGCCGCGGGTCAGCGAGTGTTCGCCCGGGGCGTCCACTTCCGCCCGGGTGGCCACGGTGACGGTGGTGCCGGTAAGGTTGGTCACCGTGACGTTGAAGAGCAGCGTGTCGCCTCGCTCGAGCTGGCTGGAGCCGACCACCGACGTTTCCACGGTCACCGATTCCGCAGGCGGCAGCACGTCCGCATCTTCTTCCATGAGCACATCGGGGATGCCCCATTGCTTGACGTCCATCTCCGCCTTCCAGGCGCGGCGGTAGAGCAGGCGGGCGTTGACCGTCACCGTCCCGGCGGAGGCGCCCGGATCCTCGAAGGTGTAGACCGAGGTGTCGGTGGCCTCGGCTTCGATGCGGTTGTCGGAAACCACCTGGGTCGCCTCGGTGTAGAAGACCGGAGCGTTGCCCATATCATCGCCGAGCACCTTGGCGAAGCCCCGTCCGGGCAGGCCGGCGTAGTTGCCTTGCTCCGGATCGCCGATGCCGCCCCAGTCGGGGACGTATTCGGTGGAGGCGGGGACCGAGGTCAGCGGGGCGCCGCCCTCGTCCACGGCCTCGACGAGCAGGATCAGGTTGCGGGTGTGGAAACCGGTGGGCACCGAGTGACCGGCGTCGGTATTCTCGATGTGCACCGTGGCCACCACCTGGCCGGATTCACGCACCGTGTCGAGGGTCAGGGTCACCGCGTTGGTCAGGTCCTCTTCGGTCTTGCCGTAGAAGTGATGGTTGTGCACCTGGTTCGGGTCGCGAACCGGTCCGCCGTCGAGGATCGTGGTATCGCCGTAAGGCTCCATGTGGCATTCCGGGCAGCCTTCGCCGGCGGCGGGATAGCTGCTGTTCTGCCATTCGGTGAACGTCTCTTCGCTGGGCACGCCGGCGTGGCTGTTGTCCAGGTGGCAGATGGCGCAGAGCCGGCTGTCCTTCATGTAGGGCGAGTAGGTGCCGCCCATCCACTCGTACTCGATGTCGTCCAGCGCACCGAGCATCGGTCCGGCGCCGCCGTTGGGCACCGGGTTGCGGGGCCGCTTCATCAGGTACTTCTGCTGCAGGTAGGCCGGGTTGGTGTTGACCAGCACGCCGGAGACCTTGTGGCACCAGTCGCAGTGGATGCCCGACATCACGTCGCCCGTGGCGTTGTTCAGGTTCCAGGCTTCACTGCCCAGGTCGAGGCTCTTGCTGGCCATGCCCGGTGCGTGGCAGCCCGCGCAGTCGCCGTAATCATCGGGGTGCTCCACGCGGTAGCCGAACCCGGCCGGGTTGCCGTGGATGTCGGTGCCGTTGTAGTAGCTCTGCACGTAGACGTTGTCCACCGTGGTGGCCATCACCGACACTTCCCACTGGTCGAAGAACCGCGTGTGGCACTGGCTGCAGCGCCAGGCATGCCCGGAATCGGAGCGTGGGTCGATCCACTCGTAGGACATGTCGTCGAAGTAGGTCAGCGGTTCGATGACGATCTCCACGCCGGTGGAACCGCCGGTGGTTTCCACGCTGCCGCAGGCATTGAGGTATTTGCCGGCGGTGATCACCACCGGGCCCGACGGCGTGGTCAGGGTGAAGTTGCCGTTCGAATCGGTGAGCACGTAGTTGGGGTCGGGTTCGGTGTGGACCCGCACCCGGGCCCCCTCCACCGGTCCGTGCTCGGTGACCACTGTGCCGCTCACCGTGTCGGCGAAAACGGACGGGCCCGCCGCGCCGGCGATGAGGATCAGCGCGATTGCCGCGATACTGCTGGCCTTGAACATGATGGACTGCTCCCTCGCGTGAGAATGATGGTAATTATGCTATAAGGGGGGAGTGATCGACCTGCGAGACGCCGTTCAGCCGTACGAACAACGACATGGGTGCGGGACACACCACCCGCTCCAAGACAAGGCTGGACGCAGTATCGCACAGCCCCCCCGCGGGAGTCAATCCCACGCCCGAGACAACACATTGAATAAACGACGGTTCTATTATCTTTTAGCCGCTTGTGGTTTAATTGGTGGCGCGGACGTCAACTCACGACAGAGCAACCGGTGGACAGGAGACAGAAGCCATGGAAGGAACACCTGGTCAAACGCCGGGTCCCGGGATGGAGCAGCTCCGTGCGCTGTACGATCAGGCCCCGGACGGGTTGCTGGTGGTGGAGAGCGAATCGGGAAGCATCATTCTTGCCAACGCCTCGGCTCGCTCGATGTTGGGGCTCGACGCAAAACGGATCCCGGGGGAGCACGTCTCCGCCCTCTTCCCGGACGACCAGAAGCTCTCGGTGAAGGAGACCCTCGACCGGGTGAAGGTGCAGGGCAGCTGTATCGTGCAGTGCTTCCTCAGCCCGGAGGGCCAGAAGTCGATGGATCTCACGGCCACGCTCATCAACTGGGGCGATGGCCAGAAGGTGATCCTCGCCGCCTTTCGTGATGCTTCGGAGCGTGAAGCCCTCGCCGAGGAGAAGGAGCGGCTGATTCAGGAGTTGAAGCAGGCAGTGGCTCGTGTGAAACGCCTCTCCTGCCTGCTGCCCATCTGCTCCAACTGCAAGAAGATCCGTGACGATTCCGGCTACTGGCACCGGGTGGAGGTCTACCTCGAGGAACATGCGGATGCCACCCTGACCCACGGCATCTGCCCCGACTGCATCGCCGAGCTCTACCCCAGCCTCAAAAAAGAACTCGACGAGGACGGCTGGGAGGACAATCAATGATCACTCGGTCCGGCGCGCTGGCGATCCTGGTCATGGCCTTTGTCGTTGACCTGGTGATCCCCCTGCCCCTCGTTGCCGCGGTGCTGCTGGTGGTGGCCTTTACCCGCCCACCCTGGTTCCTGGAGCTGGTGCGGGCGGTGTACGACGAACGCGGGTGAAGTCCGCTCAGAACCTGCCCGAGGCCACGTTCGTCCCGTGGGTCCACCCCGGGGGATAGGCCTCGTTGGACAGCCGGAGGGATATCGTCGACCCGTCGAAGCTGAAGACGCGCAGCGGCGTGCCAGCCGACGGATCGGGCCCCGGCCCGGCGACGATTTCCGACCGCCCGTCCCCGTCCATGTCGGTATCGACGGCGATCCTCACCCCGTAGCCGTATTCCGCCGGCGGCCAGGCAAAGAAATTGATTCCTGGAAGGGACGCACTGCTGCCGTCGATGTCCCATCCCCTGACGAGCGCGCCGAACGATGCGCCCGGCCCGGGTCCGGTGACGATTTCGTCGATCCCGTCTCCGTCCACGTCGCCGCAGGCCACCACCACACCCATGGAGCGGGTGTTGTAGGCCAGAAAGCTCACGCCCGGGAGGGGTACCGCTGTCCCACCATCGATGTTCCAGCCCCGCACGTGGGGTCCGTACACCGCTCCCGGCCCGGGTCCGGTGACGATCTCGTCGAACCCGTCGCCGTCGAGATCGCCGCAGGCGACATTGACGCCCCACTGGGGAACAGGGTAGGCGAAGTAACTCACGCCGGGTATTGGCGCAACCGTTGCACCGTCGTAGTCGAAGGCCCGCACGTGCGGGCCGAACACTGACCCCGGCCCGGCGCCGGTGATGATCTCGTCCGTACCGTTGCCGGTGAGGTCGCCAGCGGCGACGTTCACGCCGAAGCGCCGGGTGGCGTAGGCCAGGAAACTGAGCCCCGGAAGCGGGGTGCCGTCGATTTCGAAGGCCCGCACGTGTGCGCCGAACACCGCCCCCGGCCCGGCGCCGGTGATGATCTCGTCGCCCCAGTCGCCGTCGTATTCGCCGGAGGCCACGAGGACGCCGTAGCGATCGGCGCCGTAGGCGGTGAACTCGGAGAGGAATGCGGCATCCTGCTCGGCTGGAAACACGCGGACACGGCAGGGGTTGTCGCCGGCCGGCCCCGGACCCGTGGCGATGAGCACGTTCCCGGCCGACGTTTCCGGTGGGTAGTGGAATCCCATGTCGATGACCCCCACGTCAGGTGCGGCGTCGGTCCTTGTTGTTCCGTCCACCAGCTCACTCGCGGGATCACCGGCATCGACACAGGGGCTTTGCTCTGCCTGCCCGGCGGCAAACTGGCTGAGGTAGAACGGTCCCAGCGGCCCGGACACGAACAGCGGGTCGGCGTTGAGATTCCCCGCTCCCCAGTCAAGAACGGCGGACCCGCCGATCCCTTCCGGCTCAAGGTTACAATAGTCGATGCGCAGCACAAGGTTTTCCGCCAGGTCGTGACCGAAGATGTCGGCGCCGGCGGGAGCACTGTTTTTCCGGATGATGTTGTTCTCGAGGAAGTAGTAGGCGTTGCTGTAGCTCTGGGTGAAATAGATGCCGCCGCCACGGACGAGCGCCTGGTTTCCACAAACAGTGCATGAACTCCATAGCATTCCCGGTGTATTGCTGTAGACGGCTCCGCCTGAATCCCGAGCGGTATTGCTGTAGATCAGGTTGTTCCGAAAACAGACCCCGCCCGAACCATTGCTGATACTGATACCGCCGCCGTTCTCCGCCGAGTTGTCGACGATGTGGTTGCCCTCGATGGTCGTGTCGCTTTCGGCGGTGTAGATGTAAATACCGCCACCGGCGTCCACGGCTTCATTGCCGCGAATGGTGGTCCCCCGGATGCAGCCATACGTGCTGTGGGTTCCTTCACCCGGATATCCTCCAAGCGCGATTCCGCCGCCGGAGTCGGCCCGGTTGCTGATGATGCGGGAATCAACGAGGTTGATGCTGCCCCATTTCAGGGCGGCAAGGCCGCCACCGAACTCGGCGGCGATGTTGTTGTCGACCAGGGAATCCCTCATCGTGATCGTGGCGAAGTCGTCCGCAACACAACCTCCGCCGCGTGACCCGGCTGTATTGCCGCTGATGCGGCCGCTGAACGTGGGCGAGGATCCACGTTCACAATAGATCCCCCCGCCTTCCGCCGATGCCTGGCAGTTCTCGATGACGAGATCCACCAGTGTTGGCGATGTTCCCTCGCCGCAAAAGATGCCGCCGCCGAGGTCCGCATGCCCGTTTCGTATGGTCAGCCCGTCGAGCACGGCGGCGACATCCTCTCCGGAGCCGAAACTGATCCCCCGGGACTGTTTTTCGCAATCGATGATCGTCACTTCCGGCCCGTTGGCCGATTCCAACCGGATGCGCTTCCCCCGGAAATCGAGGTCACGGTTCAATGGGCCCTGGTAGACACCATCCTGGATAACGAGTGTATCCCCGTCCACGGCTTGATCGAGAGCGGGCTTGATGGCCGGGAAATCACCGGTGCCGTCCGCGGCGATACTCGCCTCGGTGAAGACATGGAGGTACACGGGTATGGTCAAGGGTGCATCTTCAGCCCCTGGCGCCAGCACCTGGATGGTGGCCTCGTAGCTGCCGTGGTCCATGCCGGCGTTGTCGACCTCCAGGCGGACCCGGTCCGCTTCGCCGCTGGAACTCCCGGAGCCGGGTTCCAGGATCAGCCAGGGGGCATTGGTGAAGACCGCCCATGCCATCGCCCCGGGGCCCCCGTTCCGAATCTGCAGATACGCCTCCTGGATGGCCCCCGAGTCAAGGCTGGCGTAGATCGTAAATGAATCGTGATCGGTCCACAGGTGCGGCTCGGAAAGAATGGCGTGGTGAAAACCGATGTCTAGCGGGGCGGCGTCCTGGACGTTGTCGGTGCGCGTGGTGCCTGCCGGCACCGTGCTGTCGGGATTACCGCTGTCGAGGCAGGGGCTGTCCACGAGTTGTCCCGCGGCGGTTTGGCTCAGGTAGTAGTCGCCAAGGGGGCCCCGGACGAAGAAGGGGAGGGCGTTGAGGTTCCCCTCCCCCCAGAAAAGCTGATCAGCGCCGACGATCCCTGTTCTGCCGCCTTGAATATCGCAAAAGTTGAGAACCGTCAGATCGCGAATGAAACCCTGCGACCCCTCTGGTGCCGTGTTGCCCCAGACGATGCAATCGTCGAGGTAGACTCGGTGCACGAACCAGGAAACGCAGAATCCACCACCCTGCCGCAGGGCAGAATTGTTGACGATCGTGCATTTGGCGAGCACGAGGTCTTCACTGAAACTGCTGACAAAAACCCCGCCGCCCTCGGCGCCGGCTCGGTTGTCGGCGATCAGGTTGTTCTCCAACTGCAGCGGGCCAAGATAGTCCGTTCCATTGACCAGTATCCCGCCGCCATATGAGGCAGACCGGTTGTCGGTGACGATGTTGTCCTGGAATGTCGGGCGGCTTCGGTCGATGTGGATTCCACCGCCGCCATTTCTTCCGGACTGAGAATAGAGCGTCCGATTGTTGCTGATCGTATTGCGGCTGATCAACGAAGTCGATTCGGCGTAGAGATGGATGCCCCCGCCGGTATACTGGGCCGTGTTTTCCCGGATGATGTTGCCGATGATCGTCGGCGAGCAGTAGTAGTCGCAGTGGATGGCACCGCCGCGATTGGCGTAGCCGTTGCAAACGGTGAAGCCCTGGATGATTGATCCAGGTCCCTCGTCGTTTTCGAAGAGGAAACCGCGGTGCGGTTCGACGGCGCTGCCCTCGCAGTCGATGACCGTCAGCACGGGGCCATTCTCGGAGAGGAGGGTGACCGCCTTTCCGTAAAAATCGATGTCCCGGTTCCCCTCACCCCTGTACGTTCCGGCAGCCACCAGCACCGTGTCGCCGTCGATGGCCGCATCGATGCCCGCCTGGATGGTCGGCTGGTCAACAGGAACCCTGATCACGGCAGCGAAGGTCACGATGGGGGAAAATGCCAGCAACAGCGCGATGAGCAACTCGGGTTTTCGCACCTGCTGCGTCTCCTTCAGAACCGGGAATGACCTGTTGACTCACTTGTCGGCGCTGATATATAAATAAACATACAGGTTATTTACAGGAATTCCGGTTGAATTGCAACGTCTCGGAAAGGATTCCGCTCTCAAAGAACAGGACGGTCCAATGCTCCGATCCGGCAGGACGCGCATTTTTCGATGGATTCGTTTTATGGCCGTTGTCTGCCTCATGACACCGCATCATATCGGATTTGCCGAAGGACACCCCGGAAGTGTCGGATGGTGGCCGCAACTCCATCATGATGCCGGGAACAGCGGTCACGGTCAATCGACCGTACCGGACTGCCCCACGGTATTGTGGGAGATCGCGTCACCTGGAGGCTATCACTATGCCCCGTCGATTTTTGACGGAAAAGTGTATGTGGCCAGTGAAACCGAACTGTTCTGTTACGATGCGGTGACCGGCGAGGAGCTCTGGAACTTCGCCCCCACATATGCGTACGTCGGAGGAAATCTGGCCGTATCAGGGGGGGCGGTCTATATCGGTGCCGGCAGCCAGGCTGGCAATCTGGCGGGAATCTACTGTCTTGACGGGGAGAGCGGGTCGGAAATCTGGCACGAACCCGTAAACGGCGCCTACGTCTGGGACGGTGCCTATGATCCCGTTGTCTGGGACGGCAAGGTCCTCTATCACGAGTACAGTTACGATCCTTATGGCTACACCTACATTTCCTATCGTCTCACCCTGCGAAACCGCTTCGACGGGGAACTGATCTGGAGTAAGAACTTCTATGACGCGAGTTTAAGCCGTCCCGTCGTGGCTGAAGGAAAGGACTTCTATCTCCTGATCGAAGGTGACTTGCGCAAGTATGATCTTTTGGATGCCTCGTTGGACTGGGAACTGCCGTACCCATTTTACGGCATTCCGGTGTACAGCGATGGGCATCTGTTCGGTGGCAAAGCTGGGAAAATCGTCTGCCTGGATGCCGGATCCGGTGAAGAGCTGTGGAGCTATGACGCCCATGGAGACGGCTTGCCGGCGATCGATGGCGACCGCCTGTACACCGGCATGTATGACGGCCGGTTGCTCTGCCTCGATGCCGGGACCGGAGAGGAGGTCTGGGCCAGGCTGTTCGATTCGGGCAGTTTCGCCGGAGTCAGTTCCGGGACCGGCAGGGTGCTGGTCTGGACGCTGGATGACAACATCCTGCGCTGCCTCGACGCCGAGGCCGGGGATGACGTTTGGTCGCTTCCCCTCAATATCAACTATGTCGCGAGAGAGCGACCCATCGCCATCGCCGACGGACGGCTCTATATTTCAACAGAGGATCACCTGGTGGTCTGCCTCGGCGATCCGTCGGTGACAGTGAGCGGTACGCTGAACTGCATCCCGGCCAGCGGGACGCTGCCCTTCCAGGCGAACATGGCCCTGGTGCTGCACAACAGTTACCCCAACCAGTACCGGCGCGGTGCCATGGCCATCGACCTGACGCTGAGCAACGGGAGCCACTATCCCGATTGGCGGTCGGGGTTCACGAACCTCGAGCCCGGCGCCTCCCGGGTGCTGCTCTGGCAGCAGGATTTTCCCGATCATCCGCCGCTGGTGGGGGAGAACCGCTTCCACCTGCTCGTCGAGGACGTGACCCCGGCGCCGTTCAACCAGCCGCCCTACCCGCCGGCGGGGGACACCTGCACCGACCTGGCGGTGGTCACCGGG
>Ga0180430_10000115_pt1 | contig 89013 bp, 70 predicted proteins | sample SS_ome_9_FD_132999 | JGI IMG/M metagenome (GOLD analysis project Ga0180430, IMG submission 132999) | Hypersaline lake sediment archaeal communities from the Salton Sea, California, USA - SS_1_S_2 metaG | ecosystem: Environmental > Aquatic > Non-marine Saline and Alkaline > Hypersaline >...
CGACAGCGAATTAAAATGAAAAGGGCACCGAACCGGGTTCGGTGCCCTTTTCATATCTCCGTTAATCATCGTCCTCAGGGCACGAGGTTTCCCACGGCCACGTTGGCGCCCTGGCGCACCCGCTCTTCACCGTCGTAGGGCCAGGCGAAGAAATTGATCGAAGCGATGCTGGCCAGCGCAACGCCGTCGTAATTCCAGCCGCGCACGTGTGCCCCGAAAACCTGGCCGGGGCCGGCGCCGGTGACGATTTCGTCAATTCCGTCCTGATCCACGTCACCACAGGTCACATTGACGCCGTACTTGTTCGTGCCGTAAGCAAGGAAACTCACCCCGGGAATGGCGCCCAGTGATGCGCCGTCATAGTTCCAGCCCCGGACATGGGGGCCGTACACGGCGCCCGGCCCCGCGCCGGTGACGATCTCGTCGATACCGTCATCATCGATATCGCCGCAACTGACATTGACGCCCCACTTCGGAGTGCCGTACGCCATGTAGCTCACGCCCGGCATCGGGGTCACCGAACCGCTGTTGTCGAAGTTCCAGCCCCGGACGTGGGGACCGAACACCGCCCCCGGCCCGGCACCGGTGATGATCTCGTCGTAACCGTCACCATCGATGTCACCGCAGGAGACATTCACACCGTATTTGAGGGTGCCGTAGGCGAAGAAGTTCACCCCGGGAATGGGGAGATGCCCCTCTTCCGAATCGAACTTGAACCCGCGCACCTGGGGCCCGAACATCTGTCCCGGCCCCGGGCCGCTCAGGGTTTCGTCCACCCCGTCCCCATCGATGTCGCCACAGGCCACATTGACCCCGTATTTCTCAACGCCATAGGCATAGACATTGGTACCCAGCACCAGGTCGCCGTTCAGTTCGTAAGCCCGGATCCGCGGCGGGGCCACCGGGTCAGGGCCCGGACCGCAGACGACCTCGGTGATCCCGTCGCCGTCGATGTCGCCGGTGGCCACATTGACCCCGTAGCCATAGGCGCCGAAATGGATCCGGTCAGTGAACTGCACATCACTGTCGGCGATGAAACTGCGGAAATTCGGCGGGTTATCCGGTCCCGGGCCCGGCCCCACCACCACCATCGAGGTGTTGGGATCGGCGTCGGGCCAGGCGACATAGGTGTAGTTCTTGGCGGGGAAGTTCATCCCCGGATTGAGGAAGCCGTTGCCCAGGTTGGCCACCACCATGGCCAGGCGCTCGCACTGGTTGACCTGATCGACGGTGATCCAGAGCGACTGCGTGTCCTGGGGCACATCGTAGGTCTCATAGCTGTACGCGCCGCCAACCTCGAAAACCTTGATGATCGCGAGTTTCCAGACCATCGGGTAGCCGTTGTGTTCCTCCTCGCCGGAGAAAAAGATCGTCAGGTCGGTTTCGTTGGTCACCGCCTCGTCAAAGCGGACATAGTTGATTCCGAAAAATTCAGGGGCAAAGGGCAGGTTGTCGGGACAGACCGCCGGCAGCACGGTGTGCCGGTGGTCGCCGTCGACCCAGACCTGGCCGAAATCCTCACCGTGGGTGAAGTGGACGCCATCGGCGAGCCAGGGGCCGCAGAAGAAACGCCACTCCGACATCTCCATGGTCAGGTCGTAAATCGTCCAGTCGCCGCCACCGGGCGCGCCACCCGGATCGTAGATGTTGGCGAAGTGCGGCAAGGCATCGAACGTATTGCGTTCGTCGTTCCCCGGTTCGTCGCGCATCCAGTCCCATATCTCGCGGATCACCGTGGAATCCCACTGGTCAATCCGCTCGCAGAAGAACTCGGGCCACATGAAACCGCCATACTGGTAAAGCCCGATCTCGTCGTTGTCGAAGCCGCAGATCGGCCGCCAGGGATCACGCTGGAACCACATGGAATAGCTCCAGGCGTCGTCATCCCACTCCGGGTAGACGTGGGGCTCGACCCAGACCGCGGTGTTCTCGTAGAAGGACGAAATCGTCTCGTAGGCCATGGCCATCTGGCAGGCATGGTTGAACTCGTGGCAGGACGTGGTCTGCACCTCGTTGTCCGCGGTGAGGCCGCGGCTGTGCACGATGTGCGACGTGCGGTCGTTCCACCAGGTGCTCTCCACCTGTGACTCGGGCGAGGTGTAGCCCAGCACTCCCGGCGAAGTACCGCTGATGTAGACATCGTAATCGTCACTGCCCTCCAGGCCCAGGTCACCGGGCGGCGTAAAGAACCCCATTTCGTCGCACTCCACCTGCCAGCTGTACTCGTAGGCTTCGAGGGTCTTCTGCGCCCGGGCCTGCTGGGACGTCTCCTCGTAGTGCACGCGAAGGGGGATCTCGGAGGACTGCAGGGTGTAGGAGAAGGAAGGCCGGGCGCCGATGGTCGCCAGGTCAGGCAGCCCGGCGGTGTCGCCCAGCCACTTGCGGTCGGCCTCGCTCAGGCGATGATAATTGTCATGGATTTCCCTGGCCACCGGAGTGGCGCAGCGCACCGGCACATCAAAGTGCGCCTTGAGCGCCTCGGGCAGCAGGTCCCACTTTTTGAACCAGAGAATCTTCAGTTTCAACGACTCGCTGTAATCGATCTCACCGTCCGCGTGCATTCTGGTGATCAACTGCGGCACGTTCAACCGCTGCCCGGCGCCCGGCGCCGGATCCGGCGATGCCGCCTGGAGCCCGCACGGGGCAAGACATAAGACCAGGACGATACCGAAGCAGATCCGCACAACTTGATTTTTCATCGTGACCCCCTCCCGATCCGACCGCCGGTACACGGAACACCGAGCAGGCCGACGGCAACCCTCACAACAGCTTATTTATTTTCTGGCAGTTATAGAACACGGAGACAGCGGCTCCTCGTGCGCGGAACAACGCCGACGAACCAGAATCGAATCCTACAACATCTCGGCCGCAATTCAAACCGGGTCCGGGAGGCCGGTTTGACCGGCGGCAGGGCAGGGACTGTATAATGTGTGGCCTGTGGCACCCGGTGCACCGTGGACCGGGTCTTCGCATAATGCACGACCATCGACCGGGGGCTCTTCGTGAACAGTCCACTTCAGAAATATGCACTTTTCGCCATCACGGTGTTGATGATCATCTGCAGCGGCTGCGGGCAAGCGCCCGAGCGGCCAGACCTCGAGGTCACCGTCGATATCGACCACCTGCACCTCGTCGCCGGGGGGCCGCTCTACCTGAGGATGGTGTACCGCTGGGAAACCGGGGTCGATTTCGAACCGCCCTTCACCAATCCCCGGGTCTACGTCCACCTGCTCGACCCGGAGAAAGTCATCGTCGGGCAGGATGATCACTCTCCAGACCCGGAGATCGCCTTCTGGGCCCCGGGCCGCACCATGACCTACCAGCGCGTCTTTCTGCTGCCCCACGCCGACCCCCGGTTGCTCGAAGAGCCATTCCGCCTCCGCGTGGGGCTCTTCGAAGCCAAGTCGCCGGACCGCAAACACCTCATCGAAGAACAGACCCTGAGGCTCACTGCAGCACCGGGTGAACCGCGGCTCGAACCGCTTGAAGGCACGGTGCCCGCCCCCACAGCGGGCTTCGAACGGTTACGCCTGGCCCCGCACCTGCCGACGGCCGACTACTGCCGGACCGGCGAGGACGGAATGGCCCGGCAGCGTCTCGTACCCCGGGACCAGGCGGCACTGGCCCGGGGACAGGCCTCCGCCGATGAGCCGCGCCCCCTGGGCATTCTCACGCCGGGTGGCACCACCGTGGAATTCGCCAGGACACTTCCGCCGCACACCTGGCTGGCGTTCTCGGCACGATCCGAGGGGCGGGGGGCCGGGCTGCGGGTGCTGCTCAAGCCGTACGGAAAAAAGGAAGAGGTCATCTGCGAGGAGACCTTCGACGGCGATACCGGCCCGTTGCGCTTCCGGCTCACGTCGGCCGGACGGCGTGCGGCCTGGATCAGGTTCGAGGCCACCGGTGGCAGGGACGTGCTCTGGGTCGAACCGGCGCTGGAGAGCCGGATCCCGGAAGCGGCAAGGGAAAGCGGCACGTGGCTGGACATCGTCGAATTGAAACGCCGGGCCAAGTGGTGGAACGTGCTGCTGGTGGTCCAGGACGCGGCCCGGGCGGATGCCCTCTCCTGCTACGGGAACCCCCGGCGAACGACACCGGCCCTCGACCGCCTCTCCCGTCGCAGCGTCCTGGTGACCAAGGCCACGGCCAATGCCCCGTACACCCTGTCCTCAACCGCTTCGCTGTTCACCGGGCTCTACCCCACAACGCACGGTGTCATCGGCATCGAGGACCGGCTGCCCGCCGCCCTGCCCCACCTCGCCGAAGCATTCAAGAAGGCGGACACGGTCACCGCGGCGGTTTCCGCATCGCCGTTCACCACCACCGCCTACGGCATGAACCGGGGATTCGACTTCTACATGGACCACTTCAGGACCGGAAGCCTGTTCACCGGCCCGGAAGTGGTGCGAGCCGGTGAGTTCATCATGCCCTACCTCCGGCCGGGGGGCGAAGCACGGCGCTACTTCCTCTACACCCATTTCCTCGAACCGCACTCACCGTACGAGCCCCCGGAGCCGTTCCGCGGGCGATTCACCGCCGAACCGGGACCGGAGGGGATCGACGGCAGCCTGGACACGCTTCAGGCCCTGGACCACGGCGCCCTCGAAACCACGCCTGAACGGGTGGCCCAGGTGCAGGCCCTCTACCAGGGCAACCTGATGTTCGGAGACCTGCAGCTCGCCCGCCTTCTCGCCCACCTGCGGCGCGAGGGGCTGCTCGAGCGGACAATGATCATCGTCACCTCGGATCACGGCGAGGCCTTCAACGAGCACGGCCGCCTGCTGCACAACAGCACGGTGTATCAGGAGATGATCCATGTTCCGATGGTGATTTGCTTCCCGGACGATGGCCCGGACGCGCCGCCGATCTTTCACCAGCCGGTGGAGACCGTGGACCTGACGGCCCTGCTCAACGACCTCTTCCTGCTCGAGGACTGGGGCGGCTCGCTCGAACCGGAGGGTTCCAGTTTCCTGCCGCAGCTGATGGGTCTTCCTTCAACCCCGGGTGACCTCCGACTGGCCCTCTCTTCGAACGGGGATTCCTTCGGCCTGACCAGCGGGAATTTCAAGATGATTCTGGAAAAGGATGGCCTGCGGCTCTACCACCTGGGCCTCGACCCCGGTGAACGCGAGGGGATGCCATGGAAGGGGCTTCTCCCCGAGGCACTGACCCGCCAGGCCCTGCTGGGACAGATGCTCTTGAGCCCGGATTTCGGGCGGGCAGCCGCACCGGAGGAGGGCGGTTCCGCATCAACCCTCGACGAAACCACGCGCCGGCATTTACAGGCCCTGGGCTATCTCGATTGACCGGTGCCCGGCCGGCGTGACAGTCCATCCTCACCGGCCAAGGTGCTCAGCCGGTGTCCAGCCACCCGGTGTTCGGAAAAACCGTCGAGTTCCAGGGCTCGAAGATAGAAGCGGTGGGCCGCACCACGCTCACCCTTTGCGGCATGCAGGTCGCCGAGCCGGACCAGGCTCCAGCCGGCCGCCCCGGGCGGGGCCTCCTCCCCCTGGGCCAGCACGGCGAAGTAGGCCTCCTCGGCCCCATCGCTATCCCCTTGAAGCCGGAGAACTTCCGCCAGCAGGAAGGGCAGCCGCCCCCTGTCGCCGCGAAGGTCGCGAAGCTGGGCAATCCGCTCACGCGCCCCGTCCAGGTCACCCTCGATCCAGCAACGGAAGACCTGGTGCAGGTCGGGCCCGTAGCCTTCCCGCTCCAGCCGCTCCGGCAGCCGTTTCATCCGACGGTGGTAGCGCCCATCGGCATCACGCGACCAGGGTGCGCGTAGAAGTTCCCGGTAGCGCCGATCGTTGCCGGAAAGCAGGGAAAGCCGGGCCAGCGAGCTGGCGGCCGCCGGCCGGACCCAGACCGGACGGTCTCGATCACTGGAAACCAGGCCTTCCAGGGCCGGGGCCGCACGGTCCAGCCTGAAATCGTTCTCGTTGAGCCTGCCCCGCAGGAGGGTGAAAACATCCCGGTGCCAGCGGTGAAAGGAGGACGCCCCCCTCGCCGCCAGGCTGTCAGCCTCGTCGAGCAGCTCCCGTGCCCGGTTGAAGTCGCCGAGATCAGAGAGCAGTTCGATGCTGAACCGCAGAAAGAAAGGGTTCTCCGGGTAGGACCGCCGGAGCGTGCGCAATTGGGCCAGGGCCAGGTCGAGCCGTCCCTGGTCGGCGACGTGGACGGCGGCCAGGGACACCCGGGCCATGGGGCCGAAGCGACGGCTGTTGCGGGCCGTCTCCTCGAGGTAGCGAAGCCCCAGCCGGGCGTCGCCGGGGGGAAAGAAGAGCAGGCGCTGGAGGCTGCGCACCAGCGGCGATGAGAGATCAACGTAGTAGAGGTAGAGCCCGAGAGCAAAACGCGTGTCGACGATCTCCGGGTTGGACTGAAGCACGGCATCGAGTATGTGGTAGCCCTCCCGGGCGTACCCCGCCGCGGAGAGGTAGTGCCCCCGAGCCGCCTGGACCTGGCCGGCCATGATCAGCAGGTTGCCCATCAGGGCGCGGTGCTCCGGCGGCGCTCCCTGCCGTCGCAGATCCTCGCGACAGGTCTCGATCCCCCTTTTCAAAACAGCATAGAACCGGTCCTGGATTTCAGGGTTGTGATAGTCCGCGGCGAGCAGCCACCAGAACCCCATGGCCAGATCCACCTCGTCTTCCAGGCCCCACCCCGGCCCCCCCCGCCCGGCGATGCCGGCTTCGATGCACTGGTGGACGAGGCCACGGTGCAGCGGCTCCCAGCGCTCTTCCCGGTCACCGTCCATGACCATGGCGGCCCGGCTGACCCCCGCTGAGGCCAGCAGGGCCGGCACCAGGAACAGCAGGGCCACGATTCGCCATCTGATCATCACCGCCTCGCCCCGAATGTCGCCGGAAAATCCCGACCGTCACATTATAACCGCCACCATTTCCACCGGCGAAATCGGCGCCCCGCCTGTTGATCCTCGAACGGTTATGGGGTACATTCATGGTTCCCGCACACCTCCGGCATTCGGGCCCGGCACGGTCGGACACGATGGCATCGCCAGCCTGAGCCTCGCACAGGGGTTCGGGCCCCCATAACGCAGGAAGGACAACATGGCTGAAGGTCAGGACAGGTCGAAACGAAAAAAATTCCCGCCAACCTACTGGCTGGTGATCATGTTCGAATTCTTCGAACGCGGCTCCTACTACGGAATGATGAGCATCCTCTCGGTCTACTTCACCGATGAGCTCTTTTTCCGCAAAGAGAGCGTGGGAATCATCAAGAGCACTATTCAGCCCCTGCTCTACTTCCTGCCGATCATCAGCGGCGCCCTGGCCGACCGCTTCGGCTACCGCAAGATGCTCACCCTGGCCTTCACGTTCCTCGGCCTGGGCTATTTCCTCACCGCTCGGGTCACCGACTACGGGCTGGTCTTCCTCGCCCTGGTCGTCATGGGCTTCGGCGCCGGACTGTTCAAGCCGATCATCTCCGGCACCATCGCCCGGGTCACCGACGAGTCGAATTCCACCATGGGCTTCGGCATCTTCTACTGGAGCATCAACCTCGGCGCCTTTCTCTTCCCGCTGATCCTCGTGCCCTGGCTCAAGGGCTTCGGCTGGCACTGGGTGATCTACGCCGCGGCCATCGGCACCGGCGCCATGCTCATTCCCACCCTGCTCTTCTACCGAGAACCGCCACGGCAGGAGACCGAGGAAGAACGGAAGAAGCGTGAGAAAAAGGAAGCCGCCACACCGTTGCTGCCCACGATCATCACCACCGTGGCCAACGCTTTCGAGATCGTCTACAGCCCGCTGGTGCTGGTCTTCCACCGCCTGCGTGCTTCGGCTGGGGGTGTGATCCTGCTGGCGCTGGTGCTGCTGAGCTTTCTCGCTTACGCCGCCTGGGACTTCAGCGGTACCCGGGAGGCCTCGATCCAGGTGGACCATGTGCTGGTGGCAGACGGCGACCCGATGGTGGTGGTGAAGACCGATCGGGACCAGTTGCGGGCCGCGGACTACGCCGTGAGCAATCGGCACCTGCTCACCGCCGGAAACCGGGCCCTGGTGCTGGTGGACGACGGAGAAGCAGGGGCCGAACCGGGATTCGACCTGCCGCTGCCCGACGACGAGGATTTGGTGGTGGGGTTACGGGCAGTGGCGCAATGGCCGGCGATCAGCGCCGAACTGCTGGCCGGGCTGAAGGAACGGTTCACGCTCGACGATCTGTCCGGCACCGACCTCGACGCCGGGCTGGCGGCCCTGGCCGAAAACCGGGGCAACCTGGTGCAGATCACGGTCTACAAACCGAACCGATACGAGGCCTTCAAGGACGAGCTGCTCGGCACACTCCGGACGCATTCCGGCCTGGCCGGCCTGGCCCCCCTCACCCTCGAGGGCTGGGTCGATTCCGGCGACAGCAAGCCCAACCTCGCGATGACCGTCGGGGCGCCGGGCGTGGAGAGCATGACCCTGGAACGGGACGGGACCGGCTACGTTGTCGGCGTGGCGGACCTGCCCGAAACTGACGAGGCCCGGTGGCAGTTGCTGGCCAGCCTGCGGGCCGAACAGGGCCTGGTGACACTTTCCGCCGACACCTTCGACCGGCTGCTGGAGGACGCGGCCTCACGGCCCTTCTTCTATCTCTTCCTCGCCCTGCTGCTGACCATGGCCGCGGTGCTGCTCTTCATCGAAGGCTGGTTCAAGAAAACGGCCATGGGCGGCAAGGCCGGTGTGCTGGTGGCCATCGGCGTGGTGATGTTCATCGTATTCTGGGTGCTGCCAGGATTGTCCCTCTTTGCCCGCATCCTCTCCACGGTGATCTTCTCCACCGTGCTTTCCCTGCTGATCATCAAACAGGACGACACCCAGCGGTTCCGTGACCACTTCCGCTTCCTGCTCATGATCTTCATCTACTCCGGGTTCTGGGTGCTCTACTTCCAGATGTTCGACTCGGTGCTCTGGTACATGAAGGCCTATGTCGACGCCACGCCGCTGAACAACATGATGAACGCCATGCTCGGCGGCATCGGTATCAGCAACTGGCGGTTCGACATCGAACACGTGACGGTGATCAACGCCGGCACGATCATCCTGCTCCAGCTGTTCATCTCCAAGGTGGTGAAGAACACCAGGGCCTTGCCCACGATGATCTTCGGCATCCTGCTGGGCACCATCGGCATGGCCATTCTGGCCATCAACACCAGCATCTGGGTCCTCCTGCTGGGCATCGGCATCTTCTCCATCGGCGAGATGACCGCCCACCCGAAATTCATCAGCTACATCGGCCAGACCGCCCCGCGGAACAATGTGGCGATGTACATGGGCTACATCTTCCTCTACGGGGTGATCGGCAGCAGCATCGGCGGCGTGCTCGGCGCCAACCTCTACGTCACCTTCGTCGACGAGCTGAACCGGCCCAAGACCCTCTGGCTGATCTTCAGCATGATCGGCGTGGCCACCATCGCCGGGCTCTGGCTCTACAACAAATTCCTTGCGCCGAAGGAGGAGCCGGGGAAAAGCACCGCCTGACCGACCACAGGCCACCATGAAGCCCCGGGCCCGGCCCGGGGCTTTTCTGTTTCAGCCGTGCCGCGGGGAAGCTTGACAAGGATGGTAATACTTCGTAATATCATTGACGAGGGCAAGCTCCATAATCATTTGCAGCAGGTTCCGAATCAATGAGACGCAAGAAAAAACCGGAAGTGATCACCTTCAAGGTGGACGAATCGCTGCTCGAAGCGATGGAGCACATCCCCAATCGCTCGGAGTTCATCCGCCACGCGGTGCAGGCGGCCCTCGAACAGAGCTGTCCGCTCTGCAATGGAACCGGTGTGCTCACACCGGAACAGCACGACCACTGGAAGGCATTCTCGGCCAGCCACCGGCTCAGGCGTTGCGAAGAGTGCCGGGAGATGCACCTTGTCTGCGAGAAGGAGGAGGCATGAGTCGATGGCCCGCCGTGGGAACCGCGTTCGTACTGGTGCTGCTCCTGGCGGCGGCCGGGTGCGCCACCCCGGAATCCCCGGCACCACCAGGTTCCGACACGCTGTCGCTGTTCGTCAGCATCCCGCCACAGAAATTCATGGTGCAGCGCATCGCCGGAGACCTGGTATCGGTGGAGGTCATGCTTCCTCCGGGCCAGTCCCCGGCAACCTACGAACCGTCACCTCAGCAAATGGCGCGTCTATCGAAGGCCACGGCCCTGATCAGGATCGGCGTGCCCTTCGAGGAGCGGCTGATGACCAAGATCAGCGATACGATTCCCGGACTGGAAGTGGTGGACGTCCGCGAGGGCATCACCCTGCGGCGCATGACCGCCCATCACCACCACGATGGCCACCACCATGGCCACACCCACGAAGCCGGCGCCCCGGACCCGCACACCTGGCTCGACCCGCGCCTGGCCATGGTCCAGGCGCGCACGATCCATGACGCACTGGTACGCCTGCTGCCGGAAAAAACCGCCGAACTCGAGTCTGGGCTGGACCGGCTCACCACCGAGCTGCAGGAGGCGGATCGCCTGGTGGGCGTCGCGCTGGAACCGCTGCGCGGCCGCACGATCTATGTCTTTCACCCGGCCTACGGGTACCTCACCGACGCCTACGGCCTCGAGCAGGTGGCTGTTGAGGTCGAAGGCAAGGAGCCCAGCGCCCGACGCCTGGCCGGACTGATCGAACAGGCCCGCCGCGATGAGGTCAGCGCCATCTTCTTCCAGCCGCAGTTTTCGCGCAGCAGCGCCGAAACCCTGGCCCTGGAGATCGGCTGCACCGCCGTTGAAATGGACCCCCTGGCCGAAGACTACGTGGCCAATCTGAAGGAGATGGCCGCGTCCATTTCCTCCGCCCTGAGCGTGGAGTGACAGGACCGATGCCCGAAGCGGACAATGCAGCGGCCATCAGCGCCAACGGGCTGAGCTTCAGTTACGGGGGGCCTCCCGTGCTGGAAGACGCTACGTTCACCGTCGAAGAAGGCGACTTCGCTTCCATCGTCGGCCCCAACGGCGGAGGCAAAACCACGCTGATCAAGCTGATTCTCGGCCTGCTGCAGCCCACCGGGGGCAGCATCCTGGTCAACGGCAAAACACCGGCGGCGGCACGACCGAGGATCGGCTACATGCCACAGCAGGCCGAACTTGACCTGAGCTTCCCCATGAGCGTGACCGAGATCGTGCTCATGGGCCGCTTGCAGCCAGGTCTCCGGCCGGGACCGCACGGCCGGGAAGACCGCCGCCTGGCGGCGACGATGCTCGAAACCCTCGGCCTGGAAGACGTGGCCCGCCGCTCGCTCGGTGAGCTCTCCGGCGGACAGCGTCAACGGGTGCTCATCGCCAGGGCCCTGGCCTGCGAACCGGACATCCTGCTGCTGGACGAGCCGACGGCCCACCTCGATGTGCACCAGGAGGATGAATTCCTCGAGATCCTCAGGGACCTGAACCAACGGATGACGGTGGTGATGGTTTCCCATGACCTCGGGTTCGTCTCCAGTTGTGTCAACCGCTGCATTTGCGTCAACCGTCACGTGCATTTGCACCCCACCAGCGCCTTGAAAGATGACCTGATCCGCAGCATGTACGGAGACGGCGTTCGCCTGATCCGCCACGATGTCGACGTGCCGGAAGACGGGGAGGGGCGATGAGCGGTTTTTTCCAGGCCCTGGTCGAACACGGCTTCCTGCAGCGAGCGATGCTTGCCGGATTGATGGCCAGCCTGGCCTGCGGCATGGTGGGGACCTACGTCGTCTCCCGCCGCATCACCTACATTGCAGCCAGCGTGGCCCACTGCGTGCTCGGTGGCATGGGCGCCGCCCGATACTGCCAGACGGTGCACGGCTGTGCCTGGTTCACTCCCCTGCTCGGCGCCCTGGCCGCCTCGCTGGTCGCGGCCGTAACCATCGGACTGATCAGTCTCCGCGCCCGGGAACGCGAGGACACGGTAATCGGAGCGCTCTGGGCCATCGGCATGGCCGCTGGCGTCCTCTTCATCTCCCGTACGCCGGGGTATAACGAAGACCTGATGAGCTACCTCTTCGGTAACATCCTCGTCGTCTCCTCCCTCGACCTCTGGCTGCTCCTCGGGCTCGACCTGGTGGTGACCCTTACGGCCCTGCTCTTCTACCGCCAATTGCAGGCGGTCTGCTTCGACGAGGAGTTCTCCCGGCTTCGCGGCCTGAACGTGGAGGGCTACTACCTGCTCCTGCTCTGCCTCACCGCGCTGACCGTGGTCCTGCTGGTTTCGGTGGTGGGCATCGTCATGGTCATCGCCCTGCTCACCCTGCCCGCGGCCATTGCCGGCTTCTTCTCCCGCTCATTGTGGCAGATGATGCTGCTGGCCAGTGCCATCTGCGCCGCACTCACCACCTCCGGGCTGGCCCTGAGCTATGGCCCGGACCTGCCTGCCGGGGCCACGATCATCATCCTCTCCGGTGCGGCCTACCTCGTGGCGGCAGGGGGGCGGACGCTCTTCAAGCGCTCTGCGTCGCAATAACCCGTCGCTTTCATGACTGATGCAGAGCTCCAGGTCTCCTCCTGAGCACATCGTATCGCCAGACCGGCGATCATTATAATTAACATAACAACTCCAACAATCATCATATTAACGTTTATGTGAAATATGACTGGAATATTATCAACTGATAGTTTATATTAGAATCATGATCGGATCGGTAGGGAATCCCTGGATCAGCACTGGGGCCGGGGATCTATTCCCTATTCGTGGCACGGGGCGCCAGAACCCCGGTCACAGAAACACCTTGCAGGCTTCGGGGCATGCTCCCCGGAAGCGCTCCAAGCCATCACCATCACCGGAAACAGCGGCCTGATGGAGAAACACCGTAAAGGAGTGTATTGATGCGTTCAAAAGGCTTGAGGGGCTGGATCTGCTGTTCCGCCCTCCTCGTATTCCTGTTCAGTATGGGACTGACGATCGGTGCCGGCACCTGCCTGGCGGCTGACCGCGTCGTGCGGGGGGAGCTCTTCTCCCGCGACAATTGAGCGTACTGCCCGGCCGCAGTTAGCGGCTTTGAAGATCTGGCAGCATACTACACCACCGATCAATTTCTCCCTATCACCTGGTACACGTCGGGGGCGGACAATATCCCGGAAGGAACGGCCCGTGTCAGCCTCTACGGAATTACCGGCGTACCAACGGCATGGTTCGACGGCTGGACCTCCCAGGTGGGGGCGTCCGGCAACATGTTCTCGGTGTACAGCCCCATCGTGAACAGCCACCTCGGTGTGTCCAGCCCGCTGGAGATCACCGCCACCTACTTCCAGTCGGGGTATGATGTCACGCTCAACGTGCACATCGAGGTGACCGGCCTGGTGACCACCACCAGCAACCGGGTGCATTTCGCCGTCTGCGAGGACGGCGCGCACGGGGGAAACGTGAACCTGGCGCGGCGGGCACTGGCCTACGAGCCGTTCACGCTCACCGCCCCCGGTCAATCGGTGGACATCGAGCGCACCACCACGCTCTCCGCCGCCTGGACCGGCCCGATCAACATCATCGTCTTCGTCCAGAGCCACGGCTCCAATGAAGATGTGCTGCAGGCCGCCCTGGCCAGCGAACAGTGGGTCGGCGACACGGTATCCGTGACCTTTGGCTGCACGCCGGACAACGGCACCCTGCCCTTCGCCTCGAGCATGTGGGTGGGCCTGGAGAACCTCACGCCCTGGAACCGGCGCATCTCGGGCAAGATCAATGCGCAGATCGCCAACGGCACGACATTCAACAACTGGCGGGCCGGCTGGACGAACCTCAGCCCGCTGGAAAACTTCACCACCAACTGGAACCAGAACTTCCCCGGTCTGGCTTCACTGGTGGGCGAGAACATTTTCACCCTCTTCGGCTACGACGTGACGCCGGCACCGTACAACCAGCCGCCGTACGCCGCTTCCGGCGATTCGGACAGCATGGCCTGCACGATCACGGCGTACTCGCCCTGATCGAAGGCCTCGCGCAAACAGCGAAGCCCCGGCCGCCACCCAGGCGCCCGGGGCTTTTTTTGTGGCTCGACAGCGCGACGACCGCCAGGAATACTTACGTATCACTGACGCGAGTTCCGCACAAAAAAATACCCCCTGGCTGAGGTGTCGGCGGACGACATCCAGCAGAGGGGGTATTCATTCGCGAGATCAAATCGCGACAGTCGGCTCAGCTGCTGTAGGTAATCCAGTTACCGCACATGCCGCCGTAGTAGTAGCTGCCGCTGGTGCCGCCGGGGCCGAAGCCGATGCCGGCGCTGCCGCTGATCGACTCGCTACCGCCGAAACCACCACCGAGGTGACCGGTGAAGGTGTCATAGGCGTTACTGGTGTGCCAGGATCCCGCGGGGGGATTCGTGGTCTTGCCGCAAGCCAGGGCAGACGTCTCAAAGCTCTTTTCGCTCGCGATTCTCGGCTTGTTGTACAGTGCCTTCTTCATGAAACCCATCCCTTCTTGAGGTTGATAATTTTGCCACTCCCGCACAGACCCCTAATTCGGAATGGCTGCGAAACTATACCCTCTCAATACCAACGAGTCAAGGCCAAAACCACACGTTCTTTCCCGTGATTCAACGCCCATTCCAATCGAGCAATCAGCCGCGTAAACCATGTATCGGGAAATCGATACGGACAATTTACCAGCTTTTTCCCTCGCCTGTCAATACGGTTTGTCGCCTGCTCTCAGAGGCCCGCATCGAGGGCCGGCACCGTGCTTCCGATCGGGTGCTCGATCAGCGAGTTCAGCCGGTGGTTCACCGGGAGCGTTCCCCCTCGCCGAAGATGCGGACGACACCGAACCGACCGTCGTACCCGGCGGAGATCTCGAGTGCTCCACGGCGAACACGACCAAGCCCTTCAGCCAGCAGCTCCCCGCCGGCAGCGGCCAACTCGTCCCGTGGCACACGGAGCAGGATCCGCAGTTCAGGTCCGAGCTCGGCGAGCAGCTTCTCACAGATCCGCGCCACTCGCTTGCTGCCGGCGCCCACCCCCTCGATTTCACCGACCACCTGGGCCAGTGAGACCAGCCGGTGGTAAGGTCTGGCACGGGGCGCTTCGATCCCGTTCGCCCGGTCGGCCAGCAGCGCCACCCGGTGGGCCACGCCCACGGTGACAGGTTTGCCGCACCCGGGGCACAGCCCGCCGGCAGCCGTCGTCTCCTCCGGAAGCATCCGTACGCCGCACGCACGGTGGCCGTCCAAATGATACTTGCCCTCCTCGGGGAAAAACTCCACCGTGCCCCGGCACCGTTGCGGATCGGCCGTGCGCAGCGCTTCGAACAGGGCTTCGTAACTATCGACATCACCGGAGAACAGCGTTGCCTCGCGCCCGATCTTCGATGGCGAGTGCGCATCGGAACTGGAGACCAGGCTGCGGGCGTCGAGTGCGGAGACGCTCCAGTTCATCGGCGGGTCGGAGGAGAGCCCGGTTTCCAGGGCAAACACATGGCCGGCAAGATCACCGAAGCAGGCCTCGATGGAATCGAACCCGGAGCGCGACCCGAGCAATGAGAACCACGGCGTCCAGATATGAGCCGGGATGAGTACCGCCCCGGGCGAAGCGTCGAGCGCCATGTCCAGCAGATCTCGGCTGTCCAGACCGAGGATCGGCCGGCCGTCCGAACCGAGATTCCCCACCCGCCCGAGGGCGGCACTGAGGCGATCGGCGGCATCGAGATCGGGGACGAACACGAGGTTGTGGATTTTTCGGACCCGGCCGTCACGCTTGTAAATGGAACTGATCTCCACCTGGAGGATGAAACGGATGTCCCCGGTGCAGGAACTCGGCACCAGTTCTTCGACACCGAGCCCGGGAAGCTCTTTCAAACGGTAGAACCCGTTTCCAGCCGGTTCGAGCTTCTTCCGCAGTTCGTTCCGCCATCCGGGGTGGGTGAAGTCCCCGGTGCCGATGAGCGAGATCCCTTTTCTGCAGGCCCAGGCCCACATCCGCTCCAGGTCGAGATCCCGGCTGGTGGCCCGTGAAAAATGCGAATGGAGATGGAGATCAGCGGCAATGGTATCCCCGGTCATGGTGTCCCCTGTACTCAACCCTGGGTTCGCCTGATCACCGGCAGAAAAATCCGCTTGACGGCGATCAACTGATTGTTTATTATTTGGTTGATCAACCCCGTCGCCGAATCCACATTCGGCGGTGATCATACCACCGAGGTCGAGCAGTCCTCATGTCAGATCAGAATCAGAAACACCCGGATCAAACCATCCCCATACCGGGTTCCATCGATTCGGCCAGCCGCCGCAAACGCAGGGCAAAGAAGGTGGCCTTCATCGACGCCGATCTCTGCACGGGTTGTGAAGCCTGCCAGGACTTTTGTCCAACCGGCTGCATCCGCACCATCCCCGGTGAAATCTACGAAACCATCGGGGCAGTGAACCAGGTCGACGAAACCGGCTGCGTGGGCTGCTTCATCTGCCTCGACTACTGCCGGTGGGAAGCGATCCTGCAGGTTCCCGGAAATCAGGTCGCCCTCGACTGACCGCCCCCCCGTAACGCTCTTCCCTGCGCACACACGAATCAGGTGACATTCAGGTACAGAGTGGTGCCCGGAGGAAAACAGGATCGCCTTCCGGAATGATCAGAGGTACCATGCGCCGCACAGCGATCAGGGCTCGGGGAACCCATCCACTGCTTTGGCGATGCGCTCCTCGAGGGCGAGGAAGATCGAATCGTCCGGCTGCAAGTAAACCTTGCGGCCCTCGAACTCATCCCTGCTGAGGACCGAATAGAGCAGACAATGCCAGTTGCCGCCGTCCTGCCAGAGGCGAAGGCGGAAAACGTGCTTGCCCGTATCCCAGTTGAACGTCTCGTCCTTGACCAGGACGGCCCCCTTGAGCAGGTAACCGCCCTCCCGTTCGAGGGGGACTCCGTCGCCTTCCGGCATCAGTTCAACGGTACGGTCCGTCACCCCCGTTCGAAGCTCGTTGGCGAACCCCTCGAGCGTGGCGGACGCGGCGACAGCGGCATCGGAGGCACCGGCGATGCGGTAGAAGATCTTGTGGTCTGAGTTGATCGGCAGGGTCCAGACGCCTCCCTGGTCGGCGGTGCTGCCCTCCTGGTAGATGTCGGAACGCCAGTTCTCGGGAATGTAGAACTGGAGATTCAATGCCGGAAAATTCATCTTCAAGGGCACCTTGGGGTTGTTGATCCGACGGTCCACGCCATGGCAGGAAATCGTACGCTCCACTTCGGCCAGGCGTTCGGCCACGGCCTCCGGAGTACCGCAGGACGTGTGCAGGTCGATCTCCGAGAGGAAGAGCCGCTTGGACTTCTTGCAGTTGAACACCGTGTAGTGCTTGGTTACGCCGCTGCCCTCAACGGTTCCACTCACCGTGTAGCCCTTGTGCCCGTGCACCTTGGCCTTGTCGCCGCCCTGCACCGTGAACGGCGCGGTCGGCTCGCCACGCAGGGCACTCACCGTTTCCAACACGTAGGCCTGATCGATGGTCTTGGGCAGCCCCTCGGGAGTCGGCGCCCAGAAGATGAAGAACGAGCCCCAGGTCGTGTTGTCGAGGTAGAGGAAGCCGTCACCGGAATTCACGCTGTGCCAGTGATCGAATTCAGTGGAGAGCTTCCCGATATCCACCTGCGGTGTTCCGCCGACCGCAATGGCCGGCACAGCCAGCAGCAGGGCCGCCACTACGAGGACTCGTCTGTATCCAACACCATTCATTACCGATTCCCTCCCGCGCGCGGGCACGACGCCGCGTCTGTCTGGCAGTACAATGCGGGGCGTGCATCTCAGCTGACACCCTGCCGAAGTGCATATTGTAATGAAAACCGACGGTCTTGCAAAGCCGGGAGCGACGGATGTTTCCCGGGCCCGGTGCGGCGTAGTATAGTGAATGCGTCTGAAACCCTGAATCGAGCGCCAGGAGACGATAGAACCGATGAAGGTCTATGCCATTGCCGACCTGCACCTTTCACATGCCCGCCCCAAGCCGATGGACGTCTTCGGCCCGGCCTGGGCCGATCATACCGAACGACTGGCGCGCCACTGGCGGGACGTGGTCGTCGAAGACGACCTCGTGCTGCTTCCGGGTGATATATCATGGGCCATGACCCTGAAGGAGGCCCGGCCCGACCTCGATTTCATTCACTCTCTGCCCGGCACCAAGGTGATGATCAAGGGCAACCATGACTACTGGTGGAAATCGGTCAGCAAGGTCCGGGCCGCCCTCCCCGCTTCGATCCGCGTGATCCAGAATGACGCCCTGCTCGTGGGTGACGTGGCCCTTGCCGGCACCAGGTTGTGGCAATTGCCCTGGGTCAGTTCCTCGGGGCTGCCCCTGCTGGTGAAAGACCCTCCGGCAGTGGTGTCCCCGTCCCCGGGCCGTGAGTCGGAAGCCGTGGAAGAGATGAAGTATGTCCGCCGGGAGATCGGAAGGCTGGAGATGTCGCTGAAGAAAGCGGCCGCCCTGGGCGGCCGGAAACTGGTGGCCATGGTTCACTACCCGCCGGTGGATCACCGGCAGGAGGGGAACGAGGTTACCGACCTGCTCGAGCGATACGGCGTCACCGACTGCCTTTACGGCCACCTGCACAATCTCGACCCGGACGGTGCGTCCGTCCTTGGATCGATTACGATGAACGGCATCGGCTACCGGCTGGTCTCGTGTGATTTCATTCGCTGCCGACCGGTGCACATCCTCTGATTCGTCCGCGCCCGGCATCGGCCGGACCACCACACACAGGAGACATCAAACTGATGACCAGGCACCCCGAATCGTACCGGCACGCCCGACAGGCCGCTCGCCTGACCGTCACTGCCCTGCCCTGCCTGCTCGCCCTGCTGCTGCTGGCCGGCTGCGGCGGTACGGCGCCCGAAACAACCGAAACCGCGGGGGACTCGTCACGCCCCATGGCCGCCGGTTTCAGCCTCACCGACCTCGACGGCACGACGCACCGACTCGCCGATTACCGGGGCAAGGTCGTGGTGCTCAATTTCTGGGACACCTGGTGCGGCCCCTGCCGCCAGGAGATTCCGACGTTCATCGCCATGCAGCAGGAAATGGAGGCCAAAGGGCTTCAACTGCTGGGCGTCGCCCTGGGCCAGGAGGGCGTGGAGAAGGTGCGCGACTACACATCCCGCTCAGGCATCAATTACCCGGTCCTCCTGCTCGGCGGGAACAATGACCTGCTGACCAGCTACGGCGGGATCAGGTCCATCCCGGCAACATTCATCATCGACCGCGAGGGGCGTCTCGCCGCCGAACACATCGGGTATCTCTCACGCGGTGCGTTCGAGCAGATGGTACGGCCGGTCCTCGCCGAGGGTGCCCCGTCATGATCCGGGCCGCAACCCGTGCGACATTGGCACTGCTCATCCTGACCGGCACTGCCGGCCTGGCCGCCGAACAGCCCGTGCTGCCGGTGCTGACGGGCGGCCCAGGAGAACTAACGGCCGCCGTGGTGGAGAGCCCGGCCCCCTGCGCCACCGGGCTGGCCTGGGACGGCAGCCGTCTCTGGATCGTCGACCGTCGCGAGGACACGATTTACGCTTTCGACCCGGCATCGGGCAGCATCCAGGCCGAGCTGCCGTCACCGGGGTTCAAGCCCACCGGCCTGGCCTGGGACGGTGAATGCCTCTGGAATGCCGACCGGGAGGAGGGCAAGCTGTTCCGCATCGAGCCCGACAGCGGGCTGGTGCGGCGCACCGTGGATGCCCCGTGGCCCACGCCCACCGGCCTGGCCTGGGCCGATGGCCGCCTCTGGGTGGCCGATGAACGGAAGCGGCTGATCTGCCTCGTGGATCCTGCGGACGGGACCACCATCCGCTCCTTCCCCGCCCCGGCCGAATCACCGCAGGGCCTGGCTTTCGATGGCCGGGTTCTCTGGTGCAGCGACCGGAAGCGGGATGCCGTGTACGGCATGAGCCCCGCCGGTGGCGAGGTCCTCATCACACTGCACAGCCCGGGTCCTTACCCCACCGGCCTCGCCGTCGATGGCCGCGGCGATCTCTGGGCCGCCGACTACCAGAATGATACCTGTTCACGGCTCGCCACGGGCGGCCGGGGACCGGCCATCCTCACCGACGATCAACGGCAGGCAAGGATCACGGTGACCACCGACATACTGAACTACGGGCCCGGCCTCGCCGAATCGCTTGAGCTCTATCTCGCCGTCCCCACGGCACTGCCCGGACAGCAGATGATCGACGGACCGCGATTCACGCCTGCACCGAAGCGATTCGCCGAAGACCGCTGGGGGCAGCGCGTGGCGGTGTTCGAGGCCGCGGGAATGCCGGCCGGCGACAGTCTTCGCGTGTCCATGGAAGTCGATGCACGGATTTCCCGCACGCGCCACTTTTTCCGACCGCACGAGGTCGGTCCGCTGAGCGAAGTCCCGGCAGCGATCGGCGAGGCCTACCTTGCCGACGAGGTGAAATTCGACCTGCAGCATCCGCAAATCAGGGCCCTCGCCGCGGAACTGACCGCTGAAGCGGACAGTCCCTACTGGATCGCCCGCAACATCTTCCACTACCTGATCGACAACCTGGAATACGAGCTGGCCGGTGGCTGGAACACGGCCCCCCGAGTGCTTGAACGCGGCAACGGATCCTGTTCCGAGTATACCTTCTGCTTCATCGCCCTCTGCCGGGCGGCGGGGCTTCCCGCCCGTTACGCCGGTTCGGTGGTGGTGCGCGGCGATGATGCGAGCTACGACGAGGTTTTCCATCGCTGGGCCGAGGTCTATTTCCCCCGTATCGGCTGGGTGCCGGTGGATCCCAGCGGCGGCGACGATCCACTGCCCGCCGATCAGGCCGCCTTCTTCGGCCAGTTGTCCAACCGCTTTCTCATCACCACTCACGGCGGCGGTGGATCGGAATTTCTCGGCTGGGACTACAACGGATTCCAGCACTGGACGACGAAGGGCAGGGCCAGGGTACGCAGCGAAACCGTGGCCGACTGGGAACCGCTGGGCTCCGCGGCCCTTCCGGCGCCAGACGGCCTCACCGCGACCGGCGGGGAAACCTGCAGCCGGCCCTGATCGAGGGCGGGATGAAGTTCGAACAGCAGTTGATTCCCGGGCGCCTGGTTCGGCGTTACAAGCGGTTTCTCGCCGACGTACGCCTCGCCGACGGCAGGACGATCACCGCGCACTGCCCCAACACCGGCAGCATGATGGGCTGCACGAGAACCGGCAGCGCCGTCCGGCTCTCCACCAGCGACAATCCGAAACGACGTTACCGGCACACCTGGGAAATGGTGCGCGTGGGGCGCGTATGGGTGGGCCTCAACACCATCCTCGCCAACCGCGTGGCCGCGGAAGCGCTGGAGCGCGGCACAGTGCCGGGGTTGCGAGGGTACGAGCGGCTGGAGCGGGAACGACCGCTGGGTGCGTCATCCCGGGTAGACCTGCTGCTCAGCGGACCGGGGGACCGCATTTGCTATGTGGAGGTCAAAAACGTCACCCTGGTTAAGAACGGGGTGGCACTTTTTCCCGATGCCGTGACGGCCCGGGGCCTCAAACACCTCGAGGAACTGTCCGCCGCGGTACGTCGCGGACACGGCAACGTGCGGGCGGCCATGCTCTACCTCATTCAGCGCACCGACGCGAAGGCCTTCCGCGCCGCCCGGGCCATCGACCCCGCCTACGCCGCCGCCCTCGACCGCGCCGCCGGCTCCGGTGTCGAAGTCTATCCTCTCCTCGCCCGCGTCAGCCCCACGGCCATCACCCCCCTCAGGCTAATAAAGTGGTGACAGTCACCACAAAAAAAAGCCCGTGCCGACGATGCGGCACGGGCAGGATCTGTGCGAAAGGAATGCTCAGCCGAGGAGGCTGAGGAAAACACCGGCGGCCACGGCGGAACCGATGACGCCGGCCACGTTGGGTCCCATGGCGGCCATCAGCGGATTGACCTTGCCGTTGGTGTTCTCGGAAACGAAGTTCTGCACCACCCGCGAGGCCATGGGCACCGCGGAGACGCCGGCGGCGCCGATGCAGGGATTGAGCTTTTTGCCCGCGGGCAGGAAGAGGTTGATCAGTTTGGCAAAGATCACGCCACCGAACGTGCTGAACCCGAAGGCAAACGCGCCGAGCACGAGGATGAACAGCGTGCGGGGCTGCAGGAACGACTCGCCCACCATGGTAGCCCCGACCGTGATGCCGAGGAAGATGGTGACGATATCCACCAGCGAACCGCCGGCGGTCCGGGCCAGCCGGTCGGTGACGCCGGATTCGCGCAGCAGGTTGCCGAACATCAGCATGCCGATGAGCGGGGCGCAGGACGGGATGGCCAGCGAGGCCAGCACGGCCACGACGATGGGAAAAATAACCACCGCCGTCTTGGAAACCTGCCGCGCCTGCGGCATGTCGATGGCCCGTTCATTCTTCGTGGTGAGCATCCGCATGATCGGCGGCTGGATCACCGGGACCAGCGACATGTAGCTGTAAGCCGCCACGGCGATGGCCCCCAGGAGGTGCGGTGCCAGCTTCGCCGCGAGGTAGATCGACGTCGGGCCATCGGCACCGCCGATGATCCCGATGGCCGCCGCCTCCTCGATAGAGAAACCGAAGAGGTAGAACGCCCCGGCTGCGGCGACGAAGATGCCGAACTGCGCCGCGGCACCGAGCAGGAAGGTCACCGGCCGGGAGAGCAGGGGGCGGAAATCGGTCAGCGCCCCAACACCCATGAAGATCACCGGCGGCAGGAATTCGGTTTTGATCCCCGCGTTGTAGACCATCTGCAGCAGCGGGTGGACCCCGTTGTGCACGGCGGCCGCGCCCTCACTGGTGGCACTGAGCATGGCCAGCGGCAGGTTGGCCAGGATGGCCCCGAGGCCGATGGGGATCAGCAGCAGGGGCTCGTAATTCTTCTTGATCGCCAGGAAGATCAGAACCCCGCCGATGGCGAACATCACCAGGTTCTGCCAGCTCAGGCTGGCAAACCCCGAGCCGCGTATAAGCGTCTCAAAGGCTTCCATCTCAACCTCCGATCGTCATGATCGCCATGCCGGCCATCACATCGTCACCCAGCGAGGCATCGATGCTCTGCACCTTCCCCGAAACCGGGGCCTTCACGTCGTGCTTGGCCTTCATCGCTTCCACCGAAGCCACGACCTGGCCCTCGGAGACGGCATCGCCGACCTTGACCTTGATCTCCACCAGTTCCGACTTTCCCTCGAAGGGAGAGTAGACCGGCGTGCCATTGGCCGGGGCCGCTGCCGGAGCCGCGGCCGGAGCGGCAGACGCGCCCATGCCATCGGGCGGTTCGATGGTGATCTGGAAGTTGCGGGTCGTCCCACCATCCACCACCGTGCAGGTGGTGGTCACCGGACCGGCGAATGCCGGGGCGGCAGCCGCGGGAGCCGGGGCAACGGCGGCGGCCGCCGGTTTCGCCGGTTCTTCCTTCTTCTTCAGCGGCAGGACGATCTTCGGCTTGCCGGTGAGCAGCCTGATTCCCTCGTTGAGATCCATGTTCTTGCCGGGGATGATCGCCGCGGCCACGAGGAAGATATTTTCCTCGGTGACCGGCAGCCCGCGCTCCTTGAGCGCTTCCTCGGCCGGGCCGAGGGAGTCGGGTGCTGCGTCCAGCGGATCGCCGGTGAAGGGCGGTTTCTCCAGCTGCTTGGCGGCGATCTCCACCACCTGCGGGTCGGGCGGCAGCGGGGTCTTGCCGAAGTAGCCGAGTACGGCCTTGCCGTACCCGTCGGCGATCTTCTCCCAACGGCCGAGCAGCACGTTGTTGAACGCCTGCTGCCAGTACTGCTGGCTGCCCGGGGTCACCGACGTCCAGGCGCCGCCGGCCTTCACCACCACCGGGAACTCGGCCAGCACCTCGTCGTACTTGTGCAGGATTCCGGCCTCGCTCATCATGTGCACGTTGGGCCCGATGGCGCCGCCCGGCATGGGGAAGCCCACCACCCGCGCGTCGGCGGTGGTGGTCACCGGGTTGAAGTTGTAGTCCTTCAGCCCCTCGTTGAGCATGTTCTCGATCTCGCCCATCTTGGAGACGTCGATGTCGAGGGAGAAGCCGGTGTTTTTCAGCCCGTGGTCCATGGAGCGGACATCGGGCTGCACCGTGCCGCTGGCCATGGGCCGCACCGAAAGATCGATGCCGTCGACGCCGCCTTCGATCCCGGCCATGTACTGGGCCACCCCCAGGCTCGCCGTGTCGTGCGTGTGCTGCCAGAGCAGAACGCCCTCGGGCAGGATGGCCTTGATCCCCTTGGCCGTCTCGTAGCAGGTGTGGGGATCGGTGGTGCCCGAAGCGTCCTTCATGCAGATCGAATCGACCTTCATCCCGCTGTCGATGATCCGCTTGGCGATATTGATGTAGAACTCGGGCGTGTGGACCGTGTCGTCCTTGAACGGCAGCCCCATCAACGCCACGCAGACCTGGTGGTGCATGCCGCTTTCGATGATCGACTGACCCGTTTTCACCAGGTTGTCCACATCGTTCATGTAGTCGAAGTTGCGGTCCCAGGTGGTGGCGTGCTTGGACATCAGCTTGGCCTGCAGGGAGAGCGCCGGGAGCCCCTGGGTGGTCAGCGTCACACCGGAAACCGATCGGGTGAGGATCTGCAGATCGGCATCGGGGCCCACGGCCTCGCGCATCTTGTCCTGGCACTCGAAGGGATCTTCGCCGACGTAGAAGTATGGCGCCTGGTAACGGGCGCCCCCGCCGAACTCGAAATGACGGATCTTGGCCTCCTTGGCCGAATACTCCATGGCGGGCAGGATGTCCTTCAGCCTGGCCTTGCCGCCGAACGAGCTCTGCAAACCGTCACGAAACGGGGTGAACATGACCCTGATCTTCTTCGCCTTCTCAGTGAAGATCATGACTCCTCCTCAATACGCGTTACCCTGGCACCGGGGATCAAAGTGGAAACCGTGCTGGAAATAGCAGCAACCATGAGCGGATCCAGAGCGGCCTTGCGCTCGGGAAACACTGCCATGATCAACTGCATGACCACCGCCAGAAAGGCCAAAAGCACAAACACCGCCAGGAAGGCGATGCCGCAGGCCGAGAGAATCTGTACCTCGCCCAAGACGCTTTCCTCCGCTCCTGCTCCGCATGATTGTGAGAGCGCTGCCGGCCGCCGTCCCGGCCGCGCCCGGTTTGGCACCCTGCGATCGGTGAATCGGCGGGGCCGATCGCGCTCCAAAGCATACACCCGGCGCGGGGTTGTGGCAACACCGACCGGCCGATTTTTGAGAATTCCGTTAATTTTCCACGGGAAAATCCCGGCAGGCCGATTCGAAGGCCAGACGGCCGCTGCTCACCGGCTCATCCCGACCCTCGATTCGCAGGGTCAGATCGGGCTCGATGGAGAGGACCCGACCGGCGGCCAGGGGTGATGGCCAGGATTCGCCTGCGGCCCGTTCCCCCTGGCTTTCGGGCCAGACCCGGACCTGCTGCCCCACGACCAGTGAGGCGTCGCAATAGGTCCGGTAGATCGCCTGTCCCCCATCCGAGGAGAGGGATCGATGCCTTGTCGCCAACGCTTCGAGCAGGCAGCGCAGGACCGGGAAAAGGCCGGCCCCCTCCCCGCCGGGACACTGGTGGAGCGCCCCGGTACGCGGGACGAAGAGCGTCGGCGCCACGTCGGGGGCCCGGGCCACGTTGAGCCCGATGCCGAGTGTCACCGCCTCCACCAGGCGCCCCCGGGTCTGGGTGGTGGTGAGCACTCCGGCGATCTTCCGGCCGTCCACCAGCAGATCGTTGACCCACTTGATCCCCGGCGCCACCTTATCCCCGGTGGCCGCACGAACGGCATCCACCACGGACACCGCCGGCAGCATGATCAGCCGGGGCAGCACCCCGGCATCGAGGTTCACCGGCAGCCCGGCGGAGAGGTGGATGTTGCCTGCCTCGGCAGCCCAATGCCGACCGCGGTGACCGTGGAACCCGCTGCCCTCGAGGGCCAGGATGGCCACCGGCCCGAGGTCCGGTTCGCGGCGTAGCAGGCCGTGGAGGATATCGAACTGCGAGGCAGGAGATGAACCGATGATCACCAGGCAGCGAAAACTCGATTCCGAGGCTTGCCCCATGCTTCCGGCCTCCGCGACCCATGCAGCGGGTCCGGCCTCCAGCGCCGCCCAGATGGTGCGGGCCGCCCCATCGAGGTGGTCTGCGGCCCGGCGGGTCCAGTCCATCCCTGCAGGGAGCAGGCCGGCACAGCGATGGGGGCTGTCGGTGACGATCAAGCACATGACCGCGTCAATCGCCTTTGCTGCCCGGGGGGACATCCACGGTGAGCACCGCCGTGTCGCAGGCGGCCACTACCTTTTCCACGGTGGAACCGAGCAGGTGGGGGCCACTGTCACCCAGGCCGCGTTCGGCGATGACCACCAGCCCGGCACCGCTCCTGCCGGCATGGCGCACGATCTCGACATGAGGCCGCCCCTCGAGCACGTGGTAGTCAATGCGCAGACCGGGCGGACAGTGATCCGCCACGTCCTGCTTCATCTGCTCCAGGCAGCGCTCCTCGAGGCGGGCCTCCAGGGTGGCGACCCGCGCTTCGGGATAGAAGACCGGGTAGTCGGGCTTCTCCATCACGTGAACCACGTCCATCACCGCGAAATTGGATGAGGCCAGGTCACCGGCCATGGCCAGCGCCCGGCGTGAACCGCTCGAGAAATCCACAGGCACCACAAGCCGGCCTTTGCCGGAGGAGAAATCCGCTACGGCCAGCCCCTCGCGCACGGAGTAGACCGGCACCGGGGAAAGGCGGATCACCTGGGAGGCCACACTGCCCAGCAGCATGCGCCCCATCCACCCGCGGCCGTGGGTCCCGATGACCAGCAGGTCGTGGTCGCCGGCCCGCAGGATGTTGATGATCTCCTCAGCTGGTGAGAACCCGCGCACAATGGCGGTCTCCACATCGATGTCCCCCCCGTTTCCCGCGGCCCGTCGTTCGAGGCGGCCGGCACCGTGCCCGTGGAAGCGGTCGAGCAGGGCTTCCATCTCCTTGCGGTCGGTCTCCGCCGGGGAGGTATCGAGCATGACCTGGACGTGGAGCAGGGTCACCGACGCATCGAGGGCCCGGGCCAGGGCCAGGCAGTGCTCCAGCGCATGGTCTGCACAGTCGGAAAAGTCGGTTGGAAAAAGAATCCTGCGGAAACCCGTGATCATCGCTCCGATCTCCCTGCTGGTGTGAAGGTGAGTGGCGCGGGCGTCACGGCCGGTGCCGCCGCCCCGCCGGCAGGCCGATTGTATCATAGACCCGGCCCCCGCGTTCCGTGCCGCCGCGGCGCCCGCCGCCCGGACACGGACAGGATTGACAGCCCGGCAAAGTTATCCATATACTTGATTTTTCAACCGGTATCGGGATCGCCGTATCACGGCGCCGCCCGGTGCCCGGGCAACACGACACCAGGGAAGGGTTGGCAGCCGTGGCAGGAAAGAGACCAAAGAAATACGACATCTCCTCGATCAGCGACAAGATCGCGGTCAACTGGTCACCGATCAACATCGCGCGGGTCAACGAGTCCGTGGTGCGGATCGTGAAAATCGAGGGCGAGTTCAACTGGCACGCGCACAACGAGGAAGACGAGTTCTTCCTCATCATCGAAGGCAGCGCGGTGATCCAGACCGACGAGGGAGACGTGAACCTGGAGAAGGGGGAAGGCGTGCTCATCCCCCACGGCCTCCGGCACTGCTCCCGTTCCGACAACGGCGCGGTGATGCTCGTTTTCGAACCCTGGACAACAAAGACCCGGGGCGACCAGAGCTAGCCGCCGGGAGATGATCAACTCGCATCGACTCCCGGCAGCAACCGGACGCCGGGAGAGAGGACGCCGGGGAGCGGCGATCCGCAAACGAGAGGGAATCTGACACGACATGGGCACCTTCGGATCGAAATTCAGTCTGCTTGGCGATATCTGGGCCTTTCTCAAGGTCCGCAAGAAGTGGTGGCTTGCGCCGATCGTCGTCTTCCTGCTGGTCATGGCGGCCATGATCGTTCTCTTCGAGGGCTCGGCTCTGGCGCCCTTCATCTACACCATCTTCTGATTCCGGAACACCGGACCGGTCCCCGTGCCTGCGGCGCCTCCGCGCCGCGGCGATTGACGCCCGGGGACTGCGGGCTCAGGACTGACCATGAACATTCTCGGCATCTCGGCCTACTATCACGACAGCGCCGCCGCCCTGGTGCGCGACGGCGAGATCATCGCCGCGGCCCAGGAGGAGCGGTTCTCGCGGCGAAAGCACGACCCGGGTTTCCCGACAGAGGCGATCCGCTACTGTCTCGAGGAAGGCGGCATCACCGTGGACGACCTCGACCGGGTCTGCTTCTACGACAAGCCGTTTATCAAGTTCGAGCGACTGCTGGAAACCTACCTCGCCTTCGCCCCGACCGGGTTCACCTCGTTCCTCAAGGCCATGCCGCTCTGGATCAAGAAGAAACTCTGGATGGGGGACTTGATCCGCAAGGAGATCGGCTATGAAGGGAAGATGGTCTTCCCGGAGCACCACCAGTCTCACGCCGCCTCGGCCTTTCTCCCCTCCCCCTTCCAGACCGCGGCCTTCCTGACCATGGACGGTGTCGGCGAATGGGCCACCGCCTCCTGGGGCGTGGGCCGGGACCACCGCGTGGAGATCAAGGCCGAGCTGAACTTTCCGCACAGCCTGGGCCTGCTCTATACGGCCTTCACCTACTACACCGGATTCAAGGTCAACTCCGGAGAGTACAAGGTGATGGGCCTCGCCCCGTACGGCGAGGCGAAGTACAAGGACCTGATCCTCGAACACCTGATGGATCTCAAGGAGGACGGCTCCTTCCGGCTGAACATGAAGTACTTCAACTATTGCCAGGGGCTGACCATGACCTCCCGGGCCTTTGACGAGCTCTTCGGCGGGCCGCCCCGCCAGCCGGAATCCGAGTTGACACAGAAGGAGATGGACCTGGCGCGCAGCGTGCAGGAAGTGGCGGAAGAGGTCATGCTGCGCATGGCCCGGCACGTGCGCCGGGAAACCGGTGAAAAACACCTCTGCCTTGCCGGCGGCGTGGCCCTGAACTGCGTGGGCAACGGCAAGATCCTCAAGGAAAAGATCTTCGACCGCATCTGGATCCAACCGGCCGCGGGCGACGCCGGCGGCGCCCTGGGCTCGGCCCTCTTCACCTGGTACCACGTCGAGGACAATTCGCGCACGGCCCATGGCTGGCGGGACAGCCAGAAGGGCTCCTACCTCGGGCCGTCCTTCAGCGGCGACGAGATCGAGAACTGGCTCAAAGAGCAGGGCTATCCCTACACCCGCCTGGGGCGCGAAAAGGTCCCGGGCTGGGTGGCGGAACAGATCGACAACCAGAAAGTGGTGGGCTGGTTCAGCGGGCGCATGGAGTTCGGCCCCCGGGCCCTCGGCGGCCGCAGCATCATCGGCGACGCCCGCAGCCCGGAAATGCAGTCGATCATGAACCTGAAGATCAAGTACCGCGAGTCGTTCCGCCCCTTCGCCCCCTCCTGCATGGTGGAACACGTCAACGACTACTTCGAGCTGGACGAGCCGTCCCCCTACATGCTGCTCGTCTCCAACGTCCAGGAGCACCGGCGGGTGAAGATGACTGACGAGCAGGAGAAGCTCTTCGGCATCGCCAAACTCAATGTCCCGCGCAGCGATATCCCGGCGATCACCCACGTGGACCACTCGGCCCGGGTGCAGACGGTGGACGCCGAAGATCACGCCCAGTACCACGAGATGATCTCGAAGTTCAAGGAACGTACCGGCTACGGGGTGATCATCAACACCTCGTTCAACGTGCGGGGTGAACCGATCGTCTGCACGCCACGCGACGCCTACCTCTGCTTCATGCGCACCGAGATGGAGGTGCTGGTGCTCGAGGATTGCGTGCTGCTCAAGGGCGACCAGGCCGAGCTGACCGAGGATAAGGACTGGCGCAAGCTCTACGAACTCGATTGATCCCGCCGTGACCGGCGGCGAAGAAGGACTGGAACGATGAAGGACATCATCAGGGAGATGATCAGGAAGTCGGCGGACCGCCGTGAAATCAGGAAGTTCGCCGTTCCCATCGCGGTGCTGCTCCTCGCGGTGGGCCTCTATGCGCTCTGGCGGGAGAAATCCTTTGCCTGGCCGCTGATCGGGTTCAGCGGCGGCCTGGCCGCGGCTGGCTTCATCGTCCCGGTAATCCTGCGCCCGCTCTACGTCCCCTGGATGCTGCTCTCCCTGGTGCTCGGCTGGGTGATGACCCGGGTCCTGCTCAGCCTGACCTTCTTCTGCATGATCACCCCCATCGGCCTGGTCCGCCGTCTCCTCGGCAAGGACTCGCTCAACCGGAAATTCTCCGACGATCTCGAGAGCTACTGGGAGCCCTGGGAAGAGCCGGAGGGGGGCCACTCCCGGCACTTCAAACCTTTCTGATTTCTTTTACCTGCCCGGTTTCTTCGTGCTGGTTGAACGCCGGCTTGACAAATTACATACTATTTATTATTATTCCATGGAGTTACCTTTTCGACATGCGGACGGACCTCCCGCGCGCATCGGGAGATACCACCACCCAAGCCGGCAAAGAGGTTTTCGATGAACCGGAGATCACCCACGCGCAAAAACGTGTCACCCGCCTCCGGGGCCGGTCGCCCCGTGGGACTGCTGAGCAGTGCAGCCGCATCGCTGAATAACGGGCGGGCCGACGGCAGCGCCCTGCGGCAGGCCATGGGATTCCTGCTCGAGGAGACCGGCGGCCGAAGATGCCTGATCTACATCGGCGAAAACGATGCCGGTGAGCTGCGCCTCGAAGCAGGCTGCAACGATCGCGGCACCCGAATCGCCACCGACGACCGGATCAGCCGCGGCGTGGCCGGCACCGTTCTGCACACCGGGGAACCGCTGCGGCTGAACAGCGACGTCACGCCCGGGGATACGGCCGGGCCATCCACCGAGGGCCTGGTCAACGCCGTCATCGCCGTGCCCCTGCGTTTCAACGGCGCCGTCTCCGGCGTGCTCTATGTCGACCGCCTGGCGAGCCGGGACCGCTTCGCCGCGGCCCACCTGGCTTTTGCCTGTGCCTTCACCGAGATCATTGCCCTGGCCCTGCGCCATCACCCCCTGCCCCGCCCCGAGAGAGGGCCGCGAACCCAGCCCCGAACCTCGGCTTCAGCCACCGACCCATTCTCACCGATCATCGGCGACAGCCGGGCGATGCAATCGGTGATCCGCCAGGCCCGTCAGGTGGCGCCGCACCACGTACCGGTGCTCATCCTCGGCGAAAGCGGTACGGGCAAGGAACTGCTGGCCCGCTCGATCCACAACGGCGCCGGCCCCGACGCCGGCAACTTCGTGCCGCTCAACTGCACGGCGGTCCCGGGAGACCTGCTGGAGAGTGAACTTTTCGGCCACGTGCGCGGCGCCTTCACCGGTGCGGGAACAGACCGCCGGGGGCTGCTCGAAGAAGCCAACGGCGGCACCCTGTTCCTCGACGAGGTGGGCGACCTGGCCCCGGCGATCCAGGCCAAGCTGCTGCGGGTCCTGCAGGAGAAAGAATTCCGCCGCGTCGGCGAGAACCGCATTCGGCGCGTCAACTTCCGGCTGATCACCGCCACCAACCGGGAACTGAAGAGCGAAGTGGCCCGCGAACGGTTCCGCCTCGACCTCTACTACCGCATCGCCGTGGTGGTGCTGCGCATCCCGCCGCTGCGCGACCGCACGGGCGACCTGCCGCTGCTCGTGGAACACTTCTGCCGGCGGCATGCGAAGCAGAGCCGCCTGCGGGTCAGCGCGGTCGACCAGTCGGCGATGAAGACGCTGAAGGCCCACCGCTGGCCCGGCAACGTGCGGGAACTGGAAAACACGATCCACGCGGCACTGGTGATGATGAACGGCGACGCCGTGCTGGGCCGCGAGCACCTGCCGCCGGCGGTGTCCTCGCCCTTTGCCGCCGACCCCGGCGCCGAAGCGCTTGTCCCGTCGGCGAACCTGCCGCTGCGCCAGGCGCGGGAGCGGTTCGACCGCAGCTACGTGATCAGCACCCTGGAACGGCACAACGGCAATCGCACGCGAACGGCATCGGCCCTGGGCATCTCCCGCCAGGCCCTGCTGAAGATGTTCAAACGCCTGGGGTTGAACGTGCCCCGGCCACCGGTGGCACCGCTCTGAACAGGGCGCCCATGCAGCCGATGACGAGGAAGAGGTGCATGTACTGGTTGGGCCAGTAGAACAGCTCGTAGCCCGCCATGTCCACGAGCAGGCCCACCAGGGCCATGGTGCAAAGGGCCAGGCGGAGCGTGTCCGGCGGCATGCGGGATGAACGGCGCAGCCGGCGGGCCGCCCCGGCGAGCAGCCAACCGGCGAGCACGAGGAAACCGGCCGTACCGGCCAGGCCGGTCTCGGCAAGAATGGTGAGGTACATATTGTCGGCGATCATGTTTCGAGGCGGGGTGAATTCTTCCCGTCGGTCGTACTCGTCGTAGCGATTGCGGTATTGCTCGAACCCCACACCGGCCAGCGGGTTCTCCCGGAACATCCGCCAGGCCACCACGGCGCGGTTCATACGGTATTCGCTCACCGCCCCGCCTCGGCCGAGGTAGTAGAGCCCGATACGCTGGAACGGTGAGCGGGGAATCGAGGCCGAGGCCACCACGAGCAGGATGAGCGTCAGGTAGACCAGGGCCTTGCGCCGCCGGTCGGTGATCCAGAGGTAGAAGAGCCAGGCCGCGGCCAACCCCAGGCAGGCCCCCCGGGAAAAGGTGAGCACGAGCACCAGGGCCACCAGCCCGGTGCCCACGCCGGTGACCCAGCGCAAAGCCGTCGAGCGCGCCTCGCGGAACAGCAGGATGTGGAAGGGCAGGCTGGCCAGCAGGTAGCCGCCCAGCGCCGCCGGGTTGAACTGGGTCGACATGGGCCGCACCCGGCCCTTGATATAGCCCTGGTAATAGGGGTTTTCCAGCAGGTGCCGGTAGAGCGGGTTCTCGCCGGCGAGGAACTCCACCAGGCCGCCAAGGGCCACCAGCGCGCTCATCGCGGCCAGGGCGGCGGCAGCGAGGGTGAAGACCCTGCGGTCCTCCACCGTCCCGGAAACGAGGTAGAAGACGAGCAGCGCTTCGAGCACCAGGTCGAGACAGATGCGCACCGAGAGGGGGGCAAGGCCCGAAGCGAAGGCCGCGGGCACCAGGGCCAGGGCAAAGACCCAGACCGGCCAGTCCCCCAGCCGCGGCAGCCTCCCGCGCCGCTCGATGAGCAGCACGGCACAGGCCAGGGCCAGGCCGACCCGTGTGGCCAGGTGCCACTCGTTCTGGATCGGCCGGGGAAAGAACGAGAGCCAGAAGAGCAGCAGCAGGAGCCCGGCGATGGGGATCTTCTTCAGCATCCTTGTTCCCGGTGGGCCACCGGCCGGTGTGACTCGCGACACGCCCGCGGGGCCGAATCAGCGGTGTTTGCCGGGCCATACTACCACTACGCCGCACCTTCCCACAAAGCGCCGCCTCCGGAATCGCACCGCGTTGCCGCCCCATGGGACAGCGTGCCGCCCTGTGGTATAAACAGGACACGATGAAGCGATTCATAACCCGCAGACTGTTGCTGCTCGTGCCGGTGACCCTCGGCGTGCTGACCCTGGTCTTTTCCCTGGTCCACCTCATTCCCGGGGACCCGGTGGAGATCATGCTCGGCGAAGGGGCCACCACGGCCGACCTGGAGCAGCTGCGCCACCAGCTGGGGCTCGACCTCCCGCTGACCGTGCAGTTCGGCAACTACCTCGGCGGCCTGCTGCGCGGCGACCTGGGCACCTCGCTCTCCTACGGCGAACCGGTCTCCGCCCTGATCGCCGGCCGCCTGCTGCCCACGCTGCTGCTCACCCTGGCCAGCATGGCCGTGGCCCTGGCCATCGCCCTCCCCGCCGGCGTGCTGGGGGCCGTGCGACAGAACCGGCCGGTAGACCACCTGGTCACCGCGGCCAGCCTGCTCGGCGTTTCCATGCCCAATTTCTGGCTCGGCCCTTTGCTGATCATTCTCTTCTCCATCCAACTGGGCTGGCTGCCGGTGTCGGGCATGGAGGGCCCGGCAAGCATCGTGCTGCCCGCGATCACCCTGGGCACCGCCCTGGCCGCGGTGCTGACGAGGATGGTGCGCTCCTGCCTGCTCGAGGAACTGGGGGAGGAATACGTCCGTGCCGCTCGGGCCAAGGGGCTCACCGAACAGCGGGTGCTCTGGAAGCACGCCATGCGCAACGCGCTGATCCCGGTGCTCACCGTGCTCGGCCTGCAGTTCGGCTCGCTGCTCACCGGGGCGATCATCACCGAAACCATCTTTTCCTGGCCCGGGGTGGGCCAGTTGCTGATCCGCTCGATCAACTATCGTGACTTCCCCCTGGTCCAGGGGTGCATCCTGGCCATTTCGGTGACCTACATCGCGGTGAACCTGCTCACCGACCTGGCCTATGCCTGGCTCGACCCGAGGATCAAGCTGTCATGAGCACTGCCGACATGGCCCGCACAACCAGCAGCACCCCCGCCGCCCGGCAGCACCCGGACTGGAGCCGCAACGCCCTGGTCCTCGCCGGCGCCCTGATCATCCTCGCCCTGGCCGTCACCGCGCTCCTCGCCCCCTGGATGGCCCCCCGACCGGTGAGCGAACAGGACCTGCCCAGCCGGCTCTCCCCCCCCTCGGCGGAGCACCCGCTGGGCTGCGACGAGCTGGGCCGGGACATCCTCTCCAGACTGGTCTACGGCTCGCGCATCTCGCTCAAGGTCGGGGTCACGGTGGTCTTCATCTCCGGCCTGATCGGCATGGTCATCGGCATGGTCTCCGGCTGGTACGGCGGGCTGCTCGATGAACTGCTGATGCGCCTGATCGACATCCTGCTCGCCTTCCCCGGCATTCTGCTGGCCATCGCCCTGGTCGCGGTGCTCGGCCCGGGGCTGAACCACGTGATCCTCGCCCTCTGCCTCACCGGCTGGGTGGGCTACGCCCGCCTGGCCCGGGCCCAGACGCTGAAAGTCAAGGAACTCGACTTCGTCACCGCGGCACGGGCCCAGGGCAGCGGCCCGGGGCGCCTGATCTTCCGCCACGTGGCGCCGAACATCCTCGGGCCGATGATCGTCCAGGCCACCCTGGGCATGGCCGGGGCGATCCTCGCCGAGGCGGGCCTGAGCTTCCTCGGCCTCGGCGTGGTACCGCCGCAGCCGAGCTGGGGCGCGATGCTCAACACCGGCTGCAGCCACCTCTCCACCGCCCCCCACCTGACCCTCTTCCCCGGGCTGGCGATCATGCTCGTGGTGCTGGGGTTCAACTTCCTCGGGGACGGCCTGCGCGACATGCTCGACCCCAAGCTCAGGAAAACTCGGGGCTCCTGATAACGGCAGTCGGCCAGGAGGGGAAGGCCGAACTCGTCACCGGAACACGCCTCGGTGAAATCGTGAAAACCCGGGGACGGTCACTCGAGATAACCCAGGGCGCGAAGCTGGTCGCGAGTGTTCTGCGGCATCGGGGCGGTGGATTTCTTCAACCCCAGACGCTGGTCCAGGGCGCGGAGCCGGGCCAGCACCTCCTGCGCCTCGCCGATCATCCGCGCCTTCTCCCCGGCCTCGTCCCACAGCAGGTTCTCCCGCTCCCCGTGGTCGCCCTGGAGGTCGAAGAGCTTTTCGCCGTTGCCCGGTTTGGGCCCGCGGAAGATGTACTTGTGGCTGTCGTCGATCAGGGCGCGCTGGATGCCCCGCTCGCTGAGCACCGGCGGGCCCGTCACGGGATCATCGCCCTTGCCGCGCAGCAGGCCGGTGATATCACGGCCGCTGACCATCTCGGCCTCCCAGTCGATGCCGGCCATGGAGAGCAGGCTCACCCCGATGTCGACCACCGACACCGGCGTGCGCACCACGTACCCGGTCGGCAGCCGGTCGGGATGGACGAGGATCGCCGGAACGTGGATCAATTCGCTGTAGAGCGTGTGGCCGTGCCCCAGCCCGCCATGCTCGAAGAACTCGTCGCCGTGGTCGGCGACGATGACGATCATCGTGTTCTCCAGCAGCCCCTGCGCTTCGGCCCGGTCGAAGAAGAGCCGCAGCTGATCGTCGGCAAAATGGAGAGCGCCATCGTAGAGGCCGCGCAGGTAGCGCAGCTCGTCATCCGTCGGCGGCTCTTCCATCGGCCCGTTGCGGTACACGGCCTGCTGGCCCTCCAGCTCGGGGGCGACAAAAAGCCTGCGGTGGGCCTCGGGCGGCTCGTAGGGGAAATGGGTGTCCATGAGGTGGATGTAGAGGAAGAAGTTCTCCTCGCTGACGCGGGGCTCCCGGCCCAGCCACCTCGCCGTGGCGTTCAACACCTTGTCCGCCTTGGCCACCGGCCCCACCGAGAGATACTCGTAGACCTCGAACCCCTGGTGGAAACCGAAGGTCTCCTGGAGGTGGGGGTTGGAAACGAACCCGGCGGTGAGGTACCCCGCCGCGGCAAAGCGCTCGGCCAGGGTGGTGGCCTCGGCCGGCAGAACATCTCCCACCCGCCCCTGGGCCCCGTGGTGCAGGGCCTTGTGCACTGTCGGGTGCAGTGAGGTGAACATGGCGGCCACCGAGGCCTTGGTGGCCGGCGCCTGGGACAGGGCCCGGTCGATGCGCACGCCCCTGGCCGCCAGGCTGTCGAGGTATGGCGTCGTGGGCCGCGGGTAACCGTAACAGGAAAGATGATCGGCGCGCAGGGCGTCGAGGGTGACCCAGATGACATTGAAGCGCTCGTTCCGCGGGCCGCAGCCGTTCCACGCCAGGAAGATGAAGAAAAAACAAGCGGCCGTGCTGAGCATCCGGCGAAGCGGCATGTGTCAGTTCTCCTTGTAGGACAGGTCGAAGGCCACGGGCTCCCCCGCCACCTGCCGCTTGACCATCACGGTGAGCACACGCTCACCCTTGCGAAACGAGAGCACGCTGAGGATCGACTTGCTGGAATGGCTCACCGGTTTCCAGCCACGGAGGGGCATGTTTTCGGCGAAAAAAGCACACACCGCGTCCCGCGGTTCGGCGGCGCTGCATTCGATGACGAATCCACTGTCGCCCATCAGGCGCACCGAACCGATGGTGAGCCAGTCGCCCAGGGGAATGTCTACGGGAAACCCCGGAGGCAGTGCGTCGGCGGTCTCCGGGCGCAGCGGATCGGCCGGTGCCAGCGCCGTTCCATCCCGACGGCTGTCCGACCCGGCGGGCGATGGCGGTTCACCGGCTGCCGGTGACGGTTCGGGCCGGGCCTCTGAGAATGGCTGGCGGTCGGCGGGGGTCTCGAGGCCGCCACCATTCCCGCCGCAGGCGCCCCAGAAAAGGGCCGAGAGCAGCAATACCGACAAAACGAGGCCCGGAAGGCACCGCAGCGCGGTCGGGGGGCGTCGGTACTGGCAGCGTGTGTCGCGCATCGCCCCCGGGTCAGAAACGACGGTAGAGCTTGAGGGTGACCAGCTCGAACTGGCGCCGGTCGAACATGCTGTCCCGCCGCTTGTGGTGCTCGATCTCCATCCGTGCCCCACCCTTGAGGATGTAGGTGCTGCGCTCGGCGGGGACCATGCTGTCGAACCGGAGGTAGGAAACCAGCTCGCGCACACGCTGCACGGTTACCTTGCGCTGGATGAAGAGGTCCGGCAGCTGGTTGCGCTTGAACTCCATCAGGCCGATGAAGAGGTGCTCGGGCCGCACCCGCGAGTGGCCGAAACTCTCCGCCTCGAGCCCCGCCTCGAGCACGATCTCCAGTGCCCGGTGGCCGAAGGCCACGTCGCCGATCGGCGTCGGCGCGGCGGCTTCGGGGTTGTTGTGGCAGATCTGCTCGAGAATCTTCAGCGAATTGAGCCGGTAACTCGACGCCACGGCGTCGATGAGCACGAAATCCTCGCGAAAGAGGGCGAGCAGCAGATGGTCGGGGGAAACAATGTCCTTGCCCCGCATGCTACAGTCATACGTCGCATAGGAGAGAACCCGTTTTACGCCTTGTCCGAGTTTGACCATTGTTCGCACTCCGTGCCCGGCACCGGCGGCAGCTGCCGTCGGCAACCCGGGCTGTTGGGATTATTATTAATGGAATCCCCACCGGATTTCAACCGTTGTCGCGTCGAGGCACAACTTGACATCGCTCTCTTCGATTCTATAATTTTTTCTCTCGCCCCTTTCTCGGCGGAACCGTCGAAGGGACGGGGCGTTTTACACTGTGACCAGGAAAAGGCATCCGACTCACCAGGTTTCTGCCTGCGTACCACAACCACGCCCGACCACCGGCTCCCGGCGGCCGGCCGGACCGGCGGTCCGGGCACGGACATGAGGTAAGCTGAGGGAACACAATGATCAACGTGCAAAACATCACCAAGCGGTTCGGGGAAACCGTCGCACTCCGCGGCGTCTCCTTCGAGGTGCGCAAGGGTGAGGTGCTCGGGTTCCTCGGCCCCAACGGGGCGGGGAAATCCACCACGATGCGCATCATCACCTGCTACCTGCCCGCCGACTCGGGGGCGGTCACTGTGGCCGGCCACGACGTCTACGACGACTCGCTGGAGGTGCGCCGCCGGCTGGGCTACCTGCCGGAGAATGCCCCGCTCTATCACGACATGAAGGTCAGCGAGTTTCTCGGGTACATCGCCGATATCCGGCAGGTGGACCGGGGCATGCGGGACAAGCGCATCGGCCGGATGATCGAAGTCTGCGGGCTGGAGAAGGTGCTGCACAAGAACATCGCCCACCTTTCCCGCGGCTACCGCCAACGGGTGGGGCTGGCCCAGTCGATGCTCCACGACCCCGAGATCCTCATTCTCGACGAGCCGACCCTGGGCCTCGACCCGAACCAGATCATCGAGATTCGGGAGTTGATCAAGAACATCGGCCAGACAAAAACGATCATCCTCTGCTCGCACATCCTGCCCGAAGTGCAGGCCACCTGCTCGCGGATCATCATCATCAACGACGGCCGCATCGCGGCCAGCGGCTCGCCGGACGAGCTGGCGAGCAAGGCCGGCGGCGCCCCGGTGCTCTGCCTCACCGTGCGGGGCCCGGCGGCGGAAGTGGCCGAGCGGTTGGGCCGGGTCGAGGGGGTGACCTCGGTCAAGCCCGTGGGTCAGCCGGCGGACGGCCTGCAGCAGTTTACGATCACCGGCAGCGAGGAGAGCGACCCCGGCGAAGACCTCTTCCGCGCCGTGGTGGAGGGCGGTTGGAGCCTCAGCGAACTGCGGCGGGAAGCCGCGACCCTCGAGGACGTGTTCACCAAACTGACCACCGGGGAGCGAGTGTAACCATGGGCACCATAGCGGCAACCTTCAAGAAGGAATTTCGCACCTACTTCAACTCCCCCATCGCCTACATCTTCATCACCGTTTTCCTGGTGCTGTCGAACTGGCTGTTCATGCGGGGGTTCTTCATCTACAACCAGGCGGACATGCGCGGCTACTTCGCCTTCCTGCCCTGGATCTTCCTCTTCTTCATCCCCGCCGTGACCATGCGGCTGTGGGCCGAAGAAAAGAAGCTGGGGACGATGGAACTGCTGATGACCTTCCCGGTGAAGGACCGGGACGTGGTGCTGGGCAAGTACCTGGCCAGCCTGCTCTTCCTCACCATCACCGTCCTGCTCTCCTTCTCCATCCCGCTGACCATCGCCATCCTCGGCGACCCTGACGGCGGGCCGATCACCGGAAGCTACCTGGGGACGATTCTCATGGGGGCGGCCTACCTGGCCATCGGCCTCTTCTTCTCCAGCCTCACCGAGAACCAGATCGTGGCCTTCATCCTCGGAGTGGTGGGCTGCTTCCTGCTCTTCATCATCGGAGAGGACTTCGTCCTCTTCACCCTGCCCCAGGCGCTGGTGCCGCTGTTCAAGCACCTCGGCCTGGGAACACACTTCGACAGCATCAGTCGGGGAGTGCTCGACTCGCGGGACATCCTCTACTACGTCTCGGTGGTCGTCTTCTTCCTGTATCTCAACATCCGGTCCGTCGAAAGCCGGAAGTGGAAATAACGGAGGGGAAGCACGGAACCATGGCCGATCGAAACAAAGCACAGATTACCACCAACATCATCCTGATGGTCCTCATCGTGCTGGGGCTCCTCACGGTGGTCAACTTCCTCGCCCAGAAGAAGTTCTTCCGCCTCGACCTCACCGAGACCTCCCAGTACACCATTTCCGACGCCACGAAGAACATCGTCGAGAACCTCGACGACCTGGTCAACGTGAAAATCTTCTTCTCGCACAAGCTGCCCCCGCGGATGGTCAACCTGGAGAACCAGATCAGCGACCTCTTCGACGAGCTGCAGGCCTATTCCGGCGGCAACCTGCGGGTGGAATACATCGACCCCGGGGACGACCCGAAGCTGCAGCAGCTGGCCCAGAGCTTCACCATCCCCCAGGTCCAGCTCAACATCTACGAGAAGGACAAGGCCGAGGTCACCTCGGCCTACATGGGCATCGGGTTCATCTACGGCGACCGCCAGGAAGCGATCCCGATCATCCAGAACCTGCAGAGCCTGGAATACGACGTGGCCTCCCGCCTGCTCAAGCTGACCCGAGACGAAGTGGAGACGGTGGGCTTCCTCGTGGGGCACGAAGGGCCGGACATCTACGAGGACGCCGAGTACGGCGCCCTGCGCCAGGAACTGGAGAAGGAGTTCAGGGTGACCATGGTGGACCTGACGTCGGGCAACAGCATCCCGCCCGACGTGGACACCCTGGTCGTGGCCGGGCCGAAGACAATCCTCAAGGAACGGGAGAAGTTCGAAATCGACCAGTTCCTCATGCGCGGCGGCCGGGGGATCTTCCTCCTCGACCCGATCAAGATGAACCCGGGGCTGCAGGCCCAGCCCCAGCCGACGAACCTCGATGATCTGCTGGCCCACTACGGGGTGCGGGTCTCCCGCGACCTGATGATCGACAGCCTGAACAGCATGGCCTCGTTCAGCCGGGGCTACATGCGCTACAGCCTGCCCTATCCCTACTGGCCACGGGTGCACAAGCAGAACCTCAATCCGGACAGCCCGGTGGTGAACAAGCTGGACGGCCTGACCCTGCCCTGGTGCGCCCCGCTGCGCCTGCTCACCGCCGAGGTGGAGGAGATCCCGGTGCCCAAGACCGAAGTGGCCCGGGCGATGACCGGCGGCGCCGAAAACGACGAGGCCGGCGAGGTTGAAGAGCTGCCGGCGGAAGACGTCGATCCCGGCAACCCGGAAAGTCTGGCCAAGGTGGAGCAGGGCGGCGACGTGCCCAACGTCACCGGCATCGTGCTGGCCACCACCACGCAGTTCGGTTCAGTGGTGAAGAGCCCCTTCAACCTCGACCCGCAGCAGTCGTTCAACCCCGAAACCACCGGCCGTTACCCGCTGGCCGTGGCGCTCACCGGCACCTTCACCAGCTTCTACGCCGATCGTCCGATCCCCAAGAAACTCACCGGCGAGGAGGACGACCAGGAACTCGACCTCTCGGCGATGCTCGATCCCGGCGCGCAGGGCGAGGAAGAGGAACGGGAGGAGATTATCGAGGCCAGCCCGGAGACGCAGATCATCGTCGTGGGCAACGCCCTCTTCGCCAACGGCAACTACGTGGCGCAGTTCCCGGGCAACGGCATATTCCTGCTCAACGCGGTGGACTGGGCCACCCGGGGCGGCGACCTGATCGACATCCGCTCCCGGGCGGTGATCGACCGGCCGCTCAAGGAACTGTCGAGCAACCAGAAAACCATGGTCCGCTTCGTGAACACGTTCGGTGTCTCGCTGCTGGTGGTGCTCTTCGGCCTGTATCGCTTCTATTCGCGCCGCCGGAACCGCGGCGCGGCGAACAGCAAGCCGGCGAGCTGAGGGAGGAAGATCTACGATGAAACAGATGAATACCGGGTTGCTCCTGCTGATCCTCGCCGCCATCGTCGTGGTGCTCTTTCTGCTCGTCAACCCGCCGCAGTTCGGCGGCGGAGCGGAAAAAGCCGTGGCGACGCCCTACGCCGCCCTGGAGCGCGACGCCGCCGCCACGGTGACGGTGAAGACCCTCCGGGGTCAATCGACGCTGCGTCGTGCGGGCGAAGATTGGGTTGTGGAAGAATTTGACGATTTTCCCGCCGACGAGACCGCGCTGGAGGAGGCGTTCACCGACCTCCGCGAAATGGAGCTCGGAGACGTGGTTTCCGAAAACGTGGAGAAGCAGGCCGACCTGCAGGTGGACGGCAGCGGCATCGAGGTGTTCATCGCCGACGAGGGCGGCGACGAGCTGGCCCACTTCTTCCTCGGCAAGCCGGGCACCGATTATCGCCGTATCTACTACCGCGAGGATGGCTCGGACCAGGTCTACCTGGTGGACCAGCGGCTTCGCGGCCGTTTCGACCGCGGCGCCCGCACCTGGCGCAACCGGCGGCCCTTCAGCTTCGAAATCGGCGAGGTGAGCGCCCTGCACCTGGCCGCCGGGGAAACCGGCGAGGAGCTGACGCTCGAACTGGACAACGAGGGCAACTGGGTCGTGGTCGGCGAGGAGCCAATCCCCGCGGACAAGGCCAAGGTGGAATTGGTCGCCCGCTCCTTTGCCCAGCTCTCCGCCGACGAGTTCCCCGACGAGCAAAACGAAGACATTTCCGCTTACGGCCTGGACGAGCCCGAGTGGACCTACACCGCCCGGCTGCTCGACGGCTCGGAGCGCACCCTCCTGGTGGGCGGCACCACGGAAGACGAGAACCGCCGTTACGTCAAGCGCGGGGACAGCCCGATCATCTACATCATGGGCGGATTCAGGCTGCGCAACCTCTCCAAGACCCTGGACGAGGTTCGGCTGGATCCCGAAGTGACGGCACCGGCAGAGGAGCGGTAAGCACGACGGGGAGAGACGGCACAGCATGCCAGCGAACCTGACTCAGGACTATCTTGACGCCGAGGAGCGGCTGCAGAGCGCCACCGACCCTCGGGAGCGCCTGGAAATCCTCGAGGAGATGCTCCGCCTGATTCCCAAGCACAAGGGGACAGACAAGCTGCAGGCCGACCTCAAGCGCCGAATCTCGAAGACGAAATCCGAACTGAAGAAAAAGGGGCCCGCGGGACGAAAGCGGGTCTCACATCACGTGTCCCGCGAGGGAGCGGGCCAGATCGCCCTGGCCGGCCCGGCCAACGCCGGCAAGTCGAGCCTCGTGAGGGCGATCAGTTCCGCCGAGCCTGAGATCGCGCCCTACGCCTTCACCACCCGCGCGCCGCTGCCGGCGATGATGAACTTCGAGGACGTCCAGGTCCAGCTGGTGGACCTGCCGCCAGTCTCCGACACCTACATGGAGTTCTGGGTCCCCTCGATCATCCGCTCCGCCGACGCGGTGATGCTGGTGGTCGACCTCTCCGACGACGGCGCTCCGCTGGTGGGCACCGAGGAAACATTGACCCTGCTGCAGCAGGCCAAGATCCGGCTGGTGGCCGACCCGGACGCCCCCGATGACGGGGCGGCTGGTGAGAAGGGCGTGGTCCTGAAGAAGGCGCTGATGGTCTGCACCAAGGCGGACCGTCCCGAGGCCGCGGACAACCTCGAGGTCCTGCTCGAGTTCTTCGGCCACCTGCCGCGGGTGGTGGTCAGCGCCGAAGACGGCAGCGGCCTGGACGAGCTGCGGGAGACCCTCTTCCGCATGCTGGGTAAAATCCGCGTCTATTCCAAGGCGCCGGGCAAGGAACCGTCGATGGCCACGCCGTTCACCCTGAGAAAAGGCGCCAGGGTCATCGATTTCGCGCGCCAGGTGCACAAGGACTTCGCCGAAGGGCTGCAGCACGCCCGTATCTGGGGTTCGGGAAAGTTCGACGGCCAGAAGGTCCCCCGGGACCATGTCCTCGCCGACCGGGACATCGTCGAGCTCAATATTTAATATGCAGTTTGGCCTCGGCTGTTGATCCATCCACTCCGAGCTTCGGTCTCGGGTTTGCGCGGGAATTGTCAACTCCCCCTCGACAGGCGCTCGGAGTGGATGGATCAGCAGCCCTGCGCCTTTCTTCCCGCCCTTCAACGTTCACGCTTCCCGGCCTATAATAACAACCTCGATGGCCGTCCCGGCAACGGAGGAGGATGGACCGATGCGCAACATACCGACCTGCCTGGTCTGGCAGCACCTGCCCCACGAGGGGCCGGGTGTGTTCGGTGACCTTCTCCGCACCAGGGGCTGGCAGTTGGTGACCACCGAGGTGACGGCGCCGGCGGACATCTCGCCGGAAGCGGAGGATGCCGATTTGCTGCTCATTCTCGGTGGGTCGATGAGCGTCCATGAGACGGACCGCCATCCCTTCCTCCGGGCCGAGATCGATTGCTGCACCCGACGCCTGGCGTTGGATCGGCCGACCCTTGGGATCTGTCTCGGGGCACAGGTGATGGCCGCAGCGCTGGGTGCCCGGGTCCGCCCGATGGAGCAACGGGAGATCGGCTGGTTTCCACTGCAACCCGAGGCCTGGACGGCCAGGGACAGTGAAGCCTGGGGACTGACGGCACGCACGCGCACCGTATTGCACTGGCACGACGATACGTTCGATCTGCCCGAAGGCGCGAAGCGGCTGGCCGGGTCGGCCGTCACACCGAACCAGGGATTTCGCTGGGGGCGAAATGGATACGCCCTGCAGTTCCACCTCGAAGTGCCCGCTGCCGAGATCCGGCTCTGGACCCGGGAGCACACCAGGGGGAAGGACGAGGGAGATAGCGTCCAGGTCGCCCGGGAAATCGAAGACGGAGCCCTGCGCCACGGTCCTGATGCGGCCGGCAACGCAGGAATCTTCCTCAACGCCTGGCTCTCCCGCCTGGAAAACGAAGCGGGCCGGTGATGCGATGATCCGCTGCCGGACATGGCGTTTCATCGGCCTCGCTGCCGTCCTCCTGCCGCTCCTCCTCACCGGCTGTGGCTCACCGCGGGAACGCGGCGAGCCGGTCCTCGAATCGCAGGGGCACGTGGTGGTCTCGGGACCGGCCTGGCGGATCTCCGGCGCAACGTCACCCCCATTGCACAAGGAAATCCACCATGTCTCCCGGCCCGTCGTTCTCGAGGGCCCCGGGGTGTTCCGTTCCGCAGCATTCGAGGTCGAGCCGGGGGCCGTGCTCGAAACCGCCTTCGGCATCTCCGGCGGTTTTTTCGCCCGTCCCCGGGGACAGGGCGCCGCCTCACACGGCGATCCGCGACCGGTACGCTTCAGCATCAGCTTCGAAAACACCGACGGCAGCATGGCGGAATCGCTTCTCGCAGAAACCATCGACGCAACGCCGGACCGCAGCCGCCAGTGGTGGTCAGAGCACCGGATCGACCTCTCGCCAGTGGCCGGGGCCACGGGCCGGCTGGCATTCCGCATCGGCAACCTGCCCGAGGGATCGGGGAAAAAACCCAAACACCCGCCGCTGCCGGTCTGGGCCGAAAGCGTAATTCATGGTCCCGGGATCAACAAGCAGGGAAGGTTGATCCTTCTCGTTTCCGCCGACACTTGCCGGGCCGACGCACTGGGCGCCTACGGCAACAGGCGGATTATCACACCGAACATCGATCGTTTCTCCCGCCGCTGTCGGCTCTATCGCCATGCCTATGCCCCGTCCCCCTGGACCCTCCCCTCCCACGCCTCCCTGCTCACCGCCACCTACCCCAATGTCCACCGGCTCGAGACCTATTCATCGGCCGCACTGTCACCGGACATCGAAACGATCACCGAACGCCTGGCCCGACGGGGGTTCCACACGGCGGCCTTTGTCGATATGGGGTTCATCACCCCCTTCAAGGGCCTGCACCGCGGTTTCCAGCTCTTCGACTACCGCGGCAAGGGGATCAGGACTATCGGGGACCGCGTGCTGCACTGGATCGAGCAACGGCCGTCCGCGGACCTCATGGTCTTCTTCCACTTCTACGACATCCATCACCCGTACGATGAAATGCTGCCCGGCCTGGATTTCGCCGGCACGGCGCCCCCGGGGCATAACCCGACCCTCCTGAACCGGAACCCGCCCGACGACCCGGCGGTGACGTCTTTCCTGCGCGATCGCTACGAAAACGGCGTGGCCTGGACCGACTACCAGTTCGGGCGCTTCCTCGCCCGCCTGCGCCAGGCGGGCCGCTTCGAGGAGGCACTGATCGTCTTCCTCTCCGATCACGGAGAGGAATTCGGCGAGCACGGCCGGCTGGGCCACCAACTGGGCCTGTACGAAGAATCACTGGCCATCCCGCTGCTGATCAAGCTTCCCGGTGGTGAGGGCGCCGGCACGGTGGACGGTCGGCCGGCCAGCCTCGTGGACCTCATGCCGACAATCCTCGCCCACCGCGGAATACCGGTACCAACGGGATCAGTGGGCGTCGACCTCTTCGCCGACACCGATCCGGACGAGGGAGACCGGTTCGTCTTCGGTGAAACCGTGCTCGAGGGGCATGGCGAGGCACTGGTGAACGGCGAGCTCAAGCTGGTGCGCGATCCCGCCGGAACGGTGAGCGTCGTCGACCTGCGCCGCAATCCGCGGGAACGGGACGACGTACAGATACCGCCGAACGATGAAGTGAGCGCCGCGATGAAGGAACGGCTGGTCACCCGACATCTCTGGCATCGGCCGGGTCTCAACGTCTGGTTCGGCGGACTCAGGCCGGGAAGCCGCATCACGGTAAGGGTCTCCGGCCACGGATTGGAGCCCGGGAGAATCTTTGCCTACTGGGCTGAAGTCACCCCCCGGGAAAACATGGACAACGACGAGGAGTGGGTGGCCGTGCTGGATCCCGGTGAAGCGGTCTGTGGCCTGGTGCTGGACATTCCCCGGGACCAGCCGCCACAGGTGGAGATCGAGGTCACCTGCATGGAAGACGGCGCCACCCGTCATGTCCCCCTGCGGCTCGCCGGCAGCAACGGCAGGGCCGGGTCCTCCGCAACGCTGACCTGCCCCCCCGACGAAGCCCGTCCCAACCGGGAAGATTATGATTGTTTACTGGGAGCGAAAGGGCCGACGGGCCTGGTGCACTACACGGCACGGCCGGCTGCCGCGGCGACCGCGGAAGAGGATCGGGCAATCACAGAGCGGCTCCGTGAACTGGGGTACCTGGAGTAGGCCCCGCCGGGTCATGTTTCTTCCCATCGACTGCCGGCTGGGGTAAGATGACGGGAAACCGGACGCAGCAGCGACCGCCTTTCTATCGGGGCAAGGCATGGAAGCAAAAATCCTGGCCGTGGGTAACGAAATCCTCGGCGGCACGACTCGCGATACAAACTCCGGCTGGCTGGCCGAACGGCTGACCCGACTCGGCAATCGGGTGGTGGAGATCCGGGTGATCCCCGACGTGGAGGAGACCATCGTCGCCTACCTGGAGCGAAACCGAGACTGGCCCGGACTCATCTTTACCATGGGCGGTATCGGTCCGACCCATGACGACCTGACTCGCGCCGCGGTGGCCCGGGGCCTGGGCCGCAACCTCATCACCGACGAGGCATCGATAGAAGTGCTGCGGGCCCACTACGGCAGCCGCTGCAACGAGGAGCGCCTGCGCATGGCCCAGATGCCGGAAGGCGCAACCTGCTTCCCCGGCGCCGACTCGGTGGCCCCCGGGTTCCGGGTGGAAAATATCTTCGTTCTCGCCGGGGTTCCGGAGATCATGAAACGGATGTTCGAGGCTCTGGCTCCCGAATTGCCAGCCTCTCCGTTCTTCTCAAGGGTCGTCTACACACCACAGAGCGAAGGGGAGATCGCCGGCGTGCTCGGTGAGATCCAGGACCGGTTTGCCGGCGTAAATCTTGGCTGCTACCCCTCGCTTTCCCGCTTCCGGGCCGGCGGCTATCCCACCAAGCTGGTCTTCAGCGCGACGAGTGAGCATGACATCGAACAGGCGCTGCGCGCCCTGGCCCGCAAGGTGGACCTCTTCACCGACGACGGCGTGGACGAGGAGGGCAAGGAGGACGGGTCATGATCCAGGTCAACGTCTGCTGCCCCGCCTGCGGCGCCTCGCTGATGGAGGCGAACCACACGGTGGGCGGGCACCCCGCGATCCACACCCGGGTGGTCATCGAAGGCCGTGAAGTGGACCTGCGCCTCTCCTCCGGCCTCGGCGACTACACCATCGAATGCGCAACGGAAATCCCCGAGGGCATCGAGGTGACACTGCTCTGCCCCCGGTGCGGCACATCGCTCACCGGCACTCGCACCTGTGAACTCTGTTCGGCGGCCATGGCGCATTTTCGCATGCGCGAGGGCGGGGGCGTCCAGATCTGCTGCCGTCGGGGCTGCCGCAAGCACCTCATCGAGTTCGAGCACCCCGAGACCGAAGTCTCCGAGTTCTACCGCCGCAACCCCATCTTCTGGGATGCCTACCACCCACCGGAAGAGAAGTAGCCTTATCCGAAATAATAGGTGACCGTCACCTCTTTTACACCACACCGAAAATGTACTTGAGGCAGAACCAGATGCCGACGAGGATGAAGACCGTGCCGGTGACACGGCGGGCCCATCGCTCAACGACGGTCAGCAGATTGAACGCCGCACTGAGACGGTGGGCGCTGAACGCGAGCAGGAAGGAGAAGACCACCACGGGCAGCGCGGTGCCCAGCCCGTATAGCCCGGGCATGAGCAGCACCGACTGGTGGCGCAGGGCCAGGGGTACGAGGCTGCCGAAAAAGAAGGCCGCGGAAATGGGGCAGAACGAGAGGGCGAACACCACGCCGAGCAGCCCCGCCCCCCAGAGACCGGCCCGGTCGGCCCGGGCCTGCATCTTCTCCGAGAGGCCGCGCCCGGCAAAGGTGATCGGCACGAGCTCCAGCAGCACCACGCCGACGAGGATGAGCAGCGGCCCGAGCAGGGTATTCGCGTAGTGCTGGAAAAAACCGGAAAGCGAACGGACCGGGGCCAGGCTCACCGTGATGGCCATGGCAAGGCCAAAATAGGCCAGCATCCTGCCAGCGGTGTAGAGCAGGCCGGAGGCCAGCACCAGCCGCGGCCGATCAACCCGGCGGCCGATGTAGGAGATGGCGGTAATGTTTGTGGCCATCGGGCAGGGGCTGATCGAGGTGAGAATACCGAACCAGCCGGCCAGGAGCAGCCCCGCCCAGTACCCGTCCATCAGCTCTCCCCGAGAAAGGCCGCGGTTTCAGTGGTCACGTAGCTGTCGAACTTCATCGGGCTGTGCACCAGTTCCCAGACCCGGCTGCAGTTCTTGAAGCGCACGGTCTCGCCGCCCTTCCGTTCAGCGAGAACCAGCGACGTGGTGATCAGTTCGAAGTCATCCTTGAAATGCCTGTTTTCGGGGCGGTCCATGTTCAGCGCAAGCCACTGCAGGCGCCCCTCGGCGAGGGCCTCGGGAAATCCGTCATCGAGGGCCATCTTTGACAGTTCCTCGATTTTCAGGCAGGTGGCGCAGCGGCTCTCCGGGTGCAGGTAATAGGCAATAACGCCATCGGCAATCGGTTCGGCCTGCTCCGGCAACGCTTCGGTCGCCCCGGCTGCCGGTGACGTCTCCGCCGCCGGGCCGCCGACAGCCGGTGCCGCCGGTTCATCCGCCGGTTTGAGCAGGGCCCAGCCCAGGGCCACGAGCACGAACGCCAGCAGCAGAATACCCGCGATGTTCTTCGTCTGCATCCCTTCCTCCCCTTTCAGCTGATCAGCCCCTTGATCTCGTCCAGCGAGGGCACCTTGCCCGTGGTTTTCACCACACCGTCCACCACCAGCCCCGGGGTCATGATCACGCCCCGGGCGGTGATCTCCATGATGTCGGTGACCTTGACCAGTTCAAATTCCAGGCCGAGTTCACCGGCCGCCTGTTCGGTGAGCCGGGCCAGCTTGTCGCACTTGGCACAGCCGGTGCCGAGAATCTCCAGTTTTTTCATTACGTTCCCCCGTTTGGCCAGGCACCGAAGCTCAGGAGAGCAGCGCCCCGCCGATAATACCCGATATGGTGGCCATGACAATGACCAGCAAAACGTAGACCAGCGTTTTCTTCGTGCCCAGCACACCGCGGATCACCAGCATGTTGGGCAGCGAGAGGGCCGGGCCGGCCAGCAGCAGGGCCAGGGCCGGCCCCTTGCCCATGCCCGCACCGATCAACCCCTCGAGAATCGGCACCTCGGTGAGCGTGGCGAAATACATGAAGGCCCCCACCACCGAGGCAAAGAGATTGGCCGTCCAGGAGTTCCCCCCCACCAGTCGGGCGACCCACTCGGTGGGGATCAGCCCCTCACCTCCCGGACGGCCGAGAAGCAGCCCGGCGGCCAGCACGCCGGCCAGCAGCAGGGGCATGATCATCGCCGCATACTCCCAGGACGAGGCGCCCCACTGCCGCAGCTCCTCGCCGGTGAACCAGCGCCAGATGACCAGGCCCAGCAACAGGACCAGCACACCGCTGATCGCCCACTTCGCCTGGAAGAGCCAGATCCAGGCCACGCCGGACCCCTCTCCGGGCGCCCCCCAGTTGACCACGACGAGGATGGCGATCATCAGCGCGAAGTAGGCGGCCTCCTGCCACAGCGGCCGCCCGTCCCCGTCCTCAGCGGTGACGATCCCGGGGTCGGTCCCGTCCCGCTCCTCGCGAAAGAGCAACTGCATCACCACGCCGATGACAACGGAAAAGACGATGGCCCCCAGCGCCCGGGCGATGCCGATATCGGCCCCCAGCACCCTGGCGGTGAGAATGATGGCCAACACGTTCACCGCCGGCCCGGCGTAGAGGAATGCCGTGGCCGGGCCCAGGCCGGCCCCGCGGCTGTAAATGCCGGCGAAGAGGGGCAGCACCGTGCAGGAACAGACGGCGAGCACGGACCCGGAAACCGAGGCCACCCCGTAGGCCAGCAGGCGGTTGGCCCGGGCACCGAGGTAGCGGATCACCGACGCCTGGGAAATGAAGGTGGCGATGGCGCCGGCAATGAAGAATGCCGGCACCAGGCAGAGCAGCACGTGCTCCCTGGCATACCACCTGGTGAGGGCCAGTGACTCGTTCACCGCCCGGGCAAAGCGCCCCGAATCCACGGGCAGGAACCAGACAAGAAGAAACACACCGGCATAGAGCAGGAATTTCCGACGCTCGGTCATCGCCGGCCTCCTTCGCCTTCACCCCCGCCAAGCACGCGGGACGTACAGGAGAACATGTCGAGAACACAGGGCGTGAGCAGGCGGTAATAGATCATGTTGCCTTCCCGACGGTTCTCCACGATCCCGGCGGCAAGCAGCACCGAGAGGTGATTGGACACCGTGGACTGGTCGAGCCCCACGGCGCGGGTCAGGTCGCCGGCCGACGCCTCGCTCCGGCGAAGGTGGTGGATGATCATCAGCCGGGCTTCATTGCCCAGTGCGCGGTGAATCCGGGCCTGGGCCTTGAAATCGTTCAGTTTCATCATGTCACCCCTCCCCTGGCCGGAGGTACCCGGAACCAGGGGCCCATTATATTGCTTTTTGGCAATATTGCAAATCATCAAACAACAATGGGGGTACGGTGCCTCTCCGCTGCGAGTATGGCTGCGCTTACCCGCGGAGCGTCCGGGCCATCTCGATGACCCGGGGCAGGCTGGGCGTGGTCCGGTAAGAGGGCAAATCGCGGGGGTGGACGAACCGGGCATCACGGGCGTCGGAGGCGGCCCGAGGGACACTGCCCGCCGGGGCCTCGCAGAGGAAATCCACGAGCACGTAGTGGTATTCCACGCGGTCGTCCTCATCGCGCAGGATGCGGTCGAAGGCGGTGATCAACGGCCCCACCTGAACCGCGACACCGGTCTCCTCGAGCACCTCCCGGCGCACACCCTCGGGCATCGTTTCGCCCACGTCGAGCATGCCCCCGGGAACCGACCAGCGACCCTTGAGCGGTTCTCCCCCTCGACGAATGAGCAATACGCGCCCCGAGGGATCGAAGACGACGCCGCCGACGCCGACCAGCGGGTTTTCCGGGTAGCGCCGGTCGCCCATCAGTGTCCGAACTCCTCGAGAAAAGAGAGCACGACCTTTTCCACCCGTGCGGTGGTGGCCAGGTACTCCTCGATCATCCGTCCGGCCGCCGCCGCGCTGTCCGTGCCGTCATCGTAACCGAGAATGCGGGCCATGTGCCCGACCTCCTCTGGCAGCAGTTCATCCTCGGCGGCCACGGTGAGCCGGTAGAGGTCACGGCGGTGCTTGAGGTAGGTGAAGGCCTGGAACAGCTGCTCCAGGTCACCGGCGCGCCGGGGCATGCGCTCCAGCAGTGGCCGGTGCAGTTCCAGGGACACCGGTTGCCAGAGGTTGTGCCTGGCCTCGAGACAGAGCAGCAGCAGTTCGATGTCGCGCAGGCCGCCCTTGGTCTCCTTGACGTTCATCGCCGAGATCAGCCCCTGCTCCACCGCCTCGTGGCGTGAGCGGATCTCCCGGGCCAGGCGGCGAATGTAGTCGTCCTTCCTGGCGAGGATGAACGGCTCGATGATCTGCTCGCGCAGGGCGGTCTCGAACTGTCTGCTGCCCACGATGCGCCGGCCGCTCATCAACTGGGACATGTCGATGAACGTCGTCTCGTCCGGCGTGTCGAACAGCGAACGGATCTGGTCGAAGGTGGTGACGTACTCGCCGAACCGCTCAGCGAAGCGGTAGTGCGGCATGGTGCCGCGACGGATGATCTGCCGGTTCATCTTGGCGATGATCTTGTTGCAGTAGGACTGCACTTCCGGCTCGTCGGTGTTGAGAATCGCCACCAGGTCGAAATCGTCGTCGAAGGCCAGCTTGCGGCCGTGGCCCCCGGCGGAATAAATACCCAGCAGGTCGCGGGTGGGGACCCGCCCGCCCGACTCCTGGTCCACCTCCTGCTTGCAGACATCGAAGAGAATGCTGAAGTAGTTGTCGGAGAATTCGGTGAACTCGGCGTCTGTATACTCGGTGGGCCGGCCGTTCATCGCCTCCAGGCCCACGCGGAGGAATTCGAGGTCGTAGTAGCTGCCCAGGTCGTGCTTTTTCCGTGAAAAGGTGCGCAGGCTGTCCAGGCGGGCAAAGATCCCCTTGGCGATCACCTTCAGCCGCTGGGGCTTGTCGAAGTGCTCGACGTATTCCGCGTAGCGCACGACGATGCGCTGGAAAAACCGTTTGAAATAGTGGCTGGTGGTAAGATGCAGGCGGCAGAAGTAGATCAGCTGCCGGCGCAGCACCTCGACCTCCTCGACCCAGGCCGTTTCGCTCTCCACCATGTCGAGAAAACGCTGGGTCTCCTCGTCGGACATGCCGAGCAGAAAGCTGTTCACCAGCCGCGGGTAGTGGTGGAAGACGGTGGCCACCCGGGCGATCTTGTCCCCGCAACGATTGAGGCGGCCGATAAACGCCGAGCCCAGGGCGCGGAAGAGCGAAAGGGAATCGACCTTGCGCACATTGCGGTACAGGATGTCCAACAGGCGGAAAAGCGGCAGGGCGGTCACCTCGCCCCACTTGGCGTAGCGCTGAACCCAGATCTGCTTCTTCGGCGCCTCGAGCCGATTGAAATCATCGACGAACCGCTTGAGCAGCGTCACGTCCACGCCTTCGAGCTGGTCCAGAACGTCGTCCCAGAACCTGGTGCCGCGGAAAAAGCGCAGCGCGGTGACGAACTCCACGGCAAGGTTCCCCTCCCGCGACGAACCCACGTTGACCAGGCCCCGGGTACGCACCATGCCGGAGAAAACACTGACCCGCTCGAGGTGGATGCGCAGGTCCTCCACCAGCACCTGGGCCATGGACCGTGCACTGGTCACATGCTCGTGGTAGTGGATCAGCAGGTGGTCGTAGGCCTTGACCACGCCCATGTCCTCGTAGCCCATCAGTTCGGCCACCGCCTTGAGCCGGGCGTGCGATCCTTCCTCCTCCAGCGGAATTTCCTCCTCCTGCACTTCGAGCATCTGGTAGAGGAAGCGGAAGGCCTCGAGGAAGGAGAGCGACTTCTCCAGTTCCTCGTAGACATCGAGGTAGCGGGAATCGAGCTCCATCAGCTGCCGCAGCACTTCCCAGGCGCTGACGTCCTCGAGACCGAAAACCGTCTTGCGCGCCGCTACGATGCCCTTGATGATGCGCAGGGCATCGCTCTTGGGATCGATGCTGCCCTTGCGGATCTCCCACATCATCAGCGCCCGCACTTCGCCGAGCATGCCGCGCAGGTAGCCCTCGTGGTAGCGGTTGTCGCCCCCCGGCCGGTAGAAGTAGCGGTCGGTGACCTCGCGGGTGAAGGTGTTGAACAGCTCGCTGCTGCCGAGGATCGGCTGGGCGTTGAGCATCTCGGAGATGATGATGAAATCCTGGATCTCGCGGTCAAGCAACTCGCGGTACTCGGCAATGGAAGCGGAATAGCTCTGCTCACCCACGTGCTCGGAGAGATAGAAATGCAGCGGCACCGCCCGGCGCAGCATTTCGTTCTGCAGCCGGCCCACGGCGCGGTTGAAAGGGGCCCGCAGTTCCGAGCCGTCGTCCACGATGCCCAGGTCGAGATCGTCCTGGTCGGCGCGGGTCCCCACGCCGCAGATGACGAACTCGGGTCGCTGGTCTTCAGGGAGAAAAACGTCGAGCAGTTGCTCCATGTAGCAGGAGATCATCTGCCGCAAGTCGTTTCCCATCTGGAGCATGAAGTCGCGGTAGACGCGAAAACGGTCGGCACGGGCGGAAAGGCCCAGACGCAGGATATCCACCGCCCGGGTATTCATGTGCAGGTATTGCAGGGCGAAGTAGGTGCCCAGGTGCTCGAGCTGCTCATCTTCGGTTTCGCCCAGTTCACGGACCAGCGCCATCTGCGTGCAGATGTCCTGGGCACTGCGCCAGAGCTGGATGGCGTCGATCTTGCCCTGCGACTCGAGCAGATCGGTCAGTTTCTGCCCGTGGGTGGAGATGAAACGGAGGTATTTGAGGTGATGGTTCCCCAGCGCTGCGGTCCGTTCCTTGAGCTTGGCAAAATTGTCAAGCATGACGGCCTTCCTGCCGGGGGGGATGGACTGGAAAGAACGAACACGGTGTTCGGGCCCGTTGCCGGGCCCGAACACCGAAGGAGAACGAATCTAGAGACCCAGCGCCCTGGCCACTTCCACACCGGCCTTGAAAGCGCGGAGGTTCAGCTCCTCGGTGCCCTTGGGCACCCGGGCGAGGATCGCCGACTCCACCGCCTGGGCCGAGACCACGTCGGCCAGTTCGGTGATCACGCCGAGGGCCACGATGTTGGCCACCAGCACGCGTCCCACCTTGTCGCGGGCGGTGGCGATGATCGGCACCTTGAACGCGCGGAACGGCGCGTCGGGCAGGCTGGTCACCGCGTCCTCATCCACCAGCAGCATGCCCTCGTCCTTCAGATCCTTGCTGTAGCGGTTCACCGACTCCTGGGTCAGGGCCAGCAACAGGTCGATGTTCACCGCCTTGGGGTAATCGATGTCGTCATCGGAGATGATCACATCGGATCGGCTGGCGCCCCCCCGTGCTTCCGGCCCGTAGGACTGGCTCTGGGTGGCGTTCTTGTCATCATAGATGGCGGCAGCCTCGGCGAGGACCTTCCCCGCCAGAACCAGCCCCTGCCCCCCTTCGCCGCTCAACCGGACCTCGTAACGAAAACTCATGACGGTTTCTCCTCTGCTCACGCCAGGGAAGCGATCAGTTGCGCATAGCGATCGGTGTATTCAGGCTTGTCCTTGTCGGTGAAGATGCCGGTGACGATCTTGCCCTCCAGCTCTTCTTCGCTCATTTTCTCGGCCTTCTTCACCGGCACGGCCTGCTCCTTGAGCTCCTGGAGCATCACCACCGCGCCGCGCAGCTTGTTGCGCCGACCGTAGACCGTGGGGCAGGGGCTCAACGCGTCGACCACCGAGAAGCCGTTCTTCAGCATCGCCTTCTCGATGAAGCGGCTCAGCTGCACGGCATGGTACGCCGTGCTGCGGGCCACGAAGGAGGCACCGGCCGCCTCGGCCAGACCGCTGATGTTGAACGAGTTCTCCAGGTTGCCGTAGGGGGCGGTGCTGGCTTTCTTGCCCACCGGCGTGGTGGGCGAGACCTGGCCGCCGGTCATCCCGTAGATGTAGTTGTTCATCAGAATCACGGTGAGGTTGATGTTGCGGCGGGCGGCATGGATGTAATGGTTGCCGCCGATGGCCGTGGCATCACCGTCACCGGTGACCACCACCACGTTGAGCTTGGGATTGGCCATCTTCACGCCGGTGGCGAAGGGGATGGCCCGGCCGTGCGTGGTGTGCAGGGTGTTGAAGTCGACGTAGCCGGGCATGCGGCTGGAGCAGCCGATGCCGGAGACGAGCACCACGTCGTCGTTGGCCCAGCCGATCTTGTCGATGGCCCGGAGGATCGCTTTCATCACGATGCCATGGCCGCAGCCCGAACACCAGATCAGGGGGAACTTCTGCTCGCGGAGATATGGGCTGTACTGGGTCATCTGCTTGCCACCTCTTCAATCTTCTCCAGGATCTTCGTCGGGGGGATCGGCTCACCGCTGATCAGGTTGATCCGCTCGACCTTGGCGCTGTCGGCCACGGCCCACTCCACCTCGTGGGCCAGCTGTCCGAGGTTCAGCTCGGGGCAGATGATGGTGTGGACCGATTTGGCCATCTCGCGCAGTTCCTTGTCCGGGAAGGGCCAGAGCACCCTGGGGCGCAGCATGCCGACCTTGAGCCCCTTCTCCCGTGCCAGGGTCATCGCCCGCCGGGCCGACCGCGCGCAGGAACCGTAGGCAAAAATACCGATCTCTGCATCCTCGATGTTGAAGGCCTCCACGTCGACGATCTCGTCGCGGTAGCGGTCCATCTTACGGTTGATGCGCAGGAGCATCTTCTCGATCTCCACCGAGTCGTTGGTGGGGAAGCCGGTCTCGTCGTGGCACAGGCCAGTGACGTGGAAGCGATACCCGGTGCCGAAACTGGCCATCTCCGGGATGTCGCTCTCGGTGTGGCGGTAGGGCAGATGCTCTTCCGGGGTGTCGCTGGGCGGCGTGCGGTCCACCAGCGTCAGCTCGCTGGCGTCGGGGATGACGATCTTCTCGCTGGTGTGCCCCACGATCTCGTCGAGGAGAACCACCGCCGGGATACGGTACTTTTCGGTGAGGTTGAAGGCCTGGACCGTGAGGTGGAACGTTTCGTCCACGCTCTGGGGGCAGACGGCGATGATCGGATGATCGCCGTGAGTGCCCCAACGGGCCTGCATCACATCGGCCTGGGAGGGCAGCGTGGGCAGGCCGGTGCTCGGACCGCCGCGCATCACGTTGACCACCACGCAGGGCACTTCGGTGATACAGGCGTAGCCGATATTCTCCTGCTTCAGCGAGAATCCGGGGCCGCTGGTGGCGGTCATCGACTTGACCCCGGTGAGCGAAGCGCCGATGATCGCCCCCATGGCGGCAATCTCATCCTCCATCTGGATGAACTTGCCGCCGACCCTGGGGAGATGGGCCGAGAGGTCCTCGGCGATTTCCGAGGAGGGCGTGATCGGGTACCCGGCGAAGAACCGTACTCCGGCGGCGAGCGCTCCTGCCGCGCAGGCATCGTTCCCCGTCATCAGTCGAACGTTGCTGTTCGCTTTGGCCGCTGACATTGGCGAGTCCTTTCTGGTGCTGGAAACTGACTTCAGGTCACGGTGATGGCGAAATCGGGGCACCGATAATCGCACAGCTGGCAGTTGGTGCAGGCTTCGAGGTTGACCACCACGGCCACACCGTTCTCCATCGCCAGCACATCCGTGGGACAGAACTCCACACAGATGCCACAGCCTTTGCACAGCCTGTCCACGATTTCGATGACAGGAGGGGCCTTTTCCTTCTTGACCGCCGCTTCCTCGCTCATCCAACTCTCCCCTGGATCGCGGTTGCCGGCATGGGAGAGGGGGGATGCCCTGGACGGATCCGGAAGCGTCTTCCCCTCCACGACCATTGCCGATCGCATGGAGTAGTAGGCCCGGCCCTCGCCGCAGGTACCCTGAGGGAAGCCCGGGTCCGTGGCTTTCAGCTTCCGTGCCGGTGCGTATGGGAGGCGTGCTGGCCGCGCCTGACGCCAAAACACCCGCCAACGGCGCTAAAACCCACTGCTTTCAAGGCCGGAATTCTACTCCTCGCCCCGGGGAGAGTCAAGGCGCAACCGTCATTTCAATCGTTGGCGAATCAATAGTTTCCGGCCGGAAACAAATAGGGCTAGTCCAGGTAGCCCAACGACCTGAGCTGGCGGCGCACCTCCGGTGACATCCGGCTCGGATCCAGGGGGCCGGTCTCGGCGGTCTCGGCGGCCAGTTCCCGGCTCTCGCGGTCGATTTGATGGATGCGGTGCAGCAGTTCCGCGGACAGCGTCGACAGGTCCGCATCGGCACCGGTATCGATCTCCCCCCCATCCAGGGGATCGGCATGGAACAGCCGGGAGCGGCCGGAGGACCGGTCGAGGATGATCTTGAAGTCACCTTTTTCCAGTGACTTCCAGTTCACGGCGTCCTGGGTCCCCTCGGAGAGCACCGCCAGCGGGCCGAGGCCCGCATCACCTGAGAGGGATCCAGGGATGTCGTCGAACAGGACGGCCATGTCCCGCCCCTGGATGCCGGGAGGCACCTTCGACCCGGCCAGGGAGATCAGCGTGGGCGGCAGGTCGATCAACTGCATTCCGGTGTCCCAGGGCGCCAGTGCCGCCTGACCGTGGGGAAGGCGGATGAGCAGCGGCACCCGCAGCAGCTCGTCGTAGAGGCTCTGGCCATGGCCCATGCGGCCATGCTCGAGGAACTCCTCGCCGTGGTCGGAGGTAACCACCACCACGCTCCGTTCCAGCAGGCCGCGGGCCCGCAGCAGGGCCATCAGCCGGCCCAGCTGGCGGTCGAAGGCGAGGATCTCTTCATCATAGAGCAGCCGCAGCCGCTCCAGGTCGGCCGGCTCAAGCAGATCACCGGACATGATGGTACGCACCAGCCCGGAACTGTCGACATATCGCCCGCGGTACGGACCCACCGCCGGAGTCGGTTTCGGGCTGTACGGCTCGTGCGGATCCATGTAGTGCAGCCAGAGGAAGAAGGGCTGCCCCTCGACGGGGACGCGGGCCAGCCACTCCAGGGCCCGGTCGGTGACCCGATCGGCCCGGAAATGATCCTTGGATTCGGTCTTCTGCTCGTTTCCCGGCAGGAGGCGATACCAGAACATCCGCTTCAGCTGGTAGCCGGCCACCCCCCCCTCCTCCAGGTGGGTATACCCGTGAAACCCTCGATCAAATCCGAAATCGCGCTTGAGCCAGGTGTTGGTGGCAAAGGCGCGGGTGAGGTACCCATGGTCGGCCAGCACCGTGGTCAGCGTGGGCACCGACACCGGCAGCCGGGTCGGTCCGCCGCCCATGCCCAGCGCCGAAGGAAGCCGCCCGGTAAAGAGGGCGGACATGGCCGGCAGCGTCCACGGGGCGTTGCTCGTCATGCGCTGAAAGAGCACGGCCTCGCGGGAAAGCCGGTCGAGGGACGGCGTCACTGCCCGTTCCGCCCCATAGCATGAAAGGCGATCGGCGCGAAGCGTATCCACGGTGAGAAGCACGATGTTGGGCCGACGGTCGCCACTCCCCGCAGCGGCCGGCAGCACTTCGGTTTCGGGGACCTTGGGCAGGGCCGTCGCCACGGTCAATCCCGCCACCAGGTGCAGCACGAGCACGACTACGCCATACACCGTGGTCCGCCTGAGGCCCGTTTTGCCGCGAAAGAACGGCAGCAGGGCGACCCACAAGAAGGCCACGACGAGGAGGCCGACGGCCAGATACCCCGCCCATAGCCCGGCACTGAGCAGCGGCCGAACGGCCCATGCCAGCGTCAGCAGCGTGCCGGTGGTCCAGAAAAACGCAAGGATCATGGCTGCACGCCCGAGCCATCCCCGTCGCTGCAGGGCGACAATCACGGCCGCCAGGGCCGCCCCCACCAGCAGGGAAACGAACAGCGCGGAGAGCAGATTGAAGATGATCACGGGCTTCTGCAGCAACGGCCAGGGCGACTGGCCGGCAGGCAGCATCGAGGACCAGGTGGGCGCAACCACCGACCAGCTGCCCAGCACAAAGGCCATCAGGGCCAGCCCTGCCCCTTCCCTTTTCCGTTCGGCCAGGCAGGCCGGCAGCCAGGCCGCCAGGGCCAGGCCGATCCCGAGGCAGGCCGAGGCCAACGCCGGGATGTAGAGCAGCTGGAAAAGGTCCTTGACATAGAACCGGATCAGCGTGATTCCGGTGGCCGGCTGGCTGACCAACGCTTCGACACCGAGATAGAGGCCGATGTAGAGGCCGGCCAGGCCGCCGATGACAAGGGCCTGGGCCAGGCACCGGGTGACCACGTTTCCGCTTTTACGTGACATCACGGCCTCTCCGTTTACTGCCGGCCGTCGCCGGGTCCGGCCAGAGCCGCCCGGGCCATGATCAGCGAACCGTCCCCGGTGATCGAATCACGAATACCCGTGGCCACCGCGTAATCGCCGGCAGGGAAGACCAGCCGTGCCCCGTAGCTGAAGATGGCCTCGGGATCGATCTCGTCGGGCATGATCGTGATCGGTTTCTTGATCGTGTGCGACGGGATGTAGCTCAGCGCCGGGGACCGGGCGGCGATGAAGATCGTCAACTCGCCGGAGAAGGCCCCGTCGCTCCGCTTCACCAGCCCCAGTTTGCCCTGGGGCAGGGAGATGGCCAGGGTGAGCCGCGTCACTGGACCGCTGTCCTGCATCACCCGCTCGGCAGCCACCACCTCGGCCACCGCCTCGAGGGGGTTGCGCTCGAGCCGCGGCTCGAAGTGCAGCAGCAGCGTCTCCTGGGCCATGCGCGTATCGGGCCCGGTGACGGACATGGCCCGTTGGTAACTGACGTTGAGCCCCCGCTTTCCCGGCAGGTCGAGGCGGATGTCGTAGGCCGCATCCGGCTGCCAGCCATCGGTACGGATGCCGATGCTGTAGTAGTTGCTCATCCGGGAGTGGACTTCGCGGAGCGCCTCGGTGTAGGCGCCGCTGCCCACCCAGGCCTTGCCGCCGGTCTCCCGGGCGAGGTAGGTCACACCGCCGGAAGCCACCGAGGTGAGTCTCGTCTCGGCGCCCAGCCCGCGGGCGTCGAGGGCGAAGACGGGGATGCCGGCCGCATTGAGCTGGCGCACCGCACCGAAGAGGGCTTCCTTCTCGTTGAAGGCCCCGGCCGACGGCTGGTTCTGCCCTCCGCGATCATCACCGAAACGAAGGCCGGGCCCCATCTCCACCGGCAATTCCTCGGAGAGGAAGACGATCACCTTGCGGCCCGGCACGCCGGCGAGAAACGTGCTCAGTGTGCTCAGCGCCTCGCAGGTCAGCTTGGCGTAATAGCTCTTCTCCCCCAGCGTGCGGTCGGCCATGTCCAGGATCTCCTCGGGGAAGATGCTGGTGGGGCCCTCGCCGGCCAGGCCGCCGGGAAAGGCGGCCTGCATCGAGGCCCGCTTGAGGCTGTCCTTGAGCACGTTGGGATTGGAGGTGAAGCGGGTGTTGAGCTTGAACCCCTGCTCGAAATTGACCACCAGCGCCTTGTCCGCCGGCGTGAACATTTCATCGACGAAACGGTTCAACCGCGAAACCACCCGCGGCCGGTTGCCCGGATCCATGTGCAGGTTGTCAAAGAAAAAGATGTAGTGCAGGCCTTCGTCCCCGTCATCGGCGGGCACAACGGGTTCGTCGCTCTCGCCGGCCCCTTCCACTTCCCCGCCTTCCGCCTCGCCGGGTGTCTCCGGGGCGGGGTAGATCGCCATACCGTCGCGAACCTCGTGGAACAGCCGCACCGGGATCTCCCGCCCCTTGACCGACAACGAGAAATCCTCCGGCCCGAGCCCCTGCACGAAGTCGCCGGAACGGTCCTGCACCGTGACCCTCAGATTGAGCACGCGCACCTCCAGATCGACCTCCAGCGGCTGCGGCTGTGCTCCCTGCTCCCCGGCGTTCGTCGGCTTGGCCACGGGCTTCATCTCGGGCACTTCCTGAGCCGAGAGCATCGCCGTGCCGGCCCACGCCGCCGCGAACAGCAACACCATGAAGAGGGGAAAGCGCTTTGCACGAGGTCTCATGGTCACCCTCCGAACGGGTCACGTCCGTCTGCACTTGAGCGCCCGACGGACGGAGGTTATTCTGTGAGCGGGTCACGATACCGGGGACCTGATCGCTGTCCCCGGCGGGTCACATCATACACCACAAGCAGGAGTTGGGACAGTTTCCACCATGGAGGGATAGCGCATGAAATCGTTCCGCAAGGAGCTCTGGTTCGAGGTGCCCACCCGCCGGGCACTGATCAACATCACCCCAGAGGTGGAGGAATGCCTGCGGGAAAGCGGTATCCGCGAAGGCCTGGTGCTGGTCAACGCCATGCACATCACGGCCAGCGTCTTCATCAACGACGACGAGCACGGCCTGCACCAGGACTACGATGACTGGCTGGAGAAGCTGGCCCCCCACGAGCCGGTCTCGGGCTACCGCCACAACGTGGGCGAGGACAACGCCGACGCCCACATGAAGCGCCAGATCATGGGCCGTGAATCGGTGGTGGCCGTCACCGACGGCCGTCTCGATTTCGGCACCTGGGAGCGGATCTTCTACGGCGAGTTCGACGGCCGCCGGAAAAAACGGGTGCTGGTGAAGATCATCGGGGAATAATAGAGCCGCGTTCACACGCCGCCGGGGCACACGCGCCCCGGCAACCGGCCGATCATGGCACAGGCGCCGCCTCAAGATTCCCGGCAGCCACGGTAGCACCGTGGCTCAGGTCGGGAAAGGCATCCAGGGCCAACCACTGGTTCACGCCGCTCCCGCTGTACCGAAAGACCCGGACCGGCGACGTGGCAGCGGGATCGGGCCCGGCGCCCACCACCATCTCGTCGCGGCCATCCCTGTTGAGATCGGCGTCGGCGAAGACCCGGGCACCGTAACGCATGGTGTCGACAGGCCAGGCGAAGAAGCTGCAGCCGGGGACCGGTGAAGCAGCACCACCGTCGCAGTTCCACCCCCGCACATGGGCGGTGAACAGCGGGCCCGGCCCAGGTCCGGTGACAATCTCGTCGATCCCGTCGCCGTCCACGTCCCCGCAACTGACGATCACGCCATACTGGGGCGTGCCGTAGGCCATGAAACTCACCCCGGCGATGGGCGCCACCCCGGCCCCGTCGTGGTTCCACCCCCTGACGTGAGGCCCGTAGACCGACCCGGGCCCGGCACCGGTGACGATCTCTTCGAACCCGTCGCCGTCGATGTCGCCACAGGCGACGTTGACGCCCCACTTCGGCGTACCGTAGGAAAAAAAGCTGACGGCGGGAATCGCCGACACGGCGCCGGACCCGTCGTGGTTCCAGGCGCGGACGTGGGGGCCGAACACCGCCCCCGGACCGGCACCGGTGATCAGCTCGTCATGCCCGTCGGCATCGATGTCGCCGGCCGCCACGTTGACTCCGAATCGATGGGTCCCGTACGCCAGGAAGCTGAGACCGGGCACCGGGACACCGGCGGCATCGAACCCCCGGACGTGGGGCCCGTAAATCGCCCCCGGACCCGCTCCGGTGAGCAGTTCGGGCCGCCCGTCCCCGGTGACATCACCACAGCAGACGTTGACGCCGTAACCGCTCGCGCCGTAGGCCGGGAACTCGAGAACCGGGTCGGCGTTGCCGTGGAGCGGGAACAGCCGCACCAGCGGCGGGTTGGCCGGGCCGGGGCCCGGCCCGGCGGCGAGCAGCATGGTCGAGCCGGTGAGGTTGCACAGCACGGACACGCCCCCGTAACGGTTGGCGGTTACCAGGTCCGTGACGCCGTCCCCATCCAGGTCCCCCGGTTCCACGGCCCAGGGGTAGTCTCCCACGCCATAGCGGAGCCCATCGGATGAGAACGAACCGTCACCGCTGCCCAGCAGAACCGTCACGTGCTCGGAAATCCATCCTCCCGCCAGTGCCAGATCATCGTAGCCGTCGCCGTTCAGATCCGCGGCGCAGACGGCCTGGGCCACGGAGACTTCCATCGTTTCCATCCACTGGAAGGTCCCGTCGCCGATCCCGTGGAAAATATCGACCGCCCTCCCCTCATCACGATTCGGGGCGGCCACCGCCAGGTCCGGGATGCCGTCCTCGTTGAAGTCCCCGATTCCCAGGTCACGAGCAGTTTCCGAACACTCATATGGGACCGCCGACTGATAGGCACCGCCGCCGTCGGCGATGAACACGAACAGCTTTCCGGCTGCCCCCTCCCCGTTCAAGCAGACGGCAACAATGTCGAGGTCACCGTCGCCGTCCAGGTCTTCGAGGGCAATACTGGCCAGGCCGGTGCTTACGCCGAGATAGTCCATGGCTTCGAAAGAACCATCGCCGGCCCCCTTGAGAATCGTGACAAAGCCGGCGGCATTCACCGGCCACGGACCAATATTCGCCACGGCCAGGTCAGGGACCTCGTCGCCGTCCAGGTCCCCCACGGCAAGATCCATGGCCATGTCGACCGTTGAATAGTGCTGGGCCGCGGCGAAGGAACCATCACCGGCCCCCAGGAGAACCGACACGTCTTCGCTGGAGGAGTTTGCCGTGACGATGTCCGGGGCGCCATCGGCGTTGAGATCGGCCACCTCAATACCGTTCACCGTCTCACCGGCTGGATACTCGACGGCCCCCCCGAAGGTGCCGTCCCCCATCCCGGGAAGCACCGAAACCGAATTCATCGTGCCGTTGGCGGCAATGAGCTCGGGTGCTCCATCGCCGTCCAGGTCGGCAATGGCCGCGTCCCGGCAGGGGCAATCGCGAAGAACGTTCGGGGCATGGTGCAGAAACCCGCCCCCGGACCCGAGAAACACCGAGAAGGATCGCGTCCCGCTGGTCACGATATCCCCGTCGCTGTCGCCATTGCTGTCGACCACCGCAACGTTCATGCACGATCCGACGCTGAAGACGACGGCTTCCTCGAAGTGTCCGTTGCCGTTCCCTTCGAGGATCGCCATCTCGTGATTCCAGTCGTTGGCCATCACCAGGTCGAGGTCGCCGTCGAGGTCGAGGTCGCCGGCGGTGAGCCACTGCAATCCGGCATCAGCCGGGTAGGATTGCCCCGGCGAAAAGGTGCGGTCACCCGCGTTGAGCAGGACCGAGACGGCGCCGTCGATCTCGCTGAGCTCATCACCGCTGCTGGCCACGGCAAGGTCGGGTTGCCCGTCGCCGTCCAGGTCGCCGATGGCGGCGTTTCGCGGATAGATCGGGGCCTGGTAGCTGCCGCCGGGCACGAACGTCCCGTCACCGGTGCCGAAATAGATGAAGACACCGTCAATGCTCACCGTGACCAGGTCGAGGTGGTTGTCCCCGTCCAGATCGCCCATGGTGAGAACGCCGGTGCTCACGCCGGTGGCCATCACCGGCAGCTGCTGGAACGTGGCGTCCCCGTTGTTGAGCAGGACCGAGATCGCCTCGTAGCCCCCGACCACCAGGTCGGGAGACCCGTCCCCGTCAAGGTCACGGACGGCAACGGCACCGGGACGGTGGCCCACACCGGTGGTGGTCATTGACTGGAACGAACCGTCCCCGTTGCCGAGGAAGAGCCCGATGTTGTAGTCGTAATCGTTGCTCACGGCGAGGTCCGGAGCACCGTCACCGTTGAGATCACCGGAGGCGATGGCGTGGGGATTGTCCCCGGCCCCGTAAATCCATGGCTCGGAATAGGTGCCGTCTCCGTTACCGAGGACCACCGAGATCGTGTTCACGAAACTGTTGCCGAAAGCGATGTCAGTGTCACCGTCGCCATCGAAATCATCCACGGCAAAGAAGGGGCCGGATCCGCTGATGGAGCTCGACGAGCCGTTGGCGAAGTCGAGACGGGACTCGAAAAGCGGCCCCGGGAGGGCGGGGATGGTGTGGGCACTTCCGAAGAGCAGCGCCAGGAACAGCCCAATCCGAGGGGACACACGCAGAATCATGACCGGCACCTCCACCGTCGCCCCGAAGCCCGGAGCAATGAAGTCGCGAAAGAAGGGAGTGAAGCTGTCTGCGATTGCAGGGATTATACATGAAAATTTTCAATACCTTTTCGACAGCCGGGCGCGATTGACCCGGAGGGGCGCCTGGCCTATCCTGACCGTGATGCCCGGGAAGGGCGGCGCGGCCACGCCGCGACGAGGATCCAATCCCGGGCCGTACCCGGAAGGAATGCCCCAATGCGTTCGTGCCGTATCCCGCACCGGCCCAGGCTGATCTCGACACTCTGCTCCGCCGCTATGGCGCTGTTCCTGATATCCGCCTGCTTCTCACCGGAGGCGCCCGGAACGAGCCAAGCCCGGCACGTTATCATCGTCTCCCTCGACACCACGCGCACCGACTTCATCGGCTGTTACGGCAACCACTGGATCCGTACGCCGCGGCTCGACGGGCTGGCCGCAGAGTCGGTGCGGCTGGCCAGCCACCGCACCGTGGTTCCCGTAACCCTGCCCTCGCACCTTTCGCTGTTCACCGGCACCTATCCCCACACCCACGGGGTGACGGGCAACGGCTACATGGTCGACCCGGGAAACCTGATGCTGACCGAAATTCTCCGGGCGGAAGGATTTCACACCGCGGGGTTCCTCGGCTCCTTCGCCCTGGACAGCCGCTTCCGCTTCGCCCAGGGATTCGACCACTTCGACGAGGATTTCGATATCGCCGTGGGCACCCTCGGCGCGGACCAGGAGCAGCGGGACGCCGCCACCGTCACCGACGCGGTCCTCGACTACCTCGACGGCCGGAAGAACGACGAACGGCTGTTCCTCTTCGTGCACTACTTCGACCCCCACGCCCCGCACTTCGCGCCCCCGCCCTACGATCAGTGGTACGGCCCGGGGGCCAAGGTGCAAATCCCGAAGGAGATGCTGGTGGAGACCGGGCGTCCCGAAGCAGATGAGCGCATCAACCGCATGCGACACGCCTATGCCGGGGAGATCTCCTACATGGACGAACATGTCGGGCGGCTGCTCGACGGATTGCGCGAGCGGGGCATCCTCGACCGGACCCTGCTGGCGGTGACCAGTGACCACGGGGAGAACCTCGGCGACCACGGGGGAATGGTGAGCCACGGCTGGTCGACCTACCAGACGGAGATGGACGCGGTGGGCATCCTGCGGCTCCCCGGCGCGGCCCGTGGAGGCACCGTGATCCACCGGGTGACCTCGAACATCGACATCCTGCCCACGATCCTCGAGCAGCTCGGCCTGCCGGTCCCCCCGGTGGTGGAGGGCCAGCCGATCGACCTCGCCGGCGGTGAGCCGCCGGGAACGACCGTACGCTTCGGTGAGGCGGCACGTGCCCCGGCCGATATCGAGCTGCCGGCATCCGCCTGGCCCAATTTTGGCAAGATGGCCTGTGTCTGGGAGGGTGCGCTGAAATACCAGATGTCTCTCTACCGGCGGGACCAGGCACTCTTCGACCTCGCCCGAGACCCGGGAGAGACCCGCAACCTGCTGGCCACCGGCGACGTGGCGTGGCAGCGGAAGGCCCGGGAGTTGCGGGACCGCCTGAGGGCCTGGAACCGAGAGGCCGATCCGCGGCCCAGTGCATTCGAGCGGGAGCAGATCGACGACACGAGGCGGCGGCTCAAGGCCCTCGGCTACCTCGAATAAGCGGCAGCTAGTGTGGTGTCCCGTAAATAAGTTTACAAAGGAATCGATCTCCGCGCGCTGCATGCAAGGCGCGAAGAGCGCGCATACCTTGAGGTATGCAAGCGATGAGCAACGCAGCAGGCCGTGATGCGGAGGGCGAATCGTGTGAAGGAATTTCCGGGACACCACACTAGCCGGATGCCGCGCTGGTGGTCACGACGGTGCAGGCGGCGATGCAGGCCACCATCGCCGCCTGCTGGGCTTCGATGATCGCCTGCACGGCACGGAGGTTGGCCGCGGTTCCCGCGCCCCCGAGCTCCTTTGCCCGTTCCGCCTCTTCGGCCAGCACGATGCCGGCGGCGATGGAGAAGGCGATGGAGGCCTGGGGCCGGGGCTTCACCGCACGCAGATGGTCACGATACTCGATCACCCTGGTGGTGACATCTTCCACCGCACCGCCGCTGAGCACGAGCAGGGCCACCTCGTCATACTGGCCCTGCCAGACCCGCTGGCCCTTGCGCTTGAGCGCCGCCGCCATCTGCAGGTAGCGTTCGACGGACGCCACGGGCCCCTGGCCGGAGAACATCATCAGGTGCGAAACCAGCTGCAGCTGATTGCCCTTGCTGAACCTGGCCCGGGCCAGCGAGCGGTAGATCGCCTCGACCTCCACGCCCAGCTGTTCAGGGTCGGCGCCCCGGGTGGCGTGCATCGCCGCCATGGGGTAGTCGTCCACCCCGGTGAGAAACCGGTGGTCCACGGCCCAGCGATCGACGATCTGCTTCATCCTGGCCATGCGATCGAAACGCACGCTGCCCCCGTCGGCATCGAGCACCAGGAGCAGCGCGGCGAGCAACGGGTGGGCACCGCCCTTTCTCAGCTTGTGCATTTTGAACGCGTCGAGGGTCTCTTTCACCCGGTTCACCGTATTCACCGGATCCAGACCGCGGCGAATGATGATCGCGGCCACGGCATGCCTGATCGACGAACTGAGCGGCGAAAAACCACCGGCCTGCCTGGAAAGCGCCCTGGCCGTTTCCTCCAGACGGTCACCGGGATCGGTGACGTCCGAGGCCGCCAGCGTCAGGGCGGAAAACCTGAGAACGGTGGTGTCGGTGCTCCAGCGCTTGCGGCGCCGCAATGCCTCGAAGACCTCCAGGTAACGCTCGACTGTGCTCATGGTTCACTCCGTTGGCGGGGGCCGTTCCCCCGGATGTCATGTTCGATCCCGTCTTCATTCAGTCCAGGGCCCGGATCTCTGTGGACTACGCATTATAGGCGATGGATATTCCCCAAGTGAGCGTATGTGGGTTATGTCCGTTTCCGGCATGTGACCCAAATCACTGAATAAACATTGTGTTCACTTGGTTTAAGACGATTTATCCATCGTAACCAACTGGAAAAAAGGCACAAATAATTCTTTACAAATCGTCATTTCGAATTTATTATTGACACGTTGGGTTTGCGCAGTTTGATTCGGGTAGTTGCCTGCCGGGTCTCCGGAAGCCACCTCCTCCACTCCCCCTCAATCGGCGCTGAAACTGTTTTGCCGTCACTCGCCCCGCGTTGGGGACGGCTGTTTCTGAATCGATTCGCACACGAACCGACGAATCGCCACTGTCGACTCCCCGGCCACCACCCTGGACCGGGAGCCGCACACGGCGCGCGGCGCGCCATTATCTTTGCATGGAGGATCAGATGGTTCACCTCAACGCCCTTCGGACGTCGGCCGCACTCTGCGTGGCCCTCATCCTCGCCTGCTCGATGCCCTGCCTGGCAGACGCACCGGGCACCTACTCGACGATTCACCTCAAATACCAGGCTTTTTCACCGGCCGACGGTGAGCCCCAGGTGCCGGCGACCCTCAGGGCCGACACGGCCAACCCGGTGCGGCTGGTGCAGGTGACCGGCCCGCTGACCTCTGACGAGATCCTCGCCCTCGAAGCCACCGGCGCCACGATTCTCGGCTACATGCAGGAGAACACGTACATCATCAGCGGCGACGCCAAGGCCATGACCGACCTCGAGGCCCTGCCCACGGTGGTCTGGACCGGCCAGTTCCACCCGGCCTACAAGCTCCAGGACGGCCTGCTGCAGCGCAACGAAGCGTTGATCGAAGTGAACATGGTCATCTTCCGCGAGCTGGACAACGACGCCCGGCGCGACGAGGTCCGCCAGCTGGTGCGGTCCGCGGGCGGCAAGATCAGCGCCGAGGACCAGTGGTCGATCATCATCCAGGCCCTGGTGCCCCCCGCCTCGCTCCCCGAGCTGGCGGCCCTGCCCCAGATCAGCTGGATCGACCGCTACGACCACCCGGTAACCAACATGAACTACATCCGCACCGCCACCGGTGCGAGCACCGTATGGAGCGGCGGCTACACCGGCAACGGCATCGTCGGCGAGGTCAAGGACAACGGCTGCGACCAGGACCACCAGGACTTCGGCACCACGCTGATCGGCACCTACGGCGGGCCGGTGACCGACTCCCACGGCACCTGCACCTTCGGCATCATCTTCGGCGACGGATCGGGATCGTCCATCGCCACCGGCATGATGCCCGACGCCGGCGGCGTGTTCTGCGATTGGTATGCCAGCCGCAGCGCCTCGATGAACAACCTGGTCAATACCTGGGGCGGCGTGTTCCAGTCGAACAGCTGGAGCCAGGGCTGGACCGACGGCGACTATGACAGCTACTCCGAGGACGATGACGAGGCCGTGGTCAACTACGACGCGATGATGTTCTACTCGGCGAGCAACAGCAACTACGGCGTGGGTTCCGAGACCATCTCCGTGGACGCCGCGGCGAAGAACACCGTGGCCGTGGGCGCCGTGTTCCACCAGAACACCGCCACGCTCAGCGACGACCAGTGGGAAAACCACGGTTCGGGGAGCACCCCCTCCCAGGGCCCTGCCGCTGACGGCCGGATCAAGCCCGACCTCTGCGGCTTCTTCGACTGGATCTACTGCACCGACATCGAGGGCAGCTCCGGTTACTCCTCCGGCGACTACTACAACGACTTCGGCGGCACCAGCGGCGCCTGCCCCATGGTCGCCGGCGCAGCGGGCCTGGTCTACGAGATGTACGAGGACAACCACTTCGGCAACAACCCCGGCGGCAGCACGCCCGGCTCGGCGACGATCAAGGCCATGCTCATCGCCAACGCCTACCAGTACAGCCTCTCCGACGCCACCCGCTACCAGCAGGGCTGGGGCCTGCCCGACCTCGACCACACCTATGATGCCGGGGTGAACATGTTCATCCAGGACGGCGGCAACCCGCTGAGCACCGGGCAGAGCTGGACCACCGCCGTGGAGCGCTACAGCGCCGGCGAGCCGATGAAGATCAGCCTGGTCTGGAACGACGAGCCCGGCGAATCCTCCAGTTCCAAGGCACTGATCAACGACCTCGACCTCACGGTCACCTCGCCCGGCGGCACCGTCTATCGCGGCAACGTGGGCCTGGTGAACAACCTCTGGTCCACCTCCGGCGGCTCGTCCGACCGGTTGAACAACGTGGAGAACGTCTTCATCCAGAGCCCCGAATCGGGGACCTGGACGATCCAGGTCAGCGCCTACAACGTGGCCCAGGACAATGATCCGGCCTCGGGCATCAACCAGGACTTCTCGCTGGTGGCCTCGATGGTCTACGGCGCCTGCCTCGACGACCTCTACGAGCCGAACAACTCCTTCGCCACCGCGGCCAACCCCTTCGGCGGCACGATCCCCGACCTGCGCATCTGCGACGGTGACGACGACTACTACCGCTTCTACGCCGAGGCGGGAAACAATATCCAGGTGAACATCTCGTTCATCGATGCCGACGGCGACCTGAGCCTCTACCTCTACGACCCGTCCCAGAACCTGCTCGACAGCTCCACGAGCTCCACCGATGACGAGAGCGTGTCGGCCTACAGCATCTCCTCCACCGGCTACCATTACGCCATGGTCACCGGCGTGGGCAGCGCGGAGAACACCTACAGCCTGACCACCACGGTGAGCGGCCTGGCCCAGACGATCAGCGCCGTCATCGGCTGCGTGCCCGGTTCGGGCACCCTGCCCTACACCGTGCAGCTCTGGCCGCAGCTCTGCAACGAGGACAACATCACTCGCCGCATCGCCGGCCACATCGACATCAACATCGGCAACGGAACCGACTACTTCAACTGGCGTGCCGGGTTCACCAATGTTTCGGTGGGCAACTGCTACACCGCCATCGTCGGCGTGAACCTGCCGGCCTTCGGCTCGCTGGCGGGCACGAACACCTTCACCCTGGTGGCCGAGGACGTGACCCCGGCGCCGTACAACCAGCCGCCCTATTCGCCGGCCGGCGACACCGCCATCAGCGCCTGCGACACGTTGGCGTCCAACTGACGCCGGCGACCGCCGTTGACGGGCCTTCATGCCCCGCTCCCCCACGGGGGGCGGGGCTTTCTCACGTACCAGGGTCGTGGCGCAGAACGGACAATCGGCAGCGGGTGTGGATCAGCGCAGCCTGGCGGCCATGTCCCGCATCAGGGCGCGAAACTCCTTGCGGGAGCGGAAGAGCAGGGTGTGCGCCTCGCGGTCGGCGTGGCCCAGGGGCAGGGGGGGGATGCGCTGTTTCAGTTTCTGGTCGAAGACGGCGATGAGGTCGAGGACCTGCCGCTGGCTCATCCCCTCGGCCACGTCGTAACGGTTTCCGCCGAGCAGGTCGAGGTCGCCGGGCCAGCGGTGGGCGTCCTCCCGGCGGGGTACTGGATGGTCATCCCCCCCGCCGATGGTCACGCCGTACGCCTCGGGCGTGGTGCCCACGCGGGAGCAGGAGTCAAGCGCAAAGGGCTCGAGGGCGTAGAGGCAGTTCAGCCCGACGATCTCGCGCCGGAGCTCGAGGATGAAGGCCAGGGTTTCCAACGCTTCGTCGGCGGTCTCGGTGGGAAACCCCACCATGCAGAAAAGATCCACTGCTATACCGGCGTCGAGGCAGTTCTTCGTCACCTGTTTCGCCACGTCCACGGTGGTCCCCTTGTCCATCTTTTCCAGAACCCGCTGGGCGGCCGATTCGAGGCCGAACCAGACCGAGCGGCAGCCTGCCTCGGCCAGCAGTTGACAGAACCCGGGCGTCCACGACGTGGTGTAACGGGTGTAGCACGTCCAGTTGAGCGAGAGGCCGTTGTCGACCAGCCCCCGGGAGATCTCACGCAGGGAGCGGACGGTGATCGAGTTGTCCACAAGCACGATGTGCGACGTGCCGTAGCGCTCGTGCAGCAGGCGAAGGTCTTCCAGTACGGTGGCCGGCTTGCGGTAACGGAACGACTCACCCAGCTTGAAGTGGCTGCAGAAGGCGCAGCGGGCCCAGGGGCAGCCGCGGGAAGTCTCCAGGGGCAGCACCGGCACCGGGCTGAGGTAGCGGTCGAGGGGCAGCCCGTCGAAGTCCGGCGGGGGCAGCGCGTCGAGGTCTTCGGCCGGGGCCCGTGGGTTTTCTGCGATCACACCCTCGCGGGGCAATTCGTCGTCACGCTCCCGCCAGTCACGGCGCCAGAACAGGTTGGGCACGCCTTCGAGGGCACCGTCGCCGGCCATCGCCTCGGCCAGGCGGACCACGGCGGTCTCCCCCTCCCCCACCACGTAGCCGTCGACCCAGCGGTAGAGCAGGGCATTGGAACGAAGCTGACCGGCGAATCGGTCATAGGTGTTGCCACCCACCACCACCAGGGTCTCGGGCCCTTCTTCCTTGATCAGCCTGGCAAGGCTGAACGCGCCAACAGCCTGGTTCACCGAAGAGACCGAAATACCAACCACCGGGGCGCCGCAGGCCTTCAGCCGGGGCAGGCTCACCCGGCGGAAATAGTCGAGGAAGGGGTTTTCCGACTCGTCCAGGGCCGCGGCATGCAGGGCCTTTGAAGACCCCGCGGGGTAGCGCATGCTGAAGCTGTAGAGCCCCATTTTCGTGCGGCCGAAGGCCGCCGAGGCCATCCGCACACACTGGTCGAGCACCGTCCGGGCGCCGTGGAACCGGCGCAGGTCGAAGAAGCGGTGGGGGTCCCGGATCACCCGGCAGGCCTCGTCCACCTCTTCGACCAGGCCGGGGAACTGTTCGAGGGCCTGCTTCGCCCGCTCCGACCCCTGGCCGGCCAGCCGTTCCAATCGCGGAAGAATATCACCCTCGAGGTGCGACCGGTTGAGCAGGTCGTGGAAGTAGTCGATATTGTCGTCGCAGAGCAGGGTGGTGAATCCCTCTCCGCGCAGGCGCGCGGCCAGGGCGGGCAGCGCGAGATAGGGCTGCTTCGGGTCCCAGACCGGGGGAAAGACCAGTGCGATGTGCGGCTTCTTCATCACCACGCCTCTCAACAACCGGGCCGGCCCGAATCAGGCCGGCCCCGGGACTATTCTAGCAGACCGTCGAACACCGGTCACTCGACGCGGGTTTTGACTTTTTTCAGCAGCGGCACTACTGTTGTGGTTTACTCGAAACCATACAAAGGAACAGGTGTTCTGATGCGTTCGACCAAGTTGATTCCCCTGGCGGTGCTGCTCGTCGCCGCCCTGCTCCCCGCCCCGCCCGCCGCGGCCGGCGAGGCGATGATTCACCACCGGCTCACGGCCCGGCTGGATCCCGATGCCCGGGCCATCACGGCGATTGACGAAATCACGATTCCCGCCGCCCGCCGGACGGCGGACCTCTCCTTTACCCTGGTGGACAGCCTCGACGTGACCTGCGCCACGCCGGGCGTCACCGTCACCCTCGTGGAACGCGGCATCGGCGCCGGTGACGTGGGCATGGACCGTGAGGAGTACGGCCCGGCCGCCCTGACCCGCAACCGCTACAGCGTCACGTTCGCCGAGCCGCCGGCCGGTGACACGGTGATCACCCTCGACCTCGAGGGGACGATCAACTACCCGATCTTGTCACCGGAAGAGGAGTATTCCCGCGGCTTCAGCCAGACCCCGGGGATCATCGAGGCCCGCGGGGCCTTTCTCGCCGGCTCCACCTGGTGGGTGCCGGTGTTCGACGAGGGGCTGATCACCTTCGAACTGACCACCGACCTGCCCGAGGACTGGGACTCGGTGAGCCAGGGAACGCGGACGCGGCACGAGCTGCTGGACGGGCGGCGGCTGACCACCTGGAACAGCCCCGACCCGATGGAGGAGGTCTACCTCGTGGCCGCCCCGTTCACCGAGTACGGCCTGGACGCCGGAACCGTGAGGGTGATGGCCTTCCTGCGCAATCCGGACGAAAACCTGGCCAACAAGTATCTCGAAACCACGGCCCAGTATCTCGAGATGTACCGGCAATTGATCGGGCCCTTCCCCTTCACCAAGTTCGCCCTGGTGGAGAACTTCTGGCCCACCGGCTATGGCATGCCCTCCTTCACGCTCCTCGGCGAGCAGATCATCCGCTTCCCCTTCATCCTCCACTCATCGTACCCCCACGAGCTGCTGCACAACTGGTGGGGCAACAGCGTCTACGTCGACTTCGCCACGGGCAACTGGTGCGAAGGGCTCACGGCCTACCTCGCCGACCATTTGATCAAGGAACAGCGAGGCCAGGGGGACGAGTACCGGCGCTCCACCCTGCAGACCTATACCGACTACGTGAACAGCGGCAATGACTTTCCGCTGAGCGAATTCCTCTCGCGCCATGATGCCTCCTCGCAGGCCGTGGGCTACGGCAAGTGCCTGATGATGTTCGAAATGCTGCGCTGTTCCATCGGCGATGAAGCCTTCGTGGAGGGACTTCAGGCCTTCTACCGGGACAACGTCTGGAAGCAGGCCTCATTCGAAGACGTGCGCAAGGCTTTCGAGGAGGCCGGCGGCCTCGATCTGAAGCCCTTCTTCACCCAGTGGGTCGAGCGGCCCGGGGCGCCGAGCCTCGAGCTGGCCAACGCCCGATCGGTGACCGAGGGTGATTCACACCGCCTCATCTTCACGCTGAACCAGGTGCAGGAGGCCGATCCGTTCCGGCTCCAGGTGCCGGTGGCCATTTCCTTTGCCCACCGGATCGAACGGCGGGTGGTCAACCTGGTTGACCGTGCGGCGGAATGCGAGTTCCTCTTCGAGGAGCAGCCGCTGCTGGTCCAGGTGGACCCGGCATTCAACCTCTTCCGCACCCTGCACCACAATGAGGTGCCGCCGTCCTTCTCCAAGATCTTCGGCGCCGACCGCACGCTGATCATTCTCCCTTCGGCGGCGACGCCCGAGCAGCTGGCCCGCTACTACATGCTTGCCGAGGCCTGGTGCGGGGACGAAGCGGACAGTCCGATTCTTCGCAAGGACGATGAGCTGGACGCCCTACCCGCCGATCGGGCCGTCTGGGTCTTCGGCAACGAAAACCGCTTCCGCGACACGGTGCTGGACGCGGTCACCACGACCTATGATGCCTCGGTGGAGACAAGCGACGTCCGTTTCGGCAATACCGTACTGCCCCGGGACGACGTCAGCTTCGTCATCGCCGCCCGGCACCCGGGCGACCCGGACCGGGCGGTGGCCTGGCTGACCATCGGCAATGACGAGGCCGGGCCGGGGCTGGCCCGCAAGCTGCCCCACTACGGCAAGTACAGCTACCTCGCCTTCGAGGGCGCCGAGCCGACCAACGTGGCCAAGGGCCAGTGGCCGGCGGTGAACTCGCCGCTCACCGCGGTGGTCAAACGGGACCGCGGGGCCCTGCCGGAGACCATGCCGCGGAAGCTGCCGCCCCGCGATGCACTGGCCGAGCTGGCGCCGCTGTTCAGCGCCGAGCGGATGACCGGGCTGATCGAAACGCTCTCCTCGGAAGAGATGGAGGGCCGGGGGCTGGGAAGCAAGGGGGAGGGCGATGCCGGCATTCTGATCATGGGCCGGTTCGAAAAAGCCGGCCTCCAGCCGGGTGCCGACGATGGATCGTATCTTCAACTCTGGGACGAAGTGGTCGATGAAGCGGGTCGGAAATCCCAGGTCTACAACGTCATCGGTGTCATCCCCGGCACCGATCCCGACTACGACGACCAGTCGGTGGTGCTCTGCGCCCACTACGACCACCTGGGCTACGGCTGGCCCGACGTCCACGCCGGCGACGAGGGGAAACTGCACCCCGGGGCCGACGACAACGCCAGCGGCGTGGCGGTGATGGTGGAACTGGCCACCATGCTGGGCAAGAGCCTCAAGCCCTCGCGCAACATCGTCTTCGCGGCCTTCACCGGCGAAGAGGCCGGTCTGAAGGGTTCGCGGCACTACGTGAAGCACATGAAGCGCTACCCGGCGGAAAAGGTTATCGGCGTGATCAACCTCGACACCGTGGGCCGGCTGGGAGAGAAGAAGCTTCTCGTGCTGAACAGCAGCAGCGCCTCGGAGTGGAAGCACATCTTCATGGGCTGCGGTTACGTCACCGGCGTGGAGTCGGAGATGGTGGCCCAGGACCTCGACGCCAGCGACCAGGTGGCCTTCATCGAGGCCGGGGTTCCCGCGGTCCAGATCTTCTCCGGGCCCCACCCCGACTACCACCGCCCCACCGACACCGCGGAGAGGATCGACGGCGAGGGGCTGGTCAAGGTGGCCTCGTTCGTCAAGGAGGCCCTGCTCTACCTCGCCGAACGGGAGGAGCCCATGTCCTTCGCCGGCAAGAAGAACGCGGCTTCCGGCGGCCAGGCCAAACCGGCCGGCACCCGCAAGGCCACCACCGGCAGCATGCCCGACTTCGCCTACGATGGTAAGGGGGTGCGTATCGGGGCGGTCTCTCCCGGTTCGCCGGCCGAAGCCGCCGGACTGCAGAAGGGCGACGTGATCGTGCGCCTCGGCGGCACGCCGGTCACCGACCTGCGCGAGTATTCGAACGCGCTCAAGGCCCACCAGCCCGGAGACACGGTGGAGCTGACCTTCACCCGCAACGGCGTGGAGCGGACGGTGTCAATCACCCTGGCCGAGCGGTAGTCTCACCCGGTACTCACAAAACGCTCACACCACCGGTTCAGACTTTTGCTGAACAGGAGGTGTGACGATGATCGACGTGCGATACCCTCGACTGGCCCGTTTGGCCTACGGCGCCATGTTGGCTCTCCCCCCGGCGGTCTTCATCCTGATCAGCCTCGCGGTCTGGAACGGCTGACCAACCGGGCACGACGAAAAAGAAAGGGCGTGGCCCCACCGGAAACCGGTGAGGCCACGCCCTTGTTGCGTACGGAAACGACACCGCGGCTCAGGGCGCCGTGGCGGTGATCGTCACGCTGGCCGCGTCGGTGTCGCCCGAGGGCGAGAACGGCGGCTGGTTGTACGGCGCCGGGGTCACGTCCTCGGCCAGCAGGGTGAAGACGTTCGAGCCCACCAGCGTGCCCAGGGCCGGGAAGTTCTGGTTCCACATCGAAGTGAACACCTCGGCCGGGCTGAGGTTGGTCCAGCCGGCGCGCCAGTTGCCGTAGGGCGTGCCGTTGGCGATGACCACGTCGATGCGGCCGGCCACCCGGCGGTTCTCGTCAGTGAGGTTGCTCAACTGGGCCGTGAACTGCGAGGCGAAGGGCAACGACCCGCTGTCGGGGTTGGCGGCCAGGGCCGCGCTCACCGTGTCGGTCACCCCGCCCTCGCACTCGAAGGCGCTGAGCGTCACGTCGTCGATGTTCCAGCCGGAGTACTGCCAGGAGGAGTCGGTGGTGCCCATGGTCCACCGCAGATAGACCGTGGCCTGGTTGTCGGCGATGGCCGAGATGTCATAGACCTCCTCGACCCAGCTGGTGTCGGTCACCTCGCCGCCGTTCTGCCACAGCGTGGTCCAGGTGGAGCCGTTGTTGCTCACCCGCAGGTAGGCGTGGTCGTAGGTCGATGTTTCCACGTTGAGCCAGCGCTGGAAAGACAGGGTCACCCCGGTCTTGCCGCTGCAGTCGATGGCCGTCGAGGTGAGGTGCGTTTCGGAGAGGCTGTTTTCGTAGTCGCCGTTGAGGTTGTAACCATAGACGTTGGCCCCGGTATAGCCGCTGGTGGGATCGGGGTCACCGTACTGGCCGCCGCCGCCCGTCGGGGTGCCCCAGGCCCACAGGCCCTGGGTCGTCCAGCCGGGATCGGAATCCATGGTCTCGCTGAAAAAGACGGCGACCTCGCCCACCGTGGCCGAGTAGTAGCCGGCAGGGGCGTTGTAGGGATCGGTGACCGTGCCGCTCTGGTCGCCCTGGGCGCTGAAGTAGAACTCCGGCGCGTCGGTGCAGTCCGCGGCGGGCAGGGTGCCCTCGAAGAGGTCGTTGCCCAGCGCGGTCAGCGTCTGGGTCAGCCAGGTCCCGCCGTCATAGCGGTAGTGCATGGTGGCCGAACCGGCGATGTAGTTCTCGGTGCCGGGGTTGACCCGCACGGTGACCGTGGTGGGCACACCGGGCGTCATCAGCTCGGGAGCGCCGCCGGGGACCGAAACGGCGAGGGTGCGGGTGATGTGGGCGTAGTAGACGTCCTGTTCGCCGTTGTAGGTGCCGGCAAAGGCGAGGTGCGCCCCGGCATTGTCCGAAACCATGTGGAAGTAGTCGCCCATCTTGTTCTGCTGGGGCCAGCCGACATGGGGATCGAAGGCGGTGGTGAGCGCCTCGTTGGCCGACCAGGTCAGGCCGCCGTCCTCGGAGTAGGAATAGTAGAGCGCCGAGTCGTAGCCGCCCGGATCGTCACGGGTGTCGAGCCAGACGGCGTCGATGCGGCCATTGGGCGCCACGGACATGGTGCCAAACCACTGGTAGGCCGATGTGCCGGCATCATCGTTGACCCGCACTGGCGAACTCCAGCTGTTGCCGCCGTCGGTGCTGCGGGCGAACATCACGTCGCAGGGATCGGGAGTGGAACTGCGGTCCACCGAGGCGAGGAGATAGACGTGCCCGCGGTCGGGGCCGGTGGAGTGGTTCGCGGCGATCCAGGCCTGACCCATCAGCCCGCCCGGATTGGGTCCGCCGGAATAGGAAATACTGCCGTCGAGGCTCGCCGTGGTGGACAGTGGCCAGGTGATGGTGGAGCCGGCATTCTGGGCATTGTCCGAACGGCTGACCGTGAACCCGGTGCCGCTGCAGTAGAGTTCGCCGTCCGGCCCCACGGTGTTCACGCCCCAGTACGGCGTTCCCGAAACCGTGATGCAGCTCTCGTAGCTGGCGCCGCCGTTGGCGGAGCGGGTGAAATTGTTGGGGTAGCAGGTGGAATAGACATAGTTCCAGTACGCGTAGTGGTTTCCATCCCCCACCCCGCCGGTCTTGTCAATGATGAACCACTGCTTGTCACCGCCGTAGGCGTAGGTTCCGGCGTCCCAGGTCGCTCCGCCGTCGGTGGACTTGAAGGTGTGGCACCAGAAGTCGCTCTGGAATTCATCGGTGGTCAGGCTGTTGTAGTAGAAGTTGCCCGAGGAGTCAGCGGCAAGCACCGGGTCGGAGCGGAACACGCCGGCCTCGATGCGGCCGGGGAAGGTCCAGGACACGCCGCCGTCGGTGGTGTATCCGTACCCTGCCTGGCGGAAATCGCTGCTCACGCTGTCGAACTGCCGCCAGCCAATGACCATGTTGTCCGGGTTGGTGGGGTCCACGGCGATGGAGGGCTCGTTGGCCGCATCGCCGAGAATGTTCTGGCCGGCCCCGTTGACGTTGACCTGGGTCATGAAGAAACCACGGCTGGAGCTGCCGTAGGCCGGACTGAACCGCGGTTCCCCTTCGGGTTGAACCGCATGCGTATCGCCCATGGTCTCCATGGGTCCGGCGGCCGCCGGGTTTTCATTCTTCTGCTGATCGATGCCCTCGGACCAGGCGGCCGGGCAAAGGGCCATCACGGCCAACAGCATCGACAGGATCAACCATCGCTTGAACATCACTGAACCTCCACTCCATCAAGGGTTGCCACTAACTCGCGAACCGCTTTAAAAAAGCCAACTTCACTCAGCAGGTGATTCCGGCGGACAATCCACCGGCACACCGTGATCGAAACAACTTCTCGCCCGCACCACGCCCTTCTTCCAGACCGTCCATGCCCCGTGGGGCTTGCCGCCGGCGAACTGCTCCTCCTTGACCAGGTCGCCCGCCTCGTTCCAGGTGCGGCAGGCGCCCTCCTTCAATCCCAAGACATAGAACTCCTCGATCCAGACCTTGCCGCTGCGGTGGTAGCGCACCGCCCGGCCGTCCTTGCGCCCATGATCAAAAACGACTTCGTATTCCTTTTCCCCGTTGGGGTGCCAGCGGGCATAGGTTCCGTGGAACACCGGCTCGCCGTTCTCATCCCGGATCACCTCGCTGCGAATGCGCGGCGTTCCGTCCTCCCAGAACTCCTCGATCAGCTCCACCGGTTCTGCCGCCGGCTTCTCCTGCGGGGCCGCGGAAGGATCGGCCCCCTCCGCATCGAGGTGCCCCGGATCGGGGGCCGGCGCACGCACCGCACCGCACCCGGCCGTCAGCATGACGGCCAGCAGCAGCGGCAGGTGGCGCATGATGATCTTCATCGATTTCCTCCCCTGAGACGCAGGGTCTTGCTTCAGCTTGAATTCAGGCCGTGGACTGAACGCTCGGAAGGGCGATCAGGCGGGTGAATCCGTATTGTCGACCTATTCAGTCTACGTTCAACCTCACGGCCCGTCAATTCCCCGGTGTCCCTTGCACCGGTCAGGGCGCACTGGCCGTCACCGTGCACTGGTCAGCGTCCGAATCCCCCGCCGCGGCGTAGGGCGGCTGATTGTACGGAGCAGGGGTCACGTCCACCGCGATCAGGGTGAAGATGTTCTGCCCCACCAGGGTGCCGAAGGCCGGGAAGCTCTGTTGCCAGCCCGACGTGTACGACTCGCCGGGGCTGAGATTCGTCCAGCCGGCCCGCCAGTTGGTGTAGGTGGCGCCGCCGGCGATATTCACGTCGATCCGAGCCGAGGCACGGCGGAAACTGGAGGCCATGTTCTCCATGGAGGCGCCCATGTAGATCGAAAAGGGCAGCGTCCCGGACTGGGGCAGGCAGACCAGCTCCGCGTCCACAGTCGCCGGTATCGTGGTCACCGGCACCGTGCCGGTCCAGACCACCTCAGGCGGGCACTTGCCATTGTCGTTCCACAGGTCGTACATCTCCTGCCCCGTGGTGTCGGTGGTGTTCTCGTCACGCAGGAACTCGACGAACTCCTTCGTGGTGCTCTGGTAGTAGAACGTCACCTCCGCGGTGGTCGCCCCGTCGGGGATGGCGTAGCTGGTGGTGTCCCAGTGCTGTCCGTCAGCATAGCTGGCGGCCACCGGCGCCCCGCCGAAGGAGGCGAAGGCCGCATTGGTGAAACCGCGCGGCGGAATGCGATTGTCCTTGTAGACCGTGTTGTTCAGCGCGAAATGGTGTGACGGCCCCGGCGTCTCCCCCACCAGCGGCGCGGTGGTCTCGTCGAGGCCCAGTTCCGCTTCGTAAACCTTGATTGCCGCATCGCGGGTCAGCACGCCGGTCAACGGATCATAGGCCCCCGACTCGGAGAGCAGCGCCATGGAGTCGTCATAGAATTTCACGTTGAGCCACATCCGCCGCCCCTCGGGGTAGCCGGTGGGCAGTTTGTGCCCGGTTTCATTGGTTACCGTCACCTCGAGCAGCACACCGTTCTGGTCGGCGGTAACACTGGCCGCGTTCTGCAGCATGTACTGCGCCCGGAGGATGCCGGCCTGCATCGCCGCATCGTCCACGTCGGCTGGGTAAAGGTCGTAGAGCAGGCCGGGCAGCCAGGTGCTGCCGCCGGTGAAATCGTGCAGCGGCAGGTCGGTGCGGGTCATCGGCGGTGAGCCGCGCACCGTGCCGCCGATGCCGGTGACGTCGCGCATGTGGCAGTCCTGGCAGACGGTGACGTAATCGAGGTTGCCGCCGAACTGCGGGGCATAGACACCACCCGGTGTGTTGTACTCGCTGTTCAGCCACTCGCTGTACGTCCGCTCCAGGGCCATCAGGTTGCCCTTGCCGAAATCGCTTGTGGGGCTGTCGAAAGCGTTGGGCAGGAAGTTGCCGCTGCCGTCGTTCTCGAACACCGGGTTGCTCACGTCGTGGCAGGTGCCGCAGAGCGCTGCCTCGCGGTGGAAGGGGGACTCGTAGATCGGGTGGGCCCGGTCACCGTCGTCGTAGGGCCCGCGGCGGTGTTCGCCGTCCGGGTCGAGGACAAACATGGCATTGCCGAATTCGTCGGGCGCATCGTCCAGATCATCGAGGATGCCCCAGTCCACCGAGGGGTTCTCCCCGGAGTAGACCGGGTCGACCATGCGGTGGCACTGGCCGCAGAACATGCCGGTGAGGTCGTCGTTTTCCAGCTGGCTGCCGTCGGTGGGCACCGATCGGCCGGCCATCCAGCCGCGTGAGGTGTGGCAGCGCAGGCACAGGTCACCGGAATCGGGGACGAACTGGTTGTTCACCGACATCGCCGCTCGGAACAGCGGGTCGCGTGAGGCGTGGGCCTTCATGCTGCCCTGCCAGTTGCGGTGCGGCTCGACGGCGTCGTCGTAGTCGCCGTGGCAGCCGGCACAATCATCGGGGTGAAAGAGCAGCCCGGTGTCGAAAGGCTGGCTGCCCGGCTGGTCGAAATCGCGCAACGTGGTGGGCACCACGCCCCCGCCGGGCGAGGCGATGGTGAAGGCGCTGTTGCTGCTGTCCTGGCCCACGTTCCAGGCGGTATCGGTGGCCACCACCCTCAGCCGTGCCTGGGTGGTGGGGCGGTTCGGGGGGTACCAGGTGTGGCTGCCGGTGTCGGCGAGCCCGAGGACCAGTGGATCCCAGTTCGCACCGTTGTCCAGTGAGAGGTAGAGGTCCACGGTGTGGATCGCGCTGGCATCGCTGATCGACCAGGTCACCGTTGCACCGCTGTTGCCGGTGACCGTCTCGCCGCCGTTGGGGCTGAGCACGGTGACCGAAGGGTCGGTGCTGTCACCGGTGGTGGCGGGCACCAGAGCGCCGACGATCTGGCTCTGGTTGACGTTGGTCGTGTCACCCACGTTGTCCGGCGTGAGGCCGGGAAACGTGGGCGTATTGTCGTACGTCGTCGTGTCGGTGACCTCGACGAGGGTGCTGAACCCGTCCAGGTCGGGATCCTCGTCGGCGATGGACATGATCGCCGCCTGCCGGCCGATGGGCGTGTCGGTGAAGAAGTTCAGCGCTTCGTGGACCTTCACGCCGTAGGGGTTGCGCATGTAGATGCCGGTAAACTCGTAGTGGCAGATACCGCAGTGGTTCGGCTGACTGGGCACCGTTTCGATGGTCGTGCCCACGGCGCCGGGGTAGACGGCATAGAATGCGTCCCGGTACTCGGGCCGGGCATTCGCCTCCCTGGCTGACGGTCCGCCGAGGCCCAGGAGCAGGGCCAGGAGGACGGGGGGGATGACGAACGAGGCCGTTTTCCGGGATGTCATTGCGGGTTCCCCTTTCGGATCGTTACCGGTACACGCGTTAGCTTCAACGTCAGACGGCGTGGACAAGGACGTTCCTCGTCCGCGGCCCGTCGAACTCGCAGAGAAAAATGCCCTGCCAGGTGCCCAGCCGGAGCCGTCCGTCATCGACGATCACCGTGACCGATGACCCCATCAGGCCGGCCTTCACGTGGGCCGCGGTGTTGCCCTCGGCGTGGCGATAGCCGGCGGTCCAGGGCACCATGCGGTCGAGCACCTCTTCCATGTCCTCCATCACCGCGGGGTCGGCGTGCTCGTTGATCGTCACGCCGGCAGTGGTGTGGGGCACGAAAACGGTGACCGTCCCGCTGCTCACGCCGCTCTGCCGAACCGCATCGGCCACCTCGCCGGTGATGTCGACGAAATCCGTGCGATTCCCGGTCTCGAAGGACAAGCGGACCATGACCACTTCGCTTATGGAATGAAAATGAGCGGGGCCCGGGAAACTGTCCCGGGCCCCGGTATTTGGAAACTCCAGCGCCCGACCGTTGTTACGGCGCGGTGGCCGTGATCGTCACGGAATCGGTGTCCGTGTCGCCGGACGGCGCGAACGGCGGCTGGTTGTACGGAGCAGGCGTCACATCGGCACCGGTGATGGTGAAGACGTTGTTGCCCACCAGCGAACCCAGGCCCGGCATGTTCTGGTTCCAGAACGTGCTGAACACCTCGCCGGAACTGAGGTTGGTCCAGCCGGCGCGCCAGTTGGTGTATGGCGTGCCGTTGCCGATGACCATGTCGATCCGGCCGGCGGCCCGGCGGTTCTCGGTGGTCAGGTTGGTCAGCGACACCGCCATCTGGGTCGTGAAGGGCAGCTGGCCGCTCGTCGGGGTGGCGCCGATGCTCACCCCCACCGTGTCGGTGGGCGGCGTGACCTCGTCACCCACGCCCCAGATCTCCACGTCGTCGATGTTCCAGCCGGAGTACTGCCAGCTGGAATCGGTGGTGCCCTGGGTCCAGCGCAGGTAGACCGTGGCCTGGCCGTCGGCGATGGCCGAGATGTCGAGTTCCTGGAGGCTCCAGCTGGAATCGGTCACTTCGCTGGTGTTCTCCCAGACGGTGGTCCAGCTCGACCCGTCGTTGCTCACGCGGACATAGGCGTGATCGTAGGTCGGGGTCTCCACGTTGAGATAGCGCTGGAATTTGAGGATCACGTCATAGAGGTCGCTGCAGTCGATGGCCGTCGACGTCAGGTGCGTCTCGGCCATGCTGTTGGCGTAGTCACCCGAGAGGTTGTAACCGTAGACATTCGAGCCGGTGGCGCCGCTGGTGGGATCAGCGTTGCCGTACTGGCCGCCGCCGCCTGTCGGGGTTCCCCAGGCCCACTGGCCCTGGGTGGTCCAACCGGGGTTGGTGTCCATGTTCCAGGTGTACTGCACCACCGGCACGCCCACGGTGAGCTGGCAGCTGCGGGTGCAGTCGCCGTCATGGTTGGTGGTGTTGACGAAGTCGATGTCGCCGAAGTAGGCGCCGTTGCCCAGCGAGCCGGCGCTGCTGTTGATCGACGCGGTCACCGTGGCGGTGCCCATGGCGGGAATCGTGCCGCCGGTGCCGCTGAGGTCGATCCAGGAGATGCTCTCGCTGACCGTGTAGTTCAGCGCATAGCTCTCGTAGTTGGTCAGGGTGAAGGTGATGCTGTTCGGCGTGAACGGGCCGCCATTGGCGCCCTCGGCCACCAGACCGTTGCCCGGGGCGACCTTCATGCCGGTGGGCGGGGCGGTGGTGCCCACGATACGCAGCGACGGGTCACCGAAGATGTGCCAGGTGTCGTACATCTCCACACCGCCGGAACCGTAATCATCCATCATCGAGCAGGAGCCGGCGAAGCAGAGCGCGCCGTAAGTGTTGTAAGTACCGGCGAGGTAGCGGATGTTGAACTCGTCCTGCCCTTCCATCGGCGGGTCCCAGCTCTGGTTGATCGAGCTCATGTAGGCCCCGACAGCGCCGGTGGGCTCACTGCCGTTGGTCGCCCGCAGCCAGGCCTCGCCGAAGCAGGTGTAGCCGTCGAACTGGCCGTTGACACAGGCCACCGAGATGATGAAGGGCAGCAGGTTGTCGTTGGCCAGCGCGTTGATGTTGGTGTTGGAGAAGCCGGTGGTGCTCCAGGAGGTGGTGGAGCCGTGACCGGTATAGTTGATGATTCCCCGACCGGCGTTGAGGCCGCTGGTCACCTGGGACGCGGTGCCGCTGGGGTCGTAGATCTGGTCCACCAGCGTGTAGCCGTTGGCCAGCATGTCGGTGCGGATGTTGTCCAGGTGCTCGTCATCGTACTCGCCGTCGTCGCCCGTGCCCTGGTTCGAGGCCACGCCCATGCCCTGCCAGAACCAGGACTCGGTGGTGTACTGGTTCTCCTCGTATTCCACGGTGCGCAGCACCTGGGTGTCCACGTCGGCCGCCGACTCGGCGGAGAACCGGCCGACGAAGATGTCGGGATAGTCGTCGCTGCCCGCCACCTTGGCATAGCTCGGGTCGGAGGAACCACCCGAGGAGGACGGCGTGTCCACCTGGGACGCATCACCCACGAGCAGCACGAAGGCCAGGTCGCTGGTGTCGTAGATGTTCTGGATGTAGTTGGCGATGGAGGTCGCGTTGTTGCCGATGGCGGAGACCGCCACCACGGTGGCCGGGATGCCGATGGAGGTCTTGTGGTCGGCCAGCGCCTGCACGTTCGCGGTCCAAGCGTCGTGGCAGATGATGAGCATGTCGCCGTTTTCGTCCAGCGGATCGTAACGGCCGTCGATATTGTAGTTGACGAAGTGGTCGCCGTAGAGGTCGTGGAACGAGCCGCTGAGCCTGCGCTGGAACGCACGGTCGAGCACGTTGACCTGGCCCGGGCCGTCGGTGACCAGTTCGATGGTCATCGAGGTGTAGACCCGCAGCACCCGCTGCACCGGGTTGTACTGGAAGGGGTTCACCGTGACCACGACGCCGCGGTGGTCGCGCAGAATGTAGGGATCGCGCAGTTCGGCCAGATCAGAAGGCCAGAAGGCGTTCTGCTGGTAAGCCTTGCCGAAGGTGAAGGGCATCGCGTCCTTGTCCACGGTACGCGAGACGAAGCCCTTGGAGGGGGCCACGTCGATGCCTTCGATCTCGTAGTAGCGGCTGTCCAGCACCCGCACGGCCATCTTCGCGGTGTCGGGGATGATCACGCTGCGTGACACGTCGGGCAGCGCGGGCAGGCCCAGCTGGTGCTTGACGCTCTCGTCGCCGAGGCTCAGCGTGGCATAGGGCTGACCATCGATAAGGACCTTCTGCTGCCCGAAGTCATCGAAACTGTAGTCGAGAACGATACGGTGGGTGCTGTTCTCCTGGACCGCCACGCCGACGGGCTCGATGGCCCAGCCGCCGGCCGTCACGGCGAAAGCGAGCAGGAGAGCGATGAACATGGGGAATCTGCGCATGGGGTAGACCTCCAGAATCAATTGATGAAACGACATGATCGGGAATGCCGGCCGCCGGGATCGATGGCAGGCGGCCTCAGCGTTCAGACGAAACCTGGTGAACTAGCCTCCCTTCCGACACCACCGGGGAATGATATTGCTCATGAGTTGAACTGTGTTCTTCTGTATTTGCAAAGCAACGCCGGCGGAACGGGTGCGCCGGGGATTCGTACATTCCATGCAGAGGGACCTGGGGGTCGCTTGATCAGGCAGGGTGGAACAACCGGTACTTCTCAAAATCTTCGGACCTGCAACTACGTTTTGAGCACCGCCCCCGCGAAGGAAGAACACCGGGACGAGCGGACCCGCGGCGTGTTGGCGGGCCCGAGGGAGCGCAACCAACGCACACCCTCCAATCAATGTCCTATAAAATAAGGCCAAAGCCCATAAAAGTCAATACTTTTTCATACAGTTAGCGCGATTGGATAAACTGAATGTTTATGGAATGGAACCGGCAAGCTGCAGGAATAACGGAAAGGAACGAGAGGAACGTTAAGTATAACTCTTACTTCAACTTATCAACTCGTGCAAGAGTTCGCAAAAAACCACGCCGCTGCCGCGGACATCTTCATCGGCGAGTCAGACGCTATTCGGGCGTGGCCAGCGGGCTGTCGAACTCCACCTTCTGAACGAAATACTCGAAGATGTCCTCCAACTCCTCGCTGTCGCGGCCGTCATCACTGTGAAAAGACCGGAGCAGCTCGTCCAGCGCCCCCTTGACCTTCCCCCAGTGGACGTCGACCAGCACGGCCTCATCAACCGTACCCGGACCGCCCGCAATAGATTGGATTCCCGTTCCCGGCACTGTCCTGCCTCCCATAGAAGCACGTACATGCGCACCCGGGATTGCCAATGCAAACATACCCTATCGACGTGGTGCTGTTCGGGTGTACTCCAGTACATACGTTCCCGGCGGCCGGGAGGCAAGCATTTTTTTGACGTTCTATGGATACTGGCCGGAAACCACGCACAACGCCGTGGCCGTATCCCCCGAAGGCGGATAGGGCGGCTGGTTGAACGGCGGCGGCGTCACGTCCGCAGCGAAGAGGAAGAACGTGTTGTCACCGATCAGGCTGCCCAGGGCCGGGATGGTCTGGTTCCAGGACGTGGTGTAGGCGCTGCCGGGCTGGACATTGGTGAACCCCGCCCGCCAGTAGAAGAAGACCTGGCCACCGGCGGTTTCCAGATCCATGCGGCCGAAGATACGCCGGGCAAAAAGGTCGGTGGCGTTGTGCAGGGTGGCCTCCATCACCGTGGTGAAGGGCAGGTGGCCCGACTCCGGACGGCACTCGAGGTACGCGTAGACCGTGGGTTCGGGCCGCGGCTCGCCGTAGAGCACCACGTGAAACTTGTTGTAATCGCCCTCGATGTACTGCTGGCAGTTGTCCCCTTCCTGAACGTCGATGGTGGTGCTGCCGGCGGGATTGCCGTCACCGGCGTACCAGCCGTCGCAGGCCTGGCTCGAGGTGGTCAGCGAGAACCAGATCGTGCCCGAAGCCTTGAAGTCGACATTGGTCACGCCGGTGAGCAGCACCGGCCCGCCGTAGGGCGGCACGGTCCAGGATTCCTCGGACCCGGTGATCACCGGGCCGTTGCACGATTCGTGGGCCCGCAGGGTCACCGTGCGGTCCACTTCGCACCCGTAGTACGGGTCGTTGTCGGCATAGATGAAGACGTCGTAGCAGCCGATGTCCCACTCCCCTTCCTCCAGAGTCAGGTCGTCGCCGTAGATCACGTCGGCCGCGAGCCAGATGTAGCTCAGGGACGGCGGGTCGGAAACGGCGTAGGGATAGGTTTCGAAACCCTCGTCGCCGCAACCGATGCGCACTGACGCAGCCCCGCCGGCCTCGCCGGAGACCTCGGCCCGGAATCCCGGGTGGGGGCGCTGTGTCCGTTCGGCCGCACGTGCATCGTGCGAAGGCATCACCGGAACCGCGGCAGGATCGGCGGCCACCACCAGGACCAGTGCCTCCTCGGGCCAGCCGTCGAGGCCCAACGAACCTGCCGTGGCCTCCTGCCACAGGGGCCCG
>Ga0180430_10000118_pt1 | contig 87580 bp, 64 predicted proteins | sample SS_ome_9_FD_132999 | JGI IMG/M metagenome (GOLD analysis project Ga0180430, IMG submission 132999) | Hypersaline lake sediment archaeal communities from the Salton Sea, California, USA - SS_1_S_2 metaG | ecosystem: Environmental > Aquatic > Non-marine Saline and Alkaline > Hypersaline >...
AGAGCAACTGAAGAACAAACCACCATTGAATTAAATGGCTGTGGATCATATGATCCTGATGGAACAATCATCTCCTATGAGTGGTACGTTGATGGATCATTAGTCTACACCGGTGGTATTGGTGATTGCTCTTATACATTGAGTCTTAGTGGATATAATACCAATGAATACATACCAGTAATGCTCATCGTTGAAGATGATGACCATGAGACCAAGGTATGCTCTACCACGCTTTACATTGATAGAGATAACACATGTGAAGCAAAAGTCATTATGGAAGAAGTATGCATTGCAGAGTTAGATGAAGGCGCCTATGGGTACCTATATGCAGAAGATGTCGTAGACCATGTAGGATCCGGTCAATGGACAATAACCTATGATCCAGCAGTCGTAGAAATCATCAATGTTGATGGTGGAGACTTTGAAACGCTCACCTCCTACGATAATAGTGCAGGTGTTCTCAATATTACCTGCTGGAACACTGGTATCTATCTCACCGGCAGTTTTGATATCGCACGAATCGAGTTTGGCAAAGTTGGTTCAACCGGTGATTGTTCAGATTTGGATATCACCTATTCACTCCTGCAAACCGATGAACCTACACCATCAGATATCTGCCATGATACCATTAATGGAGAAATCTGCATTGGATGTACCAACCCAACTGGTGGAGATATGAACGATGATACAAACCTCAACTCTGCTGATGTCCGCTACCTGGCTATGTATCTCGCAGGAGATCCAGCATACCAACCATTACATGGTGATGGAGATGTCAACTCTGATGGAAACATCAACTCTGCTGATGTCCGCTACCTAGCACTCTACCTTGCTGGTAATCCCGCATATCAACCATTGTATCCATAAAACACAAACACAAATCTAAAAACTATGAAAGAAACGCGTAATAACGCGTTTATCTTTCTCTATTTTTTTTATTACCCTTTTTTCACTATTTGTAATAGTAGGATTATAAATGAATAGAATGCCATCTGAAATAAATTTTAGTTGATTTTTACGATTGGAACTAGTGATAACCATAAATAATTATATTCTGTAATATTTATATTAACAATTGTCGAAATATTTTTATTCCTTTGCACTATGCCTAGGTTTCAAAACATCCAGTGTCTTTCAAGGGGTAGGAAATTAACTTGTAGAGAAGTATAATAGAAGGAAGGGTTAGTACTGCTTCAAATAATTAAACTCTAAGATTGTGGATGGATGTATACTCATTATGTTCTCTTGAACTAATGGTGGAAATATAATGATTGCTTCAAGAAAGATAGGTTATCAAGGCATTATTCTATTTATATTCATTCTTATAATAATTGTTCTACAACAGATAGTAATAGCTGATGATCAAACGGATGACGCCAATTGTGGATGCGACGAAATAGACATTCGCTATCCACTAATGGAAGTGAATAATTCAAAAATAGTTACAATACCGTCATCCTATCAAACAAATGGGGAAGATACAACAACACCATTACCAAAGGGATACAAGAATTTATTGGGATACCTAGACTATAACCCTAGTTTGAGAAATCAAGGAATTTGTGGGAACTGCTGGGCATGGGCAAGCACAGGATGTATGGAGATAAACTACTATATGCAATTTGGATCATCTCTTCGATTCTCCATACAATATCTTAATTCACTACTAGAAGATGGAAATCTCATGGGAACTGGATATGCATGCTGTGGAGGAAGCATAACTAAATTCGTCGATTTTTATGAAAACTATACCACTTCAGCAATTCCATGGAACAATACAAATGCGTCATGGCAGGATGGCAATACGAACTGTTATACGCAGACTAATGTTCCGACTTCAACGATTACAACGAGTCCATACTATACCATTAATGGTATTGATGCAGTATATGGATGGAATTACGGGGGAAGTGGAGACGGATGGTTTCCATACACGGGTAGTCAAACCGATAAAATCAATGCTATAAAATCAGTGTTAAATACTAATAAAGCGATTTATTTTTCATTTCATCTGCCCTCACAAACTGATTGGAATGTATTTTTTGATTTCTGGGATGGGATCGGAGGAGAAGATGAATCAACACTTTTTGATTTTGATTATTCAAATACTCATACACAAGGATATGGTGCGGGAGGTCATGCAGTACTTCTCGTTGGCTACGATGACACTGATCCAAATCCCTCAAAACATCACTGGATTTGTTTAAATAGTTGGGGAACCGCTGATGGACTACGGCCAAATGGACTTTTCCGTTTACGGATGTCCATGAACTACAGCATTTTTTATGTAAGTGGTGATGGAGGGAAATATTACAGTTTAGGATTAAATTATTTAAATATGAATTTCGCCTCAAATCAACCACCCATTGCTGATGCTGGTGATACTTATTTGGGATTCGAAGGAACTCCTATCACTTTCAATGGTTCAGATTCAATGGATGTCCATGGTGACACATTAAAGTATCGATGGGATTTTGAAAATGATGGCGTCTGGGACACACCATGGTCACCTAATCCAATCATTTCTCACATCTGGTATGATGATTGCATAGGAACCGTGAGATTAGGAGTATCAGATAATGTGTATACTAGCGTTGATACGGCAACTTTCACTGTTCATAATGCGGATCCTATCATTGAGATACTCACTCCAAATGGGGGAGAATATTTGAGTCACACAAAACCTATCTGTTGGTCCCTCTCTGATAAAGGTATCTATGATAGCTTTGTATTGGATATATTATACTCATTTGATGATAGACATACCTGGATTCCAATAGCTACCGCGATTCCAACTACTCAGGGGGTTCATACTTTTAATTGGAACACAAGTCTTTTTATTGATTCAATGACAGCATATATACGAGTTATAGTTACTGATGATAACAGTGGGCAAGACATTGATGAATCAAATAATTCCTTTATCGTCGATAACACCCCGCCAGTCACCACTAAAATAATAAATGGATTGACCCATGGAGAAAATGATCTTTATGTAAGCTTTCCGAACTCGTTTACTTTTTCGGTAACAGATGCCTTATCCGGGGTAAATAATATCTATTACAGAATAGAACATCATGATGAATGGATGCCAACACCAGGTACCGGTGTTGGCAATAAAAATAATTATGAAATATTTACACAGGCTCTCACCTGTAATCTAGAAGGCATCTATCACATTGAGTTTTATGCAGAAGATAATGCAGGAAACGAAGAAACAATTCACTCACAGACCCATATCATTTTAGATTGGTGGAACCAATATCATCATGAGCAACAGAATACTGGTTTCACTCATTCCACAATTCCCAATTACCCACACATCCAATGGAAGCACACATTTGATCAGAAAATACTCTCATCGCCTGCAGTACTCTATGATCAACATCTCTACATTGGCTCTATGGATGGATCATTGTACTGTATTACTGCTGATACAGGGTCAAAAGTTTGGGAATTTGAAACCGAGGGATCGATCAGGTCCTCACCAAGTGTTTATAAAAATCGTGTATATATTGGCTCTACGGATTATAATGTCTATTGCCTTGATGCAACAACAGGTCAAAAACTCTGGACATATCCAACCAATTATCATATCTATAGTTCTCCAACGGTATTCTCAGATAGAGCATTCATCGGATCAAATGATGGTAATATCTATTGTCTTAATGCAACAACAGGTCAAAAACAATGGAATGTGACCACGGGAAGTTTTGTGTTTTCATCACCAGCAGTAGAGGATAACTATATGTATATTGGATCAGGGGATCATCATCTCTACTGTCTTAATATATCTACCGGGCAGATTGTCTGGAGATATTGCACGGACGGGGTAATATTTTCTTCACCATCAATTAATGAGAATAAGGTTTTTGTAGGTTCATCAGACGGCTATCTTTATTGTAATAATGTATCAACGGGGTTGCTCCTCTGGAGATTTGAAACATTTGGCGCAGTGATATCATCACCTGCGGTCTGTGACTCGTATGTCTATGTCTGCTCAGCAGGAGGGCAGGTAAGTTGTTTGCATAAGGACTCAGGTGCTTTACAATGGAAGACGTTTATTGGCCCCTGTTCTTTTTCATCACCAGCAATCACGTCAGGTAAACTTGTAGTAGGAACAGCGGATGGTTTTCTTTACTGTCTTGATACCACAGATGGTGATATCATCTGGCATGCGGTTCTTGGAGCAGCAGTGTATTCCTCTCCTGCGGTGTTTAATGGCAGCGTCTATGTCGGATGTGACAATAAAAACCTTTATTGTTTTAGCTCTGTCAATGAAGTACCAATACTCATAGAAAATGTTCAAGCGCATCCAACGATAGCAACCAATGAGGATCTTGTTGTTTTGTCTGCTCAGATATATGGTCATGATATAACCAATGTTATGGTCAACATTACTACTCCCTTAGGTGATTCAACGAATCTTTCAATGCAGCATCCTTTAGATGGCGATTATCAATTGGTTAACAATTATGCTATTGTTGGTAATTACTCATATATCATCTGGGCATCTGATGCAAATGGGCATCTTGTGAGTTCTGTTCCCCGTACGTTTACAATTATTAATTATATGAACGCACCACCAGTTGCTGTATCTGATAATTATATTGCAGGATCAAATCTAATATTCCAAGTTGATTATCCTGGAATCCTTAGAAATGATTACGATTCTGATGACGGACCTCAAACATTAAGCTGTCAAATTACAACGAATGTTCATCATGGGGTCATTGGATTGCACAGTGATGGTTCATTCACCTATTACCCAAATAATGGATTTACTGGTGAGGATTATTTCATCTATAAAGCATTTGATGGAATAAACTGGTCAAATCCTTGCAGAGTTACAATCAATGTCATTACTGGTGGAGGTATTCAATCAGGGGATATTAATGGAGATGGAATCGTGAACTCTGGTGATGTTCGATATTTAGCCAAATATATCGTTGGAGAGCCTTTGTATGCTCCTTTATTTGCAAGTGGCGATATAAATAGTGATGGGAAGATGAATAGTGCAGATATCCGCTATTTATCGCTGTATCTTGTTGGAAATCCATCTTATACGCCTCTATATCCAGAGTAGTGAATTAGAGAAAAGAAGAAGAGATTGAGGTATTAAGAACGCTGTACTTTTCTTTATTTTCTCAGACTTTCAACAATTAGATATCAAAATCCTATGTTCAGATAAATGCTAAAACTGAAGGTGTATTAGTGTAAATTATAATAGTTATATTATTTTTAATTAATTATATAAATACGAAGCAATAAGTAAAATTATAAATAAATATATAATATTTATATGCAATAAAAATCAATTATTTGATATTTTTTTTCTCTAATAATTGTGCATATTATCTTTAATTCTACATTGATTTATAATCATCTTTTTGAGAGATAATTTCGATAAGTATCATAATAGTATAACAAAATTTTTTCAAACCATGATGCTTTTCTAATACTCATATTTATGAGTCAAATGTAACAAAAAATCATGAAAAATATGTAAAAATAGTTTTTTTTATTTTGTTTCTTTGAGTCTGTATCATCTATATTTTTATAAAGTTATACATGGCATTTTTATTTTCTGAAAGTAGAAAAATATATAAACTCTTTTTTAATATGCTGATGTGGAAAAGAACTACAACCAGAGGGAGTGTTCTTGAAGGATGTGGGTGAAGCACATAAAACGAGCTATCAACCTCGGGTTGTTGGCAAGAATTTCGGAGGCTAAACACTAGTTTAATAAGGAAAAGAAAGAGAAAAGGAATGTCTTTAAAGATCTCACATCATATTTTGGGATTTCTAAGGGCAAACTAGGAAGAGAAAAAAAAATAAAATAATGGAGGCAACGTATGACGCATAAAGCAATTTATAAAAGAATATTAAGCAGTTGTATCGTGCTTTCCATGGTGCTGACTGGGTTTGCAACACTATTTGTTGGTGGCCCTGGTCTAATATCCGTTGTGAAAGCAGATGAAGTTTTAGATACACTACCCTTACTGAGGGTATATGGTGAGGAACATGCAATATATCCTACCCATTCATATTATGGAGTAAATGATTTTATTTATCCTAAAGAATATGATCCATTTGATCCAGGTATAATTGAAAAGGATAGTATCACTTTTAACCCTGCGTTTTGGCATGGCCATGATGATTATGAGATCAAGGCACAAGGCGATGCTAGTGAGAAAGTATTCCTTCGTGCATTCTATGAACCAGAATACACACATGGTATTGATGCAAAAATGCAAGCATGGTCAAATGTCGTGCTATACCCTGTTGAAACTTTTGATGGTATCATTACTGAGACCACGTTTTTCCTTACGGATCTTGAAAAAACAGTACCCCGTGTTGGATATCCCGGTGAAACAGAATTCGTTTTCCCATATGAGTCTACAGATGCAGATCTCCCCGGTATGGAAAACGCCGACCTTATCGATGTAGTACAAACCTCTGGTATGAACACACCAACGATATTAACAGATGGCCGCATTAAAATAGAAAAGGAATTTGAATTCTTTGGCGATTATATTAACACACCAATTTCCTTTTTAGACCATGAGATACGAATTCGAAACTATGAGAACAATGATCCTGATGTAGATAAACTTGACCTAGAGGTATCCTACATTGGAAATATGTATCATGAGTTAACATCAACTGATTCGTATACCATTCCTGAAACATTCTGGCAATTTGATCATTATTTTGACCGAGATAACTTGATGCAGATGAATACGGATCCTGCATATCGCTGGTACTTACGTGTCGTGAACGCAGATAATGATTATTTAAGAATCGTTCTTGGACGTGTCCTTTGTGCAGGGGAAACCTTTTATGTTGATGGTGTCCGCTATGACATGCCAGCAATTTATGTTGACAACACCGGTGGATTCAAATACATCACGCTGCAAAGTCCAATTCCAAAAGGGGAAACCATTTGGGAAACACGAATTTCTAAAAATGTGGATGACTGGAGTCATGTCACCTCACAATATCTTGCATCACTGCCCATGAACCATTGTGTTTGGGTATTGCCACCATTCAACTGGCAACATAAAATGATCGATGATATTGGATTACAGAAATATACAAGTGGCTGTGTTGAGATTCCGGTCGATGGATTATTACTTGAGGAGATCAAAGATCCTCTCTGCTTTAAATATGTTGCAGAGACCATTGAAGAGCGCTTTGATTCAAGTCTTGCAGAACGATTAAACACTTCCATGGAAAATGATTACCCCGTTGAAACATGGGAATGGTACAATGTCTACACTAAACCATACCGCTATACAGAGTTTGTCTTACCAAATCAAGAAATGGAAGTAGATGCCTATGACCCAGATGATATCCCAAGCTGGTACCCATATGATTACGCAGATGGAAATGAATATTTGATTACAACTTCACTTATCGCACCAAATAGTCATGTTGATCTTGATGGAAGTGATCGATGCAAAGAATTTGATGAACATGAGATATATGATCGAACAAAGGATATAGCATATGGACGAGCAGATATTGAACAATCCAATGAGACCTATCATCTTGCCCGTGTTGTCTATGAATTCGATGCAGTAGATCCAACTGATCTCTATATCAATGAAGCGACACCAAACCCAACAGTTCGTATCTATGGTGAAGATGATTTCTACTATCCAACACACTCCTATTATGGCGCGATTGATTTCGTCTACTCCGATGAATCTGATCCATTTGATCCTGGTGTCATTGCAAAAGATAGTATCACCTTTAATCCAGCGTTCTGGCATGGCCATGAGGACTATGAGATCAAGGCACAAGGAGATGCCAGCGAGAAAATCTTTTTACGAGCATACTATGAACCAGGTTATACACATACAATCGATAGATTAATGGATGCATTTTCTGATGTAATGCTCTACCCTGTTGAGGAATTTGATGGTATCATCACTGAGACCACGTTTTTCCTTACGGATCTTGATAAAACAGTACCTCGTGTTGGTTATCCCGGTGAAACAGAATTCGTTTTCCCCTATCTTTCCAATGATGATCAGAATCCAGGCATGGAATATGCAGAACTTGTCAAAGTAGTTGCAACAGAACCACAAGGTAGTGGACAACTCACAGATGGTGCAATTAAAGTAGAAAAAGAATTTGAATACAACAACATTGATTACACAGAAGATATCGTGATTTCATTCCTAGATCATAAAGTGACCATTAAAAACTTTGAAAACAATGATCCAGAATGGGACAAACTCGACCTTGAAGTCTCCTACATTGGAAACATGCATGAAGCAGCCACTTCAACAGATCTTCATACCATCTTTGAAGATTCATGGAGCGTTACCCCATCATTTGAATATTATTATGATAGAGATAACGCACAACAGACCACCACTGATCCTGCAAATCGTTGGTATCTTCGCGTTGAAAATGCTGATGATGACTACCTAAGAATCGTCCTTGGTCGTTGGCTCTATGCTGGGGAAACCTTCTATGTTGATGGTGTCCGTTATGATATGCCAGCAATCTATGTTGATGATCAAGGTGGATTCAAATACATCACCCTACAAAGCCCCATTCCAAAAGCAGATCCAATCACCGATACGACGATTTGGTATGGTAACCTCGAATATAATATCAATGACTGGAGTCACGTCACCTCACAATATCTTGCTAGCTTACCAGTAAATCACTGTGTCTGGGTACTTCCACCATTCAATGATGATCATAAAATGATTGATGATATTGATCTACAAAAATATAACACAGGTTGTGTCAAAATACCTGCAGATGGATTATTACTTGAAGATATCAAAGATCCACTCTGCTTCAAATATACTGCAGAAACCATAGAGGAACGCTTTGAATCAAGTCTTGCAGAACGGCTCTATACAATCATGGGTGATACCTTATCTGAAGTATGGCAATGGTACAATGTCTACACTTTACCAAACAAATACACAGAATTCATGTTGCCAAATCAGGAAACACAACGTGATATGTATGATGTTGATGACATACCAGATTGGTATCCATATGAGTATGCAGATGGTAATGAATATTTGATTACATCATCATTCTTTGCACCAAATAGTAAACTGGATACTGATCGAACTGATCTTTGTAAAGTCTATGATGATCATGAAATCTACTATAAAACAAATGGTGGAGATGGTCACGGTGGAGATAATGCACAACTAGCAATGATTCTTGATGGATCAGGTAGTATTGATTCCGCAGAATGGGCGCTCATGCTTGAAGGAGTTGCCAGTTCACTTGAGAACCCTGCTATATTCCCACAAGATGGGTCCATTGAACTCACTGTTGTCCAGTTTGCAACCAATGCACGTGTGGAGATATCACCAACCGTGATTACTTCTGCAAATATTGGTTCAATTGCAGCAACAGTTCGTGCGATTCCAAAAACACTTGGATCAACAACAAATATGTCAAAAGGATTCACCTTAGCTGCTGATACCCTGAAAGCATCACCATTATATGACAGTTATTCACGAAAGGTTGTTAATCTTGTCACTGATGGTGTACCAACAGATGATGGTGGATACACATCACCTGTTGAGCAACAACTTGCTATCGCAGCCAGAAACTATTTGGTTGATACGCTTGAAATGTTAACTGTGCATTATGGTGAAATCGATTCAGAAGGTATTGGAAACGGCGTAGATATACCCTGGTTAAGGGATAATATTGTATGGCCAACGGGTTACGAAGCACCACCATTCACTGGACCTGGTTGGGTACGATATGTGGAAAGTTTTGCTGATTTCCACTCTGCGCTTGATGAAAAATTCAAATCTATTTTCACAAACATCTTCCCACGATTCGTCTTTGAATTCGATGCAGAAGATGGCACTGGCATCTTCATAAATGGTGATGATAATCTACCACCGGACTGTGATTGTGGTGGACCATATACGGCCAATGCCGAACAAACATCAATCTCCTTGAATGGATGCGGGTCCACTGATTTAGATGGCACAATTGTGACCTATGAATGGACTGTTGACAGTTCTAATGTCTATACAGGTTCAGCCTGTACCTATGCTTTGGATATTAGCAGTTATTCAGCGGGAACCTACACGGTTGAACTTTGTGTGACTGATGATGACGGAGCAACAGCTTGCTGTGAAACAACCTTAACCATTACTCCACAACAGAACATTCCACCAGATTGTGATTGTGGAGGACCATATACCGCTACTGGAGAGGCAACATCAATAACTCTTGATGGCTGTGGATCAAGTGATCCAGATGGAACTATTGACAATTATCAATGGAAGGTTGATGGATCTATAGTATATACGGGTTCTGCTTGTACATATAGCCTTAGTCTTAGCAGTTATACAGCAGGATCTCACATGGTTGAGCTTTGCGTAACAGATAATGACGGAGCACCAGAGTGCTGTGAAACAACATTAAACATTGGATCATTAGACTGCTATGATGTAACAATGGCAGATATTGCAATACCTTGTGAAGGAATTGGATCAGGGTATCTTGTTGCATCCGGTGGTACAGCGCATGTTGGGTCTGGTGAATTCACCATCCTTTATGATCCAGCAGTCGTATCAGTTACCAATGTTGATGATAGTGACTTTGAGACCATGACATACTATGATGATGGTGCTGGAACCGTTAGTATCACTGCCTGGTGTACAAATGTCTATCTTGATGGAACATTTAACATCGCACAGATCACCTTTGCATGTGCTGGAATCAATGGAGACAGCTGTCCACTCGTTATCGATGACTGTCATATGTATCTAGATACCCCTTCTGCACCAGAGATATGCACAACCTCACATGATGGCTCAGCGACCATTGGAGAAGACACACCTGTCGGTGGTGGAGACATGAACGATGATGGATCAGTTAACTCAGCTGATGTCCGATATCTCGCGCTTCATCTTGCTGGTGACCCTGCATATGTAACCCTTCCAGTGGGTGAAGGAGATGTCAACTCTGATGGCTTGGTTAACTCAGCAGATGTCCGATATCTCGCGCTTCATCTTGCTGGTGATCCGCTCTATACGGTGTTATACCCATAGATAAACACAGAACAACTCTAAAAAACAAAAGGAACTGAGTTGAATAATTCAATGTGAATTATTCAAATTACTCCTTTTTTTCTTTATTTTTTTTTGATTTTTATCCAAAGTAATAAGTATAAGTTATTCATTTACATATTCGAAATATATATTATTAATAGGATATTTGTTGAGGTGATGATAATGAACAACAACAAAAAAAACAAGCAATTATGTTATATACTACCAGTGATGCTCGTACTTGGATCTATTATAACTGGACCAGTACTTTTATCAATGGAGGGAAAAGCAAATGGAACCGATATCACAGTTACCGTGGATGATGTCCTGGTAAGTGTTGATGGGAGTGAAACAGGCTGTATACGAGTTAATAACATCGATAATTTTGGATCATTTGATATTTCAATTACCTGGGATCCTAGTGTAGTCGATGTAACCTCAATATCTGGAAGTGATCTCATCATGACCCCATATATTGATCATACTGCAGGTACTGCAAATATCAATGGATATAGTATGAGTGGAGAATCAGGAGATGTGACCCTTGCCTGTTTAGAATTCAAAGGTGTTGGAGGCGTAAGTTGTCCAGTTGAGTTTGCGATGCTATCTTTATTGTCTGCAGACCCCATTCCAACGAAAATAGACCCTGATGTAATAGATGAAGGAGAAGTTGTTATTGAAGGAGGGGTTATAACAGAGACGGTACTGTCCGTAGATGATGTGATCGTTGGAGTTGGATCTACTGCAAATGGCTGCATCCGACTAACTGATATTGACGAATTAGGATCATATTCAGTTATTCTGAACTGGGATCCCCTAGTTGTGGATGTAACAGATATAACTGAGGGTGATTTTATTGTTACAGAGTATATTAATCATGCTGCAGGGTATGCTAATATTAATGGGTATACGATGACAAGTGCTTCAGGAGATGTGACGCTTGCCTGTTTGGAATATACTGGTGTTGGTGGTATTGATTGTGCATTGACGCTTACTGATATTGAGTTGTTATCTGCGGATCCTACACCTGTTGTCCTTGCTTATGATACGATTGATCATGGTGAAGCAGTAATCGATGGTGGTGTGATTACTGATACAGTAGTATCAGTTGATAATGTTCTTGTTGGCATTGGATCTACACAAGAAGGATGCATCCGCGTTAGCAACATCAATGGACTAGGCTCCTTTAGTATTAATATCACGTTTGATCCATTAGTTGTAGATGTAACAGATGTAACCGAGGGTGATTTCATCATTACTCCCTATATCAACAATGCAAAAGGATATGTAACAATCATTGGGTATAGTATGAGTGGTGTCTCAGGAAACGTTATTCTCGGTTGTCTTGAGTACACTGGAATTGGAGGGGTCATGTGCGATCTCATCATCCAGGATGTTGAACTGCTTTCAGATGATCCCACTCCACAAGTATTAGGTTATGATGATCTTGATAATGGTATAGCAACCATTGATCAAACAATCATTCTCTGTGATGATGTATCCATAAATGAAGGCGACACAGAAAACAGTCTTGTTCATGTGAACAATGTCGCAAACTTCGGATCATTTTCCATAAATATTAGTTGGAACCCATCCGTCATTGATATCGTAGGATTTTCCAACATGAGTGATTTTCATATCCTAACTTATATAGATCATACAATAGGTTACATGAATATGACTGGTTGGATTCTTACATCTGCAACTGGTGCAGTCCCAATTCTTTCATTGGACATAAAAGCACAGGGAAGTTCAGGTGATACATCTCCATTGACTCTCACATATAGTGAATTACTTACTGCTGATCCCACTCCACAAAAAATCACTCACATAACTCAGGATAGTCTCGTAACCATCACAAGTCAAGGAGGAAGTCCACCTTCAGGTGGCGGTGGTGGAGGTACTACAACGGGAAATCAAGCACCAATTGCACGTATCAGTGCATCAACGACAAATGAAATACGTGGTGTTCCTATTAGTTTTGATGGCTCACAAAGCAGCGATTCAGATGGAACAATTCAATCATACACCTGGGATTTTGGAGATGGAATTGTAACAAGTGCTAAGACAACTACTCATGCATTTGATGATGCAGGAACCTACACCGTTAAACTTATTGTCACAGACAATAATGGAGCAACAGATGTGGACCAGATCACTATTACTATCATCGAAAGTGGGAATAACCCACCAAATAAACCAACGATAACTGGGCCAAGTTCAGGGACCAAAAACACAGAATATAGCTTTACAATTCGTTCTACCGATGCAGACAATGATGATATCCGCTATACCATTCAATGGGGTGACGGCACTAGCTTTACCACTGAATTTATGGCAAGTGGAAGTTCTGAAACCTTGAAACATACCTATGATGCAGCAGATCGCTACACGTTAGAAATCATTGCAGAAGATAATGAGACAGTATCTCAAACCACGACACATATCCTCTTAATTGATGCTTTTGAAATCTATAAAGGTGGAAGCTATATTGGGTATTTAACAGATGAAAACGGTGATGAGATATATGATGCATTCAACAAACAATCAAATAGTGTACAACAAACAGATTCCGGTGCATATCTCATAGATACGGATAATGATGGAACATGGGATTATACCTATAATGCTGCGACAGATTCCGTTATCGATTACACTGAAGAAACAACAACTCAGGATAATACAACATTAATAATTCTTGCAATTGCAGTTGTTTTAATCCTCATTATTGCTGGTGTGCTTGTAACTCGGAAGAAATAGTCTAAAAGACATACAAAAAAAGCCTCATCGAGCACCTATGCATTCATAGGTGCATGTTGAATGCGTATTTGGATAGAGTATCCTGCTCTTTCCTCTTTTTATTTTTTTTTCAAATTATTTCCTTTTATGAATTTAATACTATAAATGCTTATGAACCTAAAAAAAACCTTTAGACGGGTTTTTCATCATTTTTCTTTTTTTTCTTCTGGGGGGTGCTGATTTTTATGGTAAAATAATGAAGTTAAATGAAATGGGTTTCTTTATAAATTTCGAAATATTTATTAGATGAGATGTGATTGATTCTTCGGCCTTTTTGAGGGAGGCTACTATGTGGTGAGGATATGCAAAGAAAAAAAGTAGTTCTAGCTGTAAGTATATTTGTCATTGTAACCTTTTTTTTATACCCTGTAGTAATGGGGAATTATTCTCAACAAGATGAAATGCAAAACCTTGAATCTCATAACAGATCAACTATAATTAATCCTTCAATAAATATCATTGAAACACCTATGCCCCTTATCACAATGGAAAAAATATGTATTCCTGAGGGTGAAACAAATACTGCCTCGCTTCTTGCAAAACAGGTGGAGGATATCGTTGGACTTTGTACATTCACGATATCATGGGATCCCGCAGTTATTGATCTCGTGAATCTTTATGATGGTGATTTTCAAATGCCTGTCCTATTTATGATAGATAGAAACGAAGGACTTCTTAGTGGATTAGCATATAATACCGTTGGTGGGCTAAATAATGAGTTTACCATAGCAGAGGTCGACTTTGAAGCAATCGGTTCTACTGGGGATACCTCTGAACTAATGATTACAACTGCTTCATTGTACTCAGATGCCCCTTACACTCAGGAAATAGTATGTTGCTATGAATCAGGATTAGTATGGATCAGTGATGCATGGGTACTCTTAGAACATGCCTGCATTCCGAAGGATACAACAATGCCCATACAACTTATTGCTTACGAGGTACCACAACCAATATGTTTTTATTCCTGTACAGTAACGTGGGATCCAGATCTAATGGATATCGTGTTTGTTGGGGGAAGTGCTTTTGAAAACATACTACAGAAGACCATTGATCATTCAAAAGGTATATTGCATTTAGTTGTTGAAAACAGTAACACTTCATTAACTGGGGAGTTTATCATTGCTACACTTGAGGTGACCTCAAAAGGTCATGGTCGATGCACGATGAAAATTGCTAATTCTCTTCTAAAAATCTCTTCAGATGATTCATTTTCTATCTGGCATAATATAAGAGAGGGTGTTGCATGTTGCTGTTTTAACTGTATCCCTGGTGATATGAACAGTGATGGAAGAATCAATGCAGGGGATGTCCGATTTTTAGAATTACATCTCTGTGGGAACCCACTCTACATGCCTCTTGGAGCATATGGAGATGTTAACTCGGATGGAAAAACGAATGCTGGGGACATCCGTTATCTTTCAATGTATCTTCTTGGTCATCCACAATACCAGACCCTTTATCCCTATTGATTTAAACTAGTATTACAATACACCCCAATATTTATCAATGATAATTTATATAATATCATGCAAAGATAAATATATGGTTGATTCATTGAGGGTTTTTAATCCTTTATGAATCCTTTTTAAAAGAGGGTAGTCTATGAATAAAAAACAAACACAAAGAACCTGTTTTTTCTATGCATTGATTTTTCTGAGTTGGATATTATTTTTTCCTTCTGCATTTTGCGTGGAGGATACATCAACGATAACAATTGAAGATATCTCACTTAAGGAGGATGAAATGGGATATGCACTCATACAAGTAGAAACAAATGAAACACTTGGGTCATTTACCATTGAACTTGAATGGGATCCGCAAGTAATCATTGTTCTTGATGTCATCTCTGATGATTTCGTGATCAATCATTACAGTAATGCCTCAGAAGGAACCAGTAGGATTGTCGGATTTAGCATGCAAGGAACAACTGGACAAGTCTCTCTAGCTCGATTACACATTCAAGCAACAGGGGCTGCTGGGTCAACAAGTCCTATATCATTGATTTCTTGTGAGCTGTTAACTCCAGATCCTATACCAGATGAAATTGTATGTGATATGTACTCAGGGGGCATCACTATAACTGGGTCATCTGATGGGGGCAACGGAGGTTCTCAAGACCCACCAGATGATACACCAAATCAACCACCAATTGCTGATGCCTCAGCAGGAGTGCCTTATCAAGGCAGTATCTTTGAAGATATCTATTTTGATGGTTCCAATAGCGAAGATATTGATGGATTTATAACGGATTGGCACTGGGATTTTGGAGATGGAACACAGGATTCTGGACAAACATTAATACATCAATATGATACTGCAGGGACCTATCTGGTGATTTTAACAGTCACTGATAACGAAGGAGCAACAGATATCAACCAAACATCTGTTGTGATAATTCAGAAAAACATACCACCTTCCCATGCATCAATCATTGGGCCAACCACGGGTTCCATTAACACCGCATATACGTATTATTTTAGTGCTCGTGACCTTGACTCCGATATGATCCGTTATCATATCGAGTGGGGTGATGACCAGACCAATAGTTCTAACTCCATTCAACAGAACACAACCTTTACATTGACTCATGCCTGGGATGAGCCTGGGGTATACCACATCCATCTCACTGCAGAAGATGAACAAAACACAACCAGCACACCCATACAATATATGGTTCTCATAGATGTCACTGAAGTTTATTTAAATGGATCTCTTTTCGGCTATCTCTATGATTCAAATAACGATGGAATTCTTGATTTCTTTCAACAACTTAATAGCCAGACCAAAATAACGCTTCATAAACAAAATGAAACCTATTACATTGATATATCAAATAACGGCATCTGGGACTACCAATATACTGAGCAAACGGGTTTCAGTTTTTATCAAAATGAGCTAGACAAAGAGGGTTCATCAAATGATACACCTGGTTTCACATTCATAACCGTTATTCTCGGGCTCATGATTCTTGTTCTTTTTTGGAGGAAACAAAAAATATAAAAATAGAGAAAAGAAAATGATTCTTGAATCGATGAGAATATATTCGTTTATTACGCCTCATAGAACAAACATAGCTTTACTTAATAATTGAAAGGATCTTTTCTTCTCTTTGAAGAGGAACAAATCAGAGCTAGAAAGTCTAAGAGATATCCAACTCTTTGTACATTATTGATACTCTGCTTCCCCATCATTTCATGATGATAATCCGATTAATGGTTTGAATTTACCGTAAACTATTTTAATATGCTAAGTATAATTAAATAATGTATAATTAAATATTAACGCTTTAATCAAAATAGCAATCCTATTGGATGCTTGGTTAAAGCAACAACTAAAATGAAAAAGAACGAATAAAAAAATTGGAGGAATAAAATGAACATTCGGAAAGTCATTATTGCCCTACCTATTGCTCTGATATTATGCTTTTCTGCTATATTTGCCTCAGGGTTTATGGGAGAATTCCTAATATCAACTGAACAAAAAACAGAAACCTCAACTGAAGACATGCTTCCATCAAATGAATTCTGTGGTGATTCCACGCTAGCCGCGATTAGCACAGAGGTTATTATGGAAGATATCCTGGTTGATACAGGGGCATCTGAAACAGCTGATGTCTATATAACAGATGTGACCAACCTTGGATCCTTTTCTCTGAACATCACTTGGGATCCTACAGTGGTCAATGCAACAGCTGTTGCCTCAGGTGATATGATTACAAGCTCTTACATCCATTACACTAATGGATATCTGAACATCAATGGATATAGTATGACAGGTATGAATGGAATGATAACCCTTGCAACATTAACCTTTGAGGGCATAGGGGATCCTGGTGACACCTGTCCATTGACACTTTATGAATGCGAACTGCTTAGTGCTGATCCAATACCGGATATCATTGATTTTGTTTCAACAGATGGTACAGCAGTAATCGATGGTTCAGTTCTTACCGCTGAGGCTTATGGTCCATACGATGGAGTAATCGATGAAGCAATATCATTATCTAGTCATGCAACTGGGGGACAAGCACCTTATACGTACGCATGGGATCTTGATGAAGATGGCATGTATGATGATGCCATAGGTCAATATCCACAGGGAACCTGGAGCATCCCTGGGACCTACACGATTGGTCTAAGGGTTACAGATGATCTCAGTGATACAGCATTTGATACTGCCATTGTTGAAGTACGAAACACCTCTGATTTCACCGTTGAAAAATATGTGAAATGGAATTGCAATGGCACATATTTACATTACATTTCATTTGACATTGATATGGTAGATTGGGCTACCTATAAAATCTATGTGAATACCACCAGTGATTTCGATTTATTAAGTATCAAGGATACCTTACCAATAGGTTTATTCTATTTACCAGGGTATTCCATGGTCAACAATGCACCAATGGAACCAACAATTAGTGGATTAAACCTGTTTTGGAACTTTACAGATGTCGTAGCAGATGCATACTTCAAAATAACATTTCGAGTGCAAATCCCAGATTGCAGTGTTTTTTTGAATACCGTTAATGTAACTGGTACCGGTGATGGTATATACTACTTTAACACAAGTCAAGCAACCATGCACGTCTATGGTTGTGGAGAACCTGAACTAACGGTTAATAAATATGTGCGACCTGAATCAACTGGATCCTATGTTCAAAACCTTAGTTTTGATATCAATGAATATGACTGGGTGACCTATAAACTCGTAGTCAACACCCTGTCAGCATTTGATACAATCAGCGTAACTGATTATCTCCCTAGTGGATTAAATTATATCTCAGGATTCTCAACGGTTAATGCAACGCCTTGGGAACCAAATGTTGTAGGGGATAGACTGTATTGGAATCTCAGTACACTTTCCGCAGGTGAAACCATAGAGATTCTGTTTCGAGCGGAGGTCTTGGATTGTGGGTCCTATCTGAACATTGTCAATACTAGTGGCGCACTAGGTCTTGATACCGATGCAGCAGTCAGTGAAGCAGTGGTTCATGTAACAGGATGTACAGATCCAGAGATTACTGTTGAAAAACTAGTAAAATGGGATTGTTGTGGACCATATGGTTCAGATATCACTTTTGATATCCATGATCATGACTGGGTGACGTTTAAGCTTGATGTTTCCATTTCTGATGGGTTTGATAGCCTTGTGATCCGTGATACGCTTCCAGATGGCATGCAGTATATATCTGGGTATGCAACGGTGAATGGTACGTCTTGGGAGCCAGAAGTATCTGGTCAGCGGTTGTTTTGGAATATGAGTTTTGTATCAGCAGATGAAAGCTTTGAGATTTTGTTTAGAGCGGGTGTTGATGATTGTGGTGATTTTGAGAACTGGGTGAATGTGACTGGATCGATCTGTGATGCTGATTATTACGCGGTTGATTATGCAACAGTTGAAGTAACAGGTTGTGAGGAACCCGAAATATCCATTGAAAAATATGTGAAATGGGATTGTACCCCTCCATTTGTAAAAAATGTAACCGCATCAATTGGTGATTATGTCACCTTCAAACTCTATGTGAATCTTTCACATCAAGAACAGTTCAATACGATTACCATTCGTGATACGTTACCTAATGGTCTAACATTTGATATTGGTTCAACAAATATCATAGGCATCTCAGTGTCAAATGAAGAACCAACAATCAACGGGCAAGTGCTCACATGGGTGTTTGAGGATCTTTCAGATGTCTCATTTGTTATAACATTTTGTGCGAATGTTACAGAATGTGGTATCCATGAAAACCAGGTGAATCTCACGGCAAATATCTGTTGTGGAGACTATTTATATGATACAGATACAGCAACTGTTGCTGTTCATTGTATAACTGATATTGGTGTTGATAAGCAAGCATCACTTGATGGTATCAACTGGGTTGATGATGCTATAGAGACCTTTGTTGGTGATACCGTTTACTTCCGAATCAATGTCTCGAACAATGGTGATTCAATTCTAAATGGAGTATCTGTTGTCGATGTACTTCCTGAGTTCTTAGAGTTCAATGATGATGCAATACCAGTCAATGGATCATATCCAGGTCCAGGTATACGATGGTTTTTCCCCCATATTGATGTTGGAGAATACTATATTATTACTTTTTCAACAACAGTGATTGATTTTGGCATTGGATATAATGTTGTTGATGTCTATGGATGTGGTGGAGAGCCAGCTGATAGCGATATGGTTGAAGTCATTGTAACTGAAGGAATGCATGTTGAAAAACAAGTCTCAAATCATGAAGGTATCTGGGTTGATAATATCACCTGTATGGTTGGTGACACTCTTCGATTCAAGATAACCCTGAGTTATTACAATAGTGATCATAATATCACCTTATTTGATATCGTCATCAAAGATATTCTTCCTGAAGGATTACTATATGCAGATAGCGCGGATCCCTTTGAACCTGATGTAGTAGGTGATCTGCTTTACTGGAATTTTACGGGACCTGAAGATTATCTTATGAGCGGAGAACAAATCATTATAGAATTCAATGCAACAGTGATGAGTGATGGTATATGGAATAACACAGTAAATGTCTCTGCTATGGAATGCTCAGGAACACAACTATTCGAAGAGGATATTGCTATTGTCAACGCAGAAGCAGGTCCAAGTATCGATGTCATCAAATGGGTTCAAGCAGCAAATCAAAGCTGGGTTAAAGAAATCCCTGGAAGTATTGGTGACACCGTTCATTTCAATATCTCCATTAGTAACATTGGAACTATGCCACTGTATGGTATTGATGTAGAAGATGAACTTCCTGAAGGTCTTGAATATATCAATCACAGTGCTGAGTTAACCTATCAAAATAATACGTATGATTGCGATCCAACAATTATTATCCCTGAGAATAACACACTGATTTGGGATAATCTGAATTTCTACACTGGTGAATACTTATCCCCCAGTGAATCCATGTATCTTTATTTTGATGCACGAGTTACCGGATCAGGGATACTAAACAACACCGTTACCGTGATTGCCTGTCGTTGTTCCCAATGCACCATAGTTTGTGATACTGATAATGCAACGGTAAATGTCACTACTGGTGGAAACTATGCGCCAGAGATCTCAAATCCTGATCCCGCTGATCAAGCCGAAAATGTTTCCTATGAACATGTAGAACTTCAAGTTGACATCAGTGATTTGGATGGAGATGACATGAACATTACGTTTTATAACGCAACAGATGACTCTGTTATAGATACCGTTACAGAAGCATCCAATGGAACCGTGATAGGGGATTGGGGAGATTTAAGCTTCAATACCACTTATTCATGGTATGTGACCGTATCAGATGGAATTGTTACAGTTACCTCAGATACCTGGGAATTCTCCACGGGTGCTGAAGTCACCAATCATGCACCAAATGCACCAACGAATCCATCGCCAAGCAATGGTATGAGTGGAGTTAGCCGATCACCTGTACTCAGTGTTTTTGTCTCAGATGAGGATGATGATGAACTTACAATCCGGTTCTATAATGCAGCAAATGACCAAATGATCGGTTCAGATGTCTGCACTGGTGATTGTACTGCATCCGTTGTTTGGACGGGTCTTACGGCAGATACACGCTATACCTGGTATGTTACAGTATCCGATGGGATTGAAACAGTTACCTCAGCGGATTGGTGGTTTAGAACCATGCTTCCGGATGTGGATCTAGATATAACTATTCGTGGTGGACTTGGAACCACTGTAGAGATAGCAAATACGGGTGTTGATGCAGCATCTCAAGTGTCCTGGAGTGTTGATATAATATCCAGTGGATTATTTGGACGAGATTGGTCTGAATCTGGTATCGTTTCAAATATACCAGGAAATGATGATGTCATCGCTAAGAAAATGACCATCTTTGGCATTGGTCGAGTAACTATTACAGTTACTGCGGATTGCGATAGTATTTCATCACCAGTCACCCTTGAACGAAACGCATTTCTTATCGGTGGATACGTTCTCCTCCGATAAACCCCTTTTTTTCTTTTTCATTTTTTTTTCATAAAACAATTCAAACTAGTCTACAATGAGTAAAAAGGATAGAGATTTTTAAATAAGGGAAATGAATTACCCATGTGCATAACAATACGTATTGAGGGCCAAAAAGATATGGAACAAAAAAAAAATGCACACTGTGCACTCACCAGTGTCATAGAAAATGAGTTAGATATCCTCCAACGGCACATACAAGTCCTCAACGTGCTTACGGAACAACAACCATTAGGGATTATAAAACTCTCAGAATGTACTGGGTATCCTCAACATATGGTCCGTTATTCACTTCGCATACTCGAACAAGAACGTCTCATTGAACCATCCTCTCGTGGAGCAATTACCACTGAAGCAACCGCACGTGTACTTGAGGAATTAAAAAAGGCATTACGTGTCATTGGTTCAACAGCAGATGATTTACGAAATCTTATACAATAGGCATAATATTTGCCGCGGTAACTCAGTTGGGAGAGTGCACGGCTGAAGACCGTGATGTCGAGGGTTCGAGTCCCTCCCGCGGCATAATATTTTTTTATTAAAACATTTGCTACCCATTTTTTAGTGATTCAATTACCTCAAATGCATCAATAGTGTACTCTATGATTGTACTGCGTACTTTATCTTTTATTAACCCATATGAATTAATATCACAAGTAATAATTCATTTTTTTAGAAGCTTTTTGTATGAATCTTTACATCTCAAAAGTCAATTCAGACCATATTTGAAATAAAAGATTTTTTTTTGCTATACAAAATTTTGATATGATTTTAATTAACTGGTATCATGTTCATCAATGATTTCTCCAAATATCTCTTCAAGTAAATCTTCAAGAGTGACGATACCTATAGGATTTCCTTTCTTATCATTTATAAGAGCCATATGTGTCTTTTGTTTCTGCATTTTTTGTAAAATGGTATCCAATCTAGTACCTGGTGATATGGTTATCATTTCCCTCATAATATCTTTAATTTGTAAGGTATCTTCTTTTAAAAGGGCATCTTTGATATGAACAACTCCAATGATGTTATTTTTTTTCTTTTTATAGACTGGATATCGTGAATAACCTGTATCTATCGTCATTTTTTTTAATGTTTTTACAGAATCATTTGCTTGAATGCTTTTAACATCTTTTAATGGGATAAGGATCTCTTTTGCTTTTGTGGAATCAAAATCAAAGATTTCTTCAATAAGTTTTTTTTCATCTTTATCAATTGTCCCATCTTCAATTCCAAGGCTTAACATGGCTTTGATTTCATCTTCAGTAATTAAGGCTTTTTTCTTTTTTTTAATGCCAATGAGTTTTAAAAAAATGTTACTAAAAAATGATAAAGTTTTTGATAATGGAGAAAAAACCAATGTCATGATTTGTAGGGTTTTTGCTGTTCGGAAGGCAAAGCTATAGTTGTTGATACCGTATGATTTTGGTATTGCTTCGGCGAATACCACCACGATTAAGGTCATGAATGCTGTTGCAATGCCTATTCCGATGTCTCCCAAATACAACGTGGTGAAATACCCAGCAAGAATAGATGCAGTAATATTTACAAGATTATTACAAACGACTATGGTACTTACAACCTCATCTTGTTTTTTCATGAGTGCTTCAAGTACTACAGCCTTTTTGTTTCCATCTTCAATTGCTTTTTTCACCCGGATTCTTCGAGCGGAAATAAACGCCATTTCCGCAGAAGAAAAAAATGCTGAAATAAAAATTAATAGAGCAATTACTGGTATAATGATCCATATCATTAGCTGTATAATGGCTGTTGCATGTTATAATTTTTTTTATAATAGTAAGAATTTCATGTCTTCTCAAGGTATATGCTTAATTCAATACTATCAAAATTTTACTGATTCTTTAAAGAGAGAACAAGGATATAAATGGTAAGAATTTGAAACAGACTGAACATGCCTACCATAATCATATCTCCAAGATTTGCATAATACCCAGCACTTACAATAACGGTATACAAAAGCATACCTAAAGATATCAATGAAAGATGAAAACTCCATGTTCTTTTTAGAAATAGTCCAATTCCAGAAATAATCAATAATATGGCAGTTAAGAATTCAGCTATTAAATGATATAAAATCTTTACAGGTGCAATAACTAGTTCAGGGACTTGATTAGATAGTAGTAGAGCAATCCATAATAGCATCATTGAAATACCAATAATGATGCAATATAGGGATGTTATTTTTTGAACATTCATGATATATACTTCCTTTGACGTTATTCATCAATAATTGCTTTATTCATGTGCTTGATTAAAATCTACTGACTAATAAAAAAGAAATACAAATCACCTTCTTTTATGTTGTCTTTTATACCGGTATATTCAATATTATTAAAATTATGTATAAAAAAAGAAGAGTTATAGTCTAGAAGTGTAATTTTTAAACCGTTGGGATGTACTTATGTTTGATCCATATAATATGTTTTTGCTGTATCAAAAGCTACTTGACCGATGCTATCAGTAACTCGAAAACCAATGCTGTTGTATGTATCGGGTATCCATAACGATGTGCCATCAGCTAAAATAAAATCACCATATGCATCAGTAAAATCACTATCATTATCTAAATCCCATGAATAATTATAGGGGGGAATACCACCATATGCGATACCCCATAATGGAAAGTACGATGGTTCTCTAGTGAAAAAAACTTCTTCACCTAATTCAGCTGTTAACTCATCCATAGCTGGAAGACTAATATACATAGCCCAATTCCTTGATTCGGTAAATTGTGACCCATTTCCCCATGCAGATTCTGTTCCATACACTGTTGATTTAACAACAGCATGTGCAGCAATATAGAAACGGGCATAATCTTGTAATCCTTCTACTATCTCTATATACGTTAATCTGTAGTTAATGAATCATGGAGATTTTGATATTCGAACAATCCGATTTTGGGTAACCCTTTTCTTGTTTTGGGAAAGTCATCCAATCCATCATCCATTACCCCAGAACTATCAATATGGAGATGTGTTTCCAATAACTTCCAATCACCATTCGTTTTAAATTGAACATGGATTGTCTCATCTTCTATCCAAATACGTATGTCACCTGCGTCAAATCCTATCCAATACCGCCACCACCAGCGATCAGATTGGTTTTATATGCATCTATTGGGGGCAAGGAATCAGCTATTACTATATGGATTCCCAATAACATCAACATGCTTACCACTAATGATGCAATAATTTTCCCATCCATTTTCACCATCCATCTAATCCTTTCTTATTTCAATGATTTATAATTAATTTGTTACAATATCAATTATAAAGATTTATCATTCTATGATGTCCATTGCGAAAAAATAATAGAAAATCATTATGACACTATGAAAATTTCAATATAACGCAATACTTTTCTTTTCAATTATATAACCCCGTCATCTCATTTAAAAGAAAAAAATGATTTGACATATTTATGAATGAATTATCTCAATAATTCACAATAAATTCATAAGATTATATTATTGTCATCAAACATGAGATAAGTCATCAGTATTATTGTTCAAATTACTTCCATTTACTGCATTTACAGAAAAAATCAAAGGATAAAACTATTATCTTTTATACATTGAAAGAACAATCATATCCATTTTTTATGTTTGAAATAAAGTAGTAAAATGATGCCAATAAGAAGCATACCAAAGAGTACAACTGGATATGCCCATGGTATCAATAGTTCAGGCATATAGTGAAAGTTCATACCATAAATTCCTGCGACAAAAGTAAGCGGTATAAAAATCGCTGCAAAAATCGTTAGGACCTTCATGACCTCATTCATTTTATTGCTCACACTGCTCATATAAATATCAAGCATTCCTGAGATCATATCTCGATAGGTTTCAATGGTATCAATCACTTGGATTGTATGATCATACAAATCACGAAGATAAATCATTGTTGTTTTTTTAAAGATTTTAGATTCATATCGCAGAAGCGTGTTGATAACCTCACGAAGTGGCCAGACTGATTTTCTAAGATATATCATCTCCCGTTTTAATAGATAAATCTGCTGTAAAATATCAGGTGTTGGCTCAGTTATCACTTTTTGTTCTAATTCTTCTACTTTTTCACTAATGGTCTCAAGAATCGAGAAATAATTATCAATAATTGCATCAATTAATGAATATGCAAGATAATCCGAACCCATTTTTCGGATTCTACCTTTCGATGTTCGAATACGATCCCTAATCACATCGAACACATCACCAACTCGTTCTTGAAAGGAAATAATAAACGTTGGACCAATAAGAAGACTAACTTGTTCAAACTGAATCTCATGATTAGTATCAAGGAAAATCATTTTCAATACACAAAATACATAGTCATTGAATTCATCGATTTTCGGTCGCTGGTCAGTATTAAGAATATCCTCAAGAACAAGTGGATGAATGTGAAAATTATTACCAATTTTTTCAATCGTATCAATTTTATGAAGGCCATCAACATTAATCCAAGTGACTGTATTATTTGTATTAGGCTTAAAACAATCTTCAACAGATTCAACTTCTTGTTCGTTAAATGATTCAATATTATATGTTAACACTGTTATTTTCTGTTTATCTGTTTTTTGATCACCGATATGAATAAGGGAACCAGGGGGAACACCTCTTTTCAACCCTCTTTTCTTCAATACACGAGGCATATCTTTCATTCCTTTCAGTTTGATGGTTTGATATTATATATCTTTCGAATAGGCCAGGAGATTTCAATACCTTCCTCATCAAATCGTTTTTTCAATTTTTTGATGAATTCATTTCGTGTCACATAGCGTTTCATGGGTTCTTCAACACGAAGGATTGCAATAAAATTAATATTTGATTCATCAAACTCACTAAATCGAAATAATGGTTCAAAATCTCTAACGGCACCAGGGAAATTTTTCTGAATTTTCCGGGCAACCTCAAGGGTTACCTGTTCAACCTTTTCCAGATCTGACTCATATGCAACACCACATGGTACCCAAAAGGACATATCCTGCTTTGGCATGGAATAATTTAATATGGTGCTATCTGCAAGTTTACTATTTGGAAGAATAATCATATTATCCGTCATAGTTTTTATACGAGTTGATCGCCAACCAATATCTTCAACAAACCCCATTGTGTCTTTATCAAGTTCAATGAAATCACCCACACGTACTGGTTGATCAGAAACAATATGTAGTCCCGCAAAAAAATTTGCAAGCGTACTCTGCAATGCAAGGCCAATCGCAAGGGCACCAAGTCCAACACTAGCAACAAGTGGGGTGATATCTATTTTGAAATAAGAGAGAATTATAGCGATAGCAATAATATAAATAATGATACTAATGACTTTGTTTAAAAGCCGGGGTTGCCGTTGAAATCCTTTTCGAATCTTAAGATAACCTAGCATCATAATAGTAATGATATTTGCGGCAAGAAATGCAATGATAAAGGTGACTATAATAAAAAAAATGCCATCGATCCAACTTGTATACATACTTAGAATTGATAATTCTCTTAGCGCAGAAAACAACCCTACAAAAAACACGAGAAGTAGAACCGGTGCAGTGAGTTTTTGTAAAATAAAATTTTGATAAAATTTCTTTTTCCCAACAATTCTTCTTACGATAAATCTTAAAATAATATATGACAGAAGGACAAAAAGAAGCGTGCTCACAATAATGATTAAAAATAAAAGGTATTCATTTTGAAATAATTGACCGAGCGCTACCATTATTGTTCTCTCTCCTCAAAATTAAACTGAAAAAGAGTGCGATTATTATATACTTTCTCTCTTTTTTCCTTTTTTAATCAATTCATACAAAATAAATTGAAAAAAATACATTTTTAAGTATCAATTCAATTTCCCACCTAACTGTTTGCAAAATATAGGTATCAACATGTGTAAAACCAACGAAGAATATTTTAAAATAATTGCTGAACAACAACCGCTTGATTTTCTATCAAAACATATTTGTCCATATCTTGTCGGGTCCCAGTGGGACACTATTAGGAGATGTGCATTACTTATGGGAGTGACTAGTGATTGTCCAACCCTTCGGATGCGATTGCATCTTCTTCTCTGTGGTGGTCCGGGGACAGGTAAAACAGAGTTTCTGAAATGGTGGCAGCGAAAAATGGGGGGCATTCTTATTAACTCTGAATTAACCTTAAAAACAGGGCTTGTTGGTGATGCTCGAGGAAAAAAAATACATCCAGGTCTTCTCGCACAAAGTCATGGAAATGTTCTTCTTATTGATGAACTTGATAAAATGACAGCTGAGGATCAAAATGGATTATTACAAGCAATGGAGGAAGGGTCCTATACGATTACAAAAGGCAAAAATCATGAAACCTTCAATGCAGAGGTAAGGATAATTGCAACGTGTAATGATTTAACCAAAGTGCAAAAACCAATCATTGATCGGTTTGATTTTCCTTTTCAAGTTCAGCAAGTCTCTAGAAATCAAAGAGCAGATTATGTTTCAAATATCATTGATAGTTTTATGGGGAAAAATACCAAAGATTACTCAATAGTGGTAAAAGCCTACTTAGATTGGGCAAAAAAAGCCATTACAAACATTGATCCAACTAATGAAACGGTTATTAAGAAAACTATTAAGGAATATATTCTTAAAGCAGACGATACCATTGAAGGGTTTTCTTATCGCAACCTTGAGTTTTCAATTCTTCGAATAGCGTATGCATATGCGTTACTTGAACGAAAAAGTATACTTGAACAACATATACAATTTGCTATAGAACTCAAAGATCAAATACTTCATGATTTTTCTCATATACCAGGGCCTAGGTACTAATATGGTAACCACTACTTTGAGAAGTAAATAAAAGAGAGATCGTCTGTTTTTTTTAATCGATTAACAGACTGTAATGTTCATTGAACGGAGTTTTTTCTTTATCACTAAATATTTTTCTTCGATGATTAATCTCTCGAATTCTTTTTCTTCGCAAACGAGAAAAACGATAATCAAGGCTTTTAACCATTTTTTATTCAGCTCCATATTTTTCTAGAACATAACAATGGTGTATGTTTTGTCCAATTTTATAGAATAAATATATATTAAAATAATCTCCTCTGAAATATTTGTTCAAAGACGGAATATAATAAAAAAAGGTTCCTATAATGAACAATATTTTCAAATTTTCCTAAAAATCATATCGTAGAATGCCCTGAATAATATACGAAAAAGCAAACAACTGTAAAAAAAGATTTATATATATTGGCTGTACACTTCATATAATATAACTATAGATAGATTTTTATCCTATCTGCCCCTGTAGGATGAAGCCCCCCATGAAACGAATCAAAAGCATGCTCCTCTTCATATGTATTACAATATTACTTGGTAGTATACTAATCCAACCTGTCCTTGCAGAAGACTCCGAGATAGTTTTTGATTTCTATTACTCAGAGAGTTGCGGCGAATGCGGAATTGCTAAAGAATACGTCATAACAGAGTATGTCAATAATGACCAATATACTGATCTCATACAAATAAACATTAAAGATGTTGATGAACCTCAATATCTCAAAGAATGGGATGAGCTCTATGATTATTATGCATACCCCTTTGTTGTCATTACCAGCCCCTATCAACAGACAAATGAGATAAATGAACAAAAAATCGTAACATCCTATCTTAACCCAATTCTTGATGAATTCCTTTTCAACCTAGATATCATTCCCTACATTCTTGAAAACGAAACCTTACATCTTTCTGTATTCTATAATGCAACTACCTTTGAAATAAACACATACTCAAATGAATTTGAACATCTCCAAAACAATTATTCAAATACATTTACGTATGAGTTCAAAGATACATCAACCAATAGCCTCTATCAACAGCAAGCTGAAACATTACTTACGGAATATTCAGAGATTAAACACACACCATTTCTCGTCATCCAAGTAAACAATTCCATCATCAAACTTACATCAGAGGACAATATATCCTTAGCACTACAAGCACTTGATCATGCATTAGCCCAATATGTGGTGGGCACAAATCCATATGAAAATGATCCAAACATCCTTGAAACGCCCTTTGGAGCCGTTAATTATAGTGAATGGTCACTTCCCCTTCTCACGATTGTCCTTGGCGCTATGGACAGCTTTAACCCCTGTGCTTTTTTTATACTTATTTTCTTATTAAATCTACTTATCTATGCGCAATCAAGAAAACGAATGATGCTCATCGGTGGAATTTTTATCTTCTTCTCTGGTTTACTCTACGCTCTTTTCATGTTTCTCATGTATGAATTCTTCCGAGAAATTATGACCAATGATTTCACCCTGATTCTTATCACTGTTATCGTAGGTCTCATTGTCATACCTATGGGATTACTTAACATAAAGGATTTCTTCTTCTTTAAAAAAGGTGCATCATTAAGCATTCCAGATAAGAAAAAACCAAAACTCTATAAACAAATGCGGGAATTGGTAAAACATAAAAAGATAACAACAACCATCTTTGCAACAATTGTTCTTGCTGCAACGGTAAATTTTTATGAACTGCTTTGTACCCTAGGGCTTCCTTTAGCATTTACTGCTGCATTAACCGATTATTATTATATTTCACAAGGATCCTCCTCATATTATTTTTACATAATTCTCTATAATATCGTATATGTTATTCCTTTGTTGATTATTGTTGCCGTCTTTGTCGTTACTCTTGGAAAAAGAAAGTTAAGTGAATGGCATGGGCAAATTATGAAATTATTGTCTGGTATCATGCTCACTCTTTTCGGTCTCTTATTCGTTATTAATTATAAACTCTTAGAAAATATTCTCACACCGATTTTCCTCATCATGTTTACTCTTGGTACAACGGCAATCATAGCGCTACTCTGGAAACGATATAAGAAAATTCCAACAGAAGAACCTGCTAAGGATAATGATATCGCTGATCAAGACTCAGAAAAATAATTATGTTTTTTCATATTTTATATTAATATTGTTATTATTTTTTCATACGTATCTTGCTAAATTATTAAAAAAGTATAGTGAAAGGAAATTGAGAATGGGGAAAAGGGTGGATGGGATGGTGAGGAAAGATGGATTAAAAATTGATTTCCCCATTCTTCTAACCCTAATAGTATATTTTAATATTTAAATTTTTTTATATTATTTTATATTTTTGCGATAAGACCTCAATGTTTCTTATAAAAATAACATGTATGAACAATAAAAAGAAAGTTTTTTTTTTCGTAAACAATCAAACAATCTGACAAACTCACAGCAGCATCTTAAATAACATAACCATTAAAACAGAGATAAACAGTGATAGCAATGACAAAAAAACAAAAAAAAACTGATATAAAAAAATATTCTCAGTTTCCAAAACAAAAAAACATAAAGAAAAAACGTTGTTATTGTTATGGCTTTTTAGCAGGAGAATATTAATTTATAACAAAATTTTATATACTCTCATCCGATGTACTTCTCTAGGGATGCAAACAGAACATCACTAACAAAATTTAGTCTCATAAGCGGGTGGGATGGATCTGTACCTAAAAGAAGTACAAATGGAGAACTTTAAATCATTTGGTAAAAAAATCATTGTACCATTTTTTCCAGGGTTCACAGCAATTACAGGCCCGAATGGATCTGGGAAAAGTAATATTGCAGATGCCATTCTTTTCGTCCTTGGCCCAAAAAGCTCAAAAGTCATGCGTGCAGGACGTCTAACAGACCTTATTTTTAACGGCGGAAAAAAACAAAAGAATCCTGCAAAATATTGTCGGGTAAGTCTTCTCTTTGATAACAGCGAAAGAAAAATGTCAGTTAACTCCGATGATGTTATACTAACTAGAATGATTAAACGAGCACCATTAAAGGAAGATCCATTGAATTATTATACCTATTATTATGTAAATGATAAATCCTCAACATATACAGAATTCATGAAACTCCTGCAAGATGCACGATTAACTGGTGATGGATACAACATCGTTAAACAAGGAGATGTCACCAATATAATCGAAATGGGTGGAGTGGATCGTCGAAGAATCATTGATGAGATTGCTGGGATCAATCATTTCAATAAAGATCTTAATAAAGCAGAAACTGAAAAAAACGATGTCGACGCAAATATGGATCGTATCAACATTATTCTCCGAGAGATAAAAACCCAATTAACCCAACTAAAAAATGATCGTGATGAAGCTATACGCTATAATGAACTCAAACAACAACTCTATGAATATAAAGCCAAAATCGCTGAAAAAAAGAAACAAGAAATCCAAAAGCAAATCTCAGAAATCCAACAGCAGATAGAAACATACACCAAAGAACAATCCAAATTTACAACTCAGGTAGACACCTTGAAAAAACAGTATAAAGAAAATCAAGAAAAATTACAACAGATTGAAGAACAAATCGCCGCAGTTGGAGGCGATGAGGTTTCAGAGATAACCAAAGAATTAGAGAACTTGCGAAAAGAAGAAATCATCATCGAAGAACGAATTAATTACTCCTCAGATGAAACAAGAGATCTTAAAACAGAGATCACACAATATAAACAACGTTTAGAACAAATACAAAAAGAACTCCAAAACTATAAGGAACAACAACAAGAAAAGGATGAATATATTACAGAACAAACACAACTACTTACAGAAAAAGAACAAGAATTAACTCAGCTAAAAGAAACAATTGCTTCATCAACAGATAAATCCATGGATATTAAACAAGAACTTACTAAACTTCGACAGAATCATGATGATACACAGAACAAACTACATACTCATGAACTCAAGCTTCAAAGACTCAATGAACATCTTGAGAGTATAGATCAACAACTAGCAGAACTTCAAGAAACAAAAGAAACCTATGCTTTTGAAATAAAGGATACAGAATGGCAAATCCAAGAAGAAAAAAAACATCACACAGAGCAAAACAAAACAAAAAAATCACTCGAAAAAACTTTATTTACAAACAAAAAACAAGAAGCAGAATACACAGAACAACTCGCTGAATTAGATGCCATCATTAGGAAATATCAACAACAGCAAATCAAACTACAAACCGAATATGATGCAATTGCAACCATGCATCAAAAATACAATCGTGCAGTCATAGAAGTGCTCAAAGCAAGAGATACTCATAACTTACAAGGCATTCATGGAACTATTGCTGAGCTTGCTCAGGTTGAAGATACCTATAAAACCGCGTTAGCAATTGCTGCAGGAGGCCGAATGCAAAGCATCATCGTTGATGATGATACGGCTGCATCAAAAGCCATACAATTCCTCCAACGGAAAAAACTGGGTCGAGCAACCTTTTTACCATTAAACAAAATGATATCTGGAAAACCACGGGGAAAATCATTACTTGTTGCCAATGATCCTCATGTTAGAGGATTTGCTATTGATCTCGTGACATTTCAAGAAGAATACAGAGGCGCATTCTGGTATGTCTTTGGAGATACGCTTGTTGTTGAAACACTTGAGGACGCCCGTCGGTTAATGGGTGGCGTTCGCCTTGTTGATTTACAGGGAAGTCTCATTGAAGCCACAGGGGCCATGAAAGGGGGCAGTACACAAAATGTCTCCATTCTCTTTGGGGATACAGATAGACGAAAACTTGATGAAATCACTAAAAAACTTACCCAAGCACAAACAACTCAAGATGAATTACAACATCAATTAACGCAGATTCGAAAGGATATTTCGGATGTTGAACAACAAATCATTGCGGTACAACAAGATAGAAACCTAGAACAACTTTTACAAGACCTAACACTCAGGAAAAAAACCTATCAGACAAAATTAGAAAACAATGAAACACAAATTCAGAAAAAAACAGAGGAAAAACAACAAGTTATAGAAGAGAAAACCCAGGTTGAACAACATATTACAACTGTTCAAAATGAATTACAAACACTCACCCTTCAAAAAGATGAAAAAGGAAAACAACTCCTCGAAGGCACATCAAAAGACCAAGCGCAACAAGCACGAACATTAGAAGAAAACGTTCGAAAACTCCAACAAAATATCCTCAACGCAACCTCTGAAAATGAAGGTGTGCAGAAAAAATGTGAACTACTTCAAGACCACCAAACGGAATTAGAGGAAAAAATCAAAGGTCTTACTGATTCCATTAAAGAACACAGTGATCTGAAAGAAACCTCTCTGAAGAAAAGAGAAGAATATAGAGAAAAAATAGCTACCCTTACAACAGTACAAGAACAGGTTACTGAGAAAATAAAGGATTATGCTTCCTCCCGAGATAAGATTTATAAAGAAACTATTTCAATTGAAAATGAACTTGATAAAGTAGATACTCGTATTGAAAGTTATTTTGATCTGATTTCACGGGCGAAATATCGAATTCCAACCCTTGAGGATACTTTAAAAGATCTTAATGAGGAATTAAAACTCTATGGGGTAACAATTGAAGAAACAAAGCTTCCCCCAGTTGATAGTTTAAAAGATTCTATTCGGGTCATCACGGAATCCATGGAACAACTCGAACCAGTAAATATGCGTGCTTTAGATGAATATAGTCATCAGGAGCAACGAAAGAATAAATTAGATGAGGATGTGAAACATCTAAAAGATCAACGAAAGAACCTGGTTAAACTGGTTAATGAAATCAACAATAAAAAACAAATCAAGTTTAATGAGGTGTTTTATGAAATCAACAAGAACTTCAAACACATTTATGCAAAACTAGCAGAAGGTGGAGAAGCAGAGCTTATCATTGAGAATGAAGAGCATCTTTTTGACTCTGGTTTAACCATCAAGGCTCGACCTCGAGGAAAAAAAATACTTCGATTATCTGCGTTATCCGGAGGAGAAAAAAGTATTGCATCCCTTGCATTTATTTTTGCAATCCAACAGTATGATCCAAGCCCATTCTATGTCCTTGATGAGGTTGATATGTTTCTAGATGGTGTAAATGCTGAAAATGTTTCACATATGATCAAAACAAATGCTATGGACTCTCAGTTTATCATGGTCTCCCTTCGAAAAATCGCGTTGAAAGAAGCAGACCATGTCTATGGAGTGACCATGCAAGAAGATGGTATCTCAGATATGATTGGAAATATTGATCCAAACAGTGTTGGTGCTAAGGGAGAAATCCCTGCATATTAACAGGTGAAGGTATGACGGAAAACATAGCGAACAATGAAATCATTAATCATTTACTCTTTCATAAATCACTTATTGATGAACGTGATGATGCAGCACGAATCAATTATTATGCAGATTTACTTGAAAAAACCCAGGATGGTGCGTTTATCTCTATTGCGGACTCATTTGATCGCTCGATTGCGATTGCCTTTGAACTAGTCATACAACAACATCTCGACCCCTGGGATTTAGATCTCGTTGAATTCTCCTCAATGTATCTTGAACGCGCAAAAAAGGAACACATTGATTTAATTACTGCTGGACGCATCATTTATATGGCATGGAAAATCCTACGATTACAAAGCGATCATCTCGTTGTCAGTCTTGAGCAACAAGAACAAGAGCAACAGGATATGGCCTGGGAGGACTTCCCTACTGAGATGTGGTTGACTGCCGATGATGAATACACCTATACGAATCTTTTAATGACATCACCGGAAGCACCATTAAATGAACCAATCAGACGGCAAAGTACTCGAAAAGTAACCCTTATTGAACTCCTCGATGCATTTAATCATGCGAGAAAAGAATCTGAAGAGTATCAACGCATTGATCAACAACGTCGAAAAGAACGGCATCGTATGTGGGTGTCATCGAGAAAACGAATGAAGGGAACTGCGCATGAAGATAACCTTGAAGAAGACATCAGTCTTGTATGGGAGAGAATTCAACAGATGGGCACCCAACAGATAAGTATCACGGATCTCTGTGATGCATCAAAAAAGGAGGAACTCATTAAAACTCTTATCTCTGTGCTGTTTCTTGCCTATGAAAAGAAAATCTATGTCTTTCAAAAGAAATTTCCGTATGGCAAAATATTTATTAAAACACTTGGTTGTACTTAATCAGTGGTATGGTGTGTCATATGAATCATCAGGATAGGCAAATCATAGAATCTGTATTATTTTCCGCAACTGAACCGCTCAGTGTTGCAACGATAAAGGAAATTACACAGCTTCCTACAAGAAAAATCAAATCAATGATTGATGAGCTAATTCATGAGTATGATCAACGGCCGGATACCGCGATGCATATTGTACGAGCAGGAAAAAAATATGTGATGCAACTAAAAAATGAATATGTTGATCATTCACTGATGATTGCGCCTCCAGATATAGATGATGAAGTATTAAAAACTCTTGCATTAATTGCGTTTCATCAACCGTTGAAACAATCGAATCTTCGAAGGATGGCAGGGGAAAAAATCTATGAGCATGTTGATCAGTTAAGCTCAATGAATCTGGTGCATTGTAAAAAACATCGGAACACGGAGATGTTAACATTAACAAAAAAATTTCCTGAGTATTTTGGTTTAGAGGTGACAAAACCAGAGGATATCCGTGAGTATCTCATGAAACAAGTCGCAGAAAATGTAACCTCTATGTCCTAAATAGAAATCAGATACTCCGCCATAGAACGGTTTTAACAAAACAAACACTAAACATAAAAAAAAGTCGTGAGTATACTATGAAAGATACTATAACAGCGTATTATTCATTGGTTTCAGATCTAAAAACAGAACAAGAATTTGAAGATGACATCAATCAACGGTATCAAGAATATGGAACATTATTTGATATTGAAACGATAGCATTACTACTCTGTGATGAACTCGGCAGAAACACACAGAATATCGTACACATTGCAGATCTTCAACCAGGGATGGAATGTACACTTGTTGCATCGATTCAAACGATTCCCTCCGTTCGAACATTCACTAGATCAAATGGAAGTATCGGCCGGGTTGCTAATCTTACTGTTTATGATGCCACTGGTGTTGTAACCGTTGTTCTCTGGGATGAGGATACTCGATTAATAGAAGAGCGCACGGTTCAGGAACACATGCAGATAAAAATCATTAATGGGTACACAAAACAGGGATACACGGGACTAGAAATAACGGTTGGAAAATGGAGCTCTCTAGAAATAGTATCAGCTAATTCTTCAGCAGTCAAACCTCAGATATCACACAATAATAAAACAAAACAAGTAACGGGTACGATACAACACATCGGTCCAACAAATGTTTTTTTCAAACAGGATGGAACCTATGGGTTTGTCGCCCCAGTCACCTTGAAAACCGTAGAGGGAACCAAACAACTTATCCTTTGGGATGAACAAGTGAAAAAATTCCAACAATTCAAAAAAGGTGATACAATCACTATTACCAATCTTGATTTAAAAACAATACAAGGTGAAACAGAATATCATGTCAATGGACATGCCTGTGTCACGGGTGCTTAACAACCACCTTGCTCATAAGAGGTTTTCAGATCAAATGCTTGTTGAGCACACATAAGCTCTCGACCAAGATATAGATAATGCTCTGGACGAAGAGTGGGAACATGAGCAGCAATGCTATCACACAATGCATCTGCTTTCTTCCCAATGAAGACTTTTTGTAGGATTCCAGAGACTATTTTTTGTTCCTTATAGACATTTGAGTAATATTCAACACGGATTTCTTTTTCATTTACTTCAATAACAAAAAAACCAGCTGGGTCTAAAACCACTTTGTTTCTTGGTGTTTTTATAGCGTTTATCAAAGGGATATCTTTCATTAATCATACACCTCATGAACTGCTTCCACGATATTGGATAATTTTTGATAAGCGATCTTTCTTGGTAATAACCGAAGTCCACAATCGGGAGCAATCTGATAGAGCCGTGATCCAAATACATCAGATGCTTTCTGTATATGAGCCATAATCTGATTTTTTGATTCAACTATTGTTTGATCTGATCGAACTACTCCAACACAAAACTGTTTTTTTCCATCATCATGCTCTTTAAATGGAACATAAAGACCGGGGCTTGCACAAAACTCATGGGACAATACATTAACAGGAAGGTCCAATAACTGTGGAACTATCTTTGAAACATCGCCACAGGCATGTAATCGAGTGGGGCAATGAATTGGTCGAATGATATGCGAAATCAAATCATATGCATATGAGGGGAATTCATTTGCATAAAAGGGTTCATCAATACTAATCATATCAACATAGGGTTGAATCGCTAAAGCTTCTAATCGTAAGGCTTCTGCAATATCAAAAGCAAGATCTTCATCTGAGGAATAATATGAATTAGCAACAGATTTACTCAGCGTGTGTGGTCCAACGATTAACCCAAGAAGTTTTGTATTTTTTGGTAAAAATGAGCGAACAAAGGATAGATCTGATGCAGTAATAGACGAAGTAAATTGAATTTTATCAATAACGGTGACACGATCTCTTATCTGAAACCCTTGAAGCTTACGAGCAAAAATATTGAGAAAAGGATCACGAGTTTGCCCATCTGAAATAAGCGTGATCCCTGCTTGAATCATATCCTGAACCGCTTGAGTGATATACTGGTTCCAGGAAGGAATTGTTTGGTTTTCAAAATAGGACTGTATTAAAACATGATTGTTGATTTCTAAGGGATATGATCCAATCACGGTAGTTGTTGGAGGAGAAGTACTCATCCAATGATCCTCCGAGGATGATTCTCACTTGGAGAAATACCAAAATATCCTTCAGTATATTCAGAGACTAACATATCTTGCCATGCTATGAGTGGGAAGATTGTTTCTGCATGATGCATTGGGCCAAAAATAGCGAAATCACCGCCAAATGTGGTTATATTTACATTTGAAGCAATATCAATACAGGGTTTTTGATTTGGGAACTGTTTTAACCAAGTTGTTTTTTCCACAACATTATGAATAGCACACCCTGTTGGAAATCCATATTCTTCTTTTATTACTGGTATAGCAGCAATTGCAGCGCCACTAATATCACCTGGAGCAAGAGCTGCAGTATCAATAAATATATTATCTATACCAATATCCTGAGCTAAAGCAATCAGTCCTTTATCTAAAAGATGAGCTCCATTCTCCAAGACTTCAACTTTTCCATCGGGGGATTTATCTTTTGGATTAAAAGCAACAAGGATTACCGCGTTTGGAGGATGTTCTGTTAATCCTTTTATTTCCTCTTTTGTTACTCCAATATGAATGGAGTTATACACGGTATTTTTTAGCAATCCTCTATCTGATAATTCTCTTAATACCTCGATTTTTACATCAGGATCAGAAATATCAATCGAAAAAGGTAGATTTGGTGGTAATTTCGTTTCAATGAAAGTAAGAATTGGTTCAATATTCTCTTTTTTTCTTATGAAAAAATCAGGTATACCTGGTACACCTGTTTGTTTGCTCATCTTATAAAACACGTTCAATTGTTCCTTAGCAAGTTTAAAATCAGGAATTCCTTTAAAAAACAGACCACCGAATAACACGGTTGGATAATGGCCGGGTTGTCCTCCAATGTTGATGGAATCTAGTTGATATATCTTTTGGTTTTTTGTAAATGAAAACATAAAGTTCACTCTCTTTTTTTGACTTTTCCCATATAATCGAGTATGACTTTTGAATGTAATGCTCGTTTATCTTGGATTTTTTGATTTTTATTTTCTTTAATACAGAGCGCAATAAATGGCTCCCCAAAAGGATTTGAAGATTTTTTAATATACGTCTCAATCTTGTTATGAATGCGATCTTGATCTGTTATATCAATCATATCAATAATCGTTATTTGATCTTGAAATCGTTTGAGTGCTTTCTCATCTAAATTTTCAATATAGGGTATTGCACCTGGTGCATGCAAAATTCTATGGTTCTTATCAATACCATTGTTATGTAGGGCAATAAGTGATCGCCCTGAACGATGCCCTCTGATATCATTGCCACAGAGCACTAGATATCTTATATGGGGGTTTGATATGACATTAGCAACAATTTTTTCAATGCCAATATTCTCAGTTTTTAATCGGCCATAAATAGCAACTTTTTCAGAAGGAGTAAAATCAATATTAAGAAGAACAACAGCGACTGAACCATGGTTATTACATGTAATAAAATCTCCACCCCATGGGTAATATTCATCGGTCATTGTGTTGTCACCAACTAACTGTATTGCTCTTGTCAGGTTATACAATAGTATTGATTTATTAATACTTTCACCCACCCTTCCTTTCGCTATTTAATTAAGGATTTTTCTTCACATTGTCAAAGATTTGGAGATAAAACCTATGAATACATGGACATATACCATAAGGATGGGAAATGGGAATATTCTTACATCAAATCATCAATTTGCAGAGGTAAAAAGTAAGCAAGGGTATTATGTATCTTGTAAACGCACCTCAAATATTTTTAGATACCATCATTGAGTAGCTCTCAGTATATTTTTTTCTTCCTTTTTTATCAACAAGTGTTAAAAAGGTAGCTCTATTAATGGTGCGCTGGTGAATAATATGCCTTCTCAATATATTCGACAACCGATTGTAAGTGTACTTGGTCATGTGGATCATGGGAAGACAAGTCTTTTGGATTATATCCGTGGAACAACTGTTGCTGCTAGAGAGTCTGGTGCAATCACTCAGCATATTGGAGCAACAGAAATCCCTATAGAGGCACTTCGAACGGTATGTGGGGCTTTATTAAAAGGACAAACTTTTTCGCTCCCTGGTTTACTGTTCATTGATACCCCTGGTCATCATGCATTTACTACTCTTCGGTCTCGAGGGGGTTCATTAGCTGATATTGCCATACTTATTTTAGATATAACTGAAGGATTTAAACCTCAGACCTATGAGTCAATCAACATCCTTAAACAATACAAAACACCGTTTATTATTGCAGCTAATAAGATTGATGCAATTTCCGGGTGGAAAAAAAACAACGAAGTCGGAAAAAAACGGATTGATTCTCAGATCCCTAAGATTCATAGTATGTTTGAAGAGAAGATTTTTGATATGATTGGAACCCTCTATGATCAAGGTTTTCAAGCAGATCTTTATTATAATATCAAAGATTTTAGAAAAACGATTGGTATTATTCCAATATCAGCGAAAACGGGGGAAGGAATCCCTGAGCTTCTTATGATTCTTGTTGGTTTAGCACAGAGGTTCCTTGAAGAAAAACTCCATACGGAGGAAGGGCCAGCGAAGGGAACCGTGCTTGAGGTAAAAGAAGAGATTGGATTAGGGACCACAATTGATGCAATTATCTATAATGGTACGTTAACCACGAAAGATACTATTGCAATAGGGACCTCAGGGATGCCTGTTGTTACCACGATTAAAGCCCTTTTAAAACCAAAACCAATGGATGAGATACGGGATCCCAGAGAACGGTTTGATAAAGTGAATACAGTTCATGCCGCTGCAGGAATTAAGATTTCATCACCGAATCTGGATGCTGTTATCCCTGGTGCCCCCTTACGTGTATGTAATACCAATAAAGAAACGGTCGTTGAAGAGATTCAAAATCAAACAAAAATAGATATTTCACTTGATGAAAAAGGAATAATTGTAAAAGCTGATACCATTGGAAGCCTTGAAGCAGTAATAAAGGAATCACGTGACAAAGGTATTGAAATCCGAAAAGCTGAAATCGGTAATGTTTCAAAACGAGATATAACTGAGGCTGATGCAACAACAGATCCCTTAAATAAAGTGATTTTTGCTTTTAATGTACGGGTGTTACCTGAGGCACAAGAGGAGCTTCATAAAACCAATGTTGCTATTTTTGATGAGGATGTCATCTATACTATTATGGAAAAATATGATGATTGGTATACACTTACAAAAGACTCCCTTGATAAATCTCGGAGACAAACCTTTGTACATCCAGGGATGATGCGGATTCTCCCTGATTGTATCTTTAGAATAAACAACCCTGCTATTTTTGGTGTACGTGTCCTTGCTGGGCGGATACATAAAGATATGCGATTATTAAGGGAGGATGGACGTGTCGTTGGCCGTATCAAAGGTATTCAATCAGAAAATCAATCAGTTGAAGAATCCATTCAAGGAGAGGAGGTCGCGATATCTGTTGAAGGGGTAACGATTGGACGGCAGCTCAAGGGAAATGATATTCTTTACATTGATCTTCCAGAAGCTGATGCAAAGAAACTCCGTGAAATGAAAGTTCTTTCCATTGATGAAAGAGAAGTGCTTGAAAAAACATTTGAAATAAAACGAAAAACGGAAAAATTCTGGGGAATGTGAATAATTTTCATATGTGACTTTGAATATTATTCATAAAAACCCTAATATATATCTTCATAATACGGATATTAAATGACGCTGGGATCTATCAGAACCATCAAAAAAGCAGAAGAAGATGCAGCCAAAAGCATTTCAATTGCACAAGAAGAATCAAAAAGGATTCTTCAAGCAGCTGAAAAACAAGCCGAGACCCTGCGAAAAGAACAACTCGCCCAGGTCAAAAAACAGAGTCAACAACTACAAAAACAAGCAGAGAAAGATGCAGAATCTGAGATTTCCACAATTCAAACTGAGAATGAAAAAACCATTCAAACATCAAAAGATAATGCTGCTCAAAAAAAACAAGAAGCAGTTTCACTAATCATAGAAGAGTTACTTAAGGGGGATTAATCAATTCTTTTTTCAGAGCGTATGCGAAAGGTCACCCTCATTCTCTACAGGGATTACCTCGAAGATACCATCGTATCATTGCATGAATCAGGAATAATGCAAATCAACGATATATCAAAACAAGACTCCTCTTCAGATATAAAAGAATTCATTTCACCAGGAGAAATGCACCCTGAAGGCGCACTCTTAGCAGACTATGAGAGCAGGCTCTCAACAATTATTACTATACTTCAAAACACTAAAGAAAAGACCAAAGGAATAAAAAAACTATTACATCCGCAATTACCAAAAATTGAGGAAGTATCACCATCATCAACTGATGCCTTACTCTCCTATACAGAGGGGTTTCTAAATACTATTGAAAAAGAGATTCTCTCCTCTCAAAATCAACTCGAATCACTTAATGAATCCATTCAAAAAACGACAATGGATATCAATAATATTCAAAAATTTACTGACATCGATTTTCATCTCTCTGATCTGGCTCCCTCAACTTTTCTCATATGCAAAAGCGGTGTCACCCAGGATCTTAAAGGTTTACAACAAAACCTAAAAAATCTACCTGAAACCGTAGTTTACTCCGCTCAACTTACCAAGGGAAAAAATGCAACATGGGCAGTCATTCTTATTGCCCATAAAGACCATGTGAAACATATTGAACGGATTAGTACAGAATTCATTGAAGAAATTATCCTCCCAGATCTACCGCTTACTCCGAAAATAGCGATTAAAACTCTTACAAAAGAAATCAAAACAATGAAAAAAGACAAAACAACAATTACAAAAACATTACAGCATCTTGCACGACAACATCTCCAGAGCTTTTATGTTATCAGAGAACAAGTACAATTAGAGAAAATTCGAAAGGACATCCAAGGTCATTTTGGACAAACATATTCTACCTATGTGATAACTGGTTGGGTGCCTGTTGATGATATTGACAGATTTAAGACCCTTATTACAAGTACAACTCAGGAGAATGTCATCATTGATATACAAACTCCATCACCAAACCCAGATAATCCACCAACGTATCTAAAAACTAGAAGTAGTACGGGTTCTTTTAAAACATTGCTTGAGCTTTTTGCCGTTCCACGGTACAATGAAATCAACCCCAGTGCGATTATGGGATTCTTCTTTGTGTTATTCTTCGGAGTTATGTTAGGAGATGCAGGATACGGATTAGTTATACTCCTTCTTGCTTTATTTGCCTACATAAAATTTTCACGGTATAGTGACATGATTAAATCCTGGTCGATTCTTGGGATATTCCTTGGAATAGTAACAAGTATTGTTGGATTTCTTACTAATGGATTCTTTGGAGATCTCATCCCTCGATTCATTTATGGAAATCCAAATCAACCACTGTATCAACTTACCCTATTTGGTATCAACTTTCCAGTTGAACCCTTAAAAGATCCACTTTCGATTCTAATTGTTGCACTCATTCTTGGATTACTACATCTTAATGTTGGTATCATCCTTGGATTATATCAAGCTTTTAAACGAAAGGAATACAGAGCATTTCTTACTGAGAAATTTTGTATGATACCGTTACAGATTGGAGGAGGCGCACTTATTGGATATTTCATCATGGATTGGTCGCTTTCCCAAGCAATGTTCTATGGAGCGATAGCACTAGTCATCATTGGAATCATTCAATTATTCCTTGCGTCTGGACCTGTGGGATTCTTTGATATCACGGGATATGTTGGAGATTGGTTATCCTATGCCCGGTTGCTAGCCCTTGGACTTGCAACCGCCGGAATGGCATTAGCATTTAATGTTGTTGCAGGACTCATCCCAGAAATGATCCCTGTTGTTGGAATTATCCTATTACCTATCATACTCTTTGTTGCCCATACGGCAAATCTTATCTTGCAATCTCTCGGAGCGGGGGTTCATTCATTACGTTTACAATATGTTGAATTCTTCAATAGATTCTATGAAGGAGGAGGTCATGAATTCTCACCCTTCAAAATACGAAGAACATATACCACACTTAAAGAGGATAAAACATCATAAAAACAGGAGGAAAAAAATGAAAATAAGAAACGCAGCAAAATTCGGCCTGCTCGTGCTCACCGTGCTCATTCTTTGTGCTGGTGTAGCAAATGCACAAGATGAAACATCAGAAAGTGATCAGAATAAAACACTCGTCATTCTAGGCTGTGCACTCGCAATTAGTATTGCAGGTGTCTCCTCAGCTATCGGTCTTGCTCTTGCGGGATCATCTGCAATTGCGGTTACTGCAGAAAAACCAAATTTATTCGGAAAACTCTTGGTGTTACAAGTACTTCCGATGACCCAATCCGTCTATGGGCTGCTTACCGCAATTCTTCTCATGATGGGTGCAGGACTACTTGGCGGTGGAGAAAGTGTCACCGTTGGATATTTAGAAGGCATGGGCTCTATTTGGATTGGTCTTGCAGTTGGAATAACTGGAATATCTGCTATAAACCAAGGAATGGTTGCATCATCATCAATTAGCGCAGTTGGAAGAAATCCAGATGTTGCTGCACGAGGAATTATCTTTACTGTGATGCCTGAAACCATTGCCATCTTTGGATTACTTGTTGGTATTCTCTTAATGACCGGTCTTGGACTCTTATAATCAACTAGAGCAAAACTAACCTAAACAATGGAAGAAAGAGCTATGGCTGCTGAGAAAATAATTGAAAAAATTCATACAGATGCATCAAAGGAAGTTGACCGGATAAAAAAAGATGCAGAAGCACAAGCAAACACTTTTCTCAAAGAGAAAAAAGAAACGATTAAACAGGAAACTGATGCACTTTTAAAAAAAGGAATGCAACAAGCCGACCTTCAAAAGAAAATAAAGATTTCACAAGCATACCAAGAAGCAAAACGAACGATGATGCAGGCAAAAGAAACACTCATTGAGGATTGTTTCACTGAGGCAAAACAACAATTATCAACTCTTGATGAAACCACCTATGATGATACTATTCGGCATCTTATAAAACAAGGTATGGATCAAATAGGTGGACCTTGTATTGCCCATTTCTCACGTGAGAATGATAAAAAACTCATTGAGAAAGAAAACCTACATCTTGGAAACAAGATTCAGGCAACTGGTGGAGTGCTTTTAGTGTCAAAAGATGGACATATCACCATTGATAACACCTTTGAAGGAATACTCTCACGGAAAAAAAATGACATCCGTGTGAAAGTCGGAACGCTTCTCTTTTCCAAATAAACAGAATTGGAGCTGATATTGAAATGTTGGACCAACTCTTTGATCCATCAAATCCAACCCTTTGGATTTTACTCATTAGTGTTATAGCGTCAGCAATCATTATCATGTCCAGACCATTTGCCACATTTGTAAAATTTGCATATCCCAACGCAAAATTTGAAGCAATGGGAAATCCGTATCTTAAGGGAAGTGCGTTAAAAAAACTCATGGAGGCTCCGAATCTTTCTGGCTTTGTTGAACAGTTAAATTCAGATAAGGACTATAACGTCTCAGGTGAAACTGCAAAAGAGATTCAACAGCAATTAGATCAACAGTTCTTACAAAGCATTGAGATGATGAAACAGGATAGCTCAAAGAAAATGAAAGGATTCTATGATGCATTCATTGAATACCATGATGTACCATTTATCACGATTGCACTATTGCAAAAAAAACGAAAAGAACCTATTGAAGAGTCATTGATTCAACAAACGATTTCACCGATGGGAAAGCAAATGATCACTCATCTATCAGATGAAAAACTTGAGGATGTCGCCATGCTTCTCAAAGACATTGAAGTACCTGATACTGATATCGAAATTATTCTTGCAGCAGATACCCCGATGATTCTTATAGATGCACTCATAGAAAGAGTATTTTTGAAACGATTACTCTCTTTAAAACTCCCTGGAAAAAGCACACAAGGCGTCCATCGGTATCTGAAAAGAATGATTGATATTCAGCATGTGAAACGATTGCTTCGAGCAAAACACTTGGGATATACCCCTTCCCTCTGCATGGATTTATTCCTTTTTGATGGATATGAAATCCCTCAATGGAAATTCAATGAACTCTGTCAGCAATCAACGATTGAAGAAATCGTGAAACAACTAGATGGCACCTCATATTATTCCACTCTTTTACAAATAAAAGACAAACGTACAACACATGCCTCCGTGCAATCATTTACCAATGCACTTGATACTATTTTTTTACAGCTCATCAATGCATTATGTCTTGAATTCTATGTAACCATTGGTCCAACCCTTCGGTTTCTCACTGCAAAACAATATGAGATAATGAACCTAAAAATTATTACAAAAGGGATAGCGGATCATCTCCCACAAGATCTCATCATGTCCTTATTGATTAAAGAGGAGGGCAGCTGATGAATATCGCAGCTCTTTGTGATGCGGATACTGCAGTTGGACTGCGACTTGCTGGAGTCCATCAGATATTTGTACCCACCGCAGAAAAAACACCAACACAGCTTTGGCATACACTCTTAGATCATCTTGATGATATTGCTTTGCTTATTATCACAGAGGCCTTTGCTGCATCTATTGGACGTGAATTTGAGGAATTCCGTTTACGGACCATTATCCCAGTTATTATTGAAATCCCTGATAAACAGGGAAAAATACCAGATCACATTGATTTTGTATCAAATCTTATAAAAAAAGCAGTTGGAATGGAAATTAATAAATAAAAATACATGAAAAAAGGAGAAAAAGAAACTATGTCAAAGTTAACACTCCAAGGGAAAATCATCCGTATCTCTGGGCCCGTCATTGAGGCTGATGGGATGAAAGGAGCGAAAATGTATGATGTCGTTCGCGTGGGATCAGAGAATCTTATTGGAGAAATCATTCGATTAAACAAGGATGTTGCAACCATTCAAGTCTATGAGGACACCAATGGATTAAAACCCGGTGAAATCGTCAAATCTACAGGGACTCCGCTCTCAGTAGAATTAGGTCCTGGATTACTGACGAACATCTATGACGGGATTCAGCGACCTCTTCCTGCAATATTTACAAAAACTGGTGATTTTATTGAACGCGGTGTAGAAGCACCGGCACTTGATCATGAGAAACAATGGCATTTCATCCCACAGATCTCCGAAGGAGATGCCCTGTCTGGTGGCGATATTGTTGGAATTGTCCAGGAGACTTCAATTATTGAACATCGAGTCATGGTTCCACCAAAGTTAAAGGGAACCATAACAAAGATTGTCTCCGAAGGAGAGTATACGGTCACCGATGAGATAGCTGTATTGACTGCAGAGGATGGTCAACATCATCCAATTCACATGCGGCAATTCTGGCCAGTGCGAACACCGCGGCCTGTTAAAAAGAAATATGATCCTTCGCTTCCATTGATTACCGGTCAGCGGGTAGTAGATACCTTTTTCCCCATTGCAAAAGGGGGAACTGCAGCAATTCCTGGCGGTTTTGGGACTGGAAAAACAGTGATGCTTCATCAACTTGCGAAATGGAGTGATGCACAGGTCGTCATCTATGTTGGATGTGGAGAACGAGGAAATGAGATGACAGATGTGTTACGGGAATTTCCTGAGTTGGAAGACCCAGCGTCAGGTGAGCCATTAATGAATCGGACTGTGCTTATTGCCAATACTTCAAATATGCCGGTTGCAGCTCGTGATGCCAGTGTCTATACAGGGATAACCATTGCTGAATACTACCGTGATATGGGATATGATGTTGCACTCATGGCAGATAGTACAAGCAGATTAGCTGAAGCTATGCGGGAGATATCGGGTAGACTTGAAGAAATGCCTGGTGAAGAAGGATACCCCGCGTATTTAGCATCGCGGCTTGCAGAATTCTATGAACGATCTGGTCGGGTTCAACTGATAGGATCCAAAGATAACGAAGGAAGTGTCTCTGTTATGGGGGCAGTGTCTCCACCTGGCGGGGATTTCTCAGAACCCGTTGCTCAAAACACGCTTCGGATTGTGAAAGTCTTCTGGGCGCTTGATGCAGATCTTGCGGACCGTCGGCACTTTCCAAGTATCAACTGGTTAAAATCCTATTCATTATATCTTGAGGAAGTTGGGACGTGGTGGAACACTGAAGTGGGTGAAAACTGGTTAAGCCTTCGAAACAAAGCAATGGCATTACTTCAAAAAGAATCAGAGTTACAGGAAATCGTTAAACTTGTGGGGCCTGATGCATTACCGCCAAGAGAACGAGGTTTTCTAGAAAGTGCTCGAATGATCAGAGAGGATTTCCTCCAGCAAAGTGCGTTCCATGAAGTAGATACCTATTGCCCGAGTAAAAAACAATATGAGATGCTACGGATCATGTCATCTTATGCGGAACATCTTCAAGAAGCAGTAACGCATCATGTATCTGTTGAAAAAATACTTGAAATGAAATCCCGAGAGATGATTGCTCGGATGGGAACGGTACCAAATGAGGAATATGAAAAACGATTCAAGGATATTGAACATCAATTACAACAAGATATCAAACACCTGATCAAGGAGGCGAAATAAGCCTATGAGCAATAAAAACATTGAATATACAACGGTTACTGAGGTAGCAGGTCCATTAATGATTGTGGATAACATCAAAGATGTTGCATATAATGAGGTCGTTAAAATACGAACTGCTGAAGGTGAGGAACGAACCGGACAGGTCCTTGAAGCATATCTTGATAAAGCAGTTGTTCAGGTTTTTGAAGGGACAAGAGGTCTAGATACAAAGATTACTTCAGCCCGGTTCATTGGAGAAACCATGAAACTTGGAGTAACCAAGGATATGCTAGGTCGTGTTTTTGATGGAACTGGTAATCCCATTGATAATGCTCCTGCGATCATTCCTGAGGAAAGAAGAGATATCAATGGAAATCCAATCAATCCTTATTCTCGGGAATACCCCCGTGAGTTCATTCAAACAGGGATATCAACGATTGATGGATTGAATACCCTTGTCCGTGGGCAGAAACTCCCCATTTTTTCTGGTTCAGGTCTACCCCATAATCAACTTGCAGCTCAAATTGCTCGGCAGGCAAAAGTCCTTGGAAAAGAGGAAACATTTGCTGTGGTGTTCTGTGCGATGGGTATTACAAATGAGGAAGCCAATCTTTTCATTCGTGATTTTGAACATACTGGTGCTTTGGAACGAACCACGATGTTTTTGAATCTAGCGGATGATCCAACAATTGAACGTATCATTCTCCCTAGGATGGCGTTAACCTGTGCAGAGTATCTTGCCTTTGATTGTGGTATGCAAGTTCTTGTTATCCTAACAGATATGACAAATTACGCGGAAGCACTCAGAGAAATCGCTGCGGCTAGAGAAGAAGTACCCGGCCGACGAGGATACCCTGGATATATGTATACTGATCTTGCCATGATCTATGAACGTGCTGGTAGAATAAAAGATAAAAAAGGATCAATTACGCAGATACCTATGCTGACCATGCCTGATGATGATATCACTCATCCAATTCCAGACCTTACAGGCTATATTACTGAAGGGCAAATCGTGCTTGATCGATCATTACATAAAAAAGATATTTATCCACCAATTGCAGTATTGCCCTGTTTATCCAGATTGATGGATCGGGGAATTGGGGAAGAACGAACACGTGCGGACCATGCAGGGGTTGCAAATCAACTATATGCAGCATATGCTGAGGGTGTTGATCTTCGTGATCTCGTTGCAATTGTTGGAGAAGATGCATTATCTGATAGAGATAAAAAGTTTTTACAGTTCGCGGATCTTTTTGAAACACAATTTGTCAGGCAAGCAGACCATGAGGATCGAAGCATTCAGGATACACTAGGTATTGGTTGGAAATTATTTGCAACACTTCCAAAAAATGAATTAAAGAAAATCGATGAGCGATACATAAAAGAACATCTTCCAAAACAAAGTAAATCATCTCCTGAGGAAAAAAAGAATGAGTGATCAACTGCTTGAAGGGGTAAAACCAACTCGCATGGAATTACTTTCCATTCGTAAGAAATTAACCCTAGCAGAAAAAGGACATAAACTCTTAGAAGAAAAACGAGATGCGCTCATTGAACGTTTTTTTCGAGTAATCGATAAAAGAAATGAACTTTCTGGAGAACTTGAAGCCTTGTTTTCTGATGCCTATTCCTCCCTTCTTCAATCACAGATGATTCTTGGAGAAACTCAAGTTGAGAACTTTTCCCGGCTGGCTCCAGAAGGTGGTGCCATTGATTTTACTGAAGATAACATCATGGGAGTCAAAATTCCAAAAATTGATGCTGCATCTTTTCAAATTCCAAAAGAACCATCCTATGGGATGATGCAAACATGTGCAGCATTGGATGATGCACAAATCCAGTTCCGCGCGATAATGGAAAAACTCCTTGCGTTGGCAGATCTCGAAGGTGGCATTAAAAACCTTGCAATAGAAATTGAAAAAACAAAACGTAGGGTTAATGTGCTTGAGAACAATCTTATCCCCCGATTAATTGCCACAAAAAAATACATTAGCATGCAGCTTGAGGAACGGGAACGAGAGGATTTCTTTAGACGGAAAAGGATTAAAGCAATCATGGAACGAAAAAAACATGAGTAGAATCGATGAAGATCCTTTACTTGGACCACTTTTTGATACACCAGAGAAAAAAGCACGATGGATGGTGCGATTGAAACTTGCGTATTATCTTTGGCTTGCTTTTGTTATCATTGGAATAACTGTGCTAATCCTATATTATTTTTGGAAATAAAATTCTGTCTTCATCTAAAGAAAACATTGAAGAAATGGGATATTATTTAAATAATGGCATCGATTAGGGGATGCACTTTTGGATGGTGCATGTACTGTGGAGTCAAGAAAAGAGAATGTGGAAATGGAAGTGTCTCCAAACCATGACCTTCCCTCAATTGATGAATGGATTAAAACTCAGACGTTTAAGACAACTGAGGAGATAACTGTTCCAGATCGTTTGCTTGATCAAGTCATTGGTCAGGATAATGCTGTGAATATTGTTCGAAAAGCAGCTGAACAAAAACGGCATGTTATGCTTATCGGTGATCCTGGGACTGGGAAGAGTATGGTTGCACGGGCTATGACTGAATTTCTTCCAAAGGAAGTCCTTGAGGATATTATTGCGTATCCGAATCAGGAGGATTCTAACACACCACATATACGTGTAGTTCCTGGAGGAAAAGCAAAAGAGATTGTGCAAGCGCAGCGGGCGGAGGCAAAACGGAAAAAAGAACAACAGAGTAGCATGGTGACAACTATTGTCTTTATGATTATTGCGCTCTCGATTCTTGCAGGTATAGCACCAGGGATTACTACGGGTAATTGGGATAATATACATATTGAATATGCAATATTTGGGATTATTGCTGGTGTCATGATTTTTTTGATTTTCTCCCGTGGTGCGTTAGGGCAACGGCAAGAACTACAACAGGTTCCAAAGATACTTGTTGCGCATGAGAAAGAAGATAACCCACCATTTATTGAAGCAACCGCAGCACATTCAGGAGCGTTATTAGGGGATGTTCGTCATGATCCCTTTCAATCTGCAGGGCTTGAAACCCCGCCACATCAACTTGTTGAAGCAGGTGCGATTCATCGAGCACATAAAGGTGTGCTGTATATTGATGAAATCAACACTTTGAATCTACCCTCTCAGCAGCATTTGTTGACTGCAATTCAGGAGAAAAAATTTCAGATTACTGGGCGTTCAGAACGTAGTTTTGGTGCTATGGTAAAAACTGAACCTGTACCTTGTGATTTCATTTTGGTCTCAGCAGGAAACCTTGATGCATTAAAAGGTATGCATCCAGCGTTACGGTCCCGTATTCGTGGATATGGATATGAATTATATCTTCGGAGTCATATGGATGATACCTTAGAAAACCGTGATAAACTTGTGCGTTTTGTCGCTCAAGAAATAAAAAAAGATGGGAAAATTCCTCATTTTGATTCTCTTGCAGTAGCAGAGGTTATCCGTGAAGCGCAACGTCGAGCGGGTAGAAAAGGAAAACTCTCCCTTCGGTTACGGGAGCTTGGTGGATTAGTTCGTACTGCTGGTGATCTTGCCTATGAAAACAAAGAAAAAATAGTTTCAAAGGAACGGGTTCTTGCTGCAAAAAAGATCGCGAAATCTTTAGAGCAACAAGTTGTTGAACGAGCAATTGAACATCAGAAGGATTACCGCTCCTTTAAGATCAGTGGTGAAGAAGTTGGAGTAGTCAATGGGTTAGCAGTGCATACGGCTGATCCTTCCATGAGCGAGTTCGCAGGATTAGTGTTACCCATTGTTGCAGAGGTGACTCCGGCTGGTTCTGCATCTGAAGGAAAGGTTATTGCAACTGGAAAACTTGGAGAGATAGCTCGAGAATCCGTGTTAAATATTTCTGCGATTATAAAAAAATATATGGGGAAGGATATCTCAAAACATGATATACATATTCAATTTATTGGTACCTATGAAGGTGTTGAAGGGGATTCAGCAAGTATCTCTGTTATTACTGCGGTTATATCTGCTATGGAGGAAATCCCCGTTCGCCAGGATATTGCAATGACTGGTTCACTTAGTATCCGTGGAACAGTTCTTCCCATTGGTGGGGTAACGGCTAAAATTGAAGCAGCAGCTCAGGCTGGTATTAAGACCGTGTTGGTTCCTCAATCCAATCTTCGAGATATACTCCTTGAGGATAAATACACGGATACCATTGAGGTCATCCCGGTACAGACATTACCTGAAGTAATTGATCATGCATTAAGTGGGCCGGGAAAAGATGAATTACTTAAAAAACTCCGGGCGATGAAACCATTACGAATTGTAGGGCGTATCGATGAAACAGCTGAAGGAACCTCGGCGAAAAGGCACCCTGGGAAACCCTCCTCTCATCATCAAGAGAAGAATACTGAGCTGTAAGGAATGAAAGGTGTATTCATCGGTCGTTTTCAACCGTTTCATCGGGGACATCTATGGGTGATTGAATCAGTACATCATAGATTTGATCGTTTTATTATTGGTATTGGTTCATCTCAGTATCATCACACCTTTTCTAATCCTTTTACCTTTGATGAGCGAAAAATGATGATTCAGTTGGTGTTAGATCCTCATAAAATATCGTATGAATGTGTTGCGATACCAGATATTCATGATCCACCACATTGGGTTGAACATGTAAGATCGATTCTAGGATCAATTGATGCGGTTGTTACCAATAATCCAGAAACTCAAGCATTATTTGCAAAAGAAGATATCCTAGTGATATCACCTGGACTCTATGCAGATCATCAATATTCTGGAAAAGCAATTCGTACACGTATAAAGGAGAATAAACCTTGGAAACATCTCGTTCCAAGTCCTGTAGCAGCCTATATCGAGTCTATATCTGGGTCAACACGGATAAAGAAGGTTTCTATTCATTAAACGGTAATTTTTTATTCTTTTTTTTGTGCAACCGGAAAAAAATACTTTGTCGCCCTATTATGAAATCAATGACTCCGGCTGATAGCGATAGAGCGGCGGCAAGAATCACAAAATAGAAACCGATACCTAGGCCCCATTGTGTTTGTAAATATACAGTTTCTTCTGAAGGAAGTTGCATTGGTAGGATTGCTGATCCTTGCAGGGATCCTAGGCTGATCTCAGTGATTCTGGACATGCCAAAGGAAAATGCCAAAGCCACTGCAATGACGAAACAAATGCTAACCACTGCAAGAAGTAATGAAAATCTTTTATTTAATAACATATTTGGTATAAAACTAATACACATAAATCCAATACCCACCCAAATGATCATTAATAAAAGATGAACAAATTCAGTAAACATTTCAGGAATGGTTTCAAGGCTTAAGAATAACTGATCATCGATTTCATATTCCTCGATCATAACTTGAGGAGAAAGATACATATTTGTAGATTTTTCAATTGACTGTTCATCTGTTGATGCGGTCATCGTCCACCATGGTTGTACTAATGCCATAATGACAAGGCCCAGGGTAATGATTTTTAAACATGTGTTCAAGGTTATTTTTTTCATGAACAAAAATAGTATGCTAATTGCAATACCACTAAAACCACCCATTGTAACTATAAAATAAAGAAGAGATGGAAGTGTTGTGAGAATTTCTACTGATTTATCTGTTGATAATTCAATACTTGCTGATCCGATAAGATCTCTATTATTATAAACATTTACTGTATAGGTTCCAGGTGGCAGCAGTAATGGATTAGTGTCATCAATATGATAATGGATAAATTCTCCATTTCGTTTGATACTATATGTTGCGTCATCAAATGATATTGATTCAGCGCGTCTCGTTAAAAGTTTTGTATCTAATTGATACAAGAGAGCGAATCGTAAATCAACAGTTTCTCCACATGATGGGACATCAATCTCTTTGTTTTTACGGTACCCTCCATAGCTTATTTGCAATAAGTAGATGGAATTTGGAAGGTCTTCAAACCTATGCCAACCATATGAGGCACTTTGTGTTGGCTGAAGTTCTTGAGGTTTTACCATAGCTTTACTGATGAGATGCGGTCTAACATTTACTGCAGGTTTCATGCCGAGTTCATCAGTTATATTAATAATCAGATCGTGAAGAGATATATTGACTTCTAATTGTCTGGTATTTAAAGAAAGGGTGGTATTATACACTCGAAATCCTTTATAGAAAAGTTGAATCTTATAGGGGTTTGCTTTGTTGAAAATTTGTGAAAAAGAAATGTTTTGGAAACTATCAGTTTCATATGCATTAAAGAGAGGAAACGGAACCCCTATTGATGTTGAGGGTTTGTCAGTTGTCTCTGTTTGAAACACTAATTGATTATTTTGAAGACATTGAATGGTTACATTCGGGATCCCACTTAGATATTGATCATGGATATGAAACATCAGAGGTTTTTCCCAAGTGCAATAGATATGAATGGTGGTATCATTTTTAATGGAGAGAGAGCCAACACCAATGTATCGTTTTGTATTGTTTCCATATTCACGAAAAATACGGATCGTGTATGCTCCTGCAGGAATTTTTGGAAATTTCATTCGTTGAAATCCAATTAAAGGATTTATTGTAGGAGTCTTTGCAATCATTGTTTCATTTTCATAGAGTTCTGCAGTTAGATGAGGTAAAGATATTCCAGTGATATCTCTTAGAAGCGGAAATGAGAGTATCCTTCCAAAGAGATGTGGTATGACCGTAATTGTATACGTGAGTTGCCCTATACTGTCATTGTCTCCAATGTTATGTCGATACATATTAAGGGTTTGGAATAGACGACTTTCTTCGTTGATATCCTCATAGGTTCCATTTTGAAAGGTAACAAATTCAATATCTGCTTCAATAGTCGCCCCTTTTTCTATAAAGATATCATGAGATGTCATTGGTTCATAGCTGTTCCTTCCAACTGAGATTGAAGCATAATCAACCTCAGCTCCAACGACATCTAGGTATTCTCTTTCTGAGACTTTCACTTGGAGGCCATCTCGTTCATTGGTTGCATTCGTAACAAGATCTGTGGATTTTGAAAATATAATACCATGCGTTTTCCCTTTGCTTCCCTCACTATACGAAATCCAAGCATTTTGTCCAAGATCACAATCATCTTCTGATGATATAATCCATTCTCTATCGCTACTTTCAGGGTCTAAATCAAGTTGGTATTCATCGATACCATCGTATTCATTGTATGTATGGAGATAAGGGAGGATTTCTCCAAATATCATTTTTTTAACAGTTGGACTTATGGAATGATATGAAATGATTCCAACGTATTTTCCATCTGCATCTGTTATACCTGTGACAGTTGAGTTTTCCAATACTTCATGATATACATGGGCATAAATACGTTTGTTTTCATTAGGATGATAGTAATATCGGTAGGAGTTTGAACTTTTTAGAGCACCATTACTTGATTGACTGATGATACGGAATTCAAGCATAAGAGGACCATCTATGGTAATCTCTTTGGAAAGTAGTTCTTGATCTGAGGAAATTTCATCAGAATCTTCCATGCCATCTTGATAAGAGTAAGAAAAAGAGGTAATAAGATCGGAATTTAGGATATCAAAAGTTTTTGAACCAGGTTTCATTTTTATAGCTATTTGCGATAATTTCCTATCCATGACTTGTCCTTTTTGACCGATCCCATAAATAATAAAATCATCTTCAATGATCTCGTAATAATCGCCTTCAATAAATATGCCAGGGATAGGTTCTACATAATAATAGGAATCTTTTACAGAAACATGATCAACATAATCTGGTGAGGATTTTTCCAAGTCATCATAATACATGTAATAGCGTTCTGTTCCATCTGCAAAGTTGGGCACCAGAAAAATTAAACCACAGCTGAACAGATAGGGTTCTTCGGTAAACACCAGATCATAGATCTGAGATTCAAGTTCATACCAACGGTTATTCTGCCAACAGCATACGCGAATTGAATGAACTGATTCGTTTAATGCCCAGCATTTTTCTTCAAAAAACATCTGCATATCTATTGGTTGATAGGTGGCTAATCGATGAGATATTGGAATATATGTGGTGATCTCCTCACGATATTTCCAGTTTGTATCCCATTCATCATCGGGGGCATCAGTTTTTTGCAATGGATGATCTGCACCAATAGGTAAAGAAGAACTAACTACCATCAGACAAGAAAATAAGAAAAGAATCTGAATTAACCGAGAATACTGTTTCTTCATATCATGCTCCCTATTTGGGTAATATCTAATACTGCTGGTGTTTTGTACCTCATATTCCCTTTATATGCTATCACTATATTCTATTTATTATTATAATTTATATATTTATTCCCTTGAACTATTAAGTATGATAGAATTTGAGCAATGGTTTTAGGTTTTTTTTTTATTTATCACATAATGTATATCTAAAAAAACAAAAACATTTATACATATCATTCCATATCTGGCTATGAAGGGGGAAAAACTGATGAATCAAAACCCAAAAACACTATTGAAAAAAAATCCAAATACTCTCTTAAAGGACATCATTATCATGCTTAGTTTTATCTGTATTGGTACGCTTGGTAGATTGCTTCTTGTTGGATATGGTATACAACCATTTCCAAATTTTGAGATTATCATGGTCCTCACTTTTATAGCTGCTTTATTCATCCGACCTCATTTCGCGTTTTTTGTTCCCCTGATTAGTATGGTGCTAAGTGATATATTTCTTGGAAACCCACTCTTTGTTGGAAATGCAATGAATCGAATTGTTCTTTTTACCTATTCTGGATTTCTTATTATTGTCTTATTAAGTATAATAGGAAGGAAACAATGGATCACTGGTTTAGAGAGTATCCGATTAAAAAACATGGGGTGTGCTATTGGTCTTGCTATTGGCTTTGTTTTACTCTATGACCTTTGGACAAATATTGGATGGTGGTATCTTATGTATCCACATTCACTTGAATCTCTTATACTAGTATTATCTGCAGGGATACCCTTTATGATTTATCATCTCCTTTCTGGTGTTCTAACCTTTCTATTCATTGCATTACCTGTCGTTTCTCACTCTTCTTTATCTGTTTCTTTACCAATACAAAAACAGGAACCGATTCTTCAGAAGATACCTCTTATTGCCATTACAGGTATCTTCATACTTCTCTGTTTTATCTAAGCACTTTCTTAAAACAAAAACCTCATTTTTCTTTACTCATAGTATATATTAGGGAGCACATGTTCCCTACGTTCTTATTCATAGATACAAAGGATTATTATTCTAGCTATATTTGAAAAGATTTATATTGAAGGAAATGATAACGTCTCTTAAGAGGAAGGCTTTATGGCAATTGGATTTGTCCTAATCAGTGCAGCACCAGCTCGTGAACATGAAGTATATAATAAGCTTTCAAAAGTACCACAAATCGTTGAGCTTCATCCATTATTTGGAGAATATGATCTCATTGCAAAAATTGAGGCAGATGATTTTGAAAAACTCGGTAATCTCGTAGTCAACCAAATACGATCTATTGAAGGAGTAATTGATACAAAAACGTTAACAGGAACAAGATTTTAGAAGGTGAAAAAAAAATGTTATTACAATATTTTCTAAGCATGCTGATGCTTGTCTTTGCAATCGCAAGTATCATTGCAGGGATTTTTACAGCCTATTTCGGCTCAGGAAAAAGCAGGGCAGTTGGCGGCATACTCATAGTAATCGGTCTCATTGTAGGAATACTCTTCTTATGGGGTGCAGGAGTACTCACCTTTATGGGAGCACCTCCAAGCATCATGCATTTCACTGGAACGGTTACTATTGGTGTCGTTTCAGTTATTGGCGCGATTGTTGGCGCACTCATTGCCCTTGGAATATTCCTTTTGGCAATTATGAAAGCATAGAGAAACACCATATTTCTCTTTTTTTTTCTTTTTTTTTTATTGTATCGTTTTAACAAAATCTAAAAAAAGTTGATGGATCCGAATATCATCGGTTAACTCTGGATGAAAGGAAACTGATAAATGAATTCCCTGTTGAGCCATGATGATTCCTTCATGAACTTTTGATTGTACCTGACACTGCCCCCAAACGGTTTTAATGACTGGCGCTCGAATAAAGACTGCAGGAAATGGAGAAGTAAAAGTAGATATCTCTACTAATTGTTCACAGGATTCTTTTTGCCGGCCGAATGCATTACGTTCAACGGTCATATCCATGATATGTAATGGATAGATGTTCGGTGGTTCACCAATAATTTTCTTCCCCATTAAAACACATCCTGCACAAGTTCCCATTACTGCAAGTGATTGTTCTTTCACCCGTTTAATAATTTCTGAATACATACGGGTACTTTGTAAAAACCGTGAAATCGTAGAACTTTCTCCACCAGGAATTATTAGACCATGAATTCCATCTATTTGCTTTTTTGTTTTTACAATTATTGAAGAAAAAGATGATTGCTCCTTTGTATCAAAAACCTTTTTGAGCATTTCAATATGTTCAGAAACTGCACCTTGAATGCCTAATACACCAATACGAACGGCTATTTACCATCCCCGCTCCTGTAAACGTTGCTCTTCAGGAATACGATCGATTTCAATGCCAACCATGGCTTCACCAAGGTTCTTACTTACCTTTGCAAGAACTGAATAATCCTCATAATGTTCAACTGCTTCAACAATGGCTTTTGCCCGATGTTCAGGATTATCAGATTTAAAAATACCCGAGCCAACAAAAACTCCATCACTTCCTAATTGCATCATGATCGCTGCATCAGCGGGAGTTGCAACACCACCTGCAGCAAAATTTACAACAGGTAGGCGTTGTAAAGACTGTATTTCTTTGAGTATTCCCTGCATTTCTTCTTTCATTGTAGCAAACGTAAAATCTCCAAAGAGTGTCGTCTCAGCCTTTGGTTCAAGATGAGTTATTGTTTTATATGCATCTACATAACTTTGCAGATATTTTTCCGCAAGTTGATGAAGTGCTGAATCATCCATTTCTATTAACTGAATGATCATACGGGTCACCATACGTTGATGTCGAACCGCTTCAACAATATTACCAGTACCTGCTTCCCCTTTAGTACGGATCATTGCTGCTCCCTCCCGAATTCGCCGGCATGCTTCTCCTAGATTTCGACAGCCACAAACAAAGGGGATTTTAAAATCATGTTTATTGATATGATAGAATGGGTCAGCAGGAGTTAATACCTCAGATTCATCAACCATGTCAACCCCAATAGATTCAAGGATCTGAGCCTCAGTAAAATGACCAATACGGGCTTTTGCCATCACTGGAATACTAACGGTATCCATAATTTCATAAATCACCTGTGGATCAGCCATCCTGGCTACACCACCATCTTTTCTGATATCGGCAGGAACTCGCTCTAATGCCATAACGGCGACTGCACCGCTCTCCTCAGCAATTAGAGCTTGATCAGCATTGGTGACATCCATAACGACCCCACCTTTTTGCATTTTTGCAAATCCTTTTTTAACTAATGTTGTTCCATGCCTTAATGATGAAATATCTACATTTGTCATAGTTCTCTATCACCTATTTTTATGGTGCATATACAGTTTAAGGTAATCCACATCTAGTTTTTAAGAGCTCTGGTACAAAAAAAGGACACTTATCATATGAACGTATGTAAATAATTCAATGGATATTGTTGTTATATCTCCTCACGAAGTGATTCAAGTACTTCTTTTCCAAAGGGAGTTATCCCATAGAGTTTTATATCTTTTCCACTGTGTTTCATCTCAACAATATCTAGTGCGAGTAGTGATTCATCTTTGCGGTACCGAGATTCCATCCCTCGAATCGCACCAAGTACATTTGTTGGTGTTGTTTTAATATGATGTGCGATTTCTGAGGTATAGCTGGAACTTGGACTAATATCAAAAAGATATTCCGCAATTTTTCGTCGGACACTACTTCTTCGTAACGCTCTTACTACTAGAGGGCGTTTTGAAACAAGTGTATCTTCTATAAATTTCCCTTCGTGCATCCCATCCATATGTCTTCATGTAATGTAATGGTGTTCTTATTTATAAACCAGTCGATTTTCACAACTCCACCTATCTTTTTCTTATAAGGATAAACAAATGGCGAAGAATCATCGGTTAGATTGTTTCGTTAACTCTAGTAATTTTTTTTATTATAATCAAATTTGAAAAATAATGAATTCAACACATAAGTTATTATATTAAAAATAATATATATTTTTTGAAAATTGGGGGTCAAATAACCATGAATCGTATCTTTCTTACACTTACAGTGCTTATTTTATTTTCGTTTTGTTGTTCAACTTCACATGCAATTACCCTCATTGAACCATTACCAATCTCATTTGAGACCTTCTCTGATGAAATAACCCCAATTGAAACGATGTCATATCACATAACCTCACTTGAGGTTCCTCCCTCTCAAATATTTCTCTTAAATGATTCAGAACATGCTATGGGTCATAACTCAATTCTTTTCTATCTTAATACTGTTCTTGCAGGTACTTCCTTTCATGAAATAAACCCCTGTATAGATATCGATTGTTATGCAAATCCATATGTTGTATATAGTAGAAGTACGAGTGCTACGGTAACACAAAGTTCAGATATTTATTTTCAACGTTCACTAGATCAGGGTCAAACATGGCCTAACAATCAACTCTATGTTTGGGAGAAACCTGATACCACTGATATCAATCCAACGATATCTGTTTTTGATAATGGGTTGCATGCCATAGGTACGCATGAAGTCCTGGAAAATAATTCCTATCTTTTTCTTCATAATTACATGGATTTATCAAATCCAAATAGTTGGGTGATGACAAAATTTGATTTAACACCAACTGTATCAAATGTCAAAGAGAGTACTATTACAACCTATGGGGATAATACTATTGCTATTAGTGGCGTCGTTGATGTATCATATCATGAGTATGAACTTGATGGCACCCTTGTAATTTTTTGGAGTGAAAATGGAACCGAGGAACAATGGCCTGGACTCTTTTTAATCAATCAAAATGAAGATGGGGAATTTTATGATGTATCTGATCTCAGTGCTGATTCAGGTGATTTTATATATGTTCTCTTCTTACTAACTGATCCTGGGATTGATACCTCCCTCTGTATTGCTTATTGTCCTAGTGATACACTTATTTTTGAGGAATGGAACCTTGGGATTATCTCTAGTGGAAGGCATACCATTGTTAACCCGGATATCGCTGTGGATGGTTCTAATGCTTATGTCGTATTTCAAGAAGATAGAAGAGGATCTATGGATATTGTATGCTTTTCAAAATTAGAGGGTGGATTTTGGAGACGGAGTTATATTGCATTATCTGCAGAAAACGAAACAAATCCCGTGATATCTGCGGTAGGTGATAAAGCGATTTGCTTATATCAAAAATCAGGGAATCTCTATGAGGTTCAAACAGATGATGCTGGAACTAGTTGGAGTCAACCAAAACAAATCAATGATGTCCCGGGATCAGTCGTAGTTGATTCTAATGGATGTGATGTTTCTGGTTACTATGGAGTATGGGTGGATAATCGGTATGATAACCATGATATTTTATTAAGTGAGGTCGGTGCACTCCCCATGCTCAGACTCGAGGATATCTCTGGTGGTCTTTCACTTAAGGCAACCGTTATGAATTATGGCAATGCTCCAGAACGAGATATAGAATGGTCTATTAACATAACTGGATCTTTACTTCCAAAAACAAAGACAGGGATGATTCAAATGATAAATCCTGGAAAATCTCAAGTAGTATCAACAGGGATGATATTTGGTTTTAGTGATATAGAGATACAGGTGAAAATTGGGGAGTTATCAGCAGATCTACAAGGATTTTTATCTGGACCGTTTATCTTCATAAAATAACATGTGATTGTTTTATATTATTAAACAATAAAAAGATTTCAACAATTTTTTAAAGGTCAATATTTAAATAAATTAGTACTATTATATAAATAATAGAAAAACAATACACAATAATAGCATAAAATAAAAATTCTCTCTATACACATAAGATGTGGGGGCAGCATCTTGCAGGTAAAGGCAGTGACACTAATCGTAATGATAACTCTATTCATATTTCTTGGAAACACACCACTAAATGGTGCATTGTTACATCCTTCTCAAAAACCACTCCAACAAACTTCAATGAAAGCACATATCTGGATGGTAGATAATGAAGGAGATGGAGATTTTACAACGATTCAGCAAGCTATAGATGCTGCTGATATCGGTGATACCATCATTGTTTTTAGTGGGACATATACAGAGAATCTAAACATTGGAAAAGATGCACTTATCATCGAAGGAAAAGATTACGAACTCGGCCAAGGAAATGATGAAGGAAAACCAATCATCATACCAATTAGTACAGAAAAAGCAATTAATTTTATCTGTGATGAAACAGAATTCAGTGGATTCAACATACAGCCAATTATTGATCAGCCTGTAGACAAAGGTATCGCGATATATTCATCATATAATACGATTCGAAACAATACTATTACTAATGCTCAGTATGCATTTTATTTATTTTCTGTAGAAGGAAACTTAATTACCAATAACAATATTTCACAAACACTCTATGGTTTTTATCTATTAAATGCAGAAAAAAATCATTTTGAATCAAATCATTGTTCTTCTGTAGATATGGGCTGTTATTTAAATACCTCACATGAAAATAGAATATTAACCAATACATATGATTGTATCACCAACGGTATGATTTTTGATCATTCAGATAACAATGAGATGAACCAAAATATCATTCTTAACTGTAACACTGGTGTATCTATAAATACTGCACAATCAAATGTATTCATTGGTAATACCTTTTCAAAAAACACGCAAGCAGTTTCTATTTATGAATCATCACTTAACAAGTTCATTGGTAATTCACTGCAACAAAATACAGATGGATTCTATCTTTATTTTGGCAGTAATGGAAATAATATCACACAAAACACGATTTCCTATAATACAAATGCGGGTATACGTATCTCTGGATCAAGTACCAATATGATTCATAATAATGATATTAAATTCAACACTGATGGCATCATTTTATCTCAATCAACCTATAACACCGTTGTGTTAAACACGATTCAATCAAATAATAACGGTATCTATCTACAAGGATCTCGTATATGCAGTATAAAAAATAATCAACTACTCGCAAATACACATGGGATATCACTAAATTACACCTATGATAATACGATTACAGAAAACAACATATCCTCCTATCAATTTGGTGAATGCATACTGATTCAAAATTCCCATGATGAACTTATTACAAAAAATATGATTCAGAATGCTGGTATTTCACTGTATTCTTCATATGATGTTTCTATCACTGAGAATAGTATCTCAAATGCACTTGATGGTATTTATTTCAAAGGATCCTCAACAAACACCATATATGCAAATACCATCGCTTCAAATAAATTCAATGGGGTTTCTTTGGATAATCAAAGCGTTCATAATATTTTTTATCATAATAATTTTTTGAACAACAATCAACATGCTATAGAGTCAAACTCGAATTATTGGGATAACAGCTATCCCTCGGGGGGGAACTACTGGGATGATTACAATGGAACTGATGCTAACTATGATGGACGGGGAGATACCTCATATCCTATTCCAGGGTATATTGATGTAGATGCCTATCCCTTGATGTTTTTATGGGGTGCACCCGCTAAACCAGAGCGACCAGAGGGTCCATCTCAGGGTAAAATCGGCACAACTTATACCTATACCACCAGATCTGCTGATCCTAATGGGGATAAAATCCAGTTTGGTTGGGATTGGACGGGGGATGAACGAGTTGATGAATGGACTGTGTTTTATGATTCAGGTACAGAAGTATCTATTTCTCATAGTTGGGAGGATAATGGTGAATATGCTGTATCTGTTAAAGCAATTGATCTTCACGGAGTTGAAAGTGAATGGTCAGATCCCTTACATATCAGTATGCCACATACGGCTGAGGTATCAGTAATGATATGGCTGAAACAAAGTATTTCTCAATGGATTCCTTCTTTTTTTCTTTAACACTATTTTTTCAATAAAATAAATACAAAAATTTAGAAATTACATGATATGTTTTTAGACCCTTATGGTGTTTTACGATGTATTATAAAATACGTTCAATGTTTTCAAAAGAGAATCCTTTGTTATCAATATCATAATGAACGGTTCCGATTTTTTTTGCGAGATTCCGCATTTTTTTTACGGTAAGAATCCGTTCATAATTTGATCCTTTCTGAATCAAATCGAGATCAATGATGCAATCTGAGAGTGATTCTAATTGTAACTCCAATGTATGAGCGTGGATGCCCCGAGTAAGAATTAGTATCAAAATACCACGATGATCTGAGATATTGACTTTCCCTGCTCTTAAAACACGCATGACCTCATCCACCGGGTATTTTTCAAAAAAGAAATCAAGGGTATTGATAATGATTTTTTTATCCGCTGACACTCGTAATTGATTATATAACACTGCGAGATAATCCTCTTCTTCTTTTTTATCAACAGGTGTTCCAGTGGATGCGATTTTGATGAGTTCTTTTAATCGTTTTTTACTACGTTGCTCATAAATCGAGACACGTTCCGATTCCTCATTGATGATATGTTGCATATATTCCTTTGCGATGTCAATGAAAGTTACTTGTTTCGGGTCCCATGAAAATGTTTCCATTGTTGAAATAATATCCTCACAGGGTTCATCTGTTGAAATATAGACGGGGTTATCAGATGAGGCAAACTGTTTTGTAATTAACTCAATATTGGTTCCCGGGACCCCGGTTATAAGTGAAGTAAATCCTTTAGGTATTCCTCCACCAAGTAATTCATCAAGTTTTGGAATGCCCGTGCTTATCATATTTTGTTTCATTGCGCTCAAAGATATCAACCAATACTCTTTATACAGACTATACGTTTTTTTTAAATAAAACTCTCTTTTACTTTAATTATTTTATCGTTTCTTAAATATAAAATCTTATGCAGCTTCTCATCGATTTCTTCCTCTATTGATAAAGAAATAGTATGGGCTTTCTGCTGACTCATATTATTAATTAGATGAGAAAAAAATTCTCTAACTAATAAAGCATCATTGAATGCAATCAGTGAGCTTAACAGATCAATAATAACATAGGTTTCCCCATCTGGCTGTTGTTTTTCCTTTACTGAGTTAATGATTTCGAGAAGCAATTGTTCAAGTAATGAAGGACTGTCTAAAAAGATACAGGTAGGATCAACCATGTGAATATCTGCTGCACGAGAGACACAATCAATAAATTGTACAGAGCTCTGAGCAAACATCTCCCCAAACTGTTTTTTAAGTTGAAAATAGGGTTTATTTACCGTTACATACACCCATGTATCAGTTGATGAATTCCGCATCAATTCAAAAAGTGCTTGAGAAACCTCAGGATAATTTGTACTGGGAAGTATAACGCCCAGTGATTGATTTAACCCTGCAGCTGTCATAATTTGTTCTTTCATACCTTTAATCAATGAACTTTCCATTATATCCCTCCACTTGATTTTAATAAAGGTATGATTTCTACACCACGTTTACACGAGATATTCATCGCTGTTTTTGTTCGACTATGAGCAATCCCTCTCATCTTTATAATCTGAAGTGTTCGGATCAAATCGCCCTTTCTATCAATATCTCCAAGATAAATAATGCCATCTGCAATGAACTCCTCAATACCATATTTTGAGTACTGGATTCCAACATTGTTACGTGGAGGTATTTCAGATGTAAGAATTGTTGTACAACCCATAGAAGCAAGAGATGACCCTAGTTTAAAAATAAAATCCCGGATCATTTCATCAGATTGCAATCGGTAACATAATGCAGTAATAGAATCAATGACAAGTCGTTTGACTTGTAACTCATCTGCAATGTCTTTAAGTACATCAAGAAGAGCACTTGCATCCTCCATTGAGTACTTCTCTGTATTTAACCCAAGACGCTCACTTATAATACGTAGGTCAATAATATTGACCTTGCCAGATTCAATAAGTTTTTTATTATAAAACTTGAAATTCTCCATGTTATTTGTTAATTTAAAAAGAGGTTCAGTGATGGTGAAAAAAACACCAGATTCATCATTTTCTGCACCTTGTGAAAGAAACTGCATACATAAGGTAGTTTTCCCAGAGCCACTGCAGCCAACAAGAAGCACGGTATTACCTAGAGGAATGCCGCCTCCTAATCGAAAATCAAGCTCCTCAATATATGTTTTACAATATTGAACGGAATTCTTATCAACATCCGATTTCATATTGGTTTCTGTTTGTTCTTGTAAACCCATATTATTCCATCCCATCTATGGTATTTCCACTAATGAGATATCAATATGTTATTAAAAAACTTATGGCTCTTTAAAAAAATATGGTTTAAAATGATAGAATAATGCAGGGAAAGGGATTCGAACCCTTGGACCTCTGCAGGACAAGGCCCTGAACCTTGCGCCGTTGACCAGGCTTGGCTATCCCTGCAACACTAATGGGAAAAGGTTTTAAGTGCAATTCATACACATCATTTAAATATTTCTTTTACTATTGCATGGTCCTTCAAATAACTGAAGAAAAAGTTCTCTTATGGCCCGGGTAGTGTAGCCTGGCAACATATGGGACTGTGGATCCTCTGTGGCGGGTTCAAATCCCGCCTCGGGCCTCTCTCGAAGAAAAAAATTTTTTCATATTTTTACAACCCGGTTATCAGCTTTTCAAGACTGGATCAAAAATTTCTACAAGTATACTTCACAAGATCTCTATTTTCAGCCGGACTCCACTAGAGAAATTAGAATATAATAATAAAAAAGAGGTTAAAATATGAAATCAATGAATGATAGCACTCTTTGTTGTATATACTATTAGTTAAATAGGTTTTGGAACTGCTTAGAGTTATGTAACCTTTCCATTCTCACCTATTGTTGTAGAACTATCCATTATATTTTTGTTATCTATTTTCTTAGTTATTTTGAAAGTGTCATCTCCAAGGCTTTCTAAACGAATATGTCCATTATTCTGCTATTCAGGTGATAGATATCTTATGATGTTCTCCCACATTTTATCTGTTATCTCTATGTTTCTTCCAGCTCTTATTGATGCGTATTCAATTGCCCCTATGATTTCTTTTTTTTTCTGCTATATTTTTTCTCACTCCAAATTGTATTTATACGTGTATACTATCACACATATTAAAAATGTGTTATAATGTATTAATATGCGCATAATGCTTATGATAATGTGTTATATAATGCATATTGTGCCACGAATTAATATATATCTTGATGCAGAAACGAAGGAACAATTAAAACAGGTTTCAGAGAAAGAGAATCGGCCAGTCAGTCGGCAAATTAAACATATGCTTGAATTCTACATTCAACATAAGGATCAAGTATAATTTGTTCTATTCTTTTTTATTAACATATTTACAAGTTTAAACTTGCTACCATCATGCAGTAAAGGTCAATGGTGATTTTTCCCCTTTTCAATAATCTTATATCTCGCCATAACCATATTTAATAGAATAAGCATCTCCTTCATTGCTATTAACTAAACGTTAACAAGAGAAATACATAGTTAAGTGTCTATTTAATTTTGTGAAATAATATAAAATTGCGTTATCCCAAAATAACTTTCTCCTTAGAAAAATAAAGTAATTTTTTGATGACATAATGACTATATAAAATAGAAAGAAATAATAATGTTAGATAATTGTCTATGAATTATTTGTGATAAGCAATTTTTTCAATATTTATGGATACAACGGATTATACAATGGATCTCCACACAGATACATAGCTATATATCTTACATCTGCTGCATTTATTCGACCATCACTGTTGACGTCCCCATCTACGTGTAACGGAATATAAGCAGGATTACCACAGATAAACAAAGCAATATATCGTACATCTGCACTATTAAAGTGACCATCACCATTCATGTCACCTAGAACATTCGATTCTATGATTATCTGTTTTGTTACAGTATCTGATATTCCATCATTATCTGTTACTGTCAATATTACCTTGTATATTCCTTCCATCAGAAAGGTATGAATTGGGTTTGCATGTGTTGAATAATATCCATCTCCGAAATCCCAGTAGTAGCCTACAATATGTCCATTGTAATCATATGAGTAACTAGATTCAAAAAAAGCAGTGGTTCCATTTGTGGTGTAATCTATAATTGCACATGGTGGACCATAGGGAGTCATCAATGGGAATCTATCCTCATTGTCTCCTCCCAAGATAGCATATGGGCTATTTCCTATACCATCTCCATCCGTATCGATACCCAAATAATCATCCCAGTAATTTCCACCAATTGGATACCCATCATCCCATCTATTTTGACTTTCATCATCTGAATTTAATATATTATCATAAAAATTGTTGTGATAAAAATTGTTATTTTTACTAGTGCCGTATATGTGAACACCAAAGTTATTTTGAGATATATTGTTTTGAACAATAGTGTTATTTTCTAAAGAACAACCATAGATACCTGATTCATTATTCTTTGAGATGTTATTTGATATGATGTTGTTATTTGTTGAATACGCAATATCAATTCCTCGCCAACTATTTGATTTTATTATATTATCTGAGATATCATTACCATGTGATAAAACTAGACCTAGGTCATAATTTTGAGATTTATTAAAAATATTTGATGTGATATTATTGTTTTGAGATCTTGATAAATTCATTCCAAAGACATTGCCCAATATCTTATTATCAATAATTGTATTATTCTCACTATACCTAATTCTTATACCAAATTCTTGAGAATTACTAATGATATTATTAATGATTGTATTTTTCTGACTATTACCATATATATGTATATTAACCCAATCACTTGCAAAAATTTGATTTTGATTCACAATATTTTTTTCAGCGCGCCATATAAAGATGCCTTGTGAGTTATTGGATATATTATTATCATAAACCAAAGTTGAATACGAACCTGTTAAATTAATACCTATAGAATTCTGATTGACCAAATTGTTTTCAATGGAATTATTGGAATAATTTGGATAGATGCTTATCCCATTTTCATTATCTGCAATATTATTATTTTTTACAATATCGTAATTTGAATGAATGGTTACTCCCGCTTTATACCATTGTTTACTGCTATTTATAATGGTAAAGTCTTTTAGGACAATGCCATCTGAAGATAAATTAATTACATCGTCATGTTTTTTCCCATCAATAACAGTATAATTCTTATCCATTCCAATCAAATCAATTGATTTGTCAATAAAAATATTCTCGTAGTACACTCCATTACAAACGTAAACTGTCCCTTGTTCTACAACACTATCAATTCCATCCTGGATTGAATTATAATTTGGGCAATATACAAAACCATAATAAGGGAGCATTGTTGATAAATCAGCTGCCGAAACCATACCATTATTATTAACATCTTCGCGGATCCACCCAGGCGGTCCAGTCGATCCTATCGCTTTGATTACGAGGTTGAAATCATCCATGTCAACTATCCAATCAATGTTCACATCCCAATCATAATATCCATGATAGTCATCATTCACCCAGACTACAGATGAGGGGTTACCTCCTTGTTGCATCAAGGGATAAGCATCCTCATTCATCCCACCAGGGATACTATAATAGGTGTCTCCTATGAAATCATGATTTGTATCTATACCTGTATAATCATCATAGTAATTTCCTAGATGATATGTTTCATTATACCAGTTATTCGTGCATTCATCATAGGTATTTATGGTGTTATTATAGAAGTTGCAATTAACAATGGAATTGTTGTTACATGGACCCAGACCATCATCTGTGATATTGACACCACGACCCTGATTACGACATATAGTTGATGAGAGAATCATATTACTATGAGTAAACGGGGCTGTTGGTCCACCTGAGTATAAAAACACGCCATCGCCACTGTTATTGTATATCTGGCAATACACGATTTTGTTTTCACAGGTTTCACCCTCATGACCAATATACACACCTCCAAAATAATTCATATAGATATTACTTTTTTTAACGATGTTATTGTGTGCAATGGAGCTGCCGCCAGGGTCTTCATCTGCAGAAATATAGATGCCAAAGCGTGAATAATGATCATTAAAACCATTATGAAATATTTCACAATTTGACACCAGATTATATGCTACTGTTTGCCCAACATCAATAGCAGTGATTCGGATAGCGTTGTTTGAACAATTGTAAATGATACAATTATCAATGATGTTATTTGATGCTTCCCCATTAATACCACTGCTTTTTTGCGCCCATATATGAATTCCATTTGAATGCCAGTATGATTCTGAAGGATGTGTTGGTATGTTTCGTATTGTGAAATTGCTAATATGAACCTGTTCATGATTCTTAATAGTTATTCCATTCTTTGTCTGTGTATCTCCGGATATGATGGTTTCATATTTGTTTTCTCCCAATAATTGTATGTCATCAATGGGGATATCCAAATTCTCATAATATATGCCGTTGTAGACAAAAACCGTGTCTTCAGACTCAGCATCATCAAGTGCACTTTGAATTGTTGTATAATTTCCAAGCCCACTTCCACCAACATAGAGGATATTACCACTTTTAGTTATATTCTGGTCGCTTGATATGGTATATCCTGAGCATATTAGAATAAATAGAATAACGAATCCAATTATTTTTTTCATTTGTGTTGTACCTCCCTGAAAAGGATATTTTAGATATGGTATATTTTATTTAATAAATAAAATTTTTCAAAAATTTAGAAAAAAGGAAGAGTTCTATTCATTTTTATGGATATAATGGATTATAAGTAGGGTATACACAGAGATACATAGCGAGATATCCGACATCTGCTGAATTTTAAATCAATAACTGTTCAAATCATCATTTGAACATTTACTTCTTGTTGACAATTAATTAGAAATGTTATTAGATGTTTTAAAAGTTTTTTAATAAATTGCGATTATTTATATTGGTTTTTTTGAACAATGAAATTAATATATTTTTATATCAACTATATAGTAATTATTGGGTTAATTTTATAAATAAGTATTCTATTTCAAATTCTAAAATAATTGGAGGGAAAATCCTTTGTTAAATGAATTGACAAATATTAATTCTAAGACGCAGGTTATAATAATAATTATAATGATTTTATCCGGATCAATATTTATGCCGATATTATATAAAAACAATATTAAAGCGCTACCAAGTAATGAATGGGATATTTATATTGATACTAATAACCCCAATATGGATGGATTGATTCGATTTATTGCACAAAATTATGATACATTTGGAAATGAAGACGAAACAGATGATGTTTGGCTTTTCAGTAATCCTGATGATATAATTATTGCAAGTGCCTTAGAAGAAACTATGGATGTTATTGAAGAAAAAAGAGAATTCTATTATGATCAATCACTTGAAGCATTAGCTGCAGAGATGGGGTTAAATGGTTTACAAGAAATTGTAGATGAGTATTTACCAGATATTATTACTATTCTTGAATCATCTGAAGTACATGACAGTATTATCGAAGGATTTAATACATTAAATATATTAGAAAATTCAATAAAAGTTGGAGCTTTTCTTACTTCAATTGCTCAATATTTAAATGATATTGCAGATGGAGACGAATTGCAATATCTTATATATCAAGCAGGCGATGATAAATTCATTTCAGACTCTTTTAATATATTAAGCACAAATCAAGAATTAATAAAAAAAATCGGTACCGTTCTAACAATTTTATTTAATATTGTCGAATTAATAAAAAAAGAATGTCAACATTTAGCGTTTAAGAATTATATTTCTACAACAGATTTTACACTTAATTATGACCCAATAGCTTCAGAATATATTGAATTCTTAATTGATTATGCAAATCTTGTAGAAAATGAACGAATGGGATGGTCAATATTTGAGCAAATATCTATAGGAATCAGCAGTTTTATAGGTGGAATTATTGGATTTAAAGTCGGTGGGACAATTGGAGGGGTTGCAGGTGGTGCAATAGGTGGTGCAATTGGTTCCCCTTCAGGCCCTGGAGCAATTTCAACAGCGGCAGGAGGTACAATTGTTGGAGGAGCTGTTGGTGCCGCTGCGGGCAAATATGTTGGCAGCTGGGTTGGAGGAGAAACAGCGAAACAAACCTGTAAAAAAATCTATGATGCCCTGTGTGAAAATAATGCGCTCTCTGAAGCAGCAAATAGACGATTTGATCGATATGTAATAGAAGAACTCATCTGTTTTGAAATAATTGAAATTATTGATGTAGATGATGACAATTTCATTTCGACAGATTTTCCATATTTTGAAAAAATACAATGTAAAGTGAAAAACAGTGGTAGATATAAAGCTAAATGTGTTGTTTCTCCATTATATACTGAATGGTATACAATAGCATTGCCATCTCCAGATATTTGGGACATCTGTAACAATATAATGGCTCCTATTCATGAGAATACACTTACCCGGGTGTTAGAAGTAAATGAAGTGACTACATTTGATTTTTATATGATGCCATATGGGAATCCTTTAACAATTGGTATCCCACCTTTCACCCTATACACTGATCAAACTATAGGGTTTACTGTATGGTCAGATTACTTAGGTAGAGAGATTATGCAAGATAGTTCAAGCGATCTTTTTACAACTTATACCAATAATATAGGTGGAAATATTGTTGGAATTACTGATCATATCAATGGAGATGAAATTATAATTGAAGTAACAATTCAGGATATCGATTTTGATAATCCTTCTGAGATAGATAAATATAGAATTTATCTCTATGATGCACAAGGCAATGAAATTGATTATGAACCATATTTAAATTACGAACCAGTAAATGGTGTAACTCACGTTTTTACTATATCTAACAAAGACTTATTACATCCTGTCGGAGGATGGGACATTAATTGTCTTCAAGGTGGGATATATAGAGTTGTTGTTATGGAGGAAAGCATTGGATTTCAAGAGGAGAAATGGATTGGCATTGATTATGAAATACCATATAATCCAACCACAGATATAACAAATATAGTACAAATTACAGACACACATATCAGTGAAAATACAGCAATAAATGAAAATCTTGAAAATGTAATTATGAGAATAAATGAGATAAAACCAAACATATTATTAGTAACAGGTGATTTAGTTGAATGGGCTTCAGATTGGGATCCTTTACCTCCAGATATAGATTATTATGGTAATTTTAATGAAATAATTAACGAAGTTTCTGAGGATATAGAAGTAAGATATATCATTGGGAATCATGATATCAGATTGTCTCCCGAAATCCTTCCACCTTTTTTTAGTTATAGTTATACACCATATTTAGAATTTCTTAATTCAAAAATTGATAGTCTCGCGGATCAGATATTAATAGATAAATATGATGATTCTAACTTAATATTATTAGGTTTAGATTCAAATGACAAAGACCTTACTAACTCTCTACATAACGATTATAGTGGAGAAATTTCTAATACACAATTAATCTGGTTAGAAAATAATCTAAACAACAATGAAAATCAGTTCATTTTATATATGCATCATCCTGTTTTTGCCCATCCAAATGACTATTATTTATTTGAGGATCCAACTATCAGCGATGATTTAGATACAAGAGATTCTTTCATTGATGCTTGCCAAGAAACTACTTCTCAAGGAAATAGCAAAGTATCATTAGTTCTTGCAGGACATACTCATTCAAATGGAGTATGGGAAGAAAATGGTAAAGACCTTACTTTACATTACCCGATATTAGGAAAACAATTGTCCCCTACCATCGAAGGTTTTTCAAATAATTTTGAAAATAAAAAAACCAAATATATCAACACATATTCTGTTAAAGATCAAAGCGGTTATCGAGTCATTCAATGTTTTGGTGACAATTCTATTTATAGATCATACACCAGTGAATATAGTAATCCATTACCAACTATCCAACAATACTGGCATACACCAAAGCAAACAATTGTTGGTGATGACATTGAAATATATGTAGAGGCAAACGGTGGAGATCCGGGTATTAAAAATGTAATTTGTTATTGGACCACTAACGAAAACTGGGACACTTTTACTATATCAAATATGAATAAAATCAATGCTAATACATATAAAACAATTCTTGGAATTGATACTGACACAATGCAGGATGGTACTTTAATATATTATAAAATCCTTGTAGAAAATAATCATGGTTTTATTGATGTATGTGACCGTGTAATAATCAATGTAGGATTTGTCTCTTCAGATATTATCGCAAAAGGATTATCATACTTACGAGGAGTACAACAAGGAACTCCAAATCCATCAGATGGAGATGGATCTTGGTATTATAATGTTGGAATAACTGCTTTATGTACCCTTGCTTTCCTAAATTATGGATATACAGAATCAGACCCTGTTGTATTAGATGGAGTTAATTACTTACTTAATAACAAACGAGATCATGGAAATGGTATGCTCGGTATTTACAATGCTGGTTCATTAAACCGAGCAACCTATATGACATCGCTCTCATTGCTTGCTCTGAAAGCAACGAACAACCCGGATTATGATGATGAGATTGAAGCAATGAAAAAATTTTTAGTACATCTTCAATGGGATGAAAACTCATACTACGGAAGTGTATCTCAATCAAATTATGATTATGGTGGATTTGGTTATGGAAGTCATAGCCGACCTGATATGTCAAATACGCAATTTGCTCTGATGGCATTATCTGCTGCTGGTGCAACAAATATTGATGATGATGATTGCTGGGATGACGCACTTGTATTTTTAAATAGAGTGCACAAATCAACTGGGGCATACACTTATACACCAGGAAATTCTGAGTGGGGTTCTATGACTGCTGCTGGTCTTTGGAGTTTAAGACTTGCAGGAATTCAAATGGATGGCCCATTAATAACCAATACACAGCCCCCATATGGTGCTTTGGATTGGATAAAAAATCATTATACATGGGATTATAATCCTGGTGAAGGTCAAGATGCTTACTATTATTATTGTATGGCACTATCAAAGGCATTGGTAATGTGTCATCTGGATAATATCGTTATTAATGGAGGTATTAGAGATTGGTCTACGGAAATGTTCACCGCGCTGGAAGGAAGGCAACGTGATGATGGTTCTTGGAGGGGAACATCTCCAAGATGGGAGAATATACCTGAGTTAGCTACCGCTTATGCACTTCTTTCTTTAGAGACACGCGCACTGCCTCCAGGAGCAGACCTATGGACATCAATTATTCTTGCATCTCATGCTGATCTCCATATTTATGATAGTAGTGGCCGCCATACCGGGAAAGTCTATGATGAAAATGGCTTGTGGACTGTTGATATAGATAATGAGATCCCTGGATCCCTTTATGAAGTGGTGAATGGTGAGCAAATAGTTAATCTCTCTCAATTGAACCCTGGAACATATCGTATTGAATTAGTAGGTACCAGTGATGGACCATATGATCTTACTATTATTGGTGGGATGGATGATCAAGAAGTCTATCGGAAATCTTGGCCAGGTCAAATCATAGATGGTATGGTGCATTCTGCAACGATGACCGTGACCGCGATGACCGGAGCACTTACGATTATTGCATCGGATCCAGCGATAGCACCAGTTCTTGATGTTACTCCAAATAATCTTACCTTATATGCGTGTTATGGTGGGTCTATATCTGACTCATTCACTGTTTCTTCAATGTTTGCGAATGCATCAGATGTAACGATTCATGCAATTGATATGCAAGATGGACAGGGAAATATAATTGATGCATCAACATTTACTTTCTCACCCAATGGTTTTCCAATAACTGTTGATGATACTATTCAGGTTGATGTAACGGGTGATATCCCGGTTCTTTCTGGTGGTTGGTCTTATACAGGGAAATTTATTGTTGAATCAACAAATGCTGGTGTAAAAGCAATTGATGTAAACCTCGTGATGGATCATCTTCCACCAGTGACAACTAAACATATTAGTGAACCAAAATATGGCCTCGATGATCTGCATGTTACTCCAAAAACCCTGTTTAGTTTTACTGCAGATGATGATATATCAGGCGTCTCAGATATTTATTATCGAACAAGGCATCAAGGAGCATGGATACCAGTACCAGGCTCTGGTGTTGGAACAGATAATAATTTCATGGCGTATACAAATGCATTTACTTTAACCGGTGAAGGTGAACATTTTATTGAATTTTATTCTATAGATCTTGCGGGTAATCTTGAGAATATAACGAATCAAACCCATATTGTTTATGATTGGTGGGATCAATATCATCATGATACCAGTAAAACTGGCAGTTCACTCTCCACCATCCCTGATGCACCGAGCATGAAATGGCAGAAGTACCTGAGCGGTATGATCATTTCCTCACCCGCAGTGGTTTATGATCATCATTTATATGTTGGCTCAATGAATGGTAGACTTTACTGCATGGATGCCTCTGATGGAATGGTACAATGGTCCTATGCAACGGGTGCTGGTATTCGGTCTTCACCAGTTGTTGTAGATCAATATGTCTATGTTGGTTCAACAGATAATCATGTGTACTGTTTGAATGCGGAAACCGGAGAGTTATTGTGGAAGTATCAAACAGGGTATCCAATTTTTTCCTCTCCAATGATATCTCATGGTAAAGTCTTTGTTGGCTCTAATGATGGATGCCTCTATTGTATTGATGCAGTGAATGGTGAGAAACTTTGGAGTGCATCAACAGGTGCGTTTATTTATTCGTCACCAGCTGTCGTAGAAAATCAGGTGTTTGTTTCATCTGGTGATGGTTTTGTTTATTGTTTCAATACAACCAATGGTCATTTGCTTTGGAAGTATCTAACAAATGGGGTTGTGTTTTCCTCACCAGTGGTTGTTGATGGCTCGGTCTTTGTTGGTTCAACTGATGGAAATCTGTATTCAATTGATGCGTATTCTGGTAATTTGCTGTGGAAGTATAAGACATGGGGATCTGTGATTTCTTCTCCCGCGGTCTGTGATACCTCTGTATTTATTTGCTCAAGTGGTGGGCAGGTTTCCTGTTTAAATAAAGTGACTGGTACCGTGGATTGGGTTTCCTTTATTGGTCCCTGTAAATTCTCATCTCCCGCGGTTGCTGATGGAAAACTTGTTGTTGGTACCGCTGATGGAATGCTTTGTTGTCTTGAAAATGGTACTGGTACGCTATTGTGGAATAGATACCTTGGTGGTGAAGTGCTTTCATCACCGGCAGTGTACAATGATTGTGTGTTTATAGGATGCAACAACGGGTTTGTATATTGTTACGATGAAACCATTCCTAATACGATTAATATTCAGAATGTTCAAGCCACCCCAATTGTTGCAACAACAGGATCATTAGTAAATATCCAATGTGATATCAGTGGAGATACTATTGAGACGGTAATATTGGAGATAGATAATCCTTCAGGTGAAACAATATACGAAGCTATGCAATCAACAAGAGATGAAGGATACGAGTATACAGATATCTTTGATACCATTGGAACATACTCATATGAGATAAAAGTAGAAGATACTACTGGGCAAATAACATCATCAGAAACCCATGGTTTTGAAGTAGTCTCCACAAACAACATATTACCAACTGCAACTGCGGATACATATACAATGTTTGAAAATATGGTATTATATCTTGATGCTCCTGGACTAATGATCAATGATGCAGATCAAGATAATGGACCTATGGATCTAACCTGTCATTTAATAACTGATGTATCCCATGGAATCCTTGATTTCTCTGAAGATGGATCATTCACCTATTACCCTCAGTCAGACTTCATCGGTACTGATTCCTTCACCTATCAAGTATATGATGGAATCAATTATTCGAATACTGTGGTTGTTACCATCATTGTAAAAGAAGCCAACATACAAATAGCTGACATAAACGATGATGGACAGTTAAACAGTGCCGATATACGCTATCTTGCAATGAATCTCTGTGGAGACCCTGTATATGAAACTTTGTTTGCATCAGGAGATATTAATAGTGATGCAAGAATAAACAGTGCTGATGTACGCTATCTTGCAATGTATTTGGTAGGTGATCCAGTGTATAGTCCGTTGTATCCTTAATTGAAAATCTATATTCAACAGGGGTATTCATAAGTAAAATACGAGTAAATCAGCACATCAAATTCAAGCCTAATCTTATTGATGATTTTTCAGTATCATCTGGAGATAAAATATATAAATGGTTTGAACATTTGTTTGATGAACAAATATAAATTGAGCGGATCTGGGAGGTATAACTATGAGAAAAATATTAGCAATAATGATTATTTTTTTATTATTGGGGGCTTTTAATGTTTTTGCGCAACCAAAAGCATCTGAAGAATATATGAAAAATATTGAGAAAATGTATAGCAACACATTTTATGAGTCAATATCTGAAGGTGTTGTTGAATGGACCTATTTGTTTTATGATGATTCGGATTTTATTTCTGCATATGAACCTCTTGAGGATTTTTGTAAAGATGCGTTTTCTGGTGAGAATCTGCATGTTATTGTATTGGAAGATACCTATGATGGAACTGCGAATATTTGGTATATTAATGAAGATCATGAAAAAATTCTTTTAGAAGAACTTGGTGAGGTTGATATGGGGGATTGTACTACCCTTGAATTTTTTATTAGATATGGTAAAGAAAATTTCACTGCGAACAGATATCTTCTTGCGTTGTATAATCATGGTGGTGGCTGGATGGGTGCTTGTATTGATGATACCGATGGAGGAGTTCTTAAGATGAATGATATTAATCAAGCTATCATGGAAACTGGCGGAGTTGATATTATTTGTTTCACAGCTCCTTGTCTTATGGGTTCTCTTGAATCTGTGTATGAGTTGAGAGATGCAGTTGATGTGTATATTGGTAGTGAAGAGCTAAGTTATTATTTATTTTGGATGGGGACAACCTATGATATTTGCGTTATGCTAAACAATGAAACAGATTTGAACAATTATGAAATTGGTGAAAGAATTATTCATTATATCGAAACCCGATATATACAACACTTTTATGGTAAAGAACTTACAATGAGTGCAATTAGAACAGATAAAATTGGTGAATTGAAAGATGGAATAGATGATTTGGTGCATGAAATTCATGATAATTTCCGGTTGAATTCTTTACAAAACATAAAATCTGCTCGTGATAGTGCATTCTCACTGGGGTGGGATTCTGCTGAGCTATTTGATCTCATCGATTTATATGGATTTATTGAAAATTTACAGGGTTTCAAAACCACGGATGAACTAATGGATAGTATAAATGAATGTATTATTGCTGAATGCCATGGGTCCAATCAATCAGGGTGCAATGGTTTGTCTATTTTTTTCCCTGATAGCGTACTGGATTACCTGATTCAGATGAATTATAGGGGCCCAAATGAAGCATTGGATTTTGCACGAGATACACATTGGGATGAATTCCTTATGCTGTATACTCTCTATAATTTTATTCTATAATTGTGTGATAGTATTCCACAATATTGAAAAATAATATTAAATGATGGTTTAGTATCATTTCACTTGTAAGACTTATAAAACGATTGAATTACCAGGAGAAATCATTGATATAATGCCTGTAGAATAGATGGCATAATCATCATTTGAGCACAAACAATTTAATAATTTATAATATAATATGAAACGATAAAGCATATATACCTATAGACTATTTGCTAAGCAGGCCTGGGAGGAATTACCATGAGAAAAATATTAGCAATAATCATTATTTTTTTATTAATAGGGACTTTTAATGTTTTTGCACAATCAGAAACAAATGAATCTAAGATTTGTAATATGAAAATATCAACGAGTCCATTTCAAGAGGCTGCATCAGAGGATGTTGTTGAATGGACATGGATATTTTATGATGATGCAGATACATTCAATACGGGAGATCCTATGGACCTGCCTGAGGGATATGAACAGTATTCTATTTTTAACACCTTATATTCTGGTAATAATTTGAATGTAATAGTCCTTCAAGATACTTTTCTTAAACCAGCTAATTTATGGTATATAAATGAAAATAAAGAACAAATTCTCCTTGAAGAGATGGGTGAAATAAATATGGGGGATGATAAAACATTATCTGATTTTATTATGTATGCAAAGAATAATTTTCCCGCAGATCGTTATGTACTATCCTTTTATAGTCATGGTTTTGGTTGGATGGGTGCTTGTCCTGATAATTTTTTATTTGATTTTTTAACTATGGATGAGATGCAAAAAGCAATTTTAGGAGCTGGGGGTGTAGACCTTATCTGTTTTACTGCACCATGTACTATGGCAGCGTTCGAATCTGTTTACGAACTACAAGCGTGTTGTGATGTATATATAGGTAGCGAAGAGGGAAGCATGTATCTCTATTGGATGAAATCAATGGAGAAAATACGAAATTTATTAAATTTTCAAACAGAATTATCAAATTTTGATATAGGAGAGAAAATCATTGAATTTATTGAAACTGATAACAATGATGAAGATAAATGTGAATATTTAACTATGAGCGCCATCAGAACCGATAACGTTAATGATTTAACCTATGATATTAATGTATTAGCCGAATATTTATTAGATAATCCCGATTATTATAAGATTATTGAATCAATTTTTAATGAAATTGAACGTTTTGGTGCTGGAAATTTACTTGATTTATATGATTTTTGTACTGTTCTAAATAATTCAGTACAGGATAATAATCTCAGTATTATATTGAATACTATTATGAATTCGGTATCCTTTTCGGTAATGGCGAATTGCCATGGTTCATTTCATCAAAATGCACGTGGTTTAACAATTTTTTTCCCTAATAATTTTTTTGACAATCTGTATTTAAATCTTTATGGAAGCCCTGTGTTTGATCTTGATTTTGCCCAACATACTCTATGGGATGAAATGTTAAAGTATTATATTATAAACTCTTAGGATATTTACTTTGATAAGTCCGACCTTTAGTAAGAGTGAGATTTAAATTCGTTCAACAGGCTTAATCATTATTGAAATACTGGTATATCAGCCAATCAAATCCCGCCTCGGGCCTTCTATTCTTTAAGTAACATTATTTTAAATTTATAGAGCTATATTCCAGCATTTTAATTTGTTATGCAAATTTCTAGACTCACGAAATTAGCAATTATAAACTGTTTAAAACGAATCAAAATTTATACATTGGAGGGAGGGAGAGGGAGCGAGGGTAAGAATGAAAAAGAAATGCAAGGAGAGGATGGGATACAGCTCCCTCACATATTACATATTATTATAAGTGTTATTTAACATATGTTAAGTTATATTGAAAAAACAATAAAAAAATAGGAAAAATTAGGAATATTTAAGAAAAATAAATACTACTTTTTACCTTTGATTATTAAGTCTTCCTCGGGCCTTTTTTTTTATCCTACCTTATTCTAATTGTTACTTTGAACATGCTGGGATATTTCTTTAGCCCAACCTTTAGCTAGATCTGGTTTCATAGTTTCTTTTTCATCATCTTCTTTAACCCATTTTTCAGGGATTTTCCCTGGAAAAGAGATGAGTGATTCAGGATTAAGTTTAAATTTTTTTACTAGTGGTTGTAAAAATTTTTCGACTGCTTTCTCTGGCTCATCGATTGCTATACCGCTTGATAAAAACATAAATAGATGTTTACTTTCAAGTCCTTTTTGTTTGAGGATTTTCTTCCATTTACCGTATACTCGAAACATTCTCACACCGGTTCCAAGAACAATGGTATCATATTCTGTAATGTCTGGAGAATCCTGTGCAAGATTGTAGATATCAACAGTTAAGTTCATTTCCTTTAACGTATCAGTTATGATTTTAGCATATTCCTCTGTGGCTCCACCCTTTGTGAAATACGCAACTACTATCCGATTTTTTGTCACCATTGGCACCATAAGAATATTTTTTGTATCGTTTATCAATATTTCGATAATTACTAGAGATTATTACAGCTATTATTACTGATTATTTTTCTGTGATAATAAGCATTTCAAAATCTTCAGTGGTTAATGAATCATTTCTACTAAATGCTCCAAGCTTTGACCCAAAGATATCGATAGTAGAAAAACCCAAGGATTTTAACAGCCAGGTAATTTCTGATGGAACATAGTATCGTTCATTACACTTCAATTTTTTTTCGTTCCCATCATCGTCCTTAACAGTGATAGTGTTCTGTTCCCGAAAAGTCATAAGATCAAATGTGATTTCGTTGAAATCAGTATTCTCATTATCTGTTTGAGATTCAAGGAAATCCTTTACTGAGTGAAAAAGGGGAAAAAGTCCATTTAATGTAGTAAATATGAGTTTACCCTGATTTGATTTTAAGGCTTTTGAAGCACTCTTTAAAATCTGATAATTCATCTCATCAGTTTCCATGAGCGAAAAACCACCTTCACAAAGCATGATGGCTATATCGAATTCTTCTATGAATGGTAACTGTCTGGCATCATGTTTTTGAAAAGTGATTTGTACTTTTTGATTTCGTGCATTTTCTCGAGCCTTTTCTAACATTGAATCTGAAAGGTCAATTCCAGTTACCTGGTATCCACGTTTTGCTAATTCAATGGAATGTCTACCAGTTCCACATCCGATATCTAGAATTCGGAGGTTTTTATTCTGTCCAATTTCTTTTTCTATAAAATCGCATTCTCCGATCGTTCCTTTTGTATATGGTTCTTTTTCATATGTATTAGCGTAGTTTTCAAATAAATCTTCATACCATTGTTTCATGTTTAGCAACCTTTTTTGTATTGTTTTTATTGGTCTTTGATGCGGATATTTATGATGATGATGTACATAAACATAGCTTCTTTATATCCTTGGTATATACTTGATTCTGTGTATTGATGCTAAATAAATTCAATGTATTACTATGAAACATGTGTTAAGAAATATTTTAAATAAAAATTGATTATTATGTTAATTGTTGCTTATGCCACAACTTGTTAAAGGTGGAAAATATGTTTTTGGATGGGTAAACGTTAGTCCAACAGGTATAATAAAAATACCCTATGAAGCAAGAAAAGAATATCAGCTCAACTCATTTGATAGATTATTCATTCTTAGTGGAAGTACGACTTCAGGAGGGTTCAGCATTATTCAAAATGAATGTTTAAAAAACTCTTCTCTCTCGCTTATTCTTCAAAAATTTCCTAATTTAGCACAATTTAAAATAGCAAACGGAGAACCAATCAAGTATCATCATCATTACATTTGTTGGACTGAACTTTCTGAAAAAGAAGATATACATTTGCCTGTTAAAACAATACAAACATATGATATTTCACCAGGTGATATGCTCTTATCTGTGAGGGGAAGTAGTTTGGGGGTTGGATTTATCCATAGAGGGCCAATCATTCAAGAGGCAAAGAAACATCCAGAAATACCGTGTTATTACTAACTTAGTTGTAATTTTTTAAATATTGTTTCTATATTAGCTAGCAAATGCGTAGATCAAAATACCCATCTGCACATTCTTGCATGAATATCATATATATTGTATTATGGACATATCCACAATAAAACTAATAATATAGAATATTTGTTTCATTTTATCTTCAATAATTTTATATGTTCATTAATTATTTTTTAATTGAGGAAGAGATATGAGAAAAAAAATATGGTGTCTATATGTAATATTACTTGTTAGTTGCACTTTCCTCTCCCCAATCATACCTGCTATGAACAATGAACATGAATATATGGTACAAGATCCTATCTATTCTCACAATAAACAACATAACACTTTTACTTCTCCAATGACATTGATGCCAGTATATCTTGTAGAGATAATGCAATGGGAAAAAGACTATCAGGCCGCTCAGAAAACTCTTCTTGATCCATCATTAAACAATATAATTGCTGCAACAGAAGATTATTCAATCCTTGATCTCTTAAAATATACACCGCGAGAACGTGATCAACATTGGTGTGGTAATTGTTGGGCATGGCCTGCAACAGCTATTCTTGAAATTGCCTTAAACGTTCAAGAGGGAATTTATGATCGGTTGTCCGTTCAGTACATAAACTCCTGTGGATCAATTGTTGGTGTTGGGTGTTGTGAAGGAGGAAATTTAAATCTTTTCTCACAATTTTACCGGCGAACTGATAAAGCAATACCTTGGTCGAATGAAAATGCACAGTGGATTGATAAATTTGCACAATGCACTCTTTCTTGTGAAAGTATTGAAACTGAACCATTTTATCCTATTTCAGCAGTTTACCCTATGACCATTGAAACACAAGGGGTTTCAGAGGAAACTGCCATTGAAAACATAAAGAATGTGTTGCATCAACAGAAAGGAGTATATTTTGCATGGTATCTACCAAATCAAGAATACCTTGATGATTTCCATGAATTTTGGAATGATTATGATGAAGAGGATATTTATGATTTAGATTGGGCATGTGGGACGGAATTCGATGAAGAAGATGGTGCGGGACATGCAGTTCTTTGTGTTGGATATCATGATGAAGAAGGAATGGATAATGATTATTGGATCCTTCTTAATAGCTGGGGGGCCCCATCAAGAAGACCAAATGGGCTTTTCCGGGCAAATATGCATATGGATTATGAATGCGCATTAACCTATCAAGGATATGATTTTTCGATGTTTCTAATTCAAACACTTGATGTAGATTTTGGAACCGAAGAAGAATCCCCTACTCCACCAAGTATACAAGGACCGACATCTGGAAAAGTTGGAGAAACTTATTCCTATGAGTTCTCATCAGTTGATTTTCAGGATGATCAGATATATCTAATGATCGATTGGGGTGATGAAGAAATAACAAAGTGGCTTGGTCCATTTGACTCCGGAGATATTATTGAAAAGAATCATATGTTTTCCCAGAGAGATTCGTATTTTATACGCGCTCGAGCAAAAGACACACATGATCAAATAAGTCTTTGGGCAAACCTTGAAGTAACAATATCAAAACAAAAAACTCTATCGATATCTCTTCATGCATTGATCCAACAATTCTTGGAGCAATTTCATTAATTCTCTCATTTTTTTAAAGAAATTGAATATCAATATCCTTTGAAACTAAAGATATCTACTTTGAATTCTTTTCTTTGCGATATTTTTAACATTAAAAAAGAGAAATCATTAGAATCAGGGGTATTGATAGATGAGAAGGTAGGATAACCAGGGCTCATGCTTTTGCCATATACCATCAAGATCCACATCTAGATACACAAGTGCTTTTTCTATGTTAACTGCCTTCTCGACATCAATATTATATGGGTTCAAAAGATAGCTTTTTTGGGATTTATTCCAAGTATCTTTTATAGATATAATGAGTGAATGGTTGAATGGAATCGGATCGATTTTTGTACCCTTTCTACCTGATTCTTCGAATAAATATATATGAAGATCAGCTGCGGTCATCCATATATCATCTGTGGTTCTAATCAATAAATGAAGGGGTAGGGTGTGTACATGAGATTTTGCTGTTGCATGATTATTATTGCTTGTAATTGTAATATGTTCTGATGAAAAAGAAAGATGATATGGTTCTACATCTTGGGGTAGAATGAGCTGTGTGTCTTTTTCATACCAAGCTGCATCAATATTGAGGAGATGCTGGGTAACAATATTGGTGATATGATCAAATTCAGTAGCGGTTTGTATTGGTGTATTGGAAACAAATAGCGTGATTGTTATTAAAAGGATGCCTCCGGCGACAAGAAGCCCTATTGTTGAAAGGACAAGTCCCATCATTGCAGTGGTATTAGGTTGTAGTGATTGTAACATAGGATTCTCCATGAATTGATTGAAGGGTAAGGGTAAGATCATAGGTTCCCGCATGAAGGATACTTGCGTTGTTTGTTTCACTATTACATAAAGCTACGTTTGTATAGTAGTATTTATTATGTCCTTGTGTAGTTTGATAGCCGTAATAATGCGCAAGTTGACCGGGTTCATAGATTGTATGACCACCTGATGAGTACACGTCTGGATGATTGCCAAAGATAAGAAAATCAGTTGATGAGGGAATACTAACTTGTAGTGGTATTGAGGATCCTTCTTCTGCCATGATAGCCATTGTTTCAGCGGTTGAAATAATGGTTGATAGAGTTTGCTCAATCTGATCAACGTCCTGTTTATTTTTAAGATCATTTAAGCCTATTCCAATAAGAGTGATGCTTATTGCACTGATGATGAGTAGTATCAGCAAAGAATGAGGAAGCATGATTGCTGCGGTGTTTTTTCCCTTCATTACAGTATCGAATAAGATATAATATTATAATACTTACTAAATAATTATATATGTCTTAAATATTCATTATCTTTTATCTCATAAACATTTCACAAAATAAAACTGGCGGTATTCATTCTGAAAAAACAAAGAAATCAATTAACCTCTCATGCAGTCATGGATTTACCTATGGGTTTAGTTGTATGTCTTATCATTGGAAGTGTTTGTTTATTTGCCATTCTCTCATTAATGCTTCAAGCAAGTATGATACCAGCAGATCTACACGTTGAAATAAGGCCCTGTTGTGTTCTACTCAATGAATCAACTCCTCAAGTAAATATCACAGTACTTGTAACTGATTCAACTCATCATCCTATTAGTAAT